>Ga0080064_1005689_pt1 | contig 14295 bp, 11 predicted proteins | sample Subgrocontami54m_FD_69260 | JGI IMG/M metagenome (GOLD analysis project Ga0080064, IMG submission 69260) | Subsurface groundwater microbial communities from S. Glens Falls, New York, USA - GMW46 contaminated, 5.4 m (SPADES assembly) (version 2) ...
GTCCCTCGGGTGGTCGGGACGGCCCTCGAGTTCGTGAATCGAGGGCAGCCCGAGGTCGCCCGGTTTGTCCCGCAGCAGCGCCCAGATCAGCGCGCCGAGCGCGAGCGACAGCGCGCCCGCGGCGACGAACACGTTGCGCCAGGACGTCATGCCCACCACCCAGGCAAGCGGCGCGGCGGAAAGGAAGCCGCCCATGTTGCCGATGAACATCAGCAGGCCCGTCATGGTGGCGAACTGGCGCTCGGCGAACCAGGCGGCGTTCAGCTTCAGCACCGCGACGAAGGCGACCGAGACTCCCAGCCCGACCAGCAGGCGTCCGGCGATCGCCACGCCCAGGGTCTCGGCGGTGCCGAACACGATCGACCCGATGCCCGCGACCAGTGCCCCGGCGGTGAACAGCCGGCGAGGTCCCCAGGTATCGGCGAGCACGCCCGAGGGCACCTGCATGACGAAGTAGACGTAGAAGTACGCCGCGGCGAGCACGCCCAGGGTGGTGCCCGAGGTGGCGAAGGATTGCTGCAACTCGCCCGCGATGGCGGCCGGCGCCAGGCGATGGAAGAACGCCAGTACGAACGCGGTCGCGCCGAGCACGTAGGCGGTCCAGCGCAGGCGCTGGATGCGCGCGCGAACGGCCTGGCTATAGTGGGGTGAGTTCGTCAAGATGCGTGCAATATCCCGGCAGGATACTACAGGAGCATTTGCCCGCAGGCGACGAAGACGGCGCCGGCTCCCTGATCGAGAAGGCGCGTGACTTTCCGGCATTGCATTGACTTGGGTCCGGCCGTACTCTAGGATGGTTCGCTAATAAATCGAGCCACACTAGCCCCGGCCCAGCCGCACCTCCGCGACTATCCCAGCGTTGAAGGGCACGATATCCGCGTCTTGCGCGTGCCCCTGGCTGCTGCACGCGGAAGTGGGTGTCGGCGCCGAGATCACATCAATCGGAGGAGAGTCATGGCGTACAGCGACAGGAAGTGGGACGCGTTCATCGATAGCCTCAAGGTAAGCCGCCGCGATTTCATATTCTCGACGGTGGCGGCCGGCGTGTTGACCATGACGCCGCGTTTCGTCGGTGCCCAGGCGGCCAAGCCGTACAAGGTCGGCGTGCTGCTGCCCTCGACCGGCACCGGCGCGAATTATGTCGAGAATGCGATCAAGGGCATTCCGCTCGCGGTTGCCGAGATCAATGCCAAGGGCGGTTTTCTGGGCAAGCATCCGATCGAGATCGTCTACCGCGACGACCAGACCAAGCCCGACGTCGGCGCGCGCGAGGCGAAGTCGGTCATCCTCAACGACAAGGTCCAGACCATCATCGGCACCTATTCGAGCGCGGTCGCCCTGGCGATCGAGGAGATCACGCACGAGCACAAGGTGCTGCACATCGCGGCGACCTCCAACAGCTCGAAGATCACGCAGGAGAACTACTCGCCCTACACCTATCAGTTCTGCCCGGACAGCAACATGCAATCCGGCGCCGTGGTGGTAGCGGTATCGAAGATGGTGAAGAAGAACAACTGGAAGTCGTACGTGTCGCTCAGCCAGGATTACGAGTGGGGGCGCGATACGCACAAGGGTTTCACCACCGAGCTCGCCAAGGCCGCGCCGCAGGCGAAGGAAACCAAGCAATTGTGGTTCAAGCTCGGCGAGACCGACTTCACCTCCTACATCACGGCCATCATGGCGGCCAAGCCCGACTTCCTGTTCGGCGCCATCGCCGGCAAGGACTCGGAGACCTTCCTGCAGCAGGCGGGCCAGATGGGGCTGTTCAAGCGGGTGCCCTTCCCCGGCGGGCTGATTTCCGTGACCGAGCTGCGCCAGTTGCGCAAGACGCTGCCGCGCGGGATCATCGGCCTCGCGCGCTGCCCGTTCTTTGCGCATCTGAAAGAGCCGCTGATGCAGAAGTACATCAAGATGCACCGCGCCAAGTTCGGCGACGACAACTATCCGGACGACTGGGCGTGCATGCACTACGACGCCGTCTACGGGCTCGAACAGGCGATCAACAAGGCGAAAAGCATAGAAACCGAGGCCGTGGTCAAGGCGCTGAAGGGCGCGACGCTCGACACCTGCCGCGGCAAGCGCAAGATGCGCGACTGCAGCAACCAGCTCGACGTGCCGTCCTACGTCGGCGAGGTATGGGATTCGCCCAACTATCCGTTCCCGATCTACAAGCCGGAAACCATGATCGTCGTCGAAGGCCACGACGTGTGGACGCCGACTTGCGAGGCGGTCGACAAGCTCAAGAAGAAGCGCGCTTAGGCGCAGGGGCTGACGGCGGGCGAGCGCCGCCGTCAGCCGCCCTTTCGACCGGACGCCCGTGCCCGCGCAGGACGCGATGGATCCCAGTGCATTTGCCATTCAGCTCTTCAGCGGCCTGTCGCGCGCGATGGTGCTGTTCCTGCTGTCCGCCGGCCTGTCGCTGATCTTCGGCGTCATGAACATCCTCAACTTCGCGCACGCGACGCTGTGGCTGGTCGGCGGCTACACGACGTACTCGATATTCGAGTTCCTGAGCGGCCAGTTCGGCGCCAGTCCCTGGCTGCTGCTGCCGGCAACGGCCGGCGCCACGGCGGCCCTGGCCGCGGCCGGATTCCTGCTCGAGCGCTACCTGATCCGGCGCACCTACGGGCGCGACCTTCCGGAGCAGTTGCTGCTCACGTTCGCGCTGGTGCTGATCATCGGCGACCTGATCAAGCTCGTGTGGGGCGTCGAGAACCGCCGCATCAACCTCGGCATCGAGCCGATCGAGATGCTCGACAGCTTCATCAATCCCTACCATTTCGTGATCATCGCGACCGGGGTCGCGGTCGCGATCGGGCTGTGGTTCTTCCTGCATCGCACCCGCTTCGGCAAGATCGTGCGCGCCGCGGTCTACAGCCGCAGCATGGTAAGCGCGCTCGGCATTCCCATCCCGATGATCTATTCGGGCGTATTTGCGCTCGGCGTCGGGTTGGCGGCGTTTGCGGGCGGCGTGTTCCTGCCCCTGCTGCCGATGTCCCTCGGCGTCGATCACGACATCATCGTGCAGTGTTTCGCGGTGGTGGTGATCGGCGGTTTCGGCAGCATGCTCGGCACTTTCTTTGCCGCGATCATCGTCGGCGTCGTGTACTCGTTCTCGATCCTGTTCTGGCCCGACGGCGCGCTCGCGATGGTCTTCCTGATCGTCATCCTGGTGCTGATCTGGCGGCCGTGGGGCCTGTTCGGCACCGAGTTGCGCTACTGATCGAGCGACATGGGCGCAGGCAACAGCAACGGGTGGTCGCGGCTTTACGCCAGGCACGGATTGTCGGGGCCGGCCGCGCTGGTGCTGCTCGCGCTCTTCCTGCTGGTGCCGCTGCTGCCGGGCAAGTTCTGGACCATCGTATCGAACGAGATCCTGATCCTCGGCCTGTTCGCGATGAGCTTCAATCTGCTCTACGGCTATATGGGGCAGATTTCGTTCGGGCACGCCGCGTTTTTCGGCCTCGGCGCCTACGCCACGGCGATGGTATTCACGCGCTTCAAGACCGTGGGCGGGGAAATCGCGACCTCCGATTTCCTTCTGTCGTTGCTGGCGGGCCCGCCCGTTGCGGCAATCGGCGCGCTGATCGTCGGCTTCTTCTGCGTCCGGCTCACCGGCATCTACTTCGCGATGCTCTCGCTCGCGTTCGGGGAGTTGCTGTTCTACATCGTATTCTCGTGGTACAGCTTCACCAAGGGCGACGACGGCATCCAGGGCCTGCTGCCGCCGCCGTTCTTCCAGGACCCGGTCAACTACTATTATCTGACGCTGGCGATCGTGGCCGTTGCGCTGCTCGCGATGTGGCGCATCACCGAGTCGCCGTTCGGCTACATCATGCGCACGCTGCGCGACAACCAGCGCCGGGCGGCGTTTCTCGGCATCAATGTGCGCCTGCACATGCTGGCGAATTTCGTGATTGCCGGAGCGTTCGCCGGGCTTGCCGGCGCATTGTGGGGGCCGTTTTCGCGCAGCGTCAATCCCGGGCTGCTCGGCTGGCAGGAATCCGGCGTCGCGGTGTTCATGACGCTGATCGGCGGCGCCGGGGCCTTCGTCGGGCCCATCGTGGGCTCGGTGATCTATACGTTCCTGCAGGCGGTGGTCACCATGTTCACCACCTACTGGCCGCTCACCATCGGCACCATCATCCTGCTGATCGTGCTGTTCGCGCCGGGCGGCGTGCTCGGCCTGGTCGAAAAGCGCATCAAGGCGCGCCGCGGCGAGCCGGGAACCGTCGAGGAGAAGCCCTAGCCGTGGCCGCGATCCTCGAAGTCACGAATCTGCACAAGCACTTCGGCGGGGTCCACGTCACCCGGCACGTGAATTTCACCATGGAGGAGGGCGAGCAGTCGGCGATCATCGGGCCGAACGGCGCCGGCAAGAGCACGTTCATGAACCTGCTCACCGGCTATCATCGCTGCGACTCCGGCAAGGTGGTATTCGAGGGGCGCGACATCACCAACCAGCCGCCGCACAGGATTGCGCGCATGGGAATTTCGCGTGCGTTCCAGGTCAGCAGCATCTTCGCCAAGATGACGGTCGCCGAAAACGTGCGCTCGTCGGTGCACGCGCAAATGCGGCGCTCGTTCAGCATCTTCGGCGCCGCCCGGCTGATCGGCAGCGACGAGACCGACCGCGTGCTCGCGCTGTGCGGGCTCGAGGGCAAGCGCGGCCTCGTGGCCGGGGAACTCGCCCAGGGCGACAAGAAGCGTCTCGAGCTCGCGATCGCGCTCGCCGGCAAGCCGCGCCTGTTGTTCCTCGACGAACCGACCGCCGGCATGTCGATCGACGAGGCGCGGGGCACCATGGAGCTGGTCGACCGGCTCAACCGCGAGCTCAAGCTCACGGTGCTGTTCACCGAGCACGACATGGGCATCGTGTTCAATCACGCGCGCCGGCTTACGCTGCTGCACCGCGGCGAAATCGTGGTGCAGGGCACGCCCGAAGAGGTGCGCGCGAACGAAACCGCCCAGAAGGTCTATCTCGGCGAGCATCACGTATGACGAGCCGCCTGGAACTGCGTAACGTCCATACGCATTACGAAACGAGCCACATCCTGTTCGACGTGTCGCTCGAGGTGAACCAGGGCGAATCGGTGTGCCTGCTCGGCCGCAACGGCGCCGGCAAGACTACGACGCTGAAGAGCATCATGTCGCTCGCCCCGGCGAGCGCCGGCAGCATCCGCTTCGACGGTGTCGACCTGGTGGGGCGCGCCCCCCACGATATCGCGCGGCTCGGCGTGGGCTACGTGCCCGACGAGAGATTGATTTTTCCCGACCTGACGGTGCGCGAAAACCTCGAGATCGCGATCAAGCGGGGCGCCGGCGGCGCGCCGGCGCAGTGGACGGTGGACCGGATCTACGAGCTGTTTCCGGTGTTGCAGCCCCTGGACGCGCGCCTGGGCGGCTACCTGTCCGGCGGCGAACAGCAGATGCTGACCATCGGCCGCACGCTGATGGGCAATCCGTCGCTGCTGCTGCTCGACGAGCCGGTGGAAGGCGTCGCCCCTGTCGTGGTGCAGGAACTCACGCGCAAGATCAAGGCGCTGAAGACGATGGGGCTCACCATCCTGTTCGCCGAACAGAACATGCATTTCGCGACCGAGATATCGGATCGCGCCTACGTGATCGAGAAAGGGAGCATCCGCTTCCACGGCACGATGCAGGAGCTTGCGGCCAACGCGGAAGTAAAGCGGAAATACCTGATGATCTGACAATGTACGAACTGGGAAGCGACGCTCCCCTGTACATTCCCTGAATTACCGGCTGTGTGAAGCCACTGGTCTCTTGTCACTCGCGTGTTGACAGATTTTGCGAAGAATTAGGGGTTATCAATGTCTCGCTATTTTGGGAAGTTGCGAAGTTGCAACTTCCCAAAATAGCGAGATGTATGGGTTCCACAAAGAGGCAAGCTGTTTGGTTCCGGCTGTGCCGGCCTAGGGATACAGCCCGCGAATCCGGCGTGCGTCGAGCACGCGCTCGCAGGCGACGATGAATGCCGCGGTGCGCAGGGATACGCCCTTCTGCTTCGCGATGTCCCATACGCGCCCGAACGCGCCCACGAGGATCCGGTCGAGGCGCAGCGTCACCTCGTCCTCGCTCCAGAAGAAACTGGAGAAGTCCTGCACCCATTCGAAATAGCTCACCGTCACCCCGCCCGCGTTGGCGATGACGTCGGGTACGACCGTGATGCCGCGCTCGGCGAACACGTCGTCGGCCGCGGGCGTCGTCGGGCCGTTCGCGCCTTCGACCACCACGCGTGTCCGCAGGCGCTGCGCCCGTTCGCGCGTGACCAGGTTTTCCATCGCCGCCGGTATGAAGAAGTCCGTCGGCACGTCCCAGAAGCTGTCGTCGGGGATTCTCTCCCCCATGCCGCAGGCGTCGATGCCGGCGCCCGGCTCGGTCGCCCGCGCGATCGCCGCGACGTCGAGTCCCTTTTCCGAATACAGGGTCCCGCCCGAGTCCTGGAGCGCCACCACTCGCGCGCCGTTCAACGCGAACAGGTGGGCCGCCGGACGCCCGACGTTGCCGAACCCCTGGATCGCGACTTTCGCACCCTCGATCGGAATGCGCAGCCGCCGGGCGGTTTCGCGGGCGATGAAGAACACGCCCTGCCCGGTGGCGCGGTTGCGCCCGACGCTGCCGCCCAGCGCGAGCGGCTTGCCCGTCACCACGCCGGTCACGGTGTGCCCGATGTTCATCGAGTAGGTGTCCATCATCCAGGCCATGATCTGCTCGTTGGTGTTGACGTCGGGCGCCGGGATGTCCTTGTCAGGTCCGATGATCATGTTGATCTCGCTGGTGTAGCGGCGCGTGAGCCGCTCCAGTTCCTTCAGCGACAGGATTTTCGGATCGACGCGCACGCCGCCCTTGGCGCCGCCGAAGGGCAGGTTGACCGCGGCGTTCTTGATCGTCATCCATCCGGCGAGCGCCATGACTTCGTCCAGGCCCACTCCGGGGTGGTAGCGCAGCCCGCCCTTGCCCGGTCCCCGGGAAAGATTGTGCTGCACCCGGTAGCCCTCGAAGTGGAGCATGCGGCCGTCATCGGTCTCGATCGGCACGTCGACGATCAACACGCGCTTCGGGCGTCTGAGCGTTTCTGCTTTGGCTGCGAGCGGACCCAGGTGAGGCAGGACGCGCTCGATCTGCTCCAGGTAGACGCGCCAGGGGCTGGCGGGATCGGCGGAGGCGAAGGACAGGCCTTGCGGAGTATTTGAGGCGGACATGATCGCGGCGACCGCATCGAAGCGAATGCTCTATTGTAACGGCGCTGGCCGGCGGCATTTGACGATGCGCAAATGTGCGCGCGATTCCCAAGGGGCATAATTCGCCCGGGCAAGGTACGCTTCGACGGAGGAAGAAGCCATGACCGATCCGCAAGCCGGCGTCCTGCTCACCGATCTGTACGAGCTGACGATGCTGCAGGCCTATTACGACCGCGGCATGAACGACCTCGCCGTGTTCGAGTTCTTCTCGCGCAAGCTGCCGCGAGAGCGCAGCTTCCTCATGGCCGCGGGCCTGGAGCAGGTGATCGACTATCTGTCGGGCCTGCGTTTCACCTTCGAGGACATCAAGTACCTCGAAAGCACGGGCCGGTTCTCGGCGGCGTTCCTGAAATCCCTGGAGGACCTGAGCTTCACCGGCGACGTGTACGCGATGCCGGAGGGCACGCTGTTCTTTCGCGACGAGCCGATACTGCGGGTCGTCGCCCCGCTGCGCGAGGCGCAGCTGGTCGAGAGCCGCATCGTCAACCTGCTCCATTTCCAGACGGTGGTGGCGAGCAAGGCGGCGCGCTGCGTGCTCGCCGCGCCGGAGACGCTGCTCATCGACTTCGGGATGCGCCGCGCGCACGGCGCCGAGGCGGGCCTGCTGTCGGCGCGGGCGAGCTACATCGCCGGGTTCTCGGGCACCGCGACGGTGCTCGCCGGGATGCGGTTCGGCATCCCGGTGTTCGGCACCATGGCGCACTCCTTCGTCCAGGCGCACGAGAGCGAAGCCCAGGCGTTCGAGAACTTCGCCCGCTCGCACCCGGCGAACGCGACGCTGCTGATCGACACCTACGACACCGTCGAGGCCGCGCGCAAGGTGGTGGCCCTGGCCGTGCAACTGGAGAAGGAGGGAATCGCCATCAAGGGCGTGCGCATCGACAGCGGCGATCTCGGGCAGTACGCGCGCCAGGTGCGCCACGTCCTCGACGAGGGCGGAATGCGGGGAATCACGATCTTCGCGAGCAGCGGGCTGGACGAATACGCGCTGCGCGATCTGATGGCGGCAGGGGCGCCGATCGACGGCTTCGGCGTGGGCACGCGCATGAACACTTCGGCCGACGCGCCTTTTCTCGACTGCGCCTACAAGCTCGTCGAGTATGCGGGCCGGCCCAAGCGCAAGCGCTCCGAGGGCAAGGCCACCTGGCCCGGACGCAAGCAGGTGTTCCGCCGCTTCGACGCCGAGGGCCGGATCGCGGGCGACGCGCTCACCGTCGAGGGCGACGCGCAGGAGGGCGTGCCGCTCATAGAGCCCGTGATGGTCGCGGGCGAGCGGCTGAAGCCCTCGCCGACGGTCGCGGCGCTGCGCAACCGGGCGCGCGAGCAGCTTGCCTCGCTGCCCGAGCGGCTGCGCGCGATCGAGCGCAGCGAGTCGCTCACCCCCGCCGTGTCGGAGCACTTGCACGCGCTCGCTGCGCAGGCGGATGCCGAGACGGAACGCGCCGGATGACTGCGTAGGCATGGTACAAGTCGCCTATTGACAGATCTGGCGAAGAAGTTGGGGTTAATAACGTCTCCCGATTTTGGAAAGTTGCAACTTCGCAACTTTCCAAAATCGGGAGAAGAATGAACGGCAAAGCGAAGCACCCTGTTCGGTTCCGGCCGTGCCGGCTCAGGTACGAGCTGCGCGCAGATACCGGTCCCGGAAGGCATCCCCGCGAAACCGCGTTCGCTGTGTACAATGTGCGGCGCCCGTGATCGCGTCAAGTTCCCAGGAGGAGAAAACATGGCAAAACTCATCAAGACATGCTTGTGCGTCGCCGCGCTTGCGGTGGCCGGATCGGCGCTCGCGCAGACCTATCCCGCCAAGCCGATCAGGATCGTCGTGCCCTTCGGGGCCGGGGGGCCGGCCGACATCTACGCCCGCGTGATCGCGCAGCGCCTCGCCGCGCCGCTCGGGCAGCAGGTGATCGTGGAGGACCGCCCGGGGGCGGGCTCGGCCATCGGCACCGACGCGGTCGCGAAATCGGCGCCCGACGGCTACACGCTGCTCATGATCTCCAACACCCATACGATCAACGAGACGCTCAATCCGAAGCTGCCCTACAACCTGCTGCGCGACTTCGCGCCGATCACGCAGGTCAACGTCATGCCCAACGTGCTGGTGGTGAGTCCGACCTCTACGGTGAATTCGGTGAAGGAGCTGGTCGCGCTCGCCAAGTCCAGGCCCGGCAAGCTCAACTACGCTTCCTCCGGCCCGGGGACCCCGTACCACCTCGCCGCCGAGCTGTTCAAGGCGATGACCGACACGAACATCGTGCACATCCCGCACAAGGCGAGCGGCGAGGCGCGCGCGAGCGTCCTGGGCGGCCAGGTCGACATGATGTTCGATTCCCTCCCGACCACCGTGCAGCAGATCAAGGCCGGCAAGCTGAAAGGCCTCGCGATCACGAGCACGAAGCGCTCGCCGCTGCTGCCCAACCTGCCCACGGTGGCCGAGGCCGGGGTCCCGGGCTACGAGGCGGACCTGTGGCTCGGACTGGTCGCCCCCGCCGGCACGCCCGCCGCGATCGTCAACCAGCTGCACGACGAGACGGTGAAGATCCTCAGGAGCCCGGAGCTGCAGGCGAGCTTCCAGCAGCAGGGTGTCGAACCCGCGGGCACCACGCCGGCGCAGTTCGCGGCCTTCCTCAAGAACGAGGTGGAGCGATGGGGCAAGGTGGTGAAGTTCTCCGGCGCGAAGGTGGAATAGGCACGGCGCGGACGCCGCGAAGGCATGGCTGACCCGATCAGGCTCAAAGTCAACGGCGTCGAGCATGCGGTCGAGGCCCATCCCGACACGCCGCTGCTCTATGTCCTGAGGAACGACCTCGGCCTGAAGGCGGCGCGCTTCGGCTGCGGCAGCGGCGAGTGCGGCGCCTGCTTCGTCATCGTCGACGGACGCGCGGTGCCCTCGTGCGACACGCCGCTGTGGAGCGCCGCGGGCAAGGAGGTCGTCACCCTCGAGGGCCTCGGCACGGCCGCGAAGCCGCATCCGCTGCAGCGGGCATTCGTCGACGAGCAGGCGGCGCAGTGCGGCTACTGCGCGAGCGGGATCATGATGAGCGCCGCCGCGCTGCTCGCGGCCAACCCCTCGCCGAGCGAGGCAGAAATCCGTATCGCGCTCGACCGCAACCTGTGCCGCTGCGGCTCGCACAACCGCATCGTGCGCGCGGTCCGGCGCGCGGCGGCGGCGAGAGAGCCGTGAGCGCTGCGGTCGCAGACAGCCGCGCGGGGCTGCCCGCGAGCCTCAGGGACAATCCGCGCCTGTCGCGGTGGCTGCGCATCGGGCGCGACGGAACGGTCTGGATCGCCCCGGGCAAGGTCGAGCTGGGCCAGGGCATACTCACGGCGCTGGCGCAGATCGCAGCCGATGAGCTGGACGTCGCGTTCGAGCGCATCCGCGTCGTGCCGGCGGCGACGCCGGAGAGCCCCGACGAGGGCGTCACCTCGGGGAGCCTCTCGATCCAGGATTCGGGCAGCGCCTTGCGGCTTGTCTGCGCGGAAGCGCGCGCCATCCTGATCGAGCACGCCGCGCGGCGCCTCGGCGTTCCGGCGCTCGAGCTCGACGTATTCGACGGGGAAATCCGCTATCGCGGCGCGGCGGCAACGAGCTACTGGGACCTGGCCGACGACGGACTGCTGGAGCGCGACGCGACCGGAACGGCGGTGACTAAGCCTCCCGGCAGCTACCGCGTGGTCGGCACGAGCGTCGCGCGCCTGGACATCCCGCGCAAGATCGAGGGGCAGGCGGGTTTCATCCAGGACCTGGAATTGCCGGGCATGCTGTTCGGCCGCGTGGTGCGCCCGCCGCGCCCGGGGGCCGCGCTCGCGGCGTGCGACGCGGCCAAGGCCGCGGCGATGCCCGGGGTGGTCGCGGTCGTTCGCGACGGCAGTTTTCTCGGCATTGTGGCCGGGCGCGAGGAGGAGGCGGTGCGCGCCGCGCAGGCCCTCGCCGGCGCCTGCACCTGGGAGGGCGGCACGCCGCTGCCGCAGCCCCACGAGCTCGAAGAATTCCTCGTGCGCCAGGCCTCCCGGCAGACCGTGCTCTCGGAGAAATCCGACCCCACGGTCGCACCGGGTGAGAAAATCCTGGAGGCCACCTACACCAAGCCCTTCCTGTCGCACGCATCGATCGGCCCCTCCTGCGCCGTGGCGAGCGCGGAGGGCGACGCGCTCACCATATGGACCCACAGCCAGGGCATCTACAACCTGCGCCGCGACCTCGCCCTCGCGCTCGGCATGCCCGAGGCCGCCCTCGACGTGCGCCACGTCGAGGGCGCCGGCTGCTACGGGCACAACGGCGCGGACGACGTCGCACTGGACGCGGCGCTGCTCGCGCGCGCGGTGAGCGGCCGGCCGGTGAAGCTGCAGTGGACGCGCGCCGACGAGTTCGGCTGGGCGCCCTACGGCCCCGCGATGCGCGTGCAACTGCGCGCGGCGCTCGGCGCGGACGGACGCATCGTCGACTGGAAGCACGATCTGTGGAGCAGCGGCCACAGCTCGCGGCCCGGGCGCGGTGCCGTTTCCGCGCTGCTCGCTTCGTGGTACCGCGAGCGGCCGGTCGCGCGTCCGCCGGCGATCGACCTGCCCATGCCCGCGAGCGGAGGCGGCCGCAATTCGGTCCCGCTCTACGATATCCCGAACCAGCGCGTGGTGAACCATTTCATCGAGGCGATGCCGATACGGACCTCGGCGCTGCGCTCGCTCGGCGCTTACGCGAACGTGTTCGCGATCGAGTCGTTCATGGACGAGCTCGCCGAGGCTGCGGGCGCCGGGCCGGTGGAATTCCGCCTGCGCCATCTCTCCGACTTGCGCGCCCGCGCCGTCATCGAAGCGGTGGCGCGCAGGGCGAGCTGGCCCGAGCAGGGGCGCGGGCGCAGCGGCGCCGACGAGGCCGCGCGCGGCCTGGGCATCGGCTTCGCCAAGTACAAGAACCTGGGCGCCTACTGCGCCGTGGTCGCCGAGGTCGAGGTCGAGCGCGAGGTGAGGGTGCGCCGGCTCTTTGTCGCCATCGACGTCGGCCTGGTCGTGAATCCCGACGGCGTCGCGAACCAGATCGAGGGCGGCGCCATCCAGGCCGCAAGCTGGACGCTGAAGGAAGAGGTGAAGTTCACCGCCGAGTCCATCGCCTGCCAGGGATGGGAGGACTACCCGATCCTGAAGTTCAGCGAAGTGCCCGCGGTCGAGGTGGAGATCATCGACCGGCCCGACCAGAAATCGGTCGGCGCGGGGGAGGCCGCCATGGGACCGACGGCCGCGGCCATCGCCAACGCCGTGCACGCCGCGCTCGGCGTTCGCGTGCGCGACCTGCCGCTCACCGCGGAGCGCGTCGCCGCGGCGATGGGTTAGTCTCTTGCCACCCAGGTGTTGACAGAATTGGCGAAGGTTTTGGGTTTGCATACGTCTCCCGATTTTGGGAAGTTGCAACTTCGCAACTTCCCAAAATCGGGAGATCATGGAAGGCAAAGCGAGGCAAGCCGTTCGGCACCGGCTGTGCCGGCTTAGGGAAGTCCCTGTGATGAAAGACGATACCAAGGTCGTACACGCCGGACGCCACCCGCAGCAGTTCCAGGGCGCGGTCAATCCGCCCGTGTACCACGTCTCGACGGTGCTCTCGCCGAACCTCGCCGACTGGGAGCAGAAGAAAAAGGATTTCGCCGCCGAGCGCCCGGGCATGTACTACGGGCGCCACGGCTCGCCGACCATCGCCGCGCTCGAGGAGGCGATCGCCGAGCTCGAGGGCGGCTACCGGACCATGGTCTACCCTTCCGGGCTTGCGGCCTGCGCCTGCGCCATCCTGTCCTACGTGAAGGCGGGCGACCACGTCCTCATCACCGACAGCGCCTACGGCCCGACCCGGCGCGTCGCGGCGCGCTTCCTCAAGCGCTTCGGGGTCGACGCGCAGTTCTACGACCCGCTCCTCGGCGAGGGGATAGCGGCGCTGCTGCGACCGAACACGAGCGTGGTCCTGGTCGAGTCGCCCGGCTCGCTCACCTTCGAAATGCAGGACATCCCGGCGATCGCCGCGGCCGCGCACGCGCGCGGCGCCGTGGTCGTGATGGACAACACCTGGGCCACGCCGCTCTACTTCAAGGCCTTCGAGCACGGCGTGGACGTTTCGGTGCAGGCGGCGACCAAGTACGTGGTCGGACATTCCGACGCCATGCTCGGCACCGTCACGGTGACCAGGGAGGCCTGGCCCAAGCTCAGGGAGACGCACATCGACCTCGGCCAGACCGCCGGGCCCGACGACCTTTACCTCGCGCAGCGCGGCCTGCGCACGCTCGCGACGCGCCTCGCGCGACATTGGCAATCGGGACTCGCGCTCGCCGAGTGGATCGCGCGCCAGCCCGAGGTCGAGCGGGTGCTGCATCCGGCGCTGCCTTCGGATCCGGGGCACGCGATCTGGAAGCGCGACTTCCGCGGCGCCTGCGGACTGTTCGGCGTCGTGCTCAAGCCCGTGCGCCGCGAAGCCTACGCCGCGCTCATCGACGGCCTCGCGCTCTACGGCATCGGCGCTTCCTGGGGCGGCTACGAGAGCCTGGTGATGCCCTTCGATCCGCGCGAAGTGCGCAGCGCGACGCAGTGGCCCCATCCGGGACCGTGCTTCCGCATCCACGCGGGGCTGGAGGCGATCGAGGACCTCATCGCCGACATGGACGCAGGCTTCAGGCGACTGCGCGAGAAATCTTAGTGCCTCGAGTCATCAGTTCGTAGACTGGCTGGCTCTCCTCCTCTTCGAGGAGGGGTCCGCCCGAAGGGCGGGGGGTGGTAACGAGGTTGGTGAAGCGTGCGAGGTCAGCCAGCGACCGGCGCATCCTCCTCGATCGTCTCCTGCAGCGCGTTGTCGACCACGAGCGGGGTCTGGAAATAGCGGATCACCGGCTCGCTGCCGAAGGTCTCGCGCACGCCCCGGCGCCACGCCTCGTCGTGCGCGCGCACCGCGGCGGCCTGGTTCTTCCACAGGTAGAAGGCGCCCGTCTGGCGCGCTTGCGGATCGTAGACGAAGGTCTTGCGGATCAGGTCCGGCGTCGCGCGCCACTTCGGCGCG
>Ga0080064_1005690_pt1 | contig 14292 bp, 13 predicted proteins | sample Subgrocontami54m_FD_69260 | JGI IMG/M metagenome (GOLD analysis project Ga0080064, IMG submission 69260) | Subsurface groundwater microbial communities from S. Glens Falls, New York, USA - GMW46 contaminated, 5.4 m (SPADES assembly) (version 2) ...
CGGCCGCCGAAGCGGCTGGCTGAGACTCACTGCCTCGCCCAGAGTCCTGGCCGCTGAAGCGGCTGGCTGACATTGACCGCCTCGCCTTCGCGAGGCTTCCCGTGCTCGCAATGGGTGAGCGAGTGAACCCCACACCTCGTACCTGGGAAGGGTCGCGCAGGCGGCCCGGTCAATCGCAGCCGGCCGATTCATCGGCCCGGGAACATTCCTCGTGACCCCCGTCAAGTCACGCTGCACCTCGCGACGCACGAACCGTCGTATTCGTTCGCCACGCGGAGCCACGTGTCCTCGGATCCCCAGCGCCCTCCCGATGACTGCGTCTCGCGTCGCACGGTGTTGCGCGGTGCCGTCACACTTGTCTGTGCGGCCCCGGTATTTCGTTCGCTCACAGGATGTGGCCCGCCCACCATCGTGCCGCCGCCGGTGCGTCCTGCGGTCATCGATGGCTGGCAGATTCCCGAGTCGACGACGTTCACGCCCGAGCGGTACGCGCGTCTTGCGGCGCTCTTCGACGCGTTGATTCCCGGCGACGCGCAGGCGAGCGGCACACCCCAAGCCGCAGGCGCCACCGACGCGCACGCGGCGTGGTACCTCGATCAACTGTTCGGCGCGTTCGACGTCGATCCGCCGCGCATCTTCGCGGGCGGTCCGTACTCCGGACGTCACGGCGGGCAGGACGGGTTCTCGCAGTTCCAAGCACTCACGCGCGTCGAGGCGCTTCGATGGCGCACCTACATCGAAGGTTCGCAAGGGATGCCGGAGCGCGAATGGAACGGTCCTGTCGTCGGAATGCGCACGCGGTACGAAACGGCACTCGATGAACTCGAGCGCATCGCGCACGAACGCGCGACGGTTTCGTGGACTGCCGCGAGCCGTTCGCTGCGTCGCAGCCTATTGACGCCGTACGACGCGACGTTCGTGCAGTTGGCCTACGAACATGCGGTCGAAGGCACGTACGGCGACCCGGTGTACGGCGGCAACTTCGAACAACGAGGTTGGGCCGCGATCGATTACGAGGGCGATCGACAACCGATTGGATTCACGGCGCGGCAGATGTCCAATCCCGAGGAGGGATAAGACGCCGTGCCGGACTATGACGCGATCGTCGTAGGTGCGGGAGCAGGCGGCGGCGTCGCGGCGTATCGACTCGCGGCCGCGGGCTGGCGCGTCGCGCTCATCGAGAAGGGTCGCAATCCGTATCCCACGCTGTCGGACGACGAACTTCGCGGGTCGCTCTTCGGCAACGACGAGATCCGGCGTCGACGATCGTTTGCGTTTCACGACCCGTTCATCGAGCCCCGCGTGTTCCGCAGCGGACCGAACGGGACGCCCACCGTCGGCGACGTGCAACCGCTCGGTGTGACGGTCGGCGGCGGCACGGTGCAGTACGACGGCGACAGTCCGCGACTGCAGCGTGCCGACTTTCGATTGCGCACGACGTTCGGCGACGTTCCCGGTGCGGACGTCGTCGACTGGCCGCTCGCGTACGATGACCTCGCGCCGTACTACGACGCTGTCGAAACGCTGGTCGGTGTGCAGGGCCGCGCAGGGGCCGATCCATTTGCCGAAGCGCGCGGCGAGTATCCGATGCCTCCGGGATATCCCGCACGGAGCGGACTGATTCTCGCGGCTGCGGCGCGGCGTCTCGGACTTCACCCGCACCCGATGCCGATGGCGATCAACTCGATTCTCTATCGAGGCCGGCCCGCGTGCGTGAACTGCGGATTCTGCAGCTTCGGTTGTCCGGTCAACGCGAAGGGATCCACGGCCGTCACCGTGATTCGCGACGCGTTGCGAACATCGATGTGCACGCTCTTGTCCGAATGCTGCGTCACGGGCGTGGACACGAACTCCGCTGGCGATCACGCGACGGGCGTTCGCTATCTCGACGCGCAGGGTCACGCACAAACCCTCACGGCTCGGCACGTCGTGCTCGCGTTGAACGCGATCGAGACGCCGCGCCTACTCTTGCTCTCCGCAAGCCCATCGCATCCTGACGGCCTCGGCAATCGCTCTGGCCTCGTGGGCCGCTATGCGATGTTCCACGTGATCTTCGCGACCATCGGTGTGTTCGATGAAGAGATTCGCTCGTACCGTGGCCGGCCGCTCACGCACGCGCTCGCGGACTACACGGTCTCTGACGGAAACCCCGGTTACGTTCGCGGCGGCTATGTCGAACTCGGCGGGCAGATTCATCCGATCGAAGAAGGTGTGCAGTACCCGTGGTCGTTGCATCGACAACTGATGATCCCGGGTCGCTACCGGCGCAAGATCAGCGCCGCCAGCATGATGGGCGAGGACATGCCTGTGCGCGAAAACCGGGTCGATCTCGATCCGCGCGTTCGCGACGTGTACGGCCGAGCGGTCCCACGCATCACGTACGAGCGGCATCCGCACGACCAGGCCGTGGTCGACCGGTACATGCCGCGGCTCGAAGCGATTGTCCGTGAGGCCGGTGCGCGCGATGTCATCCAACAAGACTTCGCGGCGAACGGCCGCGTGCCCGACACCAAGCATCTTCTGGGCACGACGCGCATGGGAACCGACCCGAGTGCGTCGGTCACCAACGAGTGGGGTCGCTTGCACTCCGTGGACAACGTGTGGATCTGCGACGGCGGGATCTGGCCCACGTCCGCGGCGTTCAATCCAACGCTGACGCAAGAGGCCCTCGCGCTGCGCACCGCTGCGTACATGATCGACCCGCGGGATCCGAGACCATGATTCGCGATCGCGTGTTCGCCATGGTGATCGTCGCCGCAGTGACGTCGGCGTGCGACGGTGGAAACGTCCGTCCAATCGATGCGTCGGTGGACGCCGTTCGCGACGTCGCGCACGTGCGCGAGTCCGATCGCCAGATCGTTGCGCGCTGTCTCTCGTGCCACACGGCGATCGCGGACGACTGGTCGCGCGTGTCGTCGCACCGACTGTTGTACGCGTGCACCGTCTGTCACACGGAACGCAACGCAATGCCCGGTCCGGGTCACGAAGAGCGCCCCGCATGCCAGCGTTGCCACAGCGAGCACGCGCACCCCGTCGCCGCAAACTGCACGGGGTGCCACGCGCCGCACGGGAGCTCGAACGCGTTTCTGATTCGCCCATCGATCCAGCGGCCGGACGGTACGCAGGCGAACGTGTACGTGACGCAACCCGCGGGGAGGTCCGCAAACGGCTTCGTGCGCGGAGGCATCGCGGACGCGGGCGCCGATGGCTCCGTCGGCACGCCGGGCACGGGGCTGTGCGAAACGTGCCACACGACCACGCGCTTCTACACACGCCGCGGCGACGGCGCGCCGCATCCCACACGGTACTGCGGCGAGTGCCACGCCCACGTCGCCGGGTTTGCGCCGTAACCTCGCCCGGAATCCTGGAGCTGGATCACCGCAACCTCCGGTGCGGCTGCGCAACATGCGCGACGGGTCGCTCGCGCTCCAAGACGAAATAGCTCGGCGTCGGAATGCGCAGCAGCCCGATCTCGAGATACGACCAGCCGAGCAACAGGTCGGACGACCCGGCGTTGAGCGCGACGATGGGATCGCGAAGAAATCGCAGCGTGTCCCATGGCGCGTTGCCGCCGTGACCGTAGTGAATCATCAGCCCACGGTCGGTGCCACGGTACGGCCGCGCGGGATCGTGCGGGACCACGAGGAAGTGACCGAACGTCATCGGCACGCCGCGGCGAAGCCGGGGCACGCTTGGCGCCGCGATGCCACGCTGTTCGACGCGCACGTTCCAGCCCCGCAGGCGACCCGTCTCGGGATCGCGGTGGAAGGCCTTCTGAAACGTCTTCCAGCTGAGCCGCTCGATCCAGGCCGGGAGCCCGAGGCTCACCCCCCGAAATTCGGTGTTGTCCAACGATTCGGCGTCGATGGGGTGCCCCTCGAGCATCAACTCCCGCCAATGCCGGCGACCCATCCGCAGTACTTCCTCGCGCTCGATCACGGTGAAAGCGTAGCGCGGATCGAACCTTCTATCACCTTGATTGGATTGCAGAACCTGCGCCTCCGGGCCACCCGCTGCGAGGGCGGTCGGCAGCCCTCGAACGAGATCCCGGCGTGCCACCCCTTGACCCAACCCTTACGTGCGCGTAAGTCTTTGTTCTCGATGGCACTTCACCTCCCAATCGCGCAACCCACGCCCCTGGAAGACACGCCGGGCGGCGCAAAGCCCATTCGCGTCGGCGACCTCGCACAGCGAACGCACAAGACCGTGCGCGCGCTCCATCTGTACGAGGAGTTGGGTCTGCTCGCGCCGGTCGAGCGCAGCCGTGGCGGATATCGTCTGTACGCCGACGACGCGCAGGTGCGTGTTCGCTGGATCGCGAAGCTCCAGGACATGGGCTTCTCGCTCCCGGACATTCGCACGTTGCTTCGCGAGTGGGAGCAGAGCGCATCCGCGACGAGTGCGATGGCGCACATGCGCGACATCTACGAGCGCAAGCTCGAAGAGACGCGAGTGCAAATCGCGCGCCTGGAGTCGCTTCGCGTCGAACTCGAGCACTCGGTTCAATATCTGGACACGTGCGAAGTCTGCGAGCCCGAGCGGCTCATCCACTATTGTCCCAAGTGCGACCACCATGATTGCGGCGCGCCGGAACTCGTCGCGGGATTCCACGCCGGCACGCAGTGAATGTCCAAACCCACCGCTCGGCAGCGAGCGTCGAAGTAGAAACGAAGATGCCAGTCAAACTCCCGATCTACATGGACTACCACGCAACGACGCCGGTCGATCGCCGCGTGCTGGACACGATGACTCCGTATTTCACGGAGATCTTCGGCAATGCGGCATCGCGTTCGCATCAGTTCGGCTGGCGGGCAGAAGAAGCCGTCGAGTACGCGCGCGAACAGATTGCGAAGTTCATCGGCGCCGACCGGCCCGAGGAGATCGTGTTCACGTCGGGCGCGACGGAGTCGGACAATCTCGCGCTCAAGGGCGTGGCGGAGTACTACCGCGACCGCGGCAATCACATCATCACCGCGAAGACGGAGCACAAGGCGATTCTCGACACGTGCAAGCGACTCGAGAAGCAGGGGATCGAAGTCACGTACCTCGACGTCGACAAGCTCGGGATGGTCAGTCCCGACGACGTGAAGCGGGCGATGACGGACAAGACGATTCTCGTGAGCATCATGCTCGCGAACAACGAGATCGGCGCGATCGCGCCGATCAAGGAAATCGGGAAGATCTGTCGCGAGCGCGGCGTCGTGTTTCACACGGATGCGGTGCAGGGACTCGGCAAGACGGAGTTCAACGTTCAGGACATGAACGTCGATCTGGCGTCGCTCACGTCGCACAAGATCTACGGGCCCAAGGGCATCGGTGCGTTGTACATCCGACGCTCGAAGCCGCGCGTGCGGCTCGCGGCGATGATGGACGGCGGCGGCCACGAGCGTGGCAATCGATCGGGGACGCTGAACGTCACGGGGATCGTGGGCTTCGGCAAGGCCTGCGAGATTCTCACGCACGAGTGGCGAGACGAGATGGTGCGCATTCGCAAGCAGCGCGATCGACTCGCACAGATCATCCAGACGGGCCTCGAAGACGTGTACGTGAACGGCCCATGGCCCGAACCGCGGTTGCCGAACAACCTGAACATCTCGTTTGCGTACGTCGAAGGCGAAGCGATGATCATGGCCATCAAGGATGTCGCCGTGTCGTCAGGTTCCGCGTGCACGAGTTCGAGTCTCGAGCCGTCGTACGTTCTGCGGGCGATGGGTGTGGACGAGGAAGTGGCGCACTCGAGCATTCGATTCGGGCTCGGGCGATTCACGACGGACGAGGAGATCGAGTATGTCGGCGAGCTGGTCGTCGCCAAGACTCGCAAGCTGCGGGACATGTCCCCGCTCTATGAGATGGCGAAAGAGGGGATCGACCTGAAGTCGATTCAGTGGGCAGCGCACCACGAGTGACGGCACGACACTGACGAGAACAATGGCAGTCGCGAGGTCTGCGCCTCGCTTGAAAGATGTGGAGACTCCGATGGCGTACAGCGAAAAAGTGATCGAACACTACGAGAACCCGAAAAACGTCGGGACGCTCGACAAGTCGGATCCCAACGTTGGCACAGGGCTCGTGGGCGCGCCGGCGTGCGGCGACGTGATGCGACTTCAGATCAAGGTCGGCGAGGATGGCCGGATCGAAGACGCAAAGTTCAAGACGTTCGGCTGTGGATCGGCGATCGCGAGTTCGTCGCTCGCGACCGAATGGCTGAAGGGCAAGTCCGTGGACGACGCAGAGAAGATCAAGAACTCGGACATCGCGACGGAGTTGAATCTCCCGCCGGTCAAGATTCACTGCTCGGTTCTCGCCGAAGACGCGATCAAGAGCGCGATCGACGATTTCCGGAAGAAGCAGGCTTCGCGACGTGCGGCCAACGGCGGCGCCTGAAGATCTAATTTCGCGACGAGTGAGGGAGTTCCGCAATCCGGAGCACGATCGATGGAAACGACACAGACCGTACAAGACAGCCCGAGTCCCGAGACCACGCCGAAGGCATTGAGTCTCTCCGTCACGCCCAAGGCGGCCGTGAAGGCCCGCGAGGCGCTCGCCAAGCGAGGCACGCCGGGCGCGATGATTCGGCTCGGCGTGAAGGGCGGCGGCTGCTCGGGCTTTTCGTACGTCATCGAGTTCGCGGAAACCGCGCGGACGCGCGACCAGGTCTTCGAGTTCGACGGCGCGAAATTCGTCGTCGACCCGAAGTCGCTCGTGTTCTTGAACGGTACGACATTGGACTACGAAGTGAAGCTCATGCAGCACGGCTTCAAGTTCGTGAACCCGAACGAAAAGGCCGGCTGCGGGTGCGGCGAGAGCTTCGGCGTGTAGTCGTGAAGATTGAACAGGGAGGCGGGGAGGGAGGGAGATCTTGTTGTTCGGAACCGCATTAGGCGAGGATTTGTCGATCTCACGCCGACGTCGGAGTGCGCGAACTCAACCTCTCCGTTCCTCCCGATCTCCCTGTAACTTTTCCGACACCCGTGCGGCGAGTTCGCTCATCGGTGCGTGCAGATTGATTCCCTGAGTGCCTCCATGACCTCTGATCCGTTCGAGACGCTGGGCTTCCCCCGCCGGTTCCGCATCGACGCTGCCAACCTCGCGCAGCGCCACCGCGATCTCTCGCGCGCGCTGCACCCGGACCGATTCGTCCAAGCCGCTCCCGCAGAACGGCGTGTCGCGATCGAGAAAGCCGCGGCGGTCAACGACGCCTTTCGAAGACTGCGTGATCCGCAGATGCGCGCGGCGGCGTTGCTCGCATTCGCGGGTCGGCCCGTGCGAGAAGACGCGCGCGCCGCACCCGAGCTGCTCACCGAAGTTCTCGACTTGCGCGAGCGTCTCGAAGAAGCCAAGTCGCAGAAAGACGACACGCGTCGCATCACGCTTCGTGATTCGGTTGCCACGCGAATCGCTCAATCCGAGCGTGTGATCGCCGACGCGTTCGAGACCGACGTTGCGCCCACCGGCGACACGCTCGACCGCGCGTACGAAGCGCTCGTGACGCTGAAGTACCTCTATCGCTTCCTGGAAGAAGCCGACGCGGTCGATGACTGACAGCGCCGAGGACTCGCGCCGATGAGCCTGCTGCAGATCTTCGACCCCACCGCGAAGCCGACACCGATCGGGATCGATCTCGGCACTACGAACTCGCTCGTCGCGTGGGTCGCAGACGGGCGACCGCAGACGGTGCTCGATTGCGACAACGATCCACTGCTGCCGAGCGTCGTGTCGTATCTGTCTGACGGCCGGGTCATCGTCGGCACGGCGGCGCGCGAGATGGCGGTGCTCCACCCGCGCGAGACGATCGTCAGCGTGAAGCGATTCATGGGCCGCGGCGGCGATGACCCCGAGACGCGTCGCCTCGGTCCGTACGACTTCGTCATGCCCGCGACGGGGGAATCGAACGTCGTGCGGTTCGGAGTGCACGGTCGTGTCGTAACGCCGGTCGAAGTGTCCGCGGAGATCCTGAAGGCACTGCGACAACGCGCCGAGGACAAGCTGCAGACCGTGGGACCCGCGGTAATCACGGTGCCCGCGTACTTCGACGATGCGCAACGACAGGCGACCAAAGACGCGGCGCGACTCGCCGGCATCGAAGTGTTGCGCCTTCTCAATGAGCCTACGGCTGCGGCGCTCGCGTACGGACTCGACAAGGGCAAGACGCGCGGGACCTTTGCCGTGTACGACCTCGGCGGCGGCACGTTCGACATCACGATTCTCACGCTCGACGATGGCGTGTTCCAAGTTCAATCGACTGGTGGTGACTCGCAACTCGGTGGCGACGACATGGACCGTGCGATTGCAGAAGTCGCGCTGCGCGAGATGGGTCTCGGGACGGTTGCGAAGGATGCCAGTCGCGTGGCGCCAGAACTCGTGCGAGCGGTGCTCACCGCAGCGCGCGCGACGAAGCATGCGCTCACGAATGCCGACGACGCGGAAATGGTCGTCGACCGCTCGGGCGCAGCGTTTCGCCGACGCTTCACGCGCGCGGAGTTCGACGCACTCGTTCGTCCCGTGATCGAACGCACGGGCACGGCATGTCGCCGAGCGCTGCGCGATGCGTCCATCGATGCGGCCGCTCTCGATGGGGTGGTTCTCGTCGGCGGCGCCACGCGCGTGCCGCTGGTGCAGTCGTTCGTGCGCGAGGTGTTTGGTCGCGAGGGACTGACGGACATCGATCCCGATCAGGTCGTTGCGATGGGCGCGGCCGTTCAAGCCGACATTCTCGCCGGCACGCAGCAGAACGATGCCATCGTCTTCGATGTCATTCCCCTGTCTCTCGGGATCGAGACCATGGGCGGCATCGTCGAAAAGATTCTCCCGCGAAACACGGCGATTCCGGCGGCGCGGGCGCAGCGGTTCACGACGTATGCCGACAAACAGACGGGCTTCGAGCTTCACGTCGTGCAGGGCGAACGTGAACTCGCGGACGACAATCGATCGCTCGCGAGATTCACTCTGCGTGGAATTCCGCCACTGCCGGCGGGCGGCGCAAAGCTCGAAGTGACGTTTCGCGTCGATGCGGATGGGTTGCTCACGGTCACCGCACGCGAGGAAACAACCGGCATCGAGCAGTCGACCGAGGTCAAGCCGTCGTACGGTCTCACCGACGACGACGTCGAACGCATGCTCATGGATAGCTTCGAGCACGCCGAGGGCGACATCTTCGAGCGGCAACTCGTCGAGAGAATCGTGGAGGGGCAGAGTCTGCTGTCCGCGACGCGTGCGGCGATGGCGGCCGATGCGGCGCTACTCGACGAAGACGAACGCGCGGAAGCCGACGGTGCCATCGCGGCGCTCGCCGCAGCGATCGCGGCGAGGCAGTCCGACATGATCAAACTCCGCATCGAGGGACTCGACCGCGCGACGACGCCGCTCGCCGAGCGCAGAATGGATCGCGCCATCGCCGACGCGATGCGCGGGCGAAATGTCGACGACGTCGCGGAACAAGTGCGCGAGTTCCAGGGCGTGGACGCGCACACCGAAGCCCACGCGCAGGCCCGCGCCGGGGAGCACTGACGATGCCGAAAGTGCGATTCCCGAAAGACGCAGTCGAGATCGACGTTCCGATTGGCACGACGATCTTGAAAGCCGCGAAGCTCGCGGGAGCGCCCGAGGGCGACGCATGCGGCGGCGTGTGCGGCTGCTCGACGTGCCATGTGTATGTCTCTCGCGGGTTGAACTTGCTCTCGGAGCAAGAGGACGACGAGATGGACATCCTGGACAAGGCGTTCGACGTGCGATCAATCTCGCGCCTCGGTTGTCAGGCCAAGATCGAGCGCGATGGCGAGATCGACATCGAGATCACCCGCGAGTCGCGCGACGCGTTCTACAACGAGCATCCCGACGAGCGGAAGAAACTCGCGCGGGGCTGACGCCGCGGGCGATCTGTCGCAGATGACCCCGAAGCGGTCTTGTCGGTCCGGCGATTATCGGCACATACTACCCTGTGCCAGTTGCGGGCGATCACACACCCCAGACACCCCTCGACGAGAAAGTGAGGGTTCTTCGAGTCCTGGGTCGCTACGAACTCCTCCACGAGATCGGATCGGGAGGGATGGCCACGGTGTTCCTCGGGCGCGCGCAAGGCCTTGGAGGATTCGAGCGCATGGTGGCCGTGAAGGTCTGCCATGCACAGCTGCAGCGCGACACGAGCTTCGCCAGCATGTTCCTGGACGAGGCGAGGCTTGCAGCGCGCATTCACCACCCGAACGTCGTCGCGACGCTCGACGTCGGCGAGGCCAACGACGCGCTCTACCTCGTGATGGAGTACATCGACGGGGACCGGCTGCTCGAGCTGCTCCGCGCGGCGGCGAACGCGGGCGAGCGGTTGCCGATCGGCGTGACGTTGCGGATCATGATCGACTTGCTCAGCGGGCTCCATGCCGCGCACGAGCTGACCGATCGCGACGGCAAGCCGCTGAACATCGTCCACCGCGATGTCTCTCCGCAGAACATCATGGTCGGGGTCGACGGGGTGTCACGCATTCTGGATTTCGGCGTGGCGAAAGCGGAATCACGCATCTCCGTGTCGCACGAGGGAGTGATCAAAGGAAAACTCTCGTACATGGCGCCGGAGCAGATCTCGTGGCAGGTCGTCTCGCGGAAGGGCGACATCTTTTCTGCGGGCGTCGTGTTGTGGGAATCCCTCGTGGGGCGTCGACTCTTTCGCGGCGAGACGAACGCGGACACGATCGTGCAGGTATTGCACGAGGAACTCGTCGCGCCGTCGACACTCGTCCCCAGCATTCCGGCCAAGCTCGATGAGGTCGTACTGAAGGGACTCGCGCGCAATCCCGGGGATCGATACGCGAACGCGCAGGAATTCGCTGAAGCCCTCGACGACTGCGGCGTGCCGGTGGCAAAGCCCCGCGACGTGAGCGCGTCCGTTCACAAGCTGCTCGGTGCGCAGGTCGCCAAGCGTCGCGCGCTCGTTCGAAATCTCGCCAGCACGCCGCCGCCGCCGATGCCGGGCACGTCGGCAGACGGAACGCCATCGTCAAACGTGCGGGTTCCTGCGCTCACGAGCCCGCCGCCCGCGCTCGACGTCGCACGCGACTCGCTCGACGCGGAGATCGTCCCGGGCTCCGCGCCCATCCTCTCGCGACGCGCAATTGCGCTGGTCGGCGGGCTGATCGCGGTGGCTGGGATCGTGTTTCTTGTCCTCGCTTTCCGGGGCGCGGGTCGATCCGTATCCACCGGCCGCTCCGATCCATCCGCGACGACTACAGCGGGAGCCACACCCGTCGGGCATCCCTCGGCAACGACGCCTGCGGCACCGCCAACCCTCCCGGCCACCGGATTGCCCGCCGCGTCGACCATCCCGCCAGGGCCCAACGGGCCGCCATCCCAGGATTCTCCAGCGAACGCGGGCCGGCCGCGTGCGCCCCGACCCGGAACCCCGCGGACGCCGACGCAGCCCCAACGCCCGGGTCGGCCAAGAAATCAACCGCCGTCCGAATTTCGTGTAAACAGCATCTGACCCTATGGACCGCTTCGGGCTTGCCATTGCTCTTACGTGCATGCTCGCGTCCGTGCCTGGGCGAGCCGACGCACAGGACAGCGCCATGTTCGCGCAGCAGCGTTTCGTGCGAGGCTTGGCGTTCTACGAAGCGCACGAATTCCAGTCCGCGCTGACGGAGTTGCGCGCGTCCGTCGCGCTGTTCGACTCGCCGAACACCCGGCTGTACCTGGCTCGTTGCCTGCGGGAGCTCGGCCGTGTCGACGAAGCCGTGCCCCATTACGAATGGACGATCACCGCGGCGGCCGACCGTGCCGAACGCGAGCCACGCTACGCCGCAACGCGCGACGCCGCGCGCCGCGAACTCGCACTGGTCGAGCCACAAGTCGGTCGACTCACGATCACGATCACACCGTCCGAGCCTCCCGCCGGTGCGCATCTCCGCGTGGGCCCGCGCGAGGTGCCTATCGCGACGCTCGGCGCCGCACTCGTCGTACTGCCGGGCACGGTGGAAGTCGCGCTCGAGGCGCCCGGTTTCGAGACCGCGCGCGGGAGCGCCCGAATCGCTCCGGGACAGCAGGCGTCGCTCGCGCTCACGCTGGCACCGCAGCCCGTGTCGCACCCGCCCCAAGAAACGCCGAGGCGCGCTGGCGGTTCCGGACTCATCGCGCCGGGGATCGTGCTGCTCGGCCTCGGTGCCGTCGGCGCTGCGGGGTTCATCGCGTTCGGAATCCTCGATGCGAACCTGTACCAGTCGAGCGTCATGCGATGTGCGCCGACGACGGTCTGTCCAAACTCCGAGATCGGCACGATCGACACCGGGCGGAATTACCAGATCCTCGCGAACGTCGGTCTTGGCGTCGGGATCGGGGGCATCGCCGTGGGGACCGTGCTGCTCATCGTGGGCGCCGCGACCGGAGCGGCTCGGCCGGCCGTGACCGTTCAACGCAACGGCGTCGAGTTGGGAGTGCGCTTCTGATGCGCCGTGGACGTCGAATGCATCTCCAATCGGTTCGGCGCCGTCCGACGGCGTGGGCGATCGCGATCTGTCTCGCGGGAGGATGTGCTTACAACTGGGACGGACTGGATCCGCGGCTGAACCGTGATGGAAGTCTCGATGTCGCCGACGCAACCGCGAACCCCGACTCGGCCGCACCCTGCGGCGCACTCGACGGAACGTGTTGCTCGACGGCGGACGGCGGTGCGCCGTGCAGTCCAGGTTTGGTCTGCATGGGTGCCCGCTGTCGCGCGATGTGCGCGTTGAATCAAACGGCCTGCCGCGGGGTTTGCACGGATCTCGCGATGGACGTCGGCAATTGCGCAATGTGCGGTCGGGCGTGCCCGGCGGGCGGTGCGAATGCGGTGGCGCAGTGCCGAATGGGCGTGTGTGGCGTGATGTGCTCGACGGGGTTTGGTGATTGCGACGGGATGCCCGGCACCGGTTGCGAAACGCCGCTGACGACCGTGACCAACTGCGGCATGTGCGGGCGATCCTGCCCGTCGGCCACGGGAGCGCCTGCAGTCTGCACCGCTGGAATGTGCGCTCTGATGTGCCCGGCCGGAATGGGCGACTGCGACCGCATGGCGCCCAATGGGTGCGAAACGCCACTCAACACCGCGATGAATTGCGCGGCCTGCGCGCGCGCATGCACGGGCACGAACGCGACGGCGTCGTGCGCGACCGGATCGTGCATGCTGACGTGCAACGCGGGTTTCGATGACTGCGACGGAATGGCCAGCAACGGATGTGAGACACCGCTCGACAGCAACGCAAACTGCGGGATGTGTCGAAACCGCTGCATGGGCGGTCGCATGTGTGTGATGGGCGCGTGCGTCTGAGCTGAACGTGCGGAATCACGGCCACGGCACGGTGATGGGCACGGGAGACAGTCGCGTCACCGTGCTCCCGTCACCGATTTGACCCTCACCGTTGGATCGCGCGCCAGAAGGCTGCTTGCGCGAACGGCGTGACGGCAAAATCGCACAGCCCGAGCACTTGGATGTACATCGGCGACGTCACGGCACCGAAGTCGAAGACGAGACGGGTCGTGCCGGCGCGCACCGGCAGCCGGAACTGTCGAATGGTGTCGTCGGGGGGGCGCATCGTGGAGGGTCCGCCGAGAATCGACGTCTGCATTCGACACGTTTGGAGCAGGGTGTACGCGCGGCCCGCGGCATCGATGCCGGTGACCATCACGCCGTCCGGTTGCAGATACGTCGCGAGGTCGACATCCAACGTGATCGCGTTCGCGCCCGCGGGGCGAGTGCTCACGAGTGTGTACGTCGATCGACCGCAACCGCCGCTCGCTCCACCCAGTTCGAATCCGTTCGAGCATCCCGGCGGTACGTCCGGCGGGGCGAGTCGCACGAACGGCGGAAACGAGGGCGTGAGCGTGCCAAACGGGCAACGACCGGGGCAACTCATGTCTACGGGTGGTAGGCCGATGGTCACGTCCGGGCCGGAATCCATGACGCGGGCGTCTTCTCCTGCGACGACGTCCGGAGTGAGCGATTCCACATCGGGCGCACGCAACCCACTGCGCGCCCCGCAAGCGGCCGAGAAGGCGAGCGGGATTGCCAGGCAGCGCATTGCGTGAGTGACCAACGATGGCACGGTCGATCGTCGTTCCCGGGGCAAGCGATCGACGTGTTGGGCCAGACGCACCGCGGGATCGTACGACGTCGAACGTCGGGTGACGACTCGCGTTCGCCCCCAATCCCTCTCGTCGAAATCCTCGGCATCCGCTAGCCTAACTTCGTCACCGAAATTCGAGCTCGGCAAATCGGCAGGCTCATTCCGCGCGAATCCTGAATCACGTCGTCGCATCGATCTCGAAACCCGC
>Ga0080064_1005692_pt1 | contig 14274 bp, 10 predicted proteins | sample Subgrocontami54m_FD_69260 | JGI IMG/M metagenome (GOLD analysis project Ga0080064, IMG submission 69260) | Subsurface groundwater microbial communities from S. Glens Falls, New York, USA - GMW46 contaminated, 5.4 m (SPADES assembly) (version 2) ...
CGAGAAATAGTCTCGAATTGTCTAGTATTGAAACAGCAATCGATTGCCCGATCGGAGCGAACACAAGTATAGTGGAGAATAAGGAGAGCTCGACGCGCACGGTCACAACAAATAAACCTAAGGATAGTCTAGACGAAACAGATTTTTTACCTGCTGTTTGTTCACTATCAGGGCTTCACGCCTCAATTGAAACATTAGCGACCACTACGGAATTGCTAATGAAACTCGAAAAGCAGTTGGGACTTGGGAAAAATATGAGTGGGTCAATAGATGAGAAAAACAAGAAACAAGATCAATCTATCTTGTTTGTAAAGTTTTGGAATATTCTAAAAATAATTATTTGGATAATTTGCGCATATATTATTATTCGATCGTTTCTTTTCTCCGGCGACAGTCAGCCGCCTATTCAGAATTCCAAATTTTTAGGAGAAAAGTCAGTTATAATTAATAATATTCCACATTCGCCTGGTGCTGTACCTGCATTACTGAATCCACTACAAAGAAATGAGTCACAAGATTTAGAATCACTTTTGAAACTTACAAATAGTTTAAAAATGCTCCTTGCAAGCTTAAAGATGGATGAAGAAGAGGGGGATGTGCAAAGAAAAGTAGAAGAAATACAGGAGCACAAGGAAGCTGTTGAACATCAGGATAGAAATCATACCTCGAGTGAAATAAACGGCACATTAATTGATAGTTTCTCTTCAAAAGCAATAAGTCAAGCGGTAGATTTAACAACAAGTATAGATGTTAATAACATACCTACGAGCACAACTGAATCGCATACGACAGAATCGGTTTTTTCGTCCAACTTAATCCCATTCATCTACTCAACTAGCAGCAGCAGCAGCAGCAGCAGGAATTTGAAGAGAGAAGAAGAAGAAGAAGAAGAAGAAAAAGACGAGGAGCAATCAGGTGTAACCACCACTGTTGAAAGTTTGAAAATTATTGAAAATGATTTAACAACAACAACAACCACCACCACAACAACAGCACAGTTAAATTCTAGCGTGCAGCAGGATGTAAGAGCAAATGTAAAAAATGAAGAGCAGGAGCTGGAGGCAGAGGATAAAATTGGTGCTGATTATGCTGAAGGTCAGAAAGGTGGTAAACAGCAAAATGACTTTAAAAAAGTGGGCATGCCCGGTTTTTTAAATTTTATTTCAACAAGACCATCAACAACCCCAGATATTTTTTATAAAAATCAATCTGAAAATTCCTCGAGTGTTGATTATTCTGATCTGTCTGATAATAATAATAATAGTACGGGTGAAGTATCCACAAACTTTTATTAGTATTAATTTATTTTTCTAATCTATATCAAGGCAATCGAAAGAGAAGACGATTTAAGGAAACTAGAGGAGTTGTAATTAAAAGAAATTTTCTCACGAAAATATTTTTCAAATAATGGCTGATCAAGTAGCAGAAGAAGAAGTAGAAGAAGAAAACCAAGAAAAAAATATTTTCAAAATTCTCGAAAAAATTTATTATGATCCCAAAGATCCTGGGTCCTATGGTGGTATTGAAAAATTATATCGAAGGGCGAGGGAGCTGCTGCTGCTGCCTTTCCCCAACCTCCCAAACAACAGCAGCAGCAACAACTCCCCCAAGAGGTCACGCATCAGAATATCCAAATCATTGATAAAACGCTTTCTTCAAGCACAACCTACTTATACCTTACATCGACCAGCGAGACACAATTTTACTAGAAACAGAACGCGTGTATCAGGAATTGATGAGCAATGGCAGGCTGATTTAGCTGATATGCAGGCATTATCACGAGTGAATCATGGAACTAAATATTTGCTTACATGTATCGATGTTTTTTCAAAATTTGCTTGGGTTTTACCTGCGAAATCCAAGTCAGGAAAAGATATGGCAGAATGTTTTCAGAAATTATTATCGACGGGCTCATCAGCATCAACAGCAGCAGAAACACCAGCAGCGGAAGGTGGAGAGAATTCAAATCAGCAAAAGCATCAGCAGCATCAGCATCAGAAGGAGAAAAAAGGTCTTCGTTTACCAAAACGGATACAAACCGATAAAGGGAAAGAATTTCTAAATCACCTGGTTCAAACTGTGTTTCAACGCTATGGGGTGGAACATTTTACCACATGGAGTGATAAAAAGGCAGCCGTAGTGGAACGTTTTAATCGAACCTTGAAATCACGGATTTGGCAATATTTCAGCGCACATCCAGAATCTGGCACTCACTATTTTGACGTGCTGCCAGATATAGTTCTTGCCTATAACAATACGTTCCATCGGGCTATCGGAATGACACCCGAACAGGCAAGTAATCCAGAAAATGAACAACGCGTATGGTCGCGCTTATATTTGGAGGAGCCGCGACGAAGAAATTCTTCCAAAAACTCAGCAGCATATAAAAGGCTCGCTCGCGCGCGCGCCCGGGCCCGGGGCGAGGCCGACGTCGTTGAGGCGACTCCAGGAAGCAACGAGGCGGGCGCGAAGCGCCCGCCTCGAGGCTTCATGGGTCGCAATGTCATAAAGTCCACTCGAGCTGATGCGACGGTGGCAGAGAAAAAGAAACCAGCTTTGGATCTCAAAAAAGGACAACTGGTTCGAATGAGTTATGTGAAAGGTGAATTTGAAAAAGGCTATGTACCAAATTGGAGTGAAGAAGACTTTCGTATTTCAGGTGTTTCGCATGAGCAGCAGCCGAAACGTCTAAGAAAAGTAGTGAGAGGAGCGTCATCCATACACGATCGACAAACATTTCATCTACAGGATCGAGGTGGCGAGCATATAAAAGGAAGCTGGTATCGAGAAGAATTGCAACCAATAGAGAAAAATAGATATTTAATTGAAAGGGTTATTAGAAAAAGAAAAGTTCCGACTGCGACTGCTGCTGCTGCAAAAGTTGAAGCCTCGAAAATTACACCTCCTACTCCTCCTCCTCCTCATAGCCGAGGTCGAAAAAGAAAACAACAAGAAGCAGTCCCAGTAGGTGGAGCAGACAACGAATCCGGTTCATATGAAGTGTTAGTGAAGTGGAAAGGTTGGCCAAATAAATTCAACACCTGGATTCCAGAGTCAGATATCGAAAATTTAAATCAACTTCGCAACAAGAACATATCACCACTCTCACAACAAGAAACCCAAAATGTCTAATATTATTGAAAACGAATTACAGCTCACACTCCCTAGTAATGTAAGTGTGGAGCTCTTTCCCAAAAACTGTGCAAATTCCTACAAAACAAAGTTAGCAAAAACCTTAGAATTAGGAGGTGATGGAACAGATTGGGAAATGGCAATTATTGATATTCAGTATCCAACAAGTATCTTTAATCTAGATCATGAAGTGGATTTAGCAGTGATTGCACAATACCCCTTTATGATTCCTATGATTGGTGGTTCATATTGGCGAGACGCTGCCTTCGCGGCCAGTGAACAGCCAGATTTAAACAAGAAAGCATTAGAAGCTTCTGAGAAATATATGAAATCACATCAAATACAATTTAATGCCTCCTCGTTTGCTCTTACTGTCCTTCATGAGTTTCTACAGAGCAAGGCCCAACAAGAAATTCCTTATTTTTTACATGTGGTGACAATTCCGAAAGGATACTATGCGAATGTTCAAGAAATTCTAAATGAAATTTCATCTAGTTTTCAGGCGAATGTTGTGAGTTTCTTGGAAAAGGAACTCGATGCAAAGAATATTGGCTTAAATTTCATGTATCGGACGAGTTCGAGGAAAGTTTCATTGACCGCCTCAGGTCTGGGAATTCATATCTATTCCTCTCAAACTGAGTTTTTTACGGATATTCTAGGCGTCCCTCTAGAATCGATACTGAAATTTTCATCAAGTGAAATTAAAGGTGCTACACTCGGTTCCACACCACTCACACTCCCTCCATTGCCTCAGCATTCAAGTGAATCTGTCATCGCATCGTTGGCCACTCAGCAGAGCAGAAGCAGCAGGAGGGAAACAAATCTTGGGCCTTTTGTGGAAGAGGAGGGGCAGGAGGAGGAGGAGGGGGAGCTGAATTTCTCATGTTACTTTCAAACGTTGCCAATCATTTCTGAGCTACCTTGCAAATTCCTAATTATAAACTCGATCTATATTTATTGTGATCTGATAAAATATCAGCTAGTTGGTAATAAGGAAGTACAACTCTTAGGGCTTGCTCCTGTTCAACTCAGTAGAGATTCCCCTCAAGTCAACTACTTTCCCTTTAATCCACCATATTATCTGCCTGTAAACCGATCAACAATAGACGAAGTTGAGATTCAACTTAATACAGAAAATGGTGACCCTTTTCCATTTATGCCAAACAGTAAAATTGTTGTTCGATTGAACCTACGCAGAAAATTAAATCGACTTGGAGGAGGAGGAGGAGGAGGTGGACTCTTCACGAGTAGTTTACTATAAAAAGGTAGAGGTTTTTAATAAATAAACTTTTTGACACTAATTTTATAATTTGGTTTTTTTTCTCAATTCTTCTCCTCTCTCTCTCTCTCTCAGCAAAATTACAGTTTTCGTCTATTTTCTTCTATATTCACAGAACACTTGATTGCAAGATAATGGATTTTCATACTACTCCTGAGCTGTTACACCAGCCGAATCACCAAACTGATGTTTATTTAAAATATTATCAGGCACAAGTTGGTGGGACTATGCCAGTATATCGTGGTGCAAAATACTATTCCCAGTCTGGTGCTGGTATAGGTGATTTCTTTCGTGGTGTGTTTCGTCATGTTGTCCCAATTGCATTACAAGGTATGAGTGCATTTCTGGGACAAACCCTTAAAGCGCGAGACACAGGTGCAAATTGGAAGGAGTCAGTCAAGTCTGCAATAGCTCCAACCACGAAAAATGTATTGGAAAATGCAACAAGTGCAATAACTGAAAAACTTTCTCAGAAAGGGTCAGGACGAAGAAAAAAGAGGAGAAGTAGTAAAAGCAAGAGAAAGGCAGGTGGAGGTGGAGGGAGAAGACGAAAGTCAGGCGGAGATGCTGCCTCAAACAAAAGAGGCAGCATGTTCGGTGGAGGTCGTAGAAAAAAGAAGCGATCTCGACGGAAAGGACTTCGTGGAAAAAGAAAAAGTCCTCGAATTTCTGGACATGCCTATAAAAGGGGAAGAATTCCGGATTTTAAAAAGGCTGATAATCTTTTCTCAGGAATTAAATATAATTTCTAATTTAGTTTTTCGAAGAAAGAAAAATCCAACTCGATGGCTGAATTTGATCAAAAAATGTTAAAGGAAGAGATTTCAACCGAGTTTGATTATTTCCAGTCTGAGGTTATTCAGGCGGCTGTACTTAATGAATTCGATCGCGATTATTCTCCTATTTCGGCGCTTCAAGAGGGAACGCCTATCGAGTTTAATATTAAAGGAACGGATCGACAATATCTTGATTTAAATAAAAGCCGGGTTGAAATTAAAGGAAAACTATTACTTGCTGATGGTACTGACCTAGCTGCTGATGCTGCTGTTGGAGTGTCGAACAGTTTTTTACATTCATTGTTCTCTTCAGTCGAGACAGAAATTCAAGGTGTTCAGGTTGGTGACAACAACACTCTCTATCCATATCGAGCTTTCATCGAAACACTCTTGTCGACAAATAAGCTTATCGGAAAAACAAGATTGAAAACAATTGCTTGGGAGCGTGATACTGATGAGCACGAAGTCGACTTCCGTAGAGAAGTTGCTGGCCTTAATACGGGATTCAAAAGTCGAAGTACTCCATTTGATCTATCGCATCAAGTTACATTAATCGGTCGGTTACATTCAGATATGTTTCATCAACCTTTGGATATTCCGTCGAACCTTGATTTAAAGATACGCCTACTTCCTAATCGGGCTGCATTTTACATTAAGAAACCTGCTGCAAATGCTACCAACTACAAATTTTCCATTACCAAAGCTCGATTATTGATTCGCACAAAAGAGATCAATCCGAGCGTAATTATGGCACATGAAACAACGTTACAAAAACATAATTTTCGCATTCCCTTTACGAAAGTATCGTTAAAACGTCTCACAATTCCTGCTGGTGTGACCAATATTGAATATGACAATGTTTTTACTGGTGTAATGCCTAAACGACTTATTGTATCAATGATTCGTGATATTCATATGCATGGCGATTCCAATACTAATCCGTTTTACTTTCCACATTTCGATTTGCGTTTAATAACTATCAAGGTTAACGGGCAAGATATTCCTCGAATTCCCTACCAACCTAATTTCACGAACGCGGACTATTTAAGGGAGTATTTTTTATTTTTAGAAGGTCTAGGATTAGATCTTGGAACCAAATCCATTGATATTACTCCTGAACAGTGGGCTAGAAATTGTAATTTTTATGTATTTCGATTAATGCCTTCTGGAATTCCCTCATTACCCTCTATTGGATCCGCAAGAATTGAATTAAAATTCGGGACGCCTACTCCTCACAATATCAATTTACTCTTTTACTCGGAATCTAATGCATTAATGGAAATTGATCGTTACCGAAATATCATTCTAAGTTAAAAGAAAATGAATACAACTCAACTGGATTCAATTCTCTCTGCGTTGCAGTCAAACTTCTCATCCGATACTAGAAGACGACGTTTTGTTTCTACTACAACTAATAATACTCAATATCTTGGAGTTTTTTCAGCCGATAACATGCCTCTCGATCATTTATCTAATCAATCTAAAACTGTTTATTTCGTTGTAAATTCAGATCCCTCTTCCTCACCTGGTACTCATTGGCTAGCCTGTGTAAAAGCACCTGGTTCTATTCTTGAATTTTTTGATTCTTATGGAAATCCTCCGAGCTTCTATCATTTTTCTTTTCCTTCAAACCTTAGAATTCTTCATAATCAGGATCCTTTGCAGTCAGTCTATAGTTCTGTTTGTGGTCAATATTGCATCTATTTTCTGTATTTTAGAATCTTTCATAAGATTTCACTTCAAAAAATTTCAGCCCAACTACGAACTTCATTTAAAACTCAGAAATTAAGAGATCAATATATCTCAAACTATGTAAATACTTTGTCGCGAAAATTCACTCGTGGAAAAGGAAATCTAATCAATCTGATGTCTGCCGCTCGTTCACCTCCTAAAATGTCTCAAAATTCTACAACTTCTTTAATTCAAAGCTCGCATTCCTTACACTCGTTACCTCATAATTTTCTCGATTTCTCTAATTCTCAAATTGAATAAAATGTTTTTTTTATTAAAAAGGAATGGACATTCTGCATTCGAAATCAAGAAAATAGATGAAACCGATAGGAGAAGTTGAACAGGAAGTGCATGAAATTTAATGAGGATAGAGGTAGAGAACTTTCACTGATTTACCGGGAGTTGAAAGAGTCAATTTTTTCTTTTTACCGGTTCCGGTTTGTGAAGTGGATAATGTAGAAGATTGAGAACTGCTAGATGAGGAAGATAGTGGGTGACGTACTTGAGCGAGAAAATCCTTATTAGAGACATATTTATCCGGATAAAGCTCTTTCTGATTTTGAAAAATCTCACGAAGTGTTTTTGTGAACTGAGGCGTTCCGAGAAGATTACGATTTTCAGAATATTGATAGAGATTTTTAATTAGATCAGACAATTTAGAACCTTTAATTACTTTACCATTTATGATCGCCTCACCAGTCCTAGCTTTGGAGGAAATTTTTCCATTATTCTCATGAAGAAGTTCCTTAAGTCGATTAAATTTAGTGTTAAATTTACGAGGTAAATCTTTTAGTTGAATTTCTCCTTCGTCAGCAAAAGATGAATGCCCTCCTGGAAAGCTCTTTTCCTCATCTTCTTTCAACTCGCTCAAATCTTTTTCGGACCCCATTTCTTGGTCTGATGCCACAGCCTCGTCTTGATCCCCTTCTTCAAGGCCGTCATCACGTTTCGCAGTGTGTTCTTCGAAAATATCTTCGAATTGAGCTTTTCTTTTCAATGAAGTTAAATTTTTCTTTGCGTCAGGAAGTGGAGCTGAAAAGGATACATGTTTCATAGTTGAAAAACGTTGCTGAAGTTTTTTGAACAAATGAAGTTTGTCCTCTGCTGATAATCTTGGGTTATTTAAAATCGATTCTTGTTGAAGTTGAATTTGCCCTAAAATATGAAGATTTGGATTATACTCTCGGATTCGTTTTTCTACGAGGCGGCTCAATTCTTCTTCATTCACCAACCTTGCTTTCTGAAAATTCATTTTCTTTTTTCGAGGAAATTGATAAATGCCGAGCCTAAAGTTGATATTGCTGTCGATAGTAATGCTGGAACGAGCGCAATAAGAAAAGGTCCACCACCAGTTTGAATAATTTTACGTTTTTTTGAAATAGGAATCCGAGGATGAGTAAGTTTTCCAATTTTTAATTTATATTTTCTAAATAATGATTTTTCTTTTTTCGATAATTTAATATCAGGATTTTGTTGAATATTAAATGCAGCGTTACAAATGCCTTTTATAATCGAGTCTGGTGCTGATTTGATTATTCGTTTTTGAATATCTGGATTTCGGCAAACTGATAAATATTTCAAAGTCCTTTTGGTAATTAGATTTTTAGATCTGGTAACTGACGGTTCTTTGGCAAGTTTTACATAGGGGAGTTCCATTCTAGTTTTGAAAACTTTTTAGGTGTCACTTTCCTCTTCTCTTTCTTTATTTGTTGTGGTGTTGGTGGTATCACCAGTTTCAAATAATGACTGAACTGCTTTTCTACGATGGTGTTTAAGTAGGATCCTTTTCCTTTCCACTTCCGCACACGCTCGACAACGGCAATGTGGCTCCGAATCTTCCTCTTCTTCTTCACTCTCCACAAAAGAATCGTTGGAATCGCTTGTCTGGTAACGAATCAGAATTTTAACTAATAAAGTAAAAATTTTAAATAATAGGTGAATGACTTGTTGAACAGAATTAAGCAAAAAGGTAATTTCCGAATTAAGAAAAATTCTGGGCATTTTATAAAACCAAATAAAATAATTCGTTTACTTTAATAGGAATACCATGAGTTAATGTTTATATAGACGATCACAGAAATTTCTTTGATTATAAATTCTGAATATTGTTGATATTTTTTATTTCGGGAATAAATACACGCTTGTCGAATCTCTGTCATCCTTAAAGATTTTACTACGAATTCTAAAATCATCTGGTGTCTCTTGTCTAAGATCTAATACAATGTAACCATGAGGTTCGTTCGTAGCGTGTTTATACATCTCAACGAAGGCCTTCCAGTTCGATGTATACATTTGCCTGCCTAAAATGCCTGGCTGAATATTGTCTCTTGGATTTTTGAATAAAATTATATAATGACTATTTAAACTTATCGTTCTCTGTTGCTTTCCCTTATCAAATAAATTCTGAACAAGATACATAACGCTTAAATTCTTATGATGTGAACCTTGAGTAAATAATTTTGTTATTTCATCATGTTTGTCAGAACAAGTCATTTGATCGTCGAGTATGAGAAGATTATTTTTAGACGGAACTATCGATTCATAGAGCTGTTCTGTGATAGGTCCTTTTATAAATTCAATGAATGGATAAGTCAAACTAATGCTGTCATAGCTATTTTGCCATTCTGAATAAATCCAGATAATTCTAGATGCGAAAGGATGAATTAAGCGCTCAGTGAGAACTTTGCAGACAAAATGAGTTTTGCCTGATCCAGTGGGACCAGCAAGTAGGAAAGTTGAAGGATGAATGAATCGAATAAGCATAATTAGACAATATAGATCGATTAGTAAATGAAAAGAAAAAACATGTGAAAATTCTTTAGTGAATGATTTAGTGTTTATATATGCAAGGGCATTTAGTTCAAATCCTCAGAGTGTTCATGTTCTTCTTCTTCTGCTTCTTCTTCTTCTTCTTCAGCTGATGATGGTGATGATGATTCAAGACCAAAATTAAAATCACTACTCAGTAGATCCATAGGTTTTAATATTTCATCCAGCATGCGAGCAAGTTCTATTTTGATTTCAGACTCAGGCTTCTGTTTACGAAAAAGTTTTAATGCAAAATCATAGAGCTCATCTTTATAGTATTCTTTATCGAGATGTGGAGAATCTTGAATTTTCTCTTGCAGTACATTGTCAACAATTTTAGAAACTGGGTTGGAATTTCTCATTGATTGAAAGGAAGTCGCTGTACTTGAATTTGTTGATTGGTTTCGAGTCGTTAAATAACCTCTTAAAAATCTATTTCTGGCTAAATAACTCTTAGGCTCTTCTCCATCGGGAAGGGATTCTTGAGTAAGGAGGGTCAGCTGGTCCTTTGCTGAACCAATTCGAATCTGAGGTTCATCTACTTCAATCTCTTCAATCGAGCCAGTTACCTTGTAATGACCATAAGCCAGTGTGTGAATTTCGTCTTCAAGCAGTACTCGTTTGTCATCAAAAGCACAGAGACCTCGCTTTTTTGTTCCAATTGAGTAGATCTGGTGTAATTTTGCACCAATTCTTTTGTTGTTTATAAGATTTTCAATCGGCTTTTTCAGTTCTTTTAGATAATCCTCATGCCTATACTTTTTGGCAACTGCTAACTGAATCCCTTTTGCTCGATGTTTTTCCTCATTTTCACCTTGTTCTTTTCTCACTACATAACTATACATTTTTGGGCGTAATCCAACGAATTCCGAAATAGGCAACCCTTTGGCTTCATCTTTGAAGAAACCTACAACGCGCTTGTTTTTCTCATCAAAAAACGGATTTGTTTTTGGGTATTCACAAAAGTCAAAATATTTTTGTCGATCGGAATAGAATTTTTCATAGACGTTTTCTGCAAATATTTGATACATTAATGAATCCGTATCTGTAAAAAGTAATTCTGCCTTGTTTTGAAATTCTTTTCGAATATAATCATAATGAAATCTATACATATGCAGTTTGCTAAGTTCGAGAACAGTAAACCCGACATAGAATGGTTTATCAATTACTGCTTTAGTTTTTCTCAGTTCTATTGCAGCAAGGTTTTCAGAAAATATTTTGAATCTCATCATATGTGGCTTTTTAGTTAATCGCTTGCACTTCTTTTCACTATTTACAAGTCGGATATCTGTTCGTTTTTTCTGATTTTCAACTGTTTTGCCGTAGATACTATTATTGTACAGTTTGAATTGATCTTTTTCGAAATCATTTTTTGAATTTGCACGCAGTATCGAATTTTTCTCAATATAGGGTTTAAGCCAAGGGGCTTGGTTGAATTTTATAACACGGTGAATTTTTAATAGTTTGATATTATGTTGAAGATAAAATTTCAGATTTAAATAATGAACGCAGTAGTTTTTACGTTTAAGAAAATGCGGAACTAATTTTGTAGTGAGTAATCCTGTTTTGGAAATCCTGTATTGATGTAGAATTTTTAACTGCGTCTCATTCAGTCGTTCGTAATTCATTTGCATTCTCTCTGGAGCAAGGGGGTAGTCATTGTGCTCATCGTGTACTTCAGGAGGGTATTCTAAATCACATTCAATAAAATAACCGATGTCATCGTTATCGTTCAGAGAGAGCCAGTTTATTTTACTCCATTCTTCCTTTCCGATCCAGCTGAAACCGCTGTAAGGTAAATATTGGCTCATTGCCCAACCATATAAATTATTTGCGTCCAAATAAACTATATATGAAATTGGTTCAGCTGGATTGTAATTTTCTTTTAAAAGCGGATTATTTGCCTTTGCATATCTTTTCACTATCATTGCAACACCCCCGCGAATTCCATTATCAATCATTTGAAACATTTGAGGCAGGGAAATTAGTTCCAACTTTACTTCTGTAAACATTAACATCGCATCCCATGATAATTGTGGCGAACTGATATAGTGTGCTGCGTCAAGTTTGTAATTCTCTTTACTAAATTTTCGAAATGATTCGAAAATGTCAGTGAGTAGGAGAACATCTGTTTTTAAATAAACATTGTGATAATCTTCTAGATTTTTGCAATTGAATTTTTCCCAGACATTTAGTGCATGCTTATATTCGTCATCAGAACATTGAGTGGTTAAACGCAAAGAATTTTGAAACGCTTCCTTTGGTGGCAAAGTTGATTCTTTAAATTTTTCCCAATTATTCATATATTCATACGGGTAAATTCCTTTTTTGATTAAAAGATCAATTTTATCTTCATTATTCTCGTTTTGAAGTTCCTTGTATAAATTTGGAAAACGATCAATTCCTCCTGAATTAAACAAGTTTTTTGCAAGTTGCTCAAGGCTTGCTGACATAAACTGGTAAGAATCTTTGAATAAAATGTGGTCACCGAATTGAAGCGTTAAGTATTTTTCAAGGCCTTGTCCTATTATTCTAATATTCTTTTTAGGAAAGTATTCTAATGCTTGTGAAACTAAATGGCTATCGTAGCCACGAAAATTATGAAGGAATACTGGAATTTTTGCAGTCTTTCTTAAACGAAGATTACACATGCCATGTGCTGCACCTCTATATAGACCTGTGAGATGATCATGATCTCGAACTTTGTCTCTTGAATCGTCATTAAATTTTCCATTACAAATATAGCAGTGTGTTGCTTTTTCAAAAGACTGCTTGGCTTCCTCTGGAAAAATCATTCGTTTTTCATCATACAAGATTTCGATACAATCTTTTTCAATATCGTTGAGTCTATTTAAAAACCACTTGGCAGAATCCGGGCCAACATGAAGTTCAATTGGGAATTCATGTAGATTAGGAATTCGACACATGACTTTGAAGGCAACAGAGCAAGGTATATGCTTTGCATAGAATTCTGTCATTTCTCCTGCTTTTTGTTTTGTGTCTATAAGAAGGCATTCGAAATCTGCGTAAATAACGAATGGGACCATTTCCATGTAACAAATATTTTTGAATGAAAGAATCGTGCCTTCAATTGGAAAAATAAAAATTGGATCTGGAATTCCCATTGTTTCACAGAATGGAAGATGTGTATCGTAGGTTTTTCTATTAATGAATAAGCCAAAGCACCGCTTACAGAAAGTTTTCTTTTTTGTTGAGCTATGTAGATCGGCAATAAAAGCAGAAAATTTTTTAATGTATGCGTAATGATCTTTCCAAAACAAGAGATTGATTTCCTCTTTGTATTTCCCTTCAGGTGAGATATATTTCGGGTAACGTGCCTTTCCTTCATCATCAAAGAAACTAAAAACATTGATCCCAAGATTTAATTGGGCTTCAATGTCGGGAATCTGCTCTATCGAAACTGGGTGTTGAATTTTATCTAAACCATGCAGAGAAAAATATTTTCTGTATTGATATGGGTCTGATGAATTTCCGTTTGAAGGGTGAAAATGTGCTGCAATGCAATAAGCAAAACACCGATTGTCTTTATTTTTTATATTGATTATTGCTTTTTTAAATAAAAGGAATTCTGGAAGTGGTACATATGTACCTCCTTCGAGGGGAGAAAATTTCGTGATGAAGACACTAGCCCAGTGAATCTGATCAATATAGAGACCTGTTTTTGTTCGGACTAAATTTTCATTTTTAGTTTCTAATTGTTTATAGATTGCCTCTACTGTGGAGACAATTTGAGACTCATTGATCACAGTATGTGCGGTGGAACCGAGATAAAAGACCCATGCTTCTCTATCAGGAAATTCATGAGATTTATAAGCGACAGTTAAATTCAAATACACTTTTAAACCATATTTTCTTTTTAATTCTTCACTGAGAACCTTTGTGAATTCTGCTTGAAAATTTTCGAGAAAGTGTTTCAGATCATTTTCTGAATCCTTTTGTTGATAATCAATTCTTTCAAGCCGTTTTCTGAAAGCAGATCGCACATTTTTCATTCCGTCTTCTGCCGCTACATTTGCTGCGACAATTGCAGCCGCTTCATCGTCATTCGGACCTTGCATTGGCCTAGGTGGCGGTTCGGGAACTTCATTCCTCGCTTTTTTCTGTGGTGGCTCTGTATTTTCACTCATAATCTCTGTTAAATAACAAGCAAGAATTAATTCTCTTTAATAAGTAACGAAACCTAAAACACTAATATTCCTTAAGATTTTATAATCTCGTGATTTACACTTTAAGTGTGAGAAAGTATGTATCAATTTAGACAAGTGACAGAAACCAAGCTTACGCATTTAACACGTATGATCTGGTATTTGTTTGAATCTACTACTTCTAAAATCTGTACATTCTTATGACAGGGGGTATAGCTCAGAGGTAGAGCAATCGACTCCAGATCGAAATGTCGTCGGTTCAATTCCGGCTGCCCCCATTTTAAGCATTTCAATTTTAAATATTTTTATAATATCCGCTAAATTTTTCTGCAAATTTTGATATATTTTTTGTATTATATCAAAATTCCCTTTTATTTTTAAA
>Ga0080064_1005693_pt1 | contig 14273 bp, 13 predicted proteins | sample Subgrocontami54m_FD_69260 | JGI IMG/M metagenome (GOLD analysis project Ga0080064, IMG submission 69260) | Subsurface groundwater microbial communities from S. Glens Falls, New York, USA - GMW46 contaminated, 5.4 m (SPADES assembly) (version 2) ...
GTAGCGGATATCCAGGCCCTGACGGGTGCGCAGCTCCGCGAGCGTGCGCTGCGCGCCGAGCACCGCGTACTGATAGACCCAGCCGACGCCGGTCGCATCCGGCCCGAGCGCCGGCGTCACGCCCCGCGGCATGCGCCCGGAGGCGAAGCTCAGGTACTCCAGCACCCGCGATCGCGCCCAGTAGATATCGGTGCCGTCCTCGAAGATCACGTAGACGAAGGAGGCGCCGAAGAAGGAGAAGCCGCGCACCACTTTCGACTTGGGCACCGAGAGCATGGCGGTGGTCAGCGGATAGGTGACCTGGTCCTCGACCACCTGCGGGGCCTGCCCAGGGTACTCGGTGTAGATGATCACCTGCACGTCGGAGAGATCGGGCAGGGCGTCGAGCGGCGTCTTCACCACGGCGTAGACGCCGGCGCCGACGACGATCAGGGTCGAGAACAGCACCAGGAAGGCGTTGCGCGCCGACCATTCGATGATCCGGCCAAGCATGCTCAGTGCCCCTTGTGCGGGTCGGGGGCGGCGGCATCGCTCCCCCCGGCGAGCGGCGTGGCGCGGACCACGGTCCATTCGCCCGGTGGCTGCTCGATAAACTCGAAGCGGATTCGCGCACCGTCCTTCAGCGCCGCGAACAGGGCGGGGTCGGCCACCTTGAAGTCCATGGTCATGCCGCCCCACTTGAGGCTCGCCACCGGCCCGTGGGCGATGATGGCCGAGCGGTTCTTCGGGTCCGCGCCCACCACGCGCCCTTCGGCACTGTGCGCGGCCCCCGGCTTCGCGTCGGCCCCCGCCTTGGACTGCCCGAACCCGCCGACTGCGGCCCTGAGGTTGCTTTCGGCGTCGATCAGGAAATTCGCGCTGACGACCACGGTTTCACCTTCCTTCACGCCCTCGAGCACCTCGACGTAACCCTCGCCACGCTGGCCCAGCTTCACTTCGCGCGGCTCGAACTTGCCCTCGCCGCGCTCGATGAGCACGAGCTGGCGCGTACCGCTGTCGAGCACTGCGGAGTCCGGGATCGCAAGGCGCTTCTCGCCGCGCTGCGCGGCGGCCAGCTCGACGCTTGCATACATCTCCGGCTTGAGCAGCCGGCCGGGATTCGCCATCTCGATGCGCACCCGCGCGGTGCGCGTCTCCGGGGTCACGCTCGGATAGACGAAGGCGACCTTGCCGCGGAACACCCGGTCAGGATACGCGTTCACCTTGACGCTCGCCTCCTGCCCCGGGCGGACCCAGGCGAGGTCCTGCTCGAAGACCTCGGCGAGCAGCCACAGCGACGAGAGGTCGGCGATGCGGTACAGCGCCTCGCCCGGCATGAAGCGCATGCCCTGCACCGAGGGCTTGGCGAGGACGACGCCGTCCACGGGCGAGCGCAGCGTGATCGTGTTGCGCGGCTTGCCTTCCTGCTGCAGGCGCCGCAACTCTTCCTCGGAGATGTCCCAGTTGCGCAGCCGCTGCAGGCTGTTTTCCGCGAGGCTCGCCATGTTCGCCTGGATCTCCGCGCCCGCCTCCTTGACGCCGTCCCGGCCTTTCAGCGCGATGAGGTACTCCTGCTGGGCCGTGACCAGCTCGGGACTGTAGACTTCCATCAGCGGCTGGCCGCGGCGCACGGCCTCGCCGGTAGTTGCGACGTGCAGGCGCTGGATCCAGCCCTCGAACTTCGTCGACACGGTGCGCTCAAGGCGCTCGTCCACCTGGACCGTTCCGACCGCGCGGACCATGCGCGAGAATTCGCGCCGCGCGACCGCCTCGGTCTTCACGCCGAGCTTCTGGACCCGGTCGAGACTGATCTTCAGCTCCGGCCCTGCGGGCTCCTCGCCCTCGTACACCGCGATGTAGTCCATCCCCATCGAGTCCTTCTTCGGCACGGGCGAGGTGTCCGGCAGCCCCATGGGGTTGCGGTAGTAGAGGAGCTTGCGCTCGGACTTGGCCGCCGGCGCCGGTGCAGTCTCCGTCACCGGCTTCCCGGTGCCCAGCCAGTAGCCGCCGCCCGCGGCGATTCCGAGCACGACGACCGCGGCGAGAACGAAAAGAATTTGCTTCACGTGTGATCTCCTGTCGGGTCCGTGTTCACCTTGCGCCGGCAAGGGAGTTGCCGGTGAGCTGGTCGATTTCGGCGAGGGCCTTGTTGAACGCGACCACCGCGGCCGCATGGTTGACCTCGTAGTTGAGCACGCTCATCTGGCTGTCGAGCAGCATCGGGAAATCCACGCGGTTCACCCGGTAGGCGGCGAGCGCGGATTCGAGCGCGAGCCGCGCCTGCGGCAGGATGCCGGTCTCGTAGAGCTTCGCGGACTCGCGGCTTTGCTCGGCGATCGCCGTTTGCTGGCGCAGCCTGGCGACGAGCTCGTTCTCCTGCGCCTGGTACATGCTGATCGCCTGCTCGCGCATCGCCTGGGCTTCGGCGACTTTCGGATCGAGCTTCTGCTTTCCCCAGACGGGCAGGTTGAACGCCACGGTCAGGCTGAACACATCCGAGCGCGGCATGCCTTCGAGGTCCTTTTCCCGCTGGCCGTACTGGAAGCGCACGTCGAAATCCGGATAGTAGTCCTTGCGCGCGAGATCGAGCGCCTTCTGGCCCTTGTCGATCAGGGTCTTCAGCCCGAGCAGTTGCGGCCTGTTGCGGAGCGCCGTCTCGCGCAGCTCGTCGACTGCGGGCAGCATCGGCTCGAGCCCAGGCATCGCCGACGCGATCGGGGCGGTCTCCGCGCCGCGCCCGACCGCCCGGGCCAGATCAGCCTGCATGGTGCGGCGTTCGCGGCGCATGCGCAGCAGCTCTTCGCTCATCTTGGCGAGCTGCGTCTGGGCGCGCAGCAGTTCGGCCTGCGCGCCCTGGCCGACCGAGTAGCGGCCCTCGGCGATGCGCAGCAGTTGATCGACGAGTCCTCGGTTGCGCTCCACGACCTCGATCGAGCGCTCGACGAGCGCCAGGTCGTAGTACGTCACCTTGATATCCCGCACCACCCGGTTGACGGTCTCGCGGTAGCCAAAGGCGGCCGACTCGGCGTCCTTCGCCGCGACCCCCTCGCGCAGCGCACGCTTCCCGGGATAGGGAAACCGCTGCGAGATGCCGAGCATCTTCATGGTCATGTCTTCGCGGTTGAGCCGCAGCGACTGAACCGGGACGTTGATCAGGCCGGCCTCGAACATCGGATCGTCCAGCGCACCCGCAGGGGAGATCCGATGGCCCGCCGCCTCCTTCTCATGGGAGGCCGCGGCGATCTCCGGATTGTTCTTCAGGGCCTCGGAGATCAGCTCCCGCAACGTTGTCGTCGGCGCGATCCGCGGCGAGTCGCCGGTCCCGGACTGCGCGAGTGCCCAGGCGGAACCTGCGCCGGCCGACGGCGCGTTCAACGTCGCTTCGTCAGCCGATGCAAGTGGCACAATGGCCGCGCCCGCGGCCAGAGCTGCGGCACACAGCCATACCCGCCCGCGCAATCGGGCGGGGGACGCACCAGACGCGAATCCCATCATCGTTGCCTCCTGACAAATTTTCCTTCCGGGCAGGACACCCCGGCCCATGTGGGCGCGGTACGGCCACGTTTCACGGCCCGGCACTTGCCGCGGTTGTATCCAGCTCGCACTTGAGTGCCACCATGTCGCGAAGCGTTCCTTCTTCCGAAATGAAAGCCTCCACGGCCTGGGGATCGAACTGCGCTCCCGCCGACCGCAGGATTTCCGCCCTGGCGGCGTCGAACGACAACGCCTTGCGGTAAGGCCGATCGGAAGTCATGGCATCGAGCGTATCGATCACGGCGAACAACCGGGCCCACAGCGGAATCGAGTCCCCGGCAAGCCCGCGAGGATAACCGCTCCCGTCGAAGCGCTCTTCGTGATTCAGGACGATGTCGGCGGCTTCGTCCATGAACGATGCGCTCGCGAGAATGCGCCGCCCGATCTCGGGATGGGTACGCATGACCCGCCACTCCTTCTCCGTGAGCGGACCTTGCTTGAGAAGAACCGCGTCGGGAATCCCGATCTTGCCGATATCGTGCAGCAGGGCGCCCCAGTAGATCTGGCGCAGCCGTTCGGGATCGACAGTGAATCGCCTCGCGAGCACCAGTGTGTGGCAGGCGACGCGCTTGGAGTGCAGCCCTGTTTCGCACTCTCTCGCGTCAAGCGCGGCGGTGAGCGCCTCTGCCAACCCCATATATACCTCGTCGCGCCATGCGGGGATGGCTTGAATTTCGCGCTCCTTGAGAAAGCATCCCTCGCAGCAGTAATCCTCCCCGGCGCGGGCGAACGGCAGACCGGCGATCGGACTGCCGCAGTGCCGGCATACCCGAACGCCTTCCCGGCTCGACGGGCCGGGATTGGTTCGCGGTTGAGCATCTGCCGACTGTAGGCCTGGCGTCTCGTTCATGGATTCGTCGTCTCCACCCTCACACAGCGTTCCTAGCGCATTCCCTGCATCATGACGTGAACCGTGCTCGCAGCCGCGTTGACCGTCATCCCGGCCCTTTGCATGGCGGATTGCATGGAGGCATCGGAGGTCATGTCGGCCAATTCCATGCCGAGCGTTCCGTCCGCTCGCATTATGGGCATCGTCACCGAAGTCGGGTTCTGCGAATCGAGCGCCGCAAGCATTGTGGCCGCCATGGTTGCATCGGAGGTGCTCACGCCGGTCATGACGCGCGACATGGCAGTCATGGCACAGGCGATCTGCTGAGCGGCCGACGTGCCGGCTGCATTGCAGGGAGCGCCGCCGACGTCCGTGAGCGTACCAGCATTCTTGGCCGCCATGGTCACTCTTGCCAACTGCTTGACCATGTTGGACTGCCTGCCCAGCATGGCGGAATCGGTGCCATTGTTCTTCAGGTCCATCATCGGTTTGACGGTCAGGTCGATGCCCAAGTTAGTCATTAGCGTCTGCACCGTGTTCATGGCTTGCGTCATCTTGCCTGCATCGATGGCCGAAGTACCCACCGCAGCGGCGGCCATTTCGCTGAAGGGCGTCACGTAAACAGTGGTCGTCGCGGATACCGCCGGTACCATGGCGCGCATGGTCATGTTGTAGGGAAGGTCGCTTCCGGTCGTTTCGTCGAACATCATGCTGCCGGTGTCGGCCATGACTTTGACTATCGCCGGGCCGGTATAGCCGTCGCTCATCGTGACGCTGAATGAACCGTCGGCCCCCGTGGTGCCCGATGCGCACGACCCGTCCGCCTCGGGTGCACCGTTCACGATTCGGCAGACGAGAACGCGCGCCTGCTTCACGACCCCCTTGGCGGCGGTGCCGCCCACCGTGGTTGCCGGCGCCGAGCTGCCGCCGCCACCGCCTCCGCCGCCACACGCGGACAGTGCCGCAACAACGGCAAGCGACATCGCAACGATGGAAAGAAATCTTGAATTTCCGGTCACCATTTTCTCCTGGAATGATTCGAACGGGTTGAAAGATCAGGCGTGCCTCGAGTAGGCGCCGAGGCGCGGGAAGAAAGCGGGCGTCCGCTCCATGTAGCGGCGATACTCTTCGCCGAATTCGGCGCGCACCTCCTGTTCCTCGCTCCGCGCCAGCCGCGCGTACATGAACACCAGTACGGGGAACATGGCGAGCGTCAGCAGCGTCGGCCACTGCAGCAGGAAGCCGAACATGATCAGGACGAACGCCGCGTATTGCGGATGCCGGATGCGGGCGTAAGGGCCGGACGTCGCCAGCCGCTGCGAGCGCTGGGCGTGATAGAGCGCCTTCCACGCCGACGCGAGCAGGATGAATCCGCCGAAGATGAACGCGCTGCTCAGCAGGTGGAACGGCCCGAAATGCGGGTTGCCCTTCCAGCCGAACACCATCTCCAAGAGGTGCCCGGAATCGTGCGCAAGCCAGTCGACGCCCGGAAAGCGCGACGACAGCCATCCCGAGAGCAGATAGATGGTCAGCGGAAACCCGTACATCTCGGTGAACAGCGCCACCAGGAAGGCGGAAAACGCGCCGAACGAGCGCCAATCCCTTGGGGTCCTGGGTTTCGTGAAGCTGAACGCGAAGATGATGAACACGAGCGAATTGATCACGACCAGGGACCACAATCCGTAGGCCGGCGTATCCTGATTCACGATTGCCCTCCCTTGTCCTGCTTGTCGTGGTGCGAATGGCCGCCATGCCCGCCGTGCATGAACACATGCATCAGCGGGCAGGCGAGCAGCAGCAGATAGGGGAGCCAGCCGAAGAAATGCGCCCGGTGCTCGCTCAAGAGAAAGAACCCCGCGATGGCGCCGAACACGATGAGCGCCAGCCCCGACTTGGAGCGGAAGAATCCAGTTCCGGAATCGTGTTCGTCTGGCATGGAACCTTTCCTTTCAGGAAACGGGTCTCACTCGGCCGCGCGGCGTTCCCGTCCTCGGCCGCGGGTGAACATGTGACGCGCCGGCTACTTGGCGCCCGCTTTGTCCCCTGCCGCCTTGTCGGCCGGCTTCTTTGCGGCCTTTTTCTGGCCATGCGGCCGTTCGTCATGGCGGCCGGCCGGTCCGGGCGCCCCCTTGCCGTCCATGGACATCGGCATGTCCTTGTGCATGCCGTGGGGCTTGTCGTCGTGCCGGCCCTGCGCGTATGCGGCAGTGCCGATGGCGGTGCTCACGGCAAATACGATCGCTGCAATTGCTCCGGTCTTCATTTGATGCCTCCTAATCGTGCGTGGTTGAAAAATGCGGCCGTCACTACCGTTACGTTCGGCTGCCAGGGAATTCAAGGCGGCGCTCACCCGATGCTCGCCGAGCGCAGTCTCAGCGCATTGGTCACCACAGATACCGAGCTCAGGCTCATCGCAGCCGCTGCGATCATCGGGCTGAGCAGCAGACCCGTCCACGGGAACAGCACGCCTGCGGCGATCGGGACGCCGAGCGTGTTGTAGATGAAGGCGAGAAAGAGGTTCTCGCGAATGTTGCGCATCGTGGCGCGGGAAAGACGCCGTGCGCGGACGATGCCGCGCAGGTCGCCCTTGACGAGCGTAATGCCGGCGCTTTGAATCGCCACGTCTGCGCCCGTTCCCATGGCGATGCCCACCTCGGCCTCGGCCAGCGCCGGCGCATCGTTGACACCGTCGCCCGCCATGGCGACTACGCGGCCCTCCGCGCGCAATGCCCTCACCACCAGCCCTTTCTCCTTCGGCTGAACGTCGGCGCGGACCTCGGTGATGCCCAGACGCTTCGCCACCGCCTGCGCGGTAACCTCGTTGTCTCCGGTCAGCATCACGACCCGGATGCCCTCGGCTGCGAGCGCGCGCAGCGCTTCGGGAGTGGATTCCTTGATGGGATCGGCCACGCCGACGATGCCGGCGACGCGCGCCGCGTCGACGAGAAACACCACGGTCTCGCCGTTGCGGCGAAGTTCGTCGGCCCTGGATGAAAGCGCAGGCGGCACCTGTGCGAGCGACTCGGCGTAGCGCAGATTGCCCAGCGCGACCCGCCGGCCTTCGAGCGTGCCTTCGACGCCACTGCCCGTCACTGCGTTGAAATCCTCGACGGCGATCAACTTCAGACTGCGCGCCGTCGCAGCGTCGAGAATCGCCGCGGCAAGCGGATGCTCGCTGCCGCGCTCCAGGCTTGCGGCGATCTGCAATACGCGATCCTCGGTCACGCCCTCGACCGCAATCACGGTCGTGAGCTTCGGCTTGCCCTCGGTCAGGGTTCCGGTCTTGTCCACGACCAGGGTATCGACGCGCTCCATGCGCTCCAGCGCCTCGGCGTTGCGGATGAGCACGCCCGCCTGTGCGCCGCGCCCGGTGCCGACCATGATCGACATCGGCGTGGCGAGACCGAGCGCGCACGGGCAGGCGATGATCAGCACCGAGACGGCGCTCACCAGCGCGAATGCCATCGCGGGCGGCGGCCCGTAGATCGACCAGACGACGAATGCGGCCGCGGCAATGCCGACCACCGCGGGAACGAACCAGGACGACACCCGGTCCGCGAGGTTCTGGATGGGCGCGCGGGTTCGCTGCGCCTCTGCGACCATGTGCACGATCTGCGAGAGCAGCGTCTCCGCGCCGACCCGCTCGGCCTTCATGACGAAACTGCCGGTTCCGTTGATGGTGCCGCCGGTCACCTTCTCGCCCGCGTGCTTTTCCACCGGCACCGGCTCGCCCGTGACCAGCGATTCGTCGACGCTGGAATGCCCCTCCAGCACCACACCGTCGACCGGCACCTTTTCTCCTGGCCGCACGCGCAGCCGGTCTCCCACGTGGACCTGGTCGAGCGTCACCTCTTCGTCGTTGCCGTCCTTACTGATCCGGGTCGCCGTGTGCGGCGCGAGCTTCAGCAACGCGCGTATGGCGCTGCTGGTGTTCTCGCGCGCCCGCAGTTGCAGGACTTCGCCCAGCAGCACCAGCACCGTGATGACCGCCGCCGCCTCGAAATAGAGGTCCACCCTCCCCTCGGCGCCGCGGAAGGCCGGCGGAAAGACGCCCGGTGCGAGGAGCGCGATGGTGCTGTCCAGGAACGCGACCCCGACCCCCAGGGCGATGAGCGTGTACATGTTGAGGCTGCGCGAGAGCAGCGAGTTCCACCCGCGCAGGAAGAACGGCCAGCCGGCCCAGAGCACCACGGGAACGGACAGGAGGAACTGAATCCAGTCGGTTGTCCCGCGTTCGAGCCCCCGGACATGCAGACCGGGTACGTGCTCGATCATCGCCAGCCCGAGGACCGGCACGGTGAGCGCGGTGCCGATCCAGAACCGCCGCGTCATCTCGACGAGCTCGGGATTGGGCTGGCCTTCCCCGGCCACAACGGGTTCCAGCGCCATGCCGCACTTCGGACAGTTTCCCGGCCCGTCCTGGCGGATTTCCGGATGCATCGGGCAGGTGTAGATCGTCCCCGGCGGCGCGGTGCGGGCGCCGGGTTGGGGCGCGCCGCCGTGACGCTTGCCGGCGTAGGCCGCAGGGTCCGACTTGAATTTCGCCTGGCAGCGCGCGGAGCAGAAGAAATAGCGCTCACCGAGATAGACTTCGCTTCCGGCCGCCTTGCCTGGATTCACGCTCATGCCGCAGACCGGGTCGGTCGCCATGTCGCCATCCTTTTCCATGTCGTTCGATTGAGTTCGCCGCGTCAGCGATAGCGCGCAAACACCTGCACCGCGCCGCTGCGATCGAAGCTGAGCACTTCGTACGGCTCGCTGCGCGGACCCTCCATGCCGGGGGATCCCGCCGGCATGCCCGGCACTGCCAGGCCGGCCACCTTGAGCTTCGACTTGAGCAGGCGGTGAATGTCGGCCGCCGGCACATGACCCTCTATGGCGTAGCCTTCGACCAGCGCCGTGTGGCAGGTGCCGAATTTGTCTGGAATACCGTACTTCTCTCTCACCGGCGTCAGGTCGGGATAGGCGCGCACCGAGACCGAAAAGCCGTTCTTCCTAAGGTGCTCCGCCCACAGGTCGCAGCAGCCGCAGTCGACCAGCTTGAAGACCGAGACCGCCGGGCCCGCCGACGATGCGCGCGTGGACAGCAGCGCCAAAGGCGCCACGGCGAGCGCGGTCAATACCCGCCTGCGTGCGATGATCGACGACCGTTGCATTGCGGAACTCCTCTGCCAAAGGTTCAAAACTCTACTTGGACTTGCGATGCACGCGAAACGTGCGGAAGCGCGCTGCGCATGCATGCGACGCGCGTGCGAATGACGTCGCGGGGAGCGACGGGGAGGAAAGGCTAAATCAGGAGGCGCTGCAGACGCAGGTAGACCCGGTCCGGAGGGGCGAGCGACAGCGAGATGGCATCCCGCTCAACCCACGGTCGTGCGGCCGTCTCGGGCCAAGCGGTGCGCCCTGCCGACGCAATCAACTCCCGCGACGACGAATCGTCATTGGAGAGTGCCGTCTTCGACCCCGCGGGTGGCGCAGGCTCGTCCATCGCGGCCGGACACACCGGCTCATGCGATTCGCCCTGTTGCGGCCCGTCAACTTGGCCGTGGTCGGCATGCGCTGCCGCCGCGGTGGCGTGAAGGTAGGCGAACGACTCGGTCGAGCGCTGTAATCGACCGCCGTGCGGGTTACAGCAGCTTGCCAATACCTCGGACACCGAGAACATCGCCCACAGGGCGATGAGGAACATCGCGCAATTGCGCTTTGCGCTGCGGCTGAATCCGAAGAATGAATATCTGCGATGTGACATGGGTCGATCCAACGCCGGCCAAAATATCCGCTGCCAGCACCGCGGCCTTTGACTTAGATCAAGCAGCAAGACCCCGCGTCGCGCCCCAGTCCCGGGGGCGCCACGGCGCAGGGCAGATGCGCTATTTCACAGGCATACCGTGCTGCATCTGATCGTGCTGCATCATGTGTTCCATCATCATCTGCATCATGTCCATGCGCATTTCCATCATGTCATGGTGCGCCATGGAGCCGGGACGCGGTGCAGCCCCTTTCCCGGCGCTGTCCTTCGGCGCACGGCCCGCCCGTCCTCCGCTCATCATCCCCCGCATCATGCCGCCGCCCATGCCGCGCATCATCGCCATGCCCTCGCGCATCGCCTGTCGATGCTCGTCCAGAAGCTTCTGGCGCTCTGCCGGATCAGTCGCCTTCTGCAACTTCGCCATCAGTTCCGGCATCTTTGCCATGTGGTCCTGCATCTGCTTCGCGCTCTTTTCGTCCACTCGCGGGGCGGGGGCAGATCGCGGCGCCTGGGTGGCCGGTTGCTTGTCCTCGGGGTGATGCGCGTCGTCCGCACGCGCGATGGGCGCCGCCAGAGCGGCCGCCAGGAATGCAGTCGTCAAGAATGCTTTCATCGCGGTACTCCCTCGTGATGGTCCGGCAGTTATCCCCGAATGAGGCAGGTGTCATTCTTGCGTCCCGCCACCCGCAGCTAGCTGACGGGAAGATTACATTTTCGTCATCTGCCGCCCAGACTCATGAGAACAGCGCATCCCCGCCAGCCAACGCAGGAATGAACGGCGAGAATGTCGGCTGCCTCAACCGGCGCGCGAGGCGCCGGTTGAGGCAGACCGCAGCAATCGCCCGTGGCTGGTCACTGGGCGGTATGCGAGTCCGGATGGACGATGTTCACGTAGGTGTTGCCGGCATCGAAGCTGCCGGGGGCGATCGTCTTGAGAGGGAAGCTCGACATCGCCATCGCCGAGTCGAACCGCCAGACGAAGCTCTGGCCCTTGTCGTTCTCGAACTTGGCCGTTGCGAAATGCGGGACGGAAACGAACTCGGTCGCGCCGCTGATCCTGAGCGTCGTATCCGGCTTGGCCTGCGCCTGATCGCCGTAGAACCCCTGCCTGACCAGAGCGGAGTAGTCGGCTGCGCCGGCGACGCCGACGCCGACGCCGACGCCGATCATGGTTGACATGAGGATGGAAGAGAGAAGTTTGCGCTTGATGTCCATGATAATGCTCCTATGCGGTTTTCAAATGAACTATCAGATGTCTGATAGGGGTTTCATTGTGAAAGCCGAAAGGGGACGGACCGATGACCCCGCGATTACATTGGTGCAATCGGCGTTGCCCGTCGATCCTGCATGGATTCCGGAAAGCAGGGTGGCTGTCGGATCTCGTCAGCAGCTTCGCGCGGTCAATTCTTCGCGGAAATGCCGAATCTCCCGGAGACGACGGGTTGGCCCGGTAGCGCGAGCGACAGCACGACCTTGGCGCCGGCGCGCGTATCGAACCTGCCCGCGGCCGCAAGCGCGTTGCCGCCGGCGGGGACGAGCTTCAGCGTCAGCTTCTCCCGGCCCGCAAGCACGGTCGCGTTCGCTTCCGCCCCCTTGGTGTCGACCCCGGCGCCTCCGGCGCCGGTGACGAAGGCGCGCAGCTCGTCCGCCTTCATCACGAGCTCGACGTGGTACTTGCCGGCATCCTCGACGACGCCGCCGTTCGGCCCGGTCTTGTCGCCGTGCGCAAGCACCGCCGCGGGCGAGAACAATGCGGCGGACAAGAGTGCTATTTTCAATGCTTTCATCAGGTTCTCCCGTCAAAATACTTCCTGCGTGCGCCGCTCGAGCAGCCGCGCAAGCGGCTTTTCGCCCCAGAGCCAGAACATCACCGGCGTAAGCAGCGAGTCGAGCAGCGTCGAGCTCACCAGCCCGCCGAAGATCACCACCGCCACGGGGTGAAGGATCTCCTTGCCGGCCTCGTCGGAGGCGAGCAGCAGCGGCACCAGCGCGATCGCCGCCACGAGCGCGGTCATCAGCACCGGCGTCAGCCGCTCCAGCGACCCGCGCACGATCATTTTCCTGCCGAACACCTCGCCCTCGAATGCGCACAGGTTGATGTAGTGGCTGACCTTGAGGATGCCGTTGCGGGTGCTGATGCCGGCGAGGGTGACGAAACCCACCAGCGAAGCGACGGAAAGCGGCTGCCCCGCCAGCCATAGCGCGATCACGCTCCCTACCATGGCGAGAGGAATGTTGCCCATGATCAGGAACGACAGCACCGCCGAGCGGTAGCGCGTGTAGAGCACGAGGAATATCAACGCGAGGGATACGATGGACAGGGCCCCGATCAGCCGCGTCGCCTCCTCCTGCGCCTGGAACTGCCCTTCCAGGCTGGTGAAATAGCCCGCCGGCAGTTGCGTCGCCGCAATCTCCCCGCGGATGCGGGCGACGATCTGCGCCATATCGGTGCCATCCGAGTTCGCGGAGATGGCGATACGGCGCCGCGTATTGTCGCGGCTGATCTGGTTCGGGCCGTCGCTGTCCTCGATCTCGGCGATGTGCACGAGCGGCACCTGTCCGTTGGGGGTCTCGACCAGCAGCCGCTCGAGTGCCTGCGTGCCGCGGGCGCTGTCGGGCAGGCGGATAACGAGGTCGAAGCGGCGATTTCCCTCGATGATCTGGCCGACGCGGTCGCCCTCCAGCAGCGTCTCCAGGACCTTGAGCACACCGGCCGGGGTGACGCCCAGGGCGGCTGCTCTTTCGTAATCGAGCCGGATCTTGAGTTGCGGGATCAGCACCGCCTTCTCGATCTGCAGGTCGGTCACCCCGGGAATCGCGGCGAGCCGGTCGCGAAGCTGCGCCGCCAGGCCGCGCAGCGTATCGAGATCTTCGCCGTAGATCTTCAGCGCGATCTGCGCGCGGACGCCGGAGAGCAGGTGGTCGAGCCGGTGCGAAATCGGCTGGCCGATATTGACCACCGCCGGCAGCGACGCGAGCCGGCCGCGCACGTCCTGCAGGATCGCCTCACGATCGCGCGCGGAACGCTTCATGTCCACGTCGATCTCGGTGTAATGCACGCCCTCGGCGTGCTCGTCCATTTCCGCGCGACCGGTGCGCCGGCCCACGTGGGTGACCTCGGGAACCTGCTTGATCGCCTTCTCGGCAAGCGTGCCGATGCGGTTCGACTCGGAGAGCGAGGCACCGGGGTTGAGCAGCAGGTTGATGGTCAGCGTGCCTTCGTTGAACGGCGGCAGGAACGAGCGCGCGAAGAACGGCACAGCTGCGGCGGCTGCGGCCACGACGAGCAGCGCGATTGCGAGCAGCAGCCGCGCGTGGTCGAACGACCATTCCAGCAGCGCCGCATCCCAGGCTTTCAGCCGTCTTACAAGCGGGCTGTAGTCCGCGCCGTGCGCCGCGCTCGAACCGCCGAACGGCCGCCACCACCGGCGCGGCGGCGCCGCCGAAGCCGCCCGCGCCGGCCAGGCTTCGCGCCACAGCAGGAAGGAACACAGCGCCGGCGTGAGCGAGACCGAAACGAGCATGCTGGCGAGGATCGAAACGATGAAGGCTGCGCCGAGCGGCGCGAACAGCCGGCCCTCGATCCCCGAGAGCGCGAACAGCGACACGAACACCAGCACGATGATCACCGTCGCGTAGACGATCCCGGAGAGCACTTCCTTCGTCGCCGAGGCGATGATTTCGATGACCGGACGCCCGGCGCTCTCGGCGGCGTTGCGCCGCAGCCGGCGCAGGATGTTTTCCATCCCGACGATGGCGTCGTCGACCAGCGCGCCGATGGCGATCGCAATGCCCCCGAGCGTCATGGTGTTGATCGACAGACCCATCGCCTTAAACGCGAGCGCGGTCATCAGCACCGACACCGGAATCGCCATGAGCGAGATGAACGTGGTGCGCAAGTTGAGCAGGAACAGGAACAGGATCGCCGCCACCATGATCGCGCCGTCGCGCAGCGCTTCCTCGACGTTCCCGATCGAGGCCTGGATGAAATCGGCCTGCTTGAAAATGACCTGCGGGGCGGCCAGGCCGGGGGGCAGCGATCTGGCGAGATCGGCAAGCGCGGCCTGCACCTCGCGGGTGAGTTTCACGGTGTCGGCGGAGGGCTGTTTCTGCACCGACATGATCACGGCCGGCACTGCGTTGTAGCCCGCGTCGGCGCGCGTCCCCGCGGCGGCGTAATTC
>Ga0080064_1005694_pt1 | contig 14271 bp, 9 predicted proteins | sample Subgrocontami54m_FD_69260 | JGI IMG/M metagenome (GOLD analysis project Ga0080064, IMG submission 69260) | Subsurface groundwater microbial communities from S. Glens Falls, New York, USA - GMW46 contaminated, 5.4 m (SPADES assembly) (version 2) ...
CGTTTGGCGCGCCGGGGGCGGCCGGAATCGTCCACCTGCTGCGATGGTTCCTGCGCGGGCATATCCCAGGAGGCCACCTGAGTAGCGCCGCCGCAGTGTTCCAGGGGCTGGGTTCCAGCCAGAAAGACTTCCGCACGGGAGCCGCCCGAGCAACCGCCTCCGGCAAGTTTCCCTGTGCCCGGATCGATGTCCACGGAGACGATTCCGTCGGGCGCCTCAAAGGGCTTGGCGCGGCGGTAGGGACGGAACTGATGGGCTCGCTTCATAAATTCGGTCCAGATGGGCAGGGCTGATTTTGCACCTTCCAGATTGATATCGCGGTTGTCGTCGTAGCCGACCCACACAATGCAGATGAGCTCAGAGGTAAATCCGGCAAACCAGCCGTCGTGGGAGGTGCCGGTTTTTCCGGCGGCGGGCAAAGCGAAACCGCGGGCGCGCGTACCAGCGGCGGTGCCCGACCGCATGACCTCTTCCAGCATGTTGACCATCATGTAGGCGATGCGCGGATCCAGCACTACGCGCTGGACCGGCTTGCTGGTGTAGATCATCTTGCCGTCCTGGTCACGGATGAGCTTGATCCAGGTGGGTTCGACATAGACGCCGTGGTTGGAAAAAACGGTGTAGGCTCCGGCAATTTCGATGGGCTTGACTTCATAGGCTCCCAGCGCCACGGCCGGAGTAGGCTGAATATCCATATTGAGGCCGGCCTGGCGCGCCAACTCCACCACTTTGTCATAGCCCACCATTTCGGCGAACTTGAGCGTCGGAATATTCATTGATTTGGACAGTGCCTGGCGCATGGTGACCAGCCCGTGGAACTCATTCTTGAAATTGCTGGGCTCGTATGGTTTTTCGTCGAACCAGAATGTGGTCGGCTCATCCATCACGGTCGTGATGGGGGTGAGCGGTTTCGGCCCGCCATCGAGAGCCGAGTTGAGGGCGGCGGCGTATACGAAAGGCTTGAATGCAGAACCCGGCTGGCGCTTGGCGAGGGTACGGTTCAACTGGCTGGTTCCATAGTGGCGTCCGCCGATGAGGGCCTTCAATTCTCCGGTGTGGGCATCCAGGGCCACCAGGGCAGACTGCACCAGCGGCCAGCCTTTGGCCGGAGTGCGGCCGCGGCGGGTCAGGAGGTCGTCCACTTCCTTGAGGCCGACGCGCATGGCCTCGGAGGCGGCCTTCTGGAGATTCATGTCCAGCGAGGTATAAACGCGGTAGCTATTGGCCTGGAAATCGTGGTCGCGGAATTGGTTACGGAGCTGGTTGTTGACCAGATCGACAAAGTAGGGGGCGTCTTCGGATTCGCTGTTGTTGGCGGCAACGCCGAGCTCAGAGTTGACTCCATCCTCGTATTCCTTCTGGGTGATGTAGCTGTTGTCACGCATCATGAGCAGAATGATATTGCGGCGCGTGCGTGCGCGATCCGGGTACAGCAGCGGGTTATAGCGGCTGGGCGATTGTACGATGCCGGCCAGGAGCGCGGCTTGCGGAATATTGAGCTGGCGCAGATCCTTGCCGAAAAAAACCTGGGCGCCTTCGCCGTATCCATGAATACTGAAGCTGCCCACACGGCCGAGGTAGATCTGATTGGCGTAGTGCTCAAAGATCTCTTCCTTTGTGAGCTTGCGCTCCAGGTGCAGCGTGATGAGTATTTCGGGGATCTTGCGCCTCCATGTGCGCTCGGTGGTGAGCAGCAGGCTGCGCGCCAGTTGCATGCTGAGGGTGGAGGCGCCCTGGGTGTGGCTCTGCGTCATGATGTCGACGTAGGCGGATTTGAGAATACGGAACGGATCGAATCCGGCATGCTGGAAGAAGCGCTTGTCCTCGGCCGAGAGGACGGCGTTGATCAGCAGTTTGGGAATCTCCTGGAAATGCACAATGCGCCGTTTCTCGCGATTGCGGTCAAACAGGTTGGTGATCAGCTCCGGCTCGAGCCAAAACTGGGTACGGGCCGTGTTGTCGCGCAGCGAGGTGATCTGCGCCACATCACCGGATTTGAATCGCACGATGTGGGCTTCCTGTTGAAAGAAGGAGTCCACACCGGGAAAAACCTCGATCACATCGGGCTTGATCTGATACCAGCCCATGCGATTGCTCCGCGATTCCCCGTAACCGGCGCGGCGCAAGGACTCGGCGATCTCGTCGGGGGAGGATTCATCGCCGAGGCTGATCACCTGGGAGGCGCCATAGAGTTTGGACGTATTGATGTAGGGACCGTTGGCCAGCCGGTCCTCAATGAGCGTGGCGTACTTGTAATAGAAGTAGGAAAAGACGATGAGGCCGGTACTTATGGACAGGACCAGCAAAGCGAGCAGCACCTTGCCGGCCGTATGGGAAAAGACCCGCCGGAGGAGAGACGGTTTGGCGGACTTTTTTTTCTTGGAATCAGGCTCGGCGGGGCGGGTCACGATATCTTCCCGTTACCATACCATCATCGCACAACCGGGATTTGTGACCTATAGGGAAAAGGTCCTTGTGCTTCATGAGTTTTTCAGAATCAGGAGACAGACTGAAGGGGAGGATTACCAAATGTTGCGAAAAACAGTTTTATGGAGCGCCACGGCACTTCTGGCGGGTATCAGTTCATTTGCAGCCGGGGACAAGTTGAAAGTCAAGGATTTGCCTCCGGCGGTCCAGAAGACGGTGATGGAGCAAACCAAGGGTGCGACCCTGGTTGGGCTCGCCAAGGAAGTGGAGAAAGGAAAGACCGTATTTGAGTTGGAAACAAGGAAGCCGAATGGCCAGACGCGTGACCTGATGATCGACTCCGCTGGCGCGGTGCTTTCAGTGGAAGAGGAGGTGGCGCTGGAGAGTATCCCGGCACCGGCCAGGGAGGCGATCGGGAAGTCGGCCAATGGCGGGAAGATCACCCGCGTTGAGTTGCTCACGGAAGGCAAAGATGTCTCCTACGAGGCGTCGATCGAAAAAAAGGGCAAGAAGTCGTCGATCAGCGTCAAGGCGGACGGATCGCTGGTGAAATAGAGCTGGGAGCGCCCTACGTGTTTTGCAGGGAAGCGCGCCGTGAGTTTTCCAGCCGGCCAAGAATGGCGTCGAGCTCGGCAATCACCAGGGGCTTGCTGATGTAGTCGTCCATTCCGGCGGCCAGGCATTTCTCCCGGTCTCCGAACATTGCATTGGCGGTCAGGGCCACGATGTAGACGCTCCAACCGGAGGAAGTGCGCCGGATATGGCGTGTCGCCTCGTATCCATCCATGCCGGGCATGTGGCAGTCCATCAGGATCAGGTCGAAATGATCACGCTGGATAGCGGTAAGAACATCCTGGCCGGAGGAAACGCCCTTGGGGAAGTAGCCGCGCTTGCGGAGAATGTTCAGCACCAGTTCGCGGTTCACCGGATTGTCCTCCGCGATCAGGATGCTGAGTGTGGCATTGGCCGGGTCAGGCGCGGAGATTCGCGGAGCGAGGACCTGATCCAGAGCCGCGGGCCTGAGGTTGGCGGTGAACCAGAACGTGGAGCCCGCACCCGGCGCACTGATTACGCCTATGGATCCTGCCATCATCTCGACAAGACTGCGGCAAATGGCCAGCCCCAGTCCGGTTCCGCCGTACTGGCGCGTGGTGGAGGAATCGGCCTGAGTAAAGGGCTGAAAAAGAGTGGCCGCGGAGGCCTGCTCTATGCCGATGCCGGTATCCCGCACCTCGAACCGGAGACAGAAGGAGTCTGGAGGAGCCTCACGGGCCGTGACTCGCAAATCGAGGCGGCCGACGGAGGTGAACTTGACGGCGTTGTTGAGCAGGTTGAGCAGAATCTGCCGCAAACGCAGCGGGTCCCCGTAAACGGAATCCGGGAAATTTCCGTCCAGTTGCAAACCGATGCCGAGGCCCTTGGCCTGAGCCGAAGCCGAGACTATGCGGATGGCTTCCGAGCAGACCGCCTCGGGGCGGAATGCGACCTCTTCCAGGCGCATCTTGCCCGCATCAATGCGGGAGAAATCCAGGATGTCGCTAATCAGTGCCAGCAGATTGGCCGAGCAGATGCGGACAGTTTCCGCATAGTGTAGTTGTTCGCCGGTGAGGCTGGAATCGAGCAGGAGATCGGTGAATCCGACGATACCATTCATGGGGGTGCGGAGCTCGTGACTCATCGTGGCTAGGAACTGGCTCTTGGCAATGCTGGCAGCCTGGGCGGATTCCAGCGCCTCGGTGAGGCTTTGTTGATGCGCGAGCAGGGTCTGGCGGCCAGTCTGTAGTTGGGCGGCCATGGCGCTGATGCTCGATGCCAGATCTCCCAATTCATCGTTGCGGGCAAGCTGCAACCGTGTGTCGAGTTTGCCTTCGGCAATGCGGTGTGTGGCTTGCACAATCTGCTCCACCGGTCGGGCAAGGCCGCGCGCGAACCTGCCGGCGACCAGGCAGGAGATCACCAGGCAGCCCAATCCGGCAAGGCAGATGGCCAGCGCCTGCTTGCGCGCTTCCTGATGGAAGAATGCGACGGGGCGATCGGCCTGTACAATGGCCGTAATGCGGCCCTTCCCATCCCGGACCGGCGCAGAGGCGGAAATCCATATCCCCTCGGAATCCTCATATACCCGGCTCGCCATCGGAGTTCCCGTCAGGGCGGAGCGGTTGTGGGGCTCGGCACGGTAACGGTTCCCCACAAAATAGCGCCCGCGTTCATCCGGATCCGTCATAACGGCGAATTCGAGCTCGCCGGAGGAGTGGAAATCAGCAGCCGGCCGCATGATGTACAACGGACTTCCCTTGCTTTGCAGGCGATTGCCGGTCTTGATCTTGAGCAGGACCTGCCGGATGGCCTGAAACTCGTCGTGATGGGAGTAGTCGGGCGCGCCGGGTTGGACAAAGGAAAGCAGGTCGCCATCGACGAGCGGAGCGGCTGAGTTGACCACGGCAAGCAGTTCCGCGCCGAGGTGGCGTTCCAAGGACTGGCGCGAAAGCTGGTAGGCCAACAGGCACGCCAACAGCATGCATCCACCTACCATGGACACGCTGAAGGCTGTCAGGCGAAACCGGAAACTGAATCGCCTTCCGTCAATGTTGGCGTCAGGTTCCATCTAATTGTCCTATCGGCTTGCGCCGGACAAGTCTGAGGCAGCGGTGCCGCAGGAAGGATTCCGAGGCGATGGCGACCATGACGATTCCGTACTCCACCCATCGCAGCCAGTACGGGTGATCGTAGGGTCCCAGGGAGGCATCGGGCCAATTCAGGCCGGTCACATAACTGAGTGTGACCACCGCCATTGCGACAATCGCGGCAGGGGACGGAAGCCAAACGGCGAACGGAAGCAGCCAGAGCAGGTACCAGGGATTGACTACGGGAGCGAGCAGAAAGAACCCTCCATAAAGAACCAGGCCGGTCAGGGCCGGGCTGCCATCCGGCCGGTGCCGGACCCACCAGAGGCATCCGGCCAGGACCAAGGCAAGGCACAGCGGCCGGGCGATCTCCGGCCCCAGCAGCCACCCCATTACGGCGTAGGCCGAAGAATTGAACTCCCACCGGCTGCCAAAGGTGGCCAGCGCGGCCCCTCCACCGGATGCACGGCGCAGCAGAAATGGCAGATACAGGCTGAATAGCCCAGCCGCGAATAAGGCCCATCCCTTCCAGCCGGAGCGGCGCAATACCAGTGGGGCCAGCAAAGCGCCTGTCACCTTGACGCCGGTGGCCAGAGAGAGCAGGAGGGCGGCGCCGGCCCATCGCCCACTGAGGCTGACGAGGAGCGCCGCCAACAGGAAGAACACCCCGAGCGAATCAGGATGGGCATTAAAAGCGGTTTCCTGAATGAGCAACGGGCACCAGGCGTAAAGCAGGACCTGGCTTGGCGTCAGCAGCCGGGAGAGCAGGCCGAGCGCGGCCAGATCCGCGACAAGGAGGATCAGCTTCCAGGACCATAGCTGGCCTGGAGCCAGCCAGTAGGCCAGTCCAAAGGCCCACTCGCAGACGGGACCGTAGATGGTGGGCGTAAGCGGATAGTTGATCCGGTCGAGAATGACTTGAAACCGCGCAGGCAGTTCCAGTTCGGTGAAGGATTCGGCCGGAGCGTGTGTATACGGATCGCCCGTCATCGCCAAGGCGCGGCCGTCCCAAAGGTAGCGGTAGAAGTCATCCTCCAGCACCGGCTGCGCCAGCAGTCCGGCCAACCGGAATAGCACGGCCCAAAACCAGATGCGGCCCAGGAGCCGGCCGCGGTGGGGACGCCGAGCCAGCAGGAGCGCGGCGACGATTCCGGTCCAGGCCGCCAGCTGAACCAACAGGAACTGGGCGATGGGAAGCGGACCAGGCCGGTGCGACAGGAGGGTGAGAGCAGTCCAGGCGGCCAGAGAGAATGCTCCGGCGGCGTCGAGCCTGGTCATGGTTCTGAAGAAGGGGATCAAAAGCTGAAGGAGGTGGTGAATCCGAAGATAAGCTTGTCACCGGTGTTGCGGCCAGCCACGGATTTGGCGCAGAAGAACTGGTGATAGCGGCGCGGGCCGCTGGAAAACCCAAAGCCGCCCTCCATCAATTGAACGATCTCCTTGAGGCGGGGAAAGGTGAAGCCGGGATCACCGATGTCCATGCCGGACAGCGCCTGGGTATGGCGGTAGCCAACACTTAACGTGGCGCCGCGGAGAGACTTGTAGAGGCCGGCCGAACCAAACAGGTCCTCGGGAACGTTATGGTCCCTCATCCGGTAGCCGGTCTCGGAGTAGGCTCCAAATCCCGTTTCTCCGAACGCTTTGCCGAGCAGGACGGACAACTCGACGCCGGAGGCGCCATCGCCGGCCGAGAAGGGGCGATTCGGTTGATAGGTGCCACGGATAATTCCGCCGGCCCGAAGGGTCATGGTGGGAGCCCAACGGGAGCCGCGCTCGTTATTTATTTTCCAGCGCAGGCCCATGGTGGTGTCGGTGAGTCCGGAATCAGAGGAATGGGGCCCAAAGGCGGCCGAGCCGGTGGAGGTGTAGCCGACGGTAAAGTCAGCCGCCAGGTTGGAGGAGAGTCCAACTTCGGCGGTGATAGTCCCCGTCTTCTGGCCCACGCTGGCCGGCAGATTGGCGGGATGGGAGCCCATCCAAATTCCGGTGAAGGACTGATGGGAGTATCCGGGAGTCAGGATGATCTGGCCGGGGCGTGGCAACCATGGCGACTGGGCCCGCAGGCTGAGAACGGCAAGCAGGAAGAGTAGGCTGCGGGCGATTGTCATTGGATCTTATACCTCACGGCGAGATAGTGTTCCAAAGCCTGGAACTGGCCCGGCGAGAGACGGCCAGCCAGGCCGGTCAGGTCCACTCCGCTCCGGGCCTGCGCCGGTAATTTGATCTGAAGTTGGCGAAGCCGCTCCATCTGCTTGTCCCTTGGAGCGGCGGCATGGCGCTCAGGCAACGCCATTTTCCGGGTGAAGATCGCCTTCCCCACCTCGTAGCGCGCCTCCTCCGGCCCGTTCTGCATCGGCGGACGAGGTGGTCGCGCCATGTAGCTTCCGGATGCGAACCCGTAGCCGGGCACCAGCAGCAACAACAAACAAGCGATCAGGATATGCGGCATTCCAAGCACCCAATTCCCCTTCCCCACGCAAAGAGACATCCTAGGTTCTCATCGGACCTGAAGCCGGTTTCTTGAAGCGAACGGAGGCGGATGAGATGGGAGTAAGCCCGCCTCCACACAGCTTCCGGCTGTGATAGATTGCCCATGGCAGTTCATTTCCGGATCACAGCACCGGATGAGAGCAAGGAGCAGGCAGATGAGCGCTTCGACAAAACGCAACCGTCGCAATTTCCTTAAGAAAACGGCAGCAGCGGGCGGAGTCTTTCTCTTCGACATAGTACCGGCGCGGGTGGTGGGCCAGCAGGGCCAACCGGCGCCCAGCGACACCATCAATTTCGGCCACATCGGCATAGGCGGGCGGGGCCGCGGATTCCTGCGCCCCGAGGCGAACCTGGGCAAACAGGTTCCCGCCTCCACCAACCTGGGCGGGGACGGCTCGCGCATGCTGCGGCCGGCGCGCTCGATGGCTCTGTGCGATGTGGACTCGGGACGCCTGGATCAAGCCGCCTCGCTGGTGGGCGGCCGGCCGAAACTCTACAAGGATTTTCGCCGGCTGCTCGAAGACAAGGATGTGGACGCAGTTTACATCGCCTCGCCCGACCACTGGCACGCGCTGCAAACGATCCTGGCCTGCCAGGCGGGCAAGGACGTGTACGTGGAAAAGCCGGCATGCAACACCATTGAAGAGGGACGTGCCATGGTGGCCGCCACCGAGCGCTACGGCCGCGTGGTGCAGGTGGGCTCGCAAGGCCGGTCGCAGACTGCCGCCTGGCACGCCAACAACTACATCAAGGCGGGGCGGCTGGGGCGCGTGCGCAAGGTGACCTGCTGGCACTATGCCAGTCCCGACGGCGATTGGACGCCGGATGCGGAGCCGCCGCCCGGGCTCGACTACGACATGTGGGTGGGACCGGCGCGCTGGCTGCCCTACAACGTGAAGCACACGCATGGGGCGTTCCGGTGGCTTATTGACTTTGGCGGCGGGCAGATTCGCGACCGGGGCGCCCACGTGATGAGCATCGCCAACTGGATTATGGACTCCGACAACCCCGGTCCGGTCAGCATCAAAGCCACCGGCGAGCCTCCGCATGACGGGATGTACAATTCCGCCGTCACGATGGAGGTGACCTACGAGTTCAAGAATCCGGACTGGACGCTGGTCTGGGCGCAGCCGGGGATCCCTTCCGCCACGCTCGATGCCCGCTACGGAGCCGTCTACTGGGGCGATTCGGGCAACATCTCGGTGACTCTGGGTGACGGAGCGGGCACCAGCACGGACCAGAAGGCGCGCGACTTTGCGGCGCAATGCGACTGCGGGAAAGCGTTCCGCAGCCCGGGCCACAGCGAGAATTTCGAGGACTGTATCCGGAGCCGCGAGAAACCGATCATGCACATGGAGGCGGCGCACAGGGTTGCCTCATTGTGCGTAATCGGGAACGTAGGGTTCCAGTTGCAGCGTCCGCTGGAGTGGGATGCCGTCAATGAACGCTTCCGGAACGACGAGGAAGCCAACCGTTTGTTGAGCCGGCCGGGACGCGGCCCCTGGCATCTGTAAGGAGCACATCATGGACACGCAAACGTTTCTTACCAGCATTCAAAGTTCAGACGCAGACAAACGCTTCGCGGCATGGCGCGAAGCAGGCAGTGTTTCTCCCTCCCTCATCCCGCAGCTTGGAAAACTCGCCGGTTCGGCGGATCCCGGGCAGTCCAAGGCCGCCATAGAGGCGCTCACCACGATGACCCATTCGGTTGGCAAGGATCCCAAGTCCGCCAATCGAGCGGCGGTGACGCAAGGGCTGCTCGATCTCAACTCCGCCGCCTTTGCACTTCCGGTGCGCATCCATGCATTGCGGCTGACCTCGAACATCGCCGGGGAAGACGCCGTACCGGCGGTGGCAAAGGAGATCGGGAACCCGGATCTCGGTGAAGAGGTGGTCTACTGCCTGGAGCGAATCCCGGGCAACGCCTCCATCCAAGCACTGATGAACGCCTACAAAGATGCGGCCGAGGATTTCAAGCCGCGCATCCTGGCCGCGCTCGGCCATCGCCGCGCAGCCGCGGCCGTCGCTCTGTGCACGGACGCGATGCGGTCCGCCAACAAGGAGATCGCCATCGCTGGAGCCAAGGCTTTCGCGCGCATCGGCTCCAAGCCTGCCGCGCCGCCCTCGTTCCCGCCGGAAGCCGGGCTCTCGGATTGGCAGAAGATGGAACGGATGGACAGCATGCTGCGGTACGCGGAGGCGCAGGCGAAGGCGGGCAACGCCGCCGACGCCATGGCCATCTATAAGGTTGCGCTGGAGCAGGCGCAAGAGCATGTGCAGTGCGCGGCCATCATCGGCATCGGCAAACTGGCCACCGCGGAAGCGGCCGGGCTTCTTCTCCCCAAGCTCAAGAGCCCGATCCGTAACGTGCGCATCACCGCGCAGAAGACATGGAAGGGGATCGCCTCGGCATGAGCGCAATCAGCCGCCGCGCCGCGCTCTGCGGGCTGGTCTCCACCGCGCTGCGCGCCGATTCCGAGTTGTGGAGTGTCTATCCGGGCAAGCGCGGACCGGGCAGCGGCAAACGGATCGTGCTCATCTCGGGCGATGATGAGTACCGGTCTGAGGAGGGCCTGCCGCAGATGGGCAAGATCCTCGCCACCCATCACGGCTTTCATTGCACGGTGCTGTACGCGATCGATCCGGCAACCGGCACCATCGATCCCGAGAACCACAACAACATCCCGGGCCTGGAGTCCTTGCGAACGGCAGACCTGATGATCATCGCCACCCGCTATCGCGAATTGCCGGACGAACAAATGCGGTTCATCGACGAGTATGTCCACTCCGGCCGCCCCATCATCGGACTACGCACAGCCACGCACGCCTTTCACTACTCGCCTGAGTCGACCAGCCGCTACAAGCACTATAGTGACCAGGACAAATCCGCCTGGCCGGGCGGTTTCGGAAAACAGGTGCTCGGCGAGACATGGATCTCGCACCACGGGCATCACGCGGTCCAAAGCACGCGCGGCCTGATCCCGCCGGGGGCGCAGTCTCATCCGATCCTGCGAGGAGTGTCCGGCATCTGGGGACCTACGGACGTCTACACAGCGCAGCTGCCACTACCGGACGGCTGCCAGACGCTGGTGTTGGGGGAGGTTTTGCAGGGGATGAATCCCACCGACAGTCCAGTCACTGGTGACTACATCACCGAGCGCAAGGGGCAAAAGCTGGTCAAACGTCCCAATGACCCTATGATGCCAGTGGCCTGGACACGCACCTTCACCGGACGCTCCGGCAAGGCTGCTCGCGTGTTCACCACCACAATGGGAGCCGCCGTGGATCTGCAAAACGAAGGCCTCCGCCGAATGGTGGTCAACGCAGTCTGCTGGTCGCTGGGAATGGAAGCGAAGATCCCCGCGGCATCGAAGGTGGATATTGTGGGCAGCTATGATCCGTCCTTCTTTGGGTTCGGCAAGTTCAAGAAGGGGCTCAAACCGGAGCAATAAATTATCGCTGGCGCAACAGGCGGCCGGCCGCGTCCCGGATACGTGTATCCGGACTGGCAGCGGCTTTCCGCAAATGCTTTTCCGCTTCCTCCCGTTGGCCGGTTTTCAACAGCAACTCGCCGAGTTTCCAATGAGCCTCGAAATAGTCCGGCGCATAACGGACAGCCTCGCGATAGGCACGGATCGCCTGTTCGGCCTGGCCGCGCCGGGCCAGAATCGCCGCCACATTGTTTTGCGTGACGGGCAGAGCCGGATTGAGCGATAGGGCTTTTTCATACTGCGCGAGAGCCGCATCGGCCTGCCCGCGGGCGGCGAGAGCCGTGCCATAGGCGGAGCGGCCTTCGGCAAATGAAGGATTCATGCGAAGGACGGCTTCAAAATGATGCTTCGCTTCCGGGAATCCTGGGTGCCTGGCAAGAAAGCTGGCGAGATTGATTCGTATAGTGGCCATCTCCGGGCGCAGAACCACCGCCTGGCGCAATGCTTTTTCCGCAGCGCCGTTGTTGCCAAGCCGCAACAACGAAGTGGCCAGATTGTTGTAGGCTTCGGCGAAATCCCCATCTACCACGATGGCTCGTTGAAAAGCGGCCGCCGCCTCGCGCGGCTTGCCGTTCCGGGACAAGGACTCTCCGAGCGCCTGAAGAATCGCCGGTTCGGTTGGCGCGAGTACGGCCGCTTGTTCGAACATCTTCACCGCCCGCTCCATAGGGCCTGTGCGTGCGAGCGTAAGCCCTAGCGCGTAGAGATGCCGCCAGTGGCCCGGGCCGCGCCGGACCGATTCTTCGTGATACGCAAGCGCTTTGTCCAAGCGGTCCACGGCGCGCCAGGCCTCACCCAGATCGAAATAAAACCCAGGCTGCGCGGGACGAAGCCGCCTGACGAGCGAATCGAGCAAAGGTAATCCTTTGTCGAGGTTCGACTGGTGCCGGACCTGCGCCACCGCGAGGTAGAGCGAAGTTTCCGGAATATCCGGCAACGTGGGCGGATAGTAGAGGGCAACCTCGCCGCGGTAGGGCGGGGTGGTGCTGTCGTTGTGCTCAATAGAGGGCTGCAGGCTTTCCTCAGGTGGACGGCGCAGAATGCGATGGTCTGCCACGCGGACGTGGGCGGCGTCTGAAGGCTGACGTTTCGGCATGTGGCAGGCAACGCAATCGCGCGAAACGGGATGGCGCTTCTCCTGTATCAGAACGCCAATCTTCTGTGAGTGGCATACGAGGCAGGCGGCCGTGTAGCGCCGCGCGGCCTCGGCGCCGCGTGGGACATCATGCGGATTGTGACATGTAGTGCAGGTGAGCGCGCCGCCGCTTTTCAGGAAGCATTGGGACTGCCGCATGCGATAGGCTTCGCTGACAAACTCAAACTTGTCTTTTTGGGGCGCCCTTTGCGCTTCGTGACCAGTCCCGTTCGCATGGTCGAAATAGAGCAGATAGTCCTCAAGCGGCTCGCCGGGTCTGTATGAGAAAACGCCGCGCCCATACCGCAGGATGGAAGAGGGCAGGCGGAGCGTGGTGGTTTCCAGATGGCATTGCAGGCAGACCTCCATCTTTCGATCCGGCGCGAGGCGGGCGGGGTTGACGATGGTGGAACGCACCCGGTCCACTGGTTGCCCGCTGCGCGCGGCGGCGGCGTGGCCGCGGCCGGGGCCGTGGCAGCGCTGGCAGTCAATCCCTTCGGTCAAGGGGCCAGGGAATTGAGTGGCGCCATCCCAATCGTCCGAACCCGGCTCGATCCGGGGATAGCCGGCGTGGCAGAACAGGCAGCGGTAGTTCAACTTCCGGCTGGAGCCGGAGTGATCCGGCCGGTCGTATCCCGGACTCATCGCCCATCCGCCGCCGTACAGGGTGATGGGTAACTCCACAAGCTTGCCTGATCCGGTTCTATGAATGTAGCTGCGTGCGTGGTTGCCGGATCCGAACCAATAGTGGACTTCACGCTCCAGGGCGTAGGATGGCGTGCCGTCCGGTCCCGGCAGAGTCCGCTTGATATAGGGTTTGCCGTCTCGCCGATAGGCGGAGAAATCCTGCTCGGAGGCCGCATGCCGGTAGCTGCCTTCGGGAAATGGAGTGCCCTCATGCATACGCCCAAAGGAGCGCGCCATGCCGGTGCGCGCGTAGCTGGCGGCGATCTCGAGATGACATTCCTGGCAGGAGGCGGCCTCAATGTATCCCGCGTCAGAGCCACCGATCCAAAGCTGTTTTTGTTGCGCCGAGCATGGACGCAGGCCGAGGACAAACCACGAGCAGACGGCAGCGAGCGTAGATAAAGCCGGGGCTTTCACGTTCGCCAATCATGGTATCAACCTTACGAGGCCCCACCGCCGATAATTCTGGTGTAGACTCACCCTAGACTGGGGGTTTTGTGAAACACACGAATCTATCTTTCATTTTGGCCGCGGTAATTCTGACGGCCCACGCTTACGGGCAAAGTGATCGCGGCACAATCACCGGCACCATTACCGACCAGAGTAGCGCCGTCGTGTCCGGTGCGAAGATTGTGGTCCAAAACGCAGCCACCAGCGTAAAAGCTGAGTCGGTCACCACCAGCACCGGCAATTTCACGATCGCCTCGCTACCTGCCGGCAGCTACGAGCTGATCATCGAAGCATCCGGCTTCAAGCGCGTCACGCAGCAGGGTATCCAGGTCCAAGTGGCGCAGATCGTGCGTCTTGACATCGCGCTGCAGGTGGGCTCGACCGCGGAGAGCATCACGGTCAGCGCTTCCACTCCGCTGCTGAAATCGGAGAACGCCGAACAGAGCGTCAACGTGAGCGGAGACCGGATCAACAACCTGCCGATCAATTTTGGGGGAGGCGGCGGCTCCACCGGCAACATTCGCAGTTGGACGGCGTTCGCGCTCCTGTCCCCGGGGGTTGTCGGCAACTCCAACGGCAACCGCGCCAACGGCGCGCAAGCCAACCAGTTCAAAATCATCATTGAGGGCCAGGACGTCACCAGCGCGAATGACACCGGCTGGACCAGCACCGTGAGCCAGGCCTCGGTGGAAATGATCGAAGAGTTCTCCCTGCAAACAGCAAACTACGCTGCTGAGTTCGGCCAGGTGGCCGGTGGCCTGTTCAACTTCACGACGCGCTCGGGCACCAACTCGATTCACGGCAGCGGCTACGAATACTTCGCCAATGAAGCGCTCGACGCGCACCGGCCGTTTACAAACATCCGCCCTCCCAGCCGGAAGCACGATGCCGGTGGCTCCATCGGCGGGCCCGTCTACATCCCGAAACTGTACGACGGCCGGAACCGCACCTTTTTCTTCTTCAACTA
>Ga0080064_1005695_pt1 | contig 14269 bp, 8 predicted proteins | sample Subgrocontami54m_FD_69260 | JGI IMG/M metagenome (GOLD analysis project Ga0080064, IMG submission 69260) | Subsurface groundwater microbial communities from S. Glens Falls, New York, USA - GMW46 contaminated, 5.4 m (SPADES assembly) (version 2) ...
GGAGCGGGCAGATGCAGAGGCTCGACCGGCGCAAGCTCAACGACCATTGGAAGGCCAAGGGGCTGGATTTCTCGCGGCTGTTCCACAAGCCGGCCGCGCCCGCGGGCGTGCGCATTTTCAAATCCGAGCCGCAGGATCACAAGATCCATAACATCCTCGACCGCAAGCTGATCGCGCAGGCGCAACCGGCGCTTGAGCGCGGCACGCGGGTGAAGATCGAGGCCGCGATCAAGAATACCGACCGCACGGCAGGCGCGATGCTGTCGGGCGAAATCGCCAAGCGCTACGGCCATGCCGGGCTGCCCGACGACACCATCCATGTGAAGTTTAAGGGCACTGCCGGGCAGAGTTTTGGCGCGTGGCTGGCGCATGGCGTGACCTTCGAGCTGGAAGGCGACGCCAACGACTATGTCGGCAAGGGGATTTCCGGCGGCAAGCTCGTCATCCGCCCGCCGGCGGATGCCGGCATCGTGCCGGAGGAATCTATCATCGTTGGCAATACGGTGCTCTATGGCGCGATCGCGGGCGAATGCTATTTCCGCGGCGTAGCCGGCGAGCGCTTCGCCGTGCGCAACTCGGGCGCGACCGCGGTGGTCGAGGGCGCGGGCGATCACTGTTGTGAGTATATGACCGGCGGCGTGGTGGTCGTGCTGGGGCGCACGGGGCGCAATTTCGCCGCCGGCATGTCGGGCGGCATTGCCTATGTGCTCGATGAGGACGGCAGCTTCGAGACCCGCTGCAACCGCGGCATGGTCGAATTGCAGGAAATGCCGGAATGGATCGAAGGCGAGATGCACGGCGATCTCACCGACATGACGCGCTATGACTGCGAGCGGCTGCATCATCTCATCAGTAATCACGCCCGCCATGCCGGCTCCAAACGGGCGCAGGACATCCTCGCCGGCTGGCGCGACTATCTGCCGAAGTTCCGCAAGGTGATGCCGGTCGAGTTCAGCCGCGCGCTGGCGGAGATGGAAAAGGCCCGCACCATGCAGGCGGCGGAGTGAAGCTGGTCATCAATGGGTAAGATCACCGGCTTCCTCGAGTTCGAGCGCACCGACCGTCACTATGAGCCGGTCGAGGAGCGCATCAAGCATTGGCGCGAGTTCGTCCTGCCGCTCCCGGAAGAGGAGAACAAGAAGCAGGCGGGGCGCTGCATGGATTGCGGCATCCCCTATTGTCACACCGGCTGTCCGGTGAACAACCAGATCCCGGACTGGAACGACCTCGTTTACAAGGGCAACTGGGAAGAGGCCGCGCGCAACCTGCACTCGACCAACAATTTCCCGGAAGTGACGGGCCGCGTCTGCCCAGCGCCCTGCGAGGCGTCCTGCACGCTCAATATCGAGGACAACCCGGTCACTATCAAGACGATCGAATACGCCATCGCGGATCGCGCGATTGAGAGCGGCTGGATCAAGCCGGAGCCGCCCGCGCAGAAGACCGGCAAGAAAGTCGCCGTGATTGGCTCGGGCCCGGCGGGCATGGCTTGCGCGCAACAGCTCGCGCGCGCGGGGCATGACGTGCATGTGTTCGAGAAGCACGCCAAGGCGGGCGGCTTGCTGCGTTACGGCATTCCAGACTTCAAGATGGAAAAGGGAATCGTCGATCTGCGCGTGACGCAGATGCAGGGCGAAGGCGTCACCTTCCACTACAACGCCCATGTCGGCGTGAACCTGCCGGCGGAAAAGCTGCTGAAGGAATATGACGCGGTGGCGCTGACCGGCGGGGCGGAGAAACCCCGCGACCTTCCGATTCCCGGCCGCGAACTCGACGGCATTCATTTCGCCATGGATTTCCTGCCACAGCAGAACCGGCGCGTGAGCGGCGAGCCGGTAGGCGACGTGCCGCCCGTCATTGCCAAGGACAAGCATGTGGTGGTGATTGGCGGCGGCGACACGGGATCCGACTGCATCGGCACGTCCATCCGCCAAGGCGCGGCATCGGTGACTAATTTCGAGATCATGCCGCAACCGCCGGCGCATGAGAACAAGATGCTGACGTGGCCGGATTGGCCGCTGAAGCTTCGGACGTCCTCAAGTCATGAGGAAGGCGCCGAGCGCGACTTCGCGGTAATGACGCAGAAATTTTCCGGGAAGAATGGCCGCGTGACGACACTGCATTGCATCCGCGTGGATGCCAAGATGAAGCCGATCCCTGGATCGGAATTTGAAATCAAAGCCGACCTCGTGCTGCTCGCCATGGGCTTCGTGCATCCGGTGCACGAGGGGCTGGTGAAGAGCCTGGGCCTTGAGCTTGACCCACGCGGCAACGTGCGCGCCAACACGGACGATTACCGGACGTCGCTGGCAAAGGTTTACGCGGCGGGCGACATGCGGCGCGGGCAGTCGCTCGTGGTCTGGGCGATCCGCGAAGGCCGCCAGGCCGCGCATTCCATCGATAAATTCCTGATGGGATCGACCACGCTGCCGCGTTGATCGAAGCGCGGCGTCCGAACGTCAGCGGAACAAGCGGCCAAAAGGATCGAAAATGGAAGAACCGGCCGGCGCGGGCGACCGCGGTGCTTCGCGTGGTGCTGCGGCCGCAGGCTGCGGTTTTTTCGGCACCGGCGCCGCCGACGTCTGGCCGACATCGCCTTCCGCAGCGGGAACGTCCTGTTTGGTCTGCTTGCCGGGCGCGGCAGCTTTTTTGCCGCCGTCCTTTGCCGCAGGAGGCGGGGGCGGCGGCGCTTGCACATCCGGGACGTTCTCGGACGGCGGCTGCACGCTTGCGCTGCTGCCGGCGGGCGGCCAGACAAAATCGTCGGCGCGGCCTTTGAGCGGAGCGACCGGCTCGCCCTTCACCAGAACGCGCGAGGCACTCGATTCCGGCGAGTTTGACCGCGCAGCATTGTTGCTGCTGCCCCCGAGCAACTGTTCCGTGGTGGAGACAGTCGTCGCGGTGAGCGGCAGGATTGGGCCCGCCACCGGCCGCGCCGCAGGACCTCCAGGTTGGACGCCGTCATCCGAGGGGAACGAGAATGGAGTGCTTCTCGCCACCATGACGCGGCCAAGTTCACGCTCCACATAATGCGCGAGCTTGCGCGCGCCGAAGTCTGTGAAAAAAACACCATCCGGCGTGCGCAGCGTGCGCGTCTGACCTTCCACGTCGGGGCCATAGGTCGAATATTTGCCGGCCTCGTCCACGAAGCCGTCCCACACATCGACGTAGATGATGCCGGCCTTCTCCGCGCGCGCACGATAAATGTCATTCAGATAGGCGGTGTCGCTCATGGCTTTGGGGCCGCGCACCGGCGGCAGGCCGACCCAGATGACGGGAATGCCCTTGCTCTTGAGCGCCGCTATCATCTCGTCGACCTTCTTGGCATAGGCATCCGCCCATTGATCCGAGCGGAACTCGATGCTGCCGTTAGCCGAGCGCGGCGCTTCGGGCGCCATAATTTTAAGGTCGGGACTTTCGGCGTCTACGGGTGGTTGCTCCTGGCCTTCCGCCGGGTTCGCGCCTTTCGCGCCGGGCTTGTCACGAATCGCCTGGCGGTCGCTCAAGCCGAGCAGCACGACGACGGCGGCCGGCTTTTCGGCAGTGAGAACATCTTTCGCCACATGCGGCCAATCGAGATCGCTCTTGGCTTCGTAGCGGATAAGACCGGAATAAGCGCGGTGCTTGCGGACAATCCCTATTTCTGGGCTGTCGGCAAAAGCGTCCTCAAGACCGTAAGCAAGCCAGTCGGCCATGGAGTCGCCCAGGATGACGATGGTCGTCGTGGGCGGCGTCTCGGGTTTCTTAGGAGCCGGAGCGCGCGAGTAATCGGTCGGGGGCTTCGGTGCTTCCGGCGGCGGCGGCTGAAAGGGCCCGAAGAAAGGAAAGAACTGCGCCGCAGCGGGAACCGGCCGCAACAATGCAAGTGGCGATGATACGGCAAAGGCCGCAAGCACCGTCATGCCGAAAGCAAAAACGCGGCGCCGAATTGTGTTTTCCTTCGTCATGCCAGCTTCATGTTGCTTCGGTCACACGGACCCGGAGAGCATCCGCGCCGCTACTATCGACTTAATACTACGCCAAAAATGTAAACTTGAGGATCGCGCGGTGGTTACCTTTTCGCGATCCCGCCGGCTCCCCGAAGCCGCACAAGAAGACCTTCGGAGGCAAAGCCGTCCGGCGGCTGGCCGTTCGAAGCCTGGAACTGCCGTATGGCCGCGCGTGTCCGGCCGCCCAATTGGCCGTCCGGCGTCCCTATCTCATAGCCGCGTTCGGAAAGAAGCTGCTGCAGCTCATAACGTTCCGCGCGGGACAAAACGCGCTCGTCACGCGGCCACGGCTGCAGGAAAGGCGAGCCGCCGCGCATGCGGTCGGCGAGATGACCGATGGCGAGCGCGTAGGCCTCGGACGGATTGTACCGCATGATGACACGAAAATTATTGAGCATGAGGAACGCAGGACCGCGCGCGCCCGCCGGCGACAGCAGATAGGCTCGGTCGCCCGACCGCGGAAATGGCTGACCCCCTGCCCGCCTGACTCCAAGTTGTTCCCATTCCTGGACGGTCATCTGCCGCGAGCGGTCGGCAAGCAAAAAGTTGAAGTTCGCCGGCAGGATAACTTCATAGCCCCAGGTCTTCCCGCTGACCCAGCCATCCTTTTTCAGGTTGTTGGCGGTCGAGGCGACAAGATCGGGAACTGAATCCACCACGTCGCGCCGCCCATCGCCGTCAAAATCGACGGCGTAGCGCTTGAACGACGTGGGCATGAATTGCGTTGGGCCGAAGGCGCCCGCCCAGGAACCTTTCAGGTGCTCGGGCCGCACGTCGCCGCGATGCAGAATTTCCAGCGCAGACAGGAATTCATCGCGAAAATAATTCTGTCGCCGTCCGATGCAGGCCAGCGTCGCGGTGGAACGAATCACCGGACGTTCGCCGCCCGCCGTGCTGAAATTGGATTCAATGCCCCAGATAGCGGCGATGATGTAGCGGTCAACGCCGTAAGCTTTTTCGACGGCATCGAAGGCCGCGCGGTTCTCGTTGAGGATTTCCCGCCCGCGCGTGATCCGCGCGTCGTTCACCAGAAGATCGAGATAGTCCCAAATGGACTTGGTGAATTCGGGCTGGGCGTCGAGCAAATCCATGATCTGCAGATCGGGCGTCTGCGACAACGCATAGATTTCATAGGACTCGCGCGTTACGCCGCGGCGCGCTGCTTCCGGCCACAACCGCTCCAGGCAAAGACCGAAGTCTGCCGTTGCGGCGGCAATGGCTTGCGGCGTCATGAGCGGGTGGCTGGGCGCGGCGGACGCGAGCGGATCAACGCCGATAGTGCCGGTCGTCAGCCCGCGATCCTGGGCCACAGCCGGCAGGCCCGCAGCAAGTCCAGCGAGCAACACAAAGGAAATTGCAAATTTCGGCGACGCCGGCATGTGTCCAACTCCCAGACGCAAGTTATGCGTCATCCCCATTGGGACCGAAGAGGGTTGAGTGAATATTAACGCTCCCGGGCCTTTTTTGGGACCGAATTAGGCGATTGCGTGTTTGGCGCGGTTACCGTCCCGCGCGCAGCCGCTCAATGAGTTCCGGGCTGGGATAGGAATCCGCGGGCAAGCCCACTTTCAACTGGGCCTTTTTCACTGATGGGCGGGTTGCAGACCCGATCCTGCCGTCGACTTCACCGTCGTAAAGCTTATGCGCGCGCAGAAGCTGTTGCAGTTCCTTGACCTGTTCGGTCGTCAGCACAGTCACGGGCGCATTGCCTTGCCCGACCACGGGAGCGCCGTCGAGCCGGGCGGCGAAATAGGCAGCCGTGGTGGCATAGACCATGGCGGCATTCCACTTCAGATAGGCCTGGAAGTTCGGATAGGCGAGGAAAGCCGGTCCATTGCGCCCCATTGGCAGCAGCAGCGATGCCGGCATATTGTCCGCGGGCAATGGCTGGCCGTGAGCCGACTTCACGCCCCAAGCAACCCATTGCGAGCGCGGATGCTGAATGGCGAGGTCCGCCTGTTCCCACGGCAGTTGCGTCGGCACCCGCACCTCTTGCAGCCATGGCTGGCCGCGCTGCCACCCGAAGCTCTTCATCAGACTGGCGGCGGACGCGAGCGCATCGGGAAGGCTGCGGACCATGTCAACGCGGCCATCACCATCGAAATCGACCCCGTGCTTGAAGTAATCGCTCGGCGTGAATTGCGTGGGGCCCAGCTCACCGGCCCAATTGCCGATCATCTCATCCGGCCGCAGGTCGCCGCGTTGTACGATGCGCAGCGCGTCCATGAGCTGTGTACGAAAGAACTCCGAGCGCCGGCAGTCATAGGCCAAGGTCGCAACCGCCCGGATGATCGGCCAGATATTGCCCTTGTAAGCTCCATAGTCGCTCTCGAGTCCCCAGAAGCCGGCGATAACGGCGGGCGGGACGCCAAATTGCTGTTCGATGCGCGCAAACAGCGCGGCGTTATTCTTCATCTGCCTGAGGCCGGTTTGGAAACGGCCGGGCTCGGTCATGCGCGCGGAAAATTGCAGAAAGCTCTGCTGAAACACGCCCTGCCCATGATCGCGCCGGATGACATTCGGGTCGTAGACGACCCCGTCCAGCGCCGCGGAAATAGTTGCCGGTGACATGCCCGCGGCGGCCGCTTCTTGCTTGAAGCCTTGGAGCCACCGCTCGAATGTGCCGCTGTTCTGGCACGTGTGGTTGGCCGCGGCCGGCCCGATCGTGGCCGCGGTGATCAACGCCGCCGCACAAATCCATCCCAGTTGTTTGCGCACAATCGATCCTGTCTGCTGCTACCAGTTTGACATCTTCGTCCAATTCAATAACCCATATTTGACCGTATTGGGACGAAAGAGCCGCTAAACGTTAACGCGCCCCCGCCCTGGAACCCCATGAAACCCATCCGCAAAGCCGTTTTTCCGGTGGCAGGCCTTGGTACGCGCTTCCTGCCCGCCACCAAAGCCATGCCCAAGGAGATGCTGCCGGTGGTCGACCGGCCGTTGATTCAGCATGTGGTGGATGAGGCCCGGCAGGCGGGCATTGAACATTTCATTTTTGTGACCGGCCGCAACAAGGCCGTCATCGAGGATCATTTCGACCGGCAGTTCGAGCTTGAGCTGACGCTGAAAGAGCGCCGCAAGCAGGCCGACCTCAAGCTCCTGTCGGAAGATCTGCCCGGCCCCGGCACGACGAGCTTCACTCGCCAGCAATCTCCGTTGGGCTTAGGCCATGCGGTGTGGTGCGCGCGCGAACTGGTGGGCCAGGAACCTTTCGCGCTGCTGCTTCCCGACGTGCTGGTGCAGCACGAGCCGGGATGCCTGGCGCAGATGATGGATGCTTATCGCAAGCTGGATGCGCATTCGAACGTCATCGCGGTGGAGGAAGTGCCGCGTGACCGCGTGCAGATGTATGGCATCGTCGGTATCGGGAAAGCTCACGGCAAAACGTTTTCAATCACCAAGATGGTGGAGAAGCCGCGTCCTGACGAAGCGCCGTCGAATCTTTCCATCACCGGACGCTATATCCTGCAGCCGGAGATTTTTGATTTGCTCGCCACCCAGGAACGCGGTGCGGGCGGCGAGATCCAGCTCACCGACGCCATGGTGGCGCTAGCGAAGAAGCAGCCTTTCTATGCGCTGAAATTCGAAGGCCGCAGCTTCGATTGCGGGTCGAAGATCGGATTCCTCGCAGCCAACATCTCTTATGCCCTGGAACGCGAGGATCTCGGGCCGGCGTTGCGCGCCGAGATCGAGCAATTATTGCGCGGAAAATAGCGTCAGCGTTGCAGCCGCAAGCCTAATAAAAAGATGTTGGCGGCATAGTCGTTGCCCGGCTGGTTCGAGCTGCGCTGTTCGCGCCGCAACGTGCCCTTGACCTGCATCTGCCGGGTAAACTTGTAGGTCAGTTCCGCCGCGGCGGAGAGGCGGCTATCCGCGCGGGACGAGCCAACATAGTCATCAGAGCCGTAGCCCAGCTTCAGCGCGCCCACGAGCCACGGCCGGAAGGAATGGTCGAATTGCACGCCGAAGTCGCGGGCCAAGACGCCGGATACACCTGTATCCGTGCTTTCATAGACCGCGGAATCCGCTGTCAGCTTGACGCTGGTCAGGCGCGTGGCCGACCAAACTAGAGAAGCTCCCGCGACCGCGCCGCGCAATTCACGAAGGCGCGGGTCTTCGTAGGTCCGCGTCAGGTAACCGACACTCACGTCGCCGGCAAGCTGGCGCGTAAGCTCAAAGCTCGTGCCGATCCGCGGCGTAAAGCCCCGCGAGTCGCGCTTGAAGCCGGAGCTATCGATGGAATTGTCATGCACGCGGCTGTCGGTCTCCACCGCGACGAACGGTTTGATGCCGGGACTGAGTTCGTAGCTGCCGCGCAGCTCCAGGCCGTATTCATTGAAATTGAGATCGGCATTGCTGGCGGTGGTGCCATCGGTGAGCTCCGAACTCCGATAGCTCGTCCGGTCGAGATCGACCTTGCCGCCGACCTCCAGCCGGTTGAAACGGTGCGTGATACCGGCGCTGGCGCCGCCGCTGGTGTAGACTGTCGGCTTTGCCGCGTCCGCCTGAAAGTTCGGGCTACCGGGCGTGGCAGTCGAAAGCCGGAATCGCTGTTGCAGGTCGATGCGCGTCTGCCGTGTCCAATCAATACGTTCGTCAAAAGTCGACGCGAAAGTAGGATTGTTCAATGAGGAATTGGAGCCATAGGCGGTATAGCTCCCGCGCACATCGGCGCGGACTTCGTGGCGGTCCCAATTCGATTTTGCTTTCAGTTCGGGCGCCACGATGAACAGCGAGGAGCCCTCACCGTTCTGAGCGCGATCGGGATTGCTGTCGTGGCCGGCGCTTAGTTCGATTGCAGGACGGAGGATGAAAGAGCCCGCGCGCAGGCCGAGCGGCTCATACGGATCGGTTTCCGGCTCGGACTTTCGCTTTAGCGGAATTTTTCCGGGAGGTATGTCCGCCGCAAGAGCAGACTCGCCGGAAGACGTCCGCTGCGGCGCCTGCACGGGAACCGGAGCGACGCGGCTGGTCTCCACCGCAGCGAGCGGCGGCGCCGGAACGTCATAGGCGGTACGCGCCGGTATTTTAGTTTTGCCGCGCGGATTGGTGGAAATGAAGCCGGTGTTGCCGGCGCCGAAGCCGGGCGGATTTCCATACACGCGGTTTTTCTGAAGACGCGGCGGATTATTCGGATCCCAATCGCCTTCCGGGTTGAAAATGTCCGAAGTTTGCGCCGCAGCTCCGGCGGCGCCCAGCAGCAAGGCGAATGCGGCTGCGCAAGCGCCGACGCCAAACACCGGCTTTGGACGTGCGGGGCGAAGGCGCGCCACTGAACGACCTCCTGGCTCCGCTTCGCGCGCTGCGCAAGCGGCGAAATCGGTACAAATCGGCCATGGGCGCCGCCGCCTGCGCCGCCCATAGGCCTGGAACCCGCCGGCCGGCAGGCTTTGGTTAACGGAGTTAAAACGGTTATGGTTAACGAGACGTTGATGGTGGGCGGCTGATCGCTTCGGACCCTGTTCCATGCTATCCCGTTCAGGCGAGGAAACCCCAAAAGATCCTATGGCAAAGTCGAAACCGCTCAGTCACGAGGGCCGCCCAAGCGAGTGCAACGCCCTGACCGCCTCGGCCCTGCGCACGCTGGAGGCCGAAGCCGGCGGCATCGCTGCCTTGACGGCGGCGATTGGCGATGGGCTGGGCGCGGCTTTCACTGAAGCTGTCGAGCTGATCCGCAGCATCCGTGGACGGCTGATCGTCAGTGGCATGGGCAAATCCGGCCACGTGGCGCACAAAATCGCGGCCACACTGGCCTCCACGGGAACGCCCTCCTTCTTTGTCCATCCCGCGGAGGCGGGTCATGGCGATCTCGGCATGATCACCAAGGACGACGCCATCATGGCGCTGTCCTGGTCGGGCGAGACGGCAGAACTGAAAAGCCTGATCGATTATTCGCGCCGCTTCCGCATCGGTCTGATCGCGGTCACTGCCAATGCGAACAGCACGCTGGGCCAGGCGGCGGACGTCGTGCTCGCATTGCCGCAGGCGCGCGAAGCCTGCCCGCATAACCTCGCGCCGACGACATCGTCATTGATGCAGCTCGTCTTGGGCGACGCGCTCGCGGTGGCGCTACTCGAGAGCCGCGGCTTTACGGCGATCGATTTCGGAATCCTGCATCCAGGGGGACAGCTTGGCGCGCAGCTTAAATTCGTGCGCGACCTCATGCACAAGGGCGCGGCCATCCCGCTGGCGCCGCTCGGCTCGCGCATGTCGGACGCTGTCGTGGAAATGTCGGCCAAGAGTTTTGGCTGCGTCGCGATTATCGATGCTCAGAAACGGCTGGTCGGCATCATCACCGATGGCGATATGCGCCGTCACATGAGGCCAAATCTGCTTGATGCCTCCGTCGAGGACGTGATGACCCCGAATCCTAAAACCATCGGCCCGGGTCAACTCGCCAGCGAAGCGCTGGAAGTTCTCAATTCGTTGAACGTCAACGTACTGATCGTGGAGGAAGGGGGCAAGCCTGTAGGCCTTCTCCACTTCCACGATCTCTTGCGCGCGGGTGTCGCCTAGAGTCTGATCCGATTAGATTAAATCGGATCAGACTCTAGATTCCTTAGTTTATCGCGCAATCTTGCGGCGAACCGGTTCCCACTTCGCCAGATTGCGCTCTAAGCGACTACAGCCATCCCTGCAATTCGCGCAGCACCAAGTGGCTGATCACTGTCATTCCCAATTCGCTATCGTTCAGGCAGGGAATGACGACAAAATTTTCCCCGCCCGCCTGCTTGAAGATATCGCCGTTCTCGATCGCGATCTCTTCCAGTGTCTCCAGGCAATCGGCGGAGAAGCCGGGCGTCACCACGGCCAGATTTTTCACGCCTTGCTTGGCAAGATTTTTCACCGTCGCATCCGTGGCGGGCTTTAGCCACTCGGCGCGGCCGAAGCGCGACTGGAAGGTCAGCATCAGCCTTGACTCGTCGAGACCAAGGCTCTCACGCATCAGGCGAATCGTCTCCATACAGCGCTCATAATAAGGATCGCCCTTCGTCACATAGTCCTGCGGTATGCCGTGGAACGACGCGAGAATGACATCGGGCTGCACGGGAAGTTTCGCAAGCTCTGCCGCCATCGAAGACCCCAACGCTTCGATATAGACGGGATCGTCGTAATAGGGCGGCACGAAACGCACGGCGGGCTGGCGCCGCATTTTCGTCAGCGCACGAAATACCTCATCGCCGACGCTGGCGGTCGTCGCCGCGGCATATTGCGGATAGAGCGGCAGGATCAGGATGCGCTCGCAGCCTTGCTCCGCCATCGCTGCGAGCCGCGAGCGAATGGACGGATTGCCGTAGCGCATGGCCCAGTCGCAGACGATGCTCGGGTCGATGGCTTGCAGCATGATTGAAAGTTTTTCCGCCTGCCCCCGGGTGATCGTTTTCAGCGGCGATTCATTTTTCTCGCGATTCCAGATTTTCTCGTAGTCGCGGCCCTTGATCTTCGGCCGCACCGTGAGAATCGCCCCGTGCAGGACGATCTTCCACAACAAGGATTGTCTTTCGATCACGCGCGGATCGGACAGGAATTCCTTGAGATAGCGGCGCATCGGCCAGAATCCGGTGCCGTCCGGCGTGCCGAGATTGACGAGAAGCACGCCGATGCGTGCGCCCCTCGCGGCGGACCGTCCTGTGGGCTCGCCGCCCGGCACAAGCCCGGGGGTTTCGGATTGGCTCATCGAGCGCTGCATGACGTGCCGCTACTCCGCCGCCTTGAGCAACGAGAGCGAACCGGAGCGAAATTGTTCAAGCAAAGCCGCCTCATCGGCCTTGGCGGCAGCGAGGTGGCGCATCTTGACGTGGCCGAAGCCGCGGATTTTTTCGGGAACGGCGGCAAGGCCGACGGCGAGATGATGATTGCCGGCATCGAGCCTTTGCAGAATCTCGCCGAGCATCGCCTCGTAATCCGTGACGAGCCTGCGCTCGGTGCGCCGCTCCTGCGTGTAGCTGAACGGATCGAAGACGGTGCCGCGCAGAAATTTCAGCTTCGCCATTATCCTGAAGATTGGCAGCATCCAGGCTCCCAAAGTCAGCTTGCGCGGCAGTCCGGTCACGCGGTCGCGCGGCGCGAACAGCGGCGGGGCGAGATGGAATTCAAAGCGCATGTCGCCCTCGAACTCGGCCCTGACCTGCCGCATGAATGAAGCGTCGGCATAGAGCCGCGCCACTTCGTATTCGTCCTTATACGCCATCAATTTGAACAGGTAACGCGCGACGGCTTCAGCAAAGCCGCATTTTCCCGGCGCGCGGGCGGCCTCGGCAGCTCTCGCCTGCTCCACCCATCGTGCATAGCGCGCGGCATAGGCGGCGTCCTGATAGTCGGCGAGGTATTGCACGCGCCGCGCCGCCATCTCCTCGAACGACGTGGAAAGCCGTTGGTCGTCGGCGATGTCAATGTTCGCGGGTTTCATCATCGCTTCGACCGCAATTGGGTCGGCGGCGGCGGCGCGGCCCCAGCGGAACGCCGCTTGGTTCATCGCAACCGCTTCGCCGTTGAGTTCGATCGCTTTCTCAATCGCCTCGGCGGACACCGGGATGGTGCCGAGCTGATAGGCGTAACCGAGAAGAAAAATGTTGGCGCCGATGGGGTTGCCGAAGAGTCCGCTCGCCAGGCGCGTCGCGTCAATGAAATGGCTGTTCTGCCGCCCGGCGGCGTCCGCGATGGCGCGCTCGATCCGCTTGGCTGGAAGCGTGAAGTCGGCGTCACGGGTGAAGTTACCGGGCATAAATTCCGCGACATTGACCACCATGCGCGTCGCGCCCGGCCTCACCGCAGCCAACACGGTCTTGCTGCCGGTGACGGCAATGTCGCCGCCGAGCACCAGGTCCGCGCCGCCGGAAGCAACGCGGATGGCGTGAATGTTCTCCGGCCGCGCGGCAATCCGTATGTGGCTATGCACCGGACCGCCCTTCTGGGCGAGGCCGGACATGTCGATCACGCCTGCGCCCTTGCCGTCGAGATGCGCGGCCATGCCGAGAATGCCGCCGATGGTAATGACACCGGTGCCGCCGATGCCGGTGACCAGAATGCCATAAGGCCGCGCGAGATCGGGAAGTTGTGGCTGCGGCAACTCAGGAAGCGCCCTGTCGCCGGTAACGCCTTCGCGGCGTTTCGGCTTCGCGCCATGCACCGTGACCAGCGCCGGGCAAAAACCTTTCAAGCAGGAAAAGTCCTTGTTGCAGCTTGCCTGATCGATCCGACGCTTGCGGCCAAATTCGGTTTCCAGCGGCTGGATCGACACGCAATTCGATTGCACGCCGCAGTCGCCGCAGCCTTCGCACACCAGCTCGTTGATGATGACGCGCCTGTCGGGGTCTTCCATTAACCCGCGCTTGCGGCGGCGGCGCTTTTCCGCCGCGCAGGTCTGGTCGTAGATCAGCACCGTCACGCCGGGGATGTCCGCAAGCCCGGTCTGCACGGCCATCAGTTCATCGCGGTGATGAATGGTGAGGCCGGGCGGCCAGGCTTCGCCCTTTGAATATTTCTCCGGCTCGTCGGTGACGATGACGACGCGTGCGACGCCTTCGGCGGCGACCTGACGCGCCATCATCGGCACGGTGAGAGCACCGTCATTGGCCTGGCCGCCGGTCATCGCGACCGCGTCATTGAAAAGGATTTTGTATGTAACGTTGACGCCGGACGCGACGGCGGCGCGGATCGCAAGATTTCCCGAATGGTTGTAAGTGCCGTCGCCGATATTCTGGAAGACATGCGCACGTTGCGAGAACGGCGCCTCGCCCATCCAGTTCGCGCCCTCGCCGCCCATCTGGGTGAAGCCGAGCGTCGAGCGGTCCATCGACTGCGCCATATAATGACAGCCGATGCCGGCGTAAGCGCGCATGCCCTCGGGAACGACCGTCGAAGTGTTATGCGGACAGCCGGAGCAGAAATAGGCGCTGCGGCTCGAGACACTCTCTGATTCGGCGAGGCGGTGCTGCTGCTCCTTCAGCGCGATGACACGCGCGGCCAGTTCTGCATTGGGTGCAGCTTTCAGCAGCCGCTCGCCGATGCAGACAGCGATAGCGCCGACATCCAGCGCGCCTTTGGCCGGAAACAGCGCCTTGCCCTGTTCGTCCGTCTTGCCGATGACGACCGGCTGGTTGGCGGTGCCGTAGAGAAGTTCGCGAAGCTGTGCCTCGATCAGCGAGGCTTTTTCCTCAACCACGATAATGAGGCCAAGTCCCTGCGCGAAGTCGATGAGGTCGCGGCGGTCGAGCGGCCAGGCGCAGCCGACCTTGAGGACGCGTAACCCGAGATCGTTGCATTTCACCTCGTCG
>Ga0080064_1005696_pt1 | contig 14265 bp, 16 predicted proteins | sample Subgrocontami54m_FD_69260 | JGI IMG/M metagenome (GOLD analysis project Ga0080064, IMG submission 69260) | Subsurface groundwater microbial communities from S. Glens Falls, New York, USA - GMW46 contaminated, 5.4 m (SPADES assembly) (version 2) ...
TGACGATACGGTTTACAAAGACAGCCGCCCCGGAAGAACCTGACGCATGACCACACCGATCATCAAATCCCCCTATCTGTTCGCCCATCCCTACCCGGGCAAGCTCATCGTCGTCGAGGGCATCGACGGGTCGGGCAAAAGCACCCAGCTCAGCTTGCTGCGCAAGTGGCTGGAATCCAAAGGGTCCAACATTTTCTTCACCGAATGGAATTCCTCCGCGCTGGTGAAGGAGACGACCAAACGCGGAAAGAAGACGAAGCTGCTCACGCCCATGACGTTCAGCCTGCTCCATGCCACCGATTTCGCCAATCGCCTGTACCACCAGATCCTGCCCCCGCTCAAGGCCGGGATGATCGTCCTGGCGGACCGGTACATGTACACGGCCTTCGCAAGAGACGCAGTGCGCGGCGTCTCACCGAGTTGGGTGCGCAAGCTGTACAGTTTCGCCATCAAGCCGGATCTCGCCTTCTACTTCAGGGTCCCGATCGAGGTCTCTCTGTCGCGCCTGCTGGAAGGCACGCGCGCGGAGCTGAAGTATTATGAAGCCGGGATGGATCTCGGCCTCAGTCCGAACCTGGTGGAAAGCTTTAAAATCTTCCAATCCAGGACCCTGGCCGAATACGACAAGCTCGTGGATGAATTCGGGCTGACCGTCATGGACGCGACCCTCGAAATCGACGAACAGCAGGAACAGGTTCGCGACATCGTGTCGAAAGCGCTGGCCACGTACAAACCAAAGCGGGGAACGCATGTCAAACGAGAAGCGCTATTTTGGCGAAGGTTTGCCCTACCAGAGTCTGAAAGGGCTCAAGGGGAAGCTGATCGCGCTTGAGGGCCCGGACGGCGTCGGGCGCTCGACCCATATCGAATTGCTCCAGGAATGGCTGGAGGTGCAAGGCTACGGGGTCCTCACCACCGGCTGGACCCGCTCGGAGCTCATGTCCAAGACCATCGCGAGCGCCAAGCAGGGCAATATCCTGGATCCCTGGAGCCACAGCCTCCTGTACGCCACGGACTTTGCCGATCGGCTGGAGCACCAGATCATCCCGGCCCTGCGCTCGGGCTTCGTGGTCCTGGCCGACCGGTACATCTACACGGCCTTCGTCCGCAATACCGTCCGCGGCTGCGACCGGCAGTGGATCCACGATGTGTTCGGTTTCGCGATCGTGCCCGATCTCGTCTGCTACCTGCGGATCGACGTGGACACCCTAGCCCTGCGGGTCATCGAATCCAAGGGCATGACCTACTGGGAATCGGGCATGGACATGCGGCTGGGGGCGGACCTGTACGACAGTTTCAAGAAGTACCAGGGGCTCATCATCGAAGAATTCGACAAGGTGGCGGAGGAGTTCGGGTTCCAGGTAGTGGACGCGCGGCGCCCGCCGGAGGAGATTCAGGAAGCGTTGCGCGCCCGCATTCTGCCGATCCTCAAAGAAGGCCGCACCAAGCGCATCAACAAGGCCGCCGCCGAGAAAATTGCCGCCGAAAAAGGCATCCTGGGAAAACCTGCGTTGGTGGCCGTGGAGAAACCCGCCGAGAAGATCGCGGAAAAAGCGACCGCGCCCGCCCCTGCCAAGGAACCCGCGACCACCGCATAAGCGCCGCAGATTTTATTTTTTACCTTTTCCATACGTGCCGTGTCCCATTGACAAAGCCAGTTGATCAACCTATTCTCGGCACGGCGGAGGCGGTATGGATCAGGAACTTGTTCAATACCTTGAGGAGCGATTTCAGAACATTGACGAGCGCTTTCAGAACATCGACGAGCGCTTTCAACAGCAGGAGCACCGGCTGCTCGAAAAAATGGATATGCGTTTTGAGGAGGTCAAGCGCTACACCGGTATACTGGTCGAAGGGCTCCGCTACGAGGTGCAACTCGTGGCCGAAGGCTTTGCCACCTTCGTCGAGGGCCGGTACACGCAGGACCAAGCCAACATCCAGCAACAGTTCCGGGAAACTCACGCCCTCATCCGCAGTTCCTACGACCATCTCCAACAGCAGCAGGACCAGACCCGCCAGCGCGTCGAGAACCTCGAACGGAAGTCACCGACGTAGGGGCGCAATTCATTGCGCCCAATTCCTGACGGGTCAGGGCGTGATGAATCACGCCCCTACAAAGATTCTCTCATTCGATCTGCACCACTCGTTTAACCAAAGAACCCTCGCGCCGTGTGCAGGGAGAGGGCCAGGGTGAGGGGCAAAACGAAACCCTTTCGTGCTGAAGCTCTGGAAGCACTTGAGTTCCTTGGCTGTGACGCCGGAACTCATGGATGCGCCTAATGCGGAGTTCACCGGCGCGCCGTTTTTGCGCGTCCGGTGGAATGACGTGTTATACGTGACGGAACGAATACAACTCGGATCTCTGATTGATCACCTTCTTTGCCGGCCCGAATGATGAGATTTCCATCTCTAACAAACCGGAGATCATCGAGTTTCTTGGAGAATTCCGCGATCTTGGAATCCTGACCCTTAAAGAGAGTTTTTACCGATTTCTCGTATATCTGATCCAGTACTTCGACCATGGCAGTGCAATGCGCGTTTACTGCCTCATCGAGTTTTATAGTTCGAGTTGCGTCGCCCCTGTTCTCTGTAACAGTGCAAGAAAAACCAGACAAGCCGACTCGTACCGGAACAAATGCCTGCGTTTTATTTGTCCCAGGTTCTAAGAAATCTACGCTATGAGATGCGAGTTGATGCCGGAGAACTCGTATTTTCAGTTCATTGAATTTTGCCTGAACGTCCTTCGGCTTATGGCAGTTCATCAATGAATACAACTTCAGAATTGCTTGCTGCTGAACGTACGCAGCACTCAGCAATCCATACAGCCTAAGATAGCGTTCTCCCACAGAGTCATATCGGGATGGTCCATCCAACGAAAATCGCAGGAAATCATCAATTGCAAGCGAAGCATCGCCCACGACATCCATTGCTACGCAAATGAAATTCCAGTCGCTCTCGCTATTCAGCCTCAGCGCTTCAGCTGGAGATTGACCTCTAGCCCATACCCTCGCATTGACCAGGTCTCGGAAGGCGTCTGCGTAGGATTCAAGAACGCTATTGGGGTTCTTCACGGTGTTGCTCCATTGAACATATAACGGCTTGCGCTTCAGCCGACGCACTGGAGCAGCGACAGCTGCGAAGCGCGGTCGGTCGGCAAGCGATTGTTAGGTGACATCAGCACGGCCCCCTGGTTTGGGCAGCGGGCCGGCACCTACTTTGACAGCCATGCGCATTTTTTGATCCGCCAATCTTTCGTGATCTTTGATTCAATGACCACTGCAAGATAGCCGTGGCCTCGCCGCGCTCTAGATCGCTGTAGTTTTTGAGTAGGATGCGAGCCCCTCCCTCATACATGCGCCGTGCAAGAGAGGGCGCCAGAGTTTCGAGTAACGGGCCGTGTTCCTCTAAAAGTAGAAATTTTTCGAAGGTGACCTCAACTCCCTTGCCACCGGGACTAGGCCTCCTCTTGGGATTGATCCCCACCCAATTGATCTTACGATCGATACCGAAATTCTTCGGCTCTTGCCCGATGCCCCCAATGCCAATCACCGCATCAAAAGCGTAGTCCCGGACGCGGCCCATGCAATCGTAGATCCCAAACCGGCCATCTTGGTCGGGATCTCCGATATGGGTTCGCTTGTACGTGAGGATGCGCATGTAAACCCGGCCTTTCGCACCTAACGCCCGCGGTGAGCAGTGCAAGCGGTCTGGTCGAACGTGAATTTAGCTTTAGCCGGCCAAATTGACGAGACCGGCGAGACGCGCCACCTCGCGGATAATCACGGCCGCTTTCTGCTTCGCAGCCGCAGAACGTGGAAAGGGAGTTGGGTACAACGTGAACTCGTCCCTACCGAACTTGCAGGGAATGCCCTGCGGCCAAGTCTCCTGCAACTTCTCAAACGTCTTCGAGACGCCAACTCCGCGAGGCGGCGTGACCGAAGGGTGATTTAGGACAGCTCGCCGAGCAGCCCCACCCAGCGCTACGACCCTGGCTGGACGCAAGAGTTGAAGCTCGTCGGCGAACCCAACCGAACAACAGCAGTCAATGACACCATTCGGCGGATTCTGGAACCCGTCTTCGTCAGGGACGATGGCGCATTTGACAGCATGGATCAGGAAGACGCTCTTGGAAATCAGATCGTCCCATCGCAGAGCCACCGCTGCCTCGATGAACTGGCGCAGGTTATCCCCGGGGTCGTTGGTCGCGCTCTTCGCAACCGTGCGGACGGCAGGGCTGTCTTGGTCAGGTGGTGCAACCCCGACGAAGAGAAGCGCGGCCGCCATTCTGGGAGCCGGGGTCTGCTGTCGGATGTTGATCTCGACCCTCGCGTGGCTCTTGCAGGCCTCACAGGCCCAGATGCGCTCTTGAATCGTCTGCCATTGGACCTGAGTTGCCATGCTCACGCTCTGTCCAGATAACGTCGTGCATGAGGCGCGCGCGTTAGCGTATCAAGCGTGTGGTTAGGCACCCCTGAGTTTCTTGATCTGTTGTAGCGCATGCGCCAGAACCCATTTCCTACTTATGCCTTGCTTCTCACCAAACTTCTCTAGATCAGCTGCCACGGCCTTCTGAAGCGCCAAGGCCTCCTCCGAGAAGAGTTCAACACGCTCGATTACGGCCAGCCGCTTATCGTCTTTGTATAAATCTGCTCCGTTTTGATGCAACGAGCGATGAATCAACCAGTCTCGCTCTTCCTTGAACTTGTCCAGCCGTGCTTGAAGCGTTTTGGGGAAAATACGTGCCTCCCTGGAAATTCTCAACGATGTGCCGAGCGTATTGCCACGATGCTTGGCCAGAATGGCTTCCGCCTGTGCGGCTGGCATAGAGCCACGGGTCTTTATTTCATGCTTGATGGTAATCGCGTTGCACAAGGCATCCTCAACATGCTGCAGATGCCATATGGCCTTTCCAATGAGCCTGTAGAGAGTCTCAAGCTCGTCGGCGTTAATTTGGCGTCGCGCCATTGTGGTGCCTAACTATTGAGTATGCTGACCCGCATAGTTGAGACCCTTCGACAGGCTCAGGGCGAACGGATGTCAGATTCCGAGCGACCACGGAGGGTCGCCCCTACCATCGAATTAATGCAGTGCCCCAGGTGAGGCCGCCGCCGATCGTGCCCAGCAGAACGAGATCGCCGGGCTGGACTCTGCCCGCGCGCACGGCCGCATCCAGCACCAGCGGGAGCGCCGAGGAAGACGTGTTGCCGTACCGCTCGATCATGCTGAACGTCTTGTCCGCAGGAATACCCAGCCGCTCCGTTACCTTCGCCAGCAACCGCCCGTTGGCCTGATGAAAGATGAAGCAGTTGATGTCCCGGACCGCCAACCCGTGCGCCTTCAGCGTTTCGGTCACGGCCGACTCGAGCCGGCGCACCGCGACCCGGAACAGGCTCGGCCCCTTCATATGAATCGCGTGAAGTCCCTCCGCCACCGTCTTCTCGGACGCCGGCAGCCGCGATCCGCCGGCCGGAATCGTGATCAGATCCGCACGCGAGCCATCGGCGTGCAACGTGACCGACAAGACTCCGTGACGCTCATCCCCCGCGGCCAAGACCGCGGCGCCCGCCCCGTCGCCAAAGAGAATCGCCGTGCTTCCGTCCTTGAAATTCAGATAGCGTGACTTCACCTCCGCCGCGGCCACCAGCACCCGGTTGGCCTGACCCAGCCGGATCATGAGATCCCCGACCGACAACGCATACAGGAATCCCGAGCAGGAGGCGGCCAGGTCGAAGGCGAACGCCCGCTTTGCGCTTAGCATGCGCTGCAAATGGCAGGCAGCCGAGGGCATGGGGGTATCCGGCGACGTTGTGGAGAGAATGATCGCATCGAGCGCCGCGGCCTGCGTGCCCGCCGCGTCAAGTGCGGCCTTCGCGGCGTGAAGGGTAAGATCGGACGTCGCTTCGTCCGGCGCCGCCCAGCGGCGCTCCCTGATGCCCGTCCGCCGGAAGATCACGGCGGGAGCTACGCCGGTCAGTCTGGTCAGCTCTTCATTGGTGACAATGCGGGTCGGGACGTATCCCCCCGTGCCAATAATGCGCGATCGTGGAATCATGGCGTCGGATTATAGGAATCATCTGCCTGAAGTGTCAATTTTGCTTGAATCTCGGGCGGCTATTTGGTAAAAGTAACGCTCATGCGGACAAGTCCCTACCAGTTTCTGGCGCTCCTCCTCGTGGGCCTTCTCGTCGGGTGCTCAAGCGCCCCGAAAGCCAAGCCGGAGGACGCGACGGCGAAAAAAATCGTCACCGACGCCGATGAGCAGGTCCTCAAGAGCGATCCTGTCGAGCGCAACTACGACCCGCACGTCATCATGAAGCGCGCCGAAGCCTTCTTCGAGAAGGAAGACTACGCCGAGGCCGCCGTGGAGTACCAGCACTTCCTCGACCTCCACAGGTCTCACATGCTCGCGCCGTATGCCCAGTACCGGCTGGGCCTGAGCCACTTCAAGCAGGTCACGACCCGTGACCGCGATCCGGAGCACGTCCGCATGACCGTCGAGGCGATGGAGAAATTACTGAAGGACTACCCCGGCAGCGCGTACGAACTGGACGCCAAGGCGAAGATCCAGGAAGGCCGCACGCACACCGCCGAGTACGAACTGTACGTGGGCCAGCATTACTATCGCCAGACCGCCTACCTGGCGGCCCTGCACCGGTTCGAGCGGGTCATCACCCTCTATCCCGACTCCGACATCTCGGCCGAGGCACTGTACTATCTGGCCAAGACGTACAAGGCCATCGGCGCCCCCGAGCGGGCGGTGGAGCACCTCAACCTGTTGCTGACCCAATACCCCAAGTCCAAGATCCGCAAAGAGGGGCAGGCGCTCATGACCTCCATCAACGGGAAATCCTTCAAGAATGTGCTGGCCGCCACGAACGGCGCAACCGCGACATCCAAACCCTTGATCCCTCCACCCCTGCCGGCCGCGCCCCAAACACGTTCGTTATCCATGAACCCGGCTGATCTTCCCCCGTCCGGCGCGAACGGCAACAGTCCCCAGATCGTCACCTGCGGCCTGAACGTCAGCTGCTAGCTTTCAGCTTTTAAACGCCGCCAGGCAGGCGTCTTTCAGGAGATGGGCGAACGAGTCTTTCGCTCCCATTTTGGCCCTGGCGGAAAAGCTTCGGTAGGTCTCCCTGCCTTTCAACACCTCGGCATAGAGTTCGAGAATCCCGGGCCTGCGGCGGATCACGCGGTGCGAGATCTGCGGAAACCTGTACAAGGTCCACGCCATGCGGGCGGCTACGCGAAACTCGGGATAGAGCTCGCCGGCGACTTGCGCGTCGTAGGCCAGAAGGTCCGGCGTCACACTGCGGAGACGGTCCGCGATGCACGCCGCCGCCATCTTTCCGCTGAGCACCGCATAATAGATGCCCTCCCCCAGCACCGGGTCCACAAGATGCGCGGCGTCGCCGACCAGAAGCGCCCGATTCGTGGTCAGCGGCATGCGCTCCCCTTCAGCGCCTCCGTAAAGAGGAATCGGATGGCCCATCCCGCAGGGGACCTCGATCCCGGCAAGGGCCGGCTCTCCCTGGACGAAGCGCTCGTAGCTTCTTTTCGGATTGCGCCCTGATCCGTGAAACTCGGCGATCCCCACGGAGACCCTTCCCGTCTTGGGAAAGACCCAGGCATAGCCGCCCGGCACGACTCCGATATCCAGCACAATGGCGCCCGCCCCCAGTCCGGATGGGATCTGATGGACGGCAACCTCACATTCGACAGCGCCCCACAAGCGCCCGCGGCGCCCGGGAAACAGCGATCGGGCGACAAGGCTGTTGGCTCCGTCAGCGCCCACGAGGATGCGCGCCCGGTGCCGGCCGCGCTCGGTCTCCACCTCAACCGCGCCGGCATCTTCACGCACCACAAGGACCCGTTCGTTCTCGCAGACCTGCGCCCCTGCCTCCCGCGCCTTACGGGCGAGAAACTCATCGAAGCGGGCGCGCATGACCATATAGGCGATCGGATCGGGTGAGGCGATTTCAAACGCCTCCGCGCCGGCGAACTGGAAGCGGACTCTATGGATGGTGTCTTCGACGACGGAACGGTAGTCGGGTTCCAGCAGGCGGTCGATGCGGGCTGAGAGTCCTCCGCCGCACACTTTGTAGCGGGGATGCGCCTTCCATTCGAGCCCCCTGACGGAGAAGCCGGCGCGCGCCAGTTCGGCGGCTGTGGTGGCTCCGGCCGGCCCCATGCCCACGACGATGACGTCAAGCATCACGGGAAGGGGCGCGTCTTGGCGCGCCTGGGGTGGGCGGGTGAGAACACTGCTATTGGCCGATGTACCAGCCGATGCCGTGCTGTTCAAGCGTGCTGGTGAGAATGGTCAGGGAATTGGTATAGAGCATCACGCCGACCAGCACGAGAAAGATGCCGCTGGCGACGGAAATGCCGTACATGTACCCCCGGAGCTTCTTGAAGTAATTGAGGAAGGAATCGACGGCGAGCGCGGTGATGAACAGCGGAAGGCCGATGCCCAGCGAATAGCTGGCGAGGAGCTTCACCCCAGTCAGCATGGAATCGCTGGTGCCGGCGTAGACAAGGATGGTCCCCAGGATCGGCCCGACGCAGGGCGTCCAGCCCGCAGCGAAGGCCACGCCGACGAGGACCGAGCCGGCGTAGCCGGCCGGGCGGCTCTTGAGGTGAACCCGCATCTCGTTCATCAGGAACTTGATCTTCAGCACGCCCATCATGTAGAGGCCGAACAGCACGATCAGCGCCCCGCCCAGCTTGCGGATGAAATCCTGGTAGGTGGTCAGCAGTTGCCCGACCAGACTGGCCGACGCCCCGAAGGCCACAAAGACGGATGAGAAGCCCGCGATGAAGAGCAGCGAGTTCACGATGATGACGCCGCGCACCCGCGCCCGCTCCGTCTCGCTGGTCAGTTCCTCCAGCGTGAGCCCCGTGATGTAGGTGATGTAGGAAGGAACCAGCGGCAGGACGCAGGGCGACACGAAGGACAGCAGTCCGGCGGCAAAGGCGATAAAGAGGGACATATCGGGAGGCTGTACGAACATCGCTCAGCGTATCCTCAAGAGTCTCTGGATGCCCTCTCTGGCCTCGGGCTCCTGCCAGTCGCGCGCCCCGAAGATCCGATGCGTGATCACGCCGTCGCGGTTGACCAGGAAGGTGACCGGCAAGGTCCGCACACCGTACATGCGGCCTACGATCATCTCCGGATCGTGCGCGATCGTAAAGCTCAACCCCAAGGAGTCCCGGAAGGGCCGGGTCACCGCGGCCCCTTCGGGATCGGAGGAGACCGCGAGGATCGCAAACCCCTGCCGCCGATACTCACGGTAGAGCCGCTCCATCGCGGGCATCTCCACCTTGCACGGGCCGCACCACGTCGCCCAGAAGTTGAGAAAGACGACATGGCCGCGATAGTCGGACAGCCGCACTTCCCGGCCGTCGAGCGTGGTCAGGACGAAATCGGGCGCCCGGTGGCCGACGCGGGGAGCCTCCGCAAGGACAGCGATGGGCTGCATGTCACCGTACCCGGTCGCCTCGCTCTCGGGCACTCTGTCACAGGAAACAAAGGCAGCAAGAACGAGTGGCCAGACGAGGAGATGCTGCGCGCATCGACGCACCGGCCACAATTTAGTCAGCCCGGGCGGACTTCGGCTGCTTCTGCAGCAACTGGACGATGGTCTCCATGCTTTCCGGCCTGGTCCAGTTGCGGGGCCCGATGACCTTCTCACGCAGCACGCCGTTCTGGTCGATGATATAGGTCTCCGGCACGCCCATCAGCTTGTACCGATTGTCGGTCTGTCCCCAGGAATCCGTAAGGATCGGGAAGGTGAGCTTCATGTTCTCGACGAAAGGCGGGATGTCTTTCTTGGTCGTGACCCGATCCATGCTGATCGCCAGCATGACGAAATCTTCCTTCTTGAGGTTGTCCCAGAGCACCTGCATCGAGGGCATCTCTTCCTTGCAGGGCTTGCACCAAGTCGCCCAGAAGTTCAGGAAGACGACCTTGCCGCGATAGTCGGAGAGTTTCTGATTCTTTCCGGCCATATCCGGAAGAGTGAAATCCGGCGCCGCCATGCCGACCGTCAGCGGCTCGTACTTGGCGCTCTGCAACCAGACCACGCCGAACGCCAGAGCCAGAATCGCCACAGCGGCCAGGGTGATCACCAGCCGGCGAGCCCCGGACGGCTTCACCTGCAGAGCGGAGTTCGTAATGGACTCTTCAGTCATAAGGGTGAATGCTGCCTCCTACAGGATGCTAGGCATAGGCGTGGAGTCCCGACAGCAGGAAGTTCACGCCCCAGAAACAGAACACCACCATCAGCAAGCCGAAAATCTGGTAGACCGCCGCGCGATGGCCCTCCCAGCCGCGATTCATTCTGGCATGAATATAGGCCCCGTAGATGAGCCACACGATCAGCGCCCAGGTCTCCTTCGGGTCCCAGGACCAGTACCCGCCCCATGCATAGTTCGCCCACATCGCGCCCAGGATAGTGCCGAAGGCCAGGAGCGGAAACCCGACCATGACCGCCTTGTAGCCCAACTCGTCGATCTTCTCGAGGCTCGGGAACGTGGCGTAGACCGACGTGGCCGCCATGCCGCGCCGCTCCGCCCGCTCTTTTAGCAGATACATCACCCCCAACCCGCCGGCCATCGCAAAGGCCGCATAGCTGGTGAGCGTGATCGAGACATGGATGTAGATCCAGTAGCTGTTCAAGGCCGGCACGAGCGGCTCGGCGGTCTGATAGCGGTAAGGCAACAAGGACGCCGCTCCCATCGCGATGAACCCGATGGACACGACGAACGCGCCGATGGCCTTGATGCCGTACTTCAACTCAAGCAGCAGGTAGCCGGCAATGATTGCGAAGGACACGTACGCCATCGCCTCGAACTGATTGGACCAGGGCGCGAACGTGCCGGAGATCTGCATCCGCTCATAGGCGCGGGCGCCGAGCGCCATGCCGTTGACGATAAGACCGAAGAACGTCACCCACGTCGCGAGGAGTCCCAGCATGTCCGCCCAGCTTCCCTCCTCAACCGTCGTCTCGGCCGGATGCCCGGCCATCGCCGGCTGCAACACCGTCCGTGACGCTGCGAGATAGCTGAAGTACAGCACGACGGCCGCCAGATAGAGCCAGAAGGTCACATCAAAGAGAAACAGCGCTCGAAACATATGCATCCTCGCAGCTATTATACAGCCTGGTTGCCGTGCGCGTTGAGGCGCGCGGTGAACCGTTCGAACTCGCGATCGAAATCGATCTGCCCCTTGTAGGCCGTGCCGCCGACGTAGACCGTCACCCCCTGCGGCCCGGGCACCACCTTGGCCCACACCCGGCGGTGATAGATGGCCGCCGAGAGCGACACACCCACGACCAGCAGCGTGGACCCGATCCAGACGAGAAGGACGCCGGGATCCTTGGCGATCTGCAGGCCGGTGAATTTCTTCGCGAGATAGCCGGTCAGCTCGAACTTGTACTTTGAGCCCTGAATGTCGAACAGGTCCGGATAATTGTAGAACACCCAGGGCGCCGTGAGCGTTTGATCCCGCTCCGTGATGGCCAGCTTGATGGCGGGATTTTCGTGCTCGACCGTCTTCGAATAGACGCGACGGTCCTTGGCGTCGAATCCAAAGTCGGCCACGAAGTCGGTCAACTGCAGCTTCAAACCGAGATCCTTGAAGACGGCTTCCTTCTTCCAGTCCAGGATGGCCTCGCCGACCACCTTGTCCGTCGCCTTCTCCCGCACCACCACCCGCGCCTTCTCGACGCGGTCCCACGAATCCCCGTAGCTGGACTGGTAGAACCAGATGCCCTTGTACACCAGCGGGTCATTCACGGTGATCGTCTTGGTCAATTTACTCTCGCCGTTCTCGATCACCGTCAGCGTGCTGTTATAGGACTTGACCGCGCCGTTGTCGTAGTAGTCGATCCAGAACTTGTCCACGTGGAGATCGAAGTTGCCCTGCGGGATGTGATACGTCTCGCCCTCCAGGCAGACGCCGAAATCGCGGAACCCGATGACGTTGCCGAGAATGCCCCCGATCACGATGAGCGTCACGCTGAGGTGGGCCACGTGCGCCGCCACCCGCCCCATGATCCCCTTCGTCGCGTAGAGCGTCGTCTCGCCGTCGCCTTTGCTCACCAGCACGCGGTACCCGCGCTCGGCGAAGGCGAGCGCCATGTCCGCGGTGACTTTGCCCCGTTCAGCCGCGAGATCGACCGTAGCCGATCGCTTGAGATTCTGGATGAACTGGGCCGTCACATTGACCTTGTCCTGCCTGATCGAACGCCAGATCGCCGGGAAGCGCTGGTGGAAGCAGGTCATGGAATTGATGCAGAGGAGTACCAGAATCGACGAGAAGTACCAGGTGTGATAGATGTCGATGAATCCCAGCTTGACGAACCACCAGTAGGCGCTCTCGCCGTATTCCTTGATATAGACTTCCGGCCGCTCGCCCTGCTGGATGATCGTCCCGACCGTGGCCAGGATCGCCATGGTGATCATCAGGAAAATGGCCAGCTTCAGCGAGCTGAAGAATTCGAGGAGAGCGTCGCCGAACTCCTTGAAAGTGAACGGCTTGGACCCCTCGGTTTCTTTCGTGGTGGCATCCATCTCGCGTGTCGTCTGCAGTTGGAAAAATCGTTTCATCGTACAGGTGCGACGCGCGCACTGTCAAGCAATTCAAGGCGGCAACATCCCATCGAAAAGACCGACTTTCTCCTTGACAAACGAGGACTTCCCTCGCTATCCTGAAGACCTTATCTGTCTATGAATCCGATCGCCAGACACTCCCGATCCATTTAACAGAGGGACCCCGAACGATGAGCCGACATAACTTCCTGTTCACGTCCGAATCAGTCACCGAAGGCCACCCCGACAAAATCGCCGACCAGATTTCCGACGGCATCCTCGACGCGATCATCGCAAAGGATAAGCATTGCCGCGTTGCCTGCGAGACGATTCTGACGACCGGCATCGCCTTTGTGGCCGGCGAAATCTCCACCAAAGCCTACGTCGAAATTCCCGATATCATTCGCGAAACGATCAAGGAGATCGGCTACACCGACGCCACATGGGGCTTCGATTACCATACCTGCTCGGTGCTGACCTCGATTCACCAACAGTCCGGCGACATCTCCATGGGCGTGGATTCGGGCGGCGCGGGCGACCAGGGCCTGATGTTCGGCTACGCCACGAACGAGACGCCCGAGCTGATGCCCATGCCCATCGTCCTGGCACACCGCCTCGCCCGGCGATTGGCGGAAGTCCGGAAAAAGAGCCTCCTGCCCTGGGTCCGTCCCGACGGCAAGTCTCAGGTGACGGTTGAATACCGGGACGGCAAGCCGGTGCGGATCGACACGATCGTGGTGTCCACCCAGCACAGCCCCGACGTCACGAGCAAGAAGATCGAGCGCGACGTCATCGAGCACGTGATCAAGCCCGTCATGCCGAAGAACATTTTCGATCCCGTGAGCGTCAAGTACCACATCAACCCCACCGGTCGGTTCGTGACGGGCGGTCCGATGGGCGACACCGGGCTGACCGGACGCAAGATCATCGTGGACACCTACGGCGGGGTCGGCAGCCACGGCGGGGGCGCCTTCTCCGGCAAGGACCCGAGCAAGGTGGACCGCTCGGCCTCCTACATGGCCCGCTACATCGCCAAAAATATCGTCGCCGCGGGCCTGGCCGAGAAGTGCGAGGTCCAACTGGCCTACGCGATCGGCATCCCCGAGCCGGTCTCGATTTTGATCGACACCAAGAATACCGAGAAGGTTTCCGTGGATCTCCTGGACAAGCTGGTGCGCAAGCACTTCCCCATGACCCCGCGCGGGATCATTGATCACCTCAAGCTCCTGCGGCCGATCTACAAAAAGACGGCGGCCTACGGGCACTTCGGGCGGAGCGAGCCGGAGTTCACCTGGGAGAAAACCGACCTGGCGAAGGTCCTTAAACGGGACGCGGGCAAGTAGTACAGATTAAGTAAGAGACGAAACCGGGGGACGGATTCTCGAATCTGTCCCCCTTTTACTGAGAAGAGGGGGAATCGTGGACTACGACGTAAAGGATTTGAGACTGGCTCCCCAGGGGCGCATGCGGATCGAATGGGCCGAGGAATCCATGCCGGTGCTGCGCCTGGTGCGGAAACGGTTCGCGAAGGAGCGGCCCCTGCGGGGCATCCGCATCGCGGCCTGCCTCCACGTGACGACCGAAACGGCCAACCTGATGCAGACCCTGCAGGCCGGCGGCGCCGACATCCGGCTGTGCGCCTCGAACCCGCTCAGCCCGCAGGACGACACG
>Ga0080064_1005698_pt1 | contig 14261 bp, 18 predicted proteins | sample Subgrocontami54m_FD_69260 | JGI IMG/M metagenome (GOLD analysis project Ga0080064, IMG submission 69260) | Subsurface groundwater microbial communities from S. Glens Falls, New York, USA - GMW46 contaminated, 5.4 m (SPADES assembly) (version 2) ...
CATTAAGATGATTCATAATCAATTGATGCTGCTGGTAAGCATAATTCCTAGCATCCTGGTCCGCATTAGGATCTTTCATTATAGTCTCCCAGGGAACCATACTTTTCTGTAAATCTCCGGTATACATCTCGACGGCTTTTTGGTGGTCGGCATTTTCCTGTTCCTTCTGTTTCTGAAGGGCAGTAATCTGCGCCATACGCTTTGTGTCGGAGTCTTGCTGCTTAAGTCCCTGATTAAACTGCCTATCCTTATTGGATTGGTCTATCTGGCTATAGATCTTATAGCCAGTCGCAGCGCCGCCAACAAGAGGCATAAGCATATTAGCTGCGCTTCCCATATTACCACTTACTTCCTTGTGCTGCAGCACTGAAAAGATCAATCCAAGGCGAACGGAAGTTATTCTCGCCTTGCCCGGATTGGTTAAGACCCTGAACAGCGCTAGCGGGTAATCCTAGCATAGCGCTTAATGCCTGCAGCAACATCTGCTCGTGGATATTACTTTGCTGAACTCCCTGCATAGTAACGTCATTAGCTGCCTTGGATACCTCTGATCCTCTTTGTCCGGCAAGGGAAGACTCTAATCCAGCCTGAATACTTCCGCCCTGCGGCCCTATTCTGCCGGCCATATTGGAGTATCCCTTATTTGAAGCATCATTGTAATGCTGATTGATTAAGTCATAATCTTTCTGCCACAATGCCTGCTGCCCCTGACTCCAAATAGAAGGCGGTGGCGGCGCATCTTTCCTTCTTCCGCCTCCAGACACTAACTTATTATCTCCTGATTGAACTGCAGGGTTATTCTGTCCAATGACCTGACTTGCGTCATTGTAATTTGGAGTAGGGCCTTGAGGTCCCGGTGGGCCGCTATTAGCATACTGTGCAAAATGCGTAGCCGGTAAAGGAGAGTTTGGCGTTGTCGGGAATAAACTAGGTGGAGTTCTTTGCTGATCCGGGAATTCTCCGGGACTTGTTTGTCGAAATGGCGCAGGCATATTCTGATTAGGTTGCCCGAATCCAGGGGATAATGCAGGCTGCTGGGATTGAAAAGGAGAAGATGGAACCTGCGAAGGCTGATTAAACTCTGCGGGCCTAACTCCGAAGTTAGGAGTAGTGTCTGTTTGATGCCTTTGCGGATCTACCCATTTTGCATTATTACCCATAACTGAATACGGGGACAGTCCTGTTTCGCCGGCTAGCTTCATTAGCAAGGCAGTCAACATAGGCTCTCCGGCCCTGTTGAAATACTTAGCCATATCTCCGGCGATATGTCCGCCTTGCCGAAGATTACCTTGTCCAGGTCCAGTCATTCCGCCGCCAAATGCCATACCCATTAGAGTGACACGCTTTCTTTCGTCAGAACAGTAAACTGTTCCTTGAAACCTAACTTACTGTAAGCTCGGCTAAGTCTTTTGCCGTGAGCGGAAAGCCTAACCTGATCATACTTTATTGGCTCAATGATCTTTACGCCTTGCTTGATAAGTTCCCTTGCTACTCCGCAATTACGGAACCCATCAACTACGTATAGGTCTGAGAATTCAACTATTAAGCCTGTAAAGGGAACGTGGGCTGTGTTGTTACTGACTCGTATTACACCTATAATACCGCCACCTCTCATAACAGCCAGCAGATAAACTATATAACCCGTACCCTTCCAGAACTCCTTAACTACTGCGTGTAGATAATCCTGCATCTCGCTATCGGCATTATCCATCATCTTAAGTCCGCAGTTCTCTATCTCGTAGAACTTCAACAGCATATCTGCGGCATCAGCTACGTGGATATGTTCCATTATACAGACTCCGAATTCGTCTTCTTTATCTCCTTTCTTAAAGTCTCTTGTAGACAGGAACATTACGCAGGCTGCCAAGTTACAAAAACAAACTCAACTTTACCGGATACCAATTGCTGCATATCTCCGTAAGGGCCTACGCCATTAGGTGTCACTTTTAGAATAGCTTTAACTTGAGCCCCCTGCCCCATATTGTGACGGGCATCTCCCGCCGCCCAAAAGGTTCCTTTATCCCCGAACAGGTACCAGTTAGGGGTCGCCCCGAAGACATCCTTCTGCGCCAGTAGGCCTGTAGGGCTTGCCGAGGTCCCCGCAGACACCTTCACCTGCGTTAGCGCGGCATAACCCGCACGGGGCGCGCCGGCGGCCGTGAAGGCCGATATTGTGTAGCCCCAACAGGATAGTGGTTGTGCCCGATCCTTTAGGGTAAACAGAACATTCTCTGTCGGCCCGTTATTATCAAACCTTTTGAAGTCATTATACGTGTAGCTGAACACATTAACGTCAAGTGTAGGCTTTACTTCTAGGGCCGATATTCTGTCATCCAGACTTTTTAGATAAGCCTGTAAAGACGAGTTAGACACGGACGCGACAAGTGAGCGCGGTAATGGTATTTTACTAGTAGTCCTGGCCATTATCGTAATGCCACTAGCATAAACTCAAGAGAGTTAATGATAGGAAATAGTGGCCTTAGATAGTTCTGTGGAATAACATACTCAGATTCCCCAGACTGAATATTGGATATAAATGACACTCCCGACATCTCGAACTGAATATTATTTCCAGCTACTGTGCTGTCGCAATCCTCTTCCACTACTATATAATCCTGAATTCCAGGCGCGACTTGAGATAAGTCAATTATATGAGTACTAGCGGATGCCGTGTCTCCATTAACGTGAAGTGTTATGGTTAGGTTTGTATTAGCGCCTAGCGGATATAGAACGTGAGTAGCTGATTGAGCTACGAAGTTAACAGAAATACTTCTTAGCCAAAATTTCCTCTTGTTATACGCCAGTCTTGAGTACGGATCTTCTATTCTTGACGTATCCCTGGAGGCAGGGATAAGTCCGCTGATCCACCTATAGGTTACATTTGTAGTATCGTCTTGAGGGTTATTTATATCTAGCTGAAATACATAAAGAGACCACGCGTTTTTATAGGCATATACGGGGCCCGCGCTTACTGTTATATTTGGTTGAGAGAAGTAAATATCTGGATACTCTACCGGATGCGTATAAGCCCCTACTAGTCTGCCTTTCCAGGTTTCTAAAATACCGCATTCCGGGAATGCAGTATTATTTAGAACCATAGACAATCCAAGCTGCTCGTCTAATTTTATATCTAGTATAGCCGCGCCGGCGCTCTCTCCGACATAATAGGCGAATGCGGAGTTTCCTGGCTTCCTATACACCATCTGTATATAATCGCTGTAAGGCCCATTGCCGCCGTTAAAGGTAACGGTAGTGCTTTCATTAACCGCGACGTGGGAAGTAGGGGCGGACGGTTCCGAAATAGCGCCAGTAATTGGATCCTTATATACTACATAATACTGCTGCGATCCATTGATACCTCCTGCGCCAAATAAGGCTACGGTAGGCGCGGCTGGTTTCGGAAGCTGTAATATCCTGAAAGTAGAGGTGGATGTAATAGCGAACTTAGGTCTGAAATATACCGTCTGGTATCCATTTCCATATATCACTCTACCATTACATAGAGTAAAGGATGCCCTGGCGTTATCTATATATGCGCCGGGCGTGTTGCTCTTTATGGTGCTTATGTATGTTTCAATACCTCCGGCCCACCATCCCTTAATGTATTCGGTAAATATTCCATCCAGATTTTCATCGGCACACGAGGCCGACAAAACGAATCTTTTTTGGTAAGGATGCCCCCCGGAAAACTCCTCACTAGACATTAAACTATAGGCGCATAGAGCAGTGTTTACTCGAATAGTAGCTGCGCTATTTACGATCTTAGAGAAACCGTATCTAGCCACAAGGACTCCATCAGTAAATAGTAGGTTATCACATAACCTGCCTATCCCTTCCGATAATTCGTAAGGGTTCTTAGTTGAATTATAACCGGCGAACTTTCTAACCCTTGAACTATGCCAAGGGTTTATAGCGCCGGTTATTCTCGGGGCTTGCGGTGCGACCGGAAAGGACATTACAGGGCAGGAACTGTATTAGGGCGAGGCATATAGATATTGCTGCCTATCTTAGCGCTTTCCCCTACTACTACGCCGTCGCTTTCGCTGGCGGCATTCTTAACCATATCTACGATATTCTTATATGCTTCCATAAACTGCGCGTATTGTGCAGCGCCGAAGCCGGTAATATCTTTCCAGGCTGTGTGCGCGCAGGTAAGATAAATAAGAGCATCCTCGATCTGAGGAGGAATTGTAAAAAATGAAGCGTCATTCACTGGGAATGCCGGGATAAAGACCCCCTCAACCTTTACTACAAGAATTGCTGTAGGAGCAGGCTGCAATCCATACTTTGACATCGGGAGAATATAGTAATTCTCCGGAGTAGAACTTGCAAGATTTCTCCATCCTAGACCGCGAGAGTTCAGCCAGGAAATACTCCTTCGATTAAGGGAGACTCCGTTAAAATACACTGTATTAATCATAATACAGTTATCTGGAAACCCGTACTCAAACTGATTAATAACACTATTCTCCGAAGCGGTCGTTTTGTAATACATCAACTCATAGTTGATCTTACGATGGGCCTCTACGGCGAACGTTTGGATATCAGAGTCTTTGAAGAAGTCGTTATTCTTCGCAGACAAAGACATCCTGACTCTTGTTTTCAGATCACCTAAAGTGTAGGTACTCTGCATCGGCATTTAGTTTTCCTCGCAATCACAGTTTACGGCAGGTTGCAATCACAGGTGACGGACAGAGAGGCCGGCAAAGGATCTTTCGCGCTTACAGGCGGAGGAACAGAATCCATAATTCCGGCAGAGGGTTTGCAATTACAAGCACCAGTTATATTAAGTAAGTCTATATTTCCTGTGGTGTGATTAGTTCCACCGGGAATACCATTAGGGTAGTGAGGCTCGTTCTGCTGTATAGCTATGCTTGCTATCGCAGAATAGGTAGATTGAGAAAACGAAACTAATAATCCAGTAGAACTAGAAGTTAAGATATAACACGGATTCAGAACATACTCCTGGTAGCAGGAGTCGCCGACACCATTAACGTAAAACAGCCTGTAAACAAACATGGGCTGAGTTGTAAATCCGTTAGTTATTATGCTGGAAGATGAAACCCAAGACGATATAACGCTAGACTGGGTTACATTATATACTACTCTCAGGTATGTATATACGGCAATCCAAAGTTCCGGCTGAAAACTAATAGTAATGGAGCCCGGGTAATTGATTGGATTGCCTGTTGCATAATTACCTATCCAGGGGTATCCGGGCTTACTTATGACGGGAGCCCCAACGCTACTCTCCCTTATATACTGGCCGCTTCCGCCACTTATACAATATGAACACCCTATAAACCTAAACAGATTATCCCCAGGATTTATCTGAACCGTTATCTTAGCGGCGTACACGTATACATCTAGAGATACATTAGATCCGTCAATAGGGCCTCCTTGGTGGATCTCTGAATATGAATTTCCCTTTGAATCTAAAAGAACTCCGTTGTTTATGTCCGGAGATATTCCGACGCTAAATACAACCACGGTATCGCCGACTGCGGCCGAGTTAGTAGCTCGAACTGCAGACAAAGCTACATTAGTCAGATTCTCATATCTTCCTATTTCATACTTAAAAGCTAGTGCCATAATGTAGAAATGCCCCGAATGCTTGATTACATAAGAATCTCTATGTCGCCCCTCTCAAATGCGGCTGACAGCTTCGGATATTCCTTTACGTGTTTTAAGGCAGCGTGTTTAAGGAAGTCTTCTGGCTGTTCGTCGCAGGTAGGGCAAGCATATTTTGTCTTCTGAATAAATGCCGGTCCCGGAGTATCCTCGGGATAATAATCCTGAAAAGGGTGGCCCATTGACAAAGCTATTGTAGCAAAGTCTGGGTCAGTATCAGGAATATAATCTCGATTGATGTTCGCGACCGGCATTATTCTTTCTCCTTAGGTGGCAGGAACCAGGACTGGGGTTCCAGGCAAATACAAATCGCAAGTGCTAGTTGCGAGATTATCTGTATTCGCTGCGCTGGCTTTCGCTACTGTAGCAGTTGTCTCCGCAGTATCTTCCTGGAAATGCTGCGGCAGCGCATTGCTAACATAAAGCGGATCGCCGATTGCAATTGCCGCTCCTTTACAGAATGCAACCCCGAGAAGGAATCCCTGAATTGCAAACCATCCGTGAACGGCATTTGCAGTAGCCGCCAATGCAACTACCACGTGAGAGTAAATAGCCTTTGTTGCAGGAGTAGCTACGCGAAGAGGGCTCGCGTAAGTTCCGTTAACATCGACTGCATATGGTCTACCCGCAACACAAGCACCGCCGGTGCCATTGTAAAGCCAGATATCCCATCGAACGGAACCGTCCGTATTCTCTACCATACGCATCTTTCCGGGGTAATTACCTCCGGTATCGTCTGTGAGATTCTTGTTGTGTGGCACCATCAAGGTATTGCCAGCAAGAATCCCAAGAGCTAGGGCTGACATTGCTTCTTTCCTTTCTTCCTTAGACCGGGGTCTTGCCGGAAAGACGACCGAGGCGTCGGCAGTTGTTAGTCGTGAGGTTTCCGAACCACATCATCAGCATAATCTGAGAGAATTGGTTCGTAGGCATTCTTGGCTGCGAGAGCTTAAAGTCCGCATTACTGTGAACCCGAAGGTTAATGTAATCGGAGTTAAGCATAAAGACGTTTCCAGTCGGCGCGTCTCTATCAAAGACAACCGGAACGCCTTTATATGCGAGGGCTTGAAAGCCAAGATCGGCCATCTTGTTCGTGGTATTACCTGCAGGCATCGCAATCTTTGCCTGACAGAGAGCTTCATACCATTCGTAGATTGGCTGATCGCAGATAATCAGGTTAGGGTATTCCGACCCATCGCTGATATCGTTGTAGAGCTTTCTCCATCGAGTTAGGTCCGACATATTCTCCACGGTGGATTCGTGGATTGCACGCCACCAGGTATATGTAGCCCTATTGATGTTAGCAAAGATTCCTGTCGCGGAGACCATAGCCTGAAGGCCAGTGAGGTCCTTGCTATTATTCCCAGTGCCGTTTGAGAATGCCTGCTGATTGAACGAATGGCGCATCGTCTTCTCAAGATTCTTGACTTTCGCTTGGATAAAGTCAATGATCTTAGATCGGCCATTGTTCTTAAGGGCATCTGTCTCGGACCAAGATGCGGAACCGGCAATAGCTTTCCAGTTGTAAAGCGCAGCCGTATGCCCATCTTGGGGCTGAGTGTCGATGGTATCCAATCCCATAAAAGATTGGACTGTAGAGTTCTCGCCGTATTCCAGCGGCTCTACAAGTTGTTCGCCGCCGTCTACCATCTTCTTACTCCCGGAAGAGTTAAGAAAAGCGAATAAAGCAAGGCGATTGAAGATGTTATCTGCGAAGTTGTTACTCAGATAGAGCTTCATGGTAGAAGCTACGAGAGTATCAAAATCCAGAGTAATCGAACTCGGGATTGCCATTGTGTTCTCCGTTCTTTATCAGGCTGGCGACCTGATAATTAGGCTTTTAAGCGACCGCTCGAAATACCGTCAAAGATTTCCAAAATAGTAGCCCCTGGTTTCGGCTTAGCCGAATTGCCATTGCTACTAGGAACTCCTTGAACTGCCCTTCCCGGCTGAACAGATAGGCTTCTCTTAGCGAGATTGGCCTTCATCTTTTCAAACATATGGGCTTTCGCAACCGCCGCTAGTTGTTGAACGGAGTTAATCTGTAGTCTATGAGCCTCGGATGCAATTTCTCGCTTATCCTGCTCACTTATAACGATTCCCAATTCTCTACCTAGCGTACTAAATTGATTCTCTATTGACTGTCTTACTTGATCTTGTTGAACTGAAGCTGTTACAGATTCTATTTGATCTAATGCGCCTAGCTTGGATTGAAGATGCTGGATTTGGCTGTAGAGCAGTTTTTCGTTTTCAGTGAAGTAAGCGACCTGATCTGGATCTACGGGCTGAAGTGCTCCCGCGCCGCTAGACTGCGCCATCGGCGCGGGCGAACCAGGAACATTATATCCTGCCCGGCGCGCATATTCCATAGCCTCTGCAGTCTGTTGCTGCAGGTACTGAACTAGTGCAACCGGGTTAGTCTGTGCAAGGTTTGCAGCATAGCGGGCAACCTGCGCTACAGGGTCACTCTCGAACTGCTTTCGCTGTTCCGCTATAGACTGAGTTTTCCTTGTATAATCCGCCTGCATTTGGCGGTAGGTATCTTTTAGATTATCCGGAACATTATTCTCGTTAAAACGTTCCGAGAAAGATTCTGTTCCCTGGTCGGGAATTTGAGTATCTTCCTGACTTGATTCCTGGTTGTCTCCTCTTTCTACCTGACCCAATAGCTCCGACAGTAAAGACTGGGATGGGCCGTCCGTTTCCGTAGATTGTCGATCCGCGCTAATCGCATCAGGCAATCCTCCTCCGGAGGTTAAACTCTCGGTAGCCTGAGTTAATAGAGCGGAGATATCATTAGCGTCAGCGGCCATAGTATTGTCCTTGTTGCGGAGACGGCATTTGGCCGTTCTGTCCGCCCAACATTTGAGTTAACTGCGACATTATATCGGATGGGCCTCCAGGGGCAGTTTGGGAACCTGGGACCATTCCTTGCTGCGGCCCTACCGGCTGTGCGCTAATTGGCGGACTAGGCTGAGGCTGTGGCATAATCTCTGACCAATTCGGAAGGCCGGAATACTTTACAATAGAACGCAAAAGAGGAACAAGATTTATTACCGGTTGGCCCGTCATTGGGTCTGGCATTTGCGCGTAAGGAGTCAAAACCTGTAATAGTTGAACAGCCATCTGCTGCTGTTTGTCTTTATTGTCGGCCTGAGTAGATCCTATCTCGATATCTATATCGTAGTCACCAGAGATATTCTCCTTATTAATGGCTACAAAGTTTGTAGTATCTGTCCATTCGTCATAGATAGGAATCTGTATCGTATGGTAGGCAAATTCCTGAAGAAGATCAAGGACGCGCTTCGCGACCTCTACTACAAATTTCTCGAACTCATAAACAGAAGAATTTGCTCTGCTGCCGCCAGCTCTTTGCAATTCCGCGATTTCCGTTGCGCTTCGTCTTCCGGGAGGCAACATATTTCTGTCAAGATCATTGACCCCAAGAATATAATTAATATCCTCAATAGATCGCTGCTCAACCTGATAAATCTCAGTAGGGATTTGAGGCGCACGCAAAGGGACAATCTCTTCTGGCATTTGTCCATTGTGTTCTACCACTACCCCCTTAACGTTGCTGCGAAGATTATTCTTAGCTGCCTCGCCGACCACGCCTTTACGACATTGAAACTTTTCAATGAACTGTCCGATATGGGTTAGGGTTCTGGTCCGTACGTTATTGCAGGCATCCTGTAAAGAGCGAACTAGGTCAACGTCGCTAGGCATATTAGAGATAGCCGTATCAGGTACGTGGTGAGTTGTTATAATAGCGAACGGGTAATAAGGGAAGTGCCAGTTTACTATTCTCAGCGGAGTATCCCAATTATCCTCGGAGAAGGTAACTAGAATTCTCTGCTTGTAATCGTAGTAGTGATATAGGATAGCGTATTGAGTTTCCTCTGTATACTGAATCTGCGGAGACCCTGTTGGGCTGGCGAAGATATCATTTGGAGTTTCGTCGGTCAGATACGACTTACCGTTAACGGAGTCAGTATTTGAGTAAGACTGACACATCTTAACTTCGTCAACCGGAACTATTTCCCTGTGTACCGCGTATCTACTTCGCTGCAGGTTACTACCGCACCAGGGATCAATCATAAAATTAAGCGGAGAAATACGTCTTACGTCTGGAAAGTCTTCAATTACATCATCTTCATCTATAGGCGAGAATGGATCTACGGTATCCTCGAAAGCCATCTCCGTAGCCATATCCGGAGGAACTACTTCATTCTCTACAGGCTTTCGCTGATTCTCAAAGATTTCGTCTTTGGTTTGGAATCTCCAACCAGTATATACAACACCGTATCCTACAATACACGCATCGTAAAATGCCTCTCGTAGTTGCTGTTGATAACAATACTTCTTCCAATGGAATTCAAGAGCAGCCTTAGCTATCTTAGCTTCCATATCGTTAGAACTATTACGTGCTTCGATATTAAATTCAGGGTCATTAGCTGCAATAGACTCTACCTTAATCTCCAGGTTAGGTAGAATTCTGTTTACTACTACGTGGTGGTCTGTCCTATCGTTAGTGGTAAGATCCTGAATACCTCTGTAGTAATTCAGGTTAGCACGATATCGACCCTTAAACGAGTCCCTGTTACGCTTTGCCTGCGCTATATTGGATCGAATAGCGTCTAGTTGCTTTTCTGTGATCTTAACGTTTTGCATAATGATCTCTAATTACCTGATCGGACATTGCGCTAATTGTTTTCCTGTCCGGCTCCGGGGTATTTACCTTTGGCTTATAATTCTCAAGGCGCTTATCTAGCTTCGCCCGCTCTTCATTAGACGGCATCAAGTCAAATCCCGTGCAGGTATTCCAGAATTTAGGCGGCCGAAAGACAAGAACGGACCGGGAGAATATCCGCTCTGCCTTTCGGCCGCAGTTGCACGCGACGCTGTCTCTCTCTGGTACAGGGATGGATCGGATGAAGGATTCCCCGCAAAAGCAAGAGTATTCATATCGCGGCAACTTACTTACCCTTACCGCCTTTTCCGGCAGGCATCTTTCCGCCGGAAGGCATAGGGGGCGCTTTGGCTCCGCCGAATGGAGGAGTAAGGGGCTTAGCCTTTGATCCGCCAGTTGTGGTCATAGGTTTCTGTTTCGTCGCCATTACGGTGTTCCTTTCATCTTAGCGGCATAGTCCGCCAATAGTTGAAGAGCCTGTTCGACAGTAATCATTACTGGCGGCGCAGGGTTCTGTTGTCTCAGTAAAAGCTCTGCCCCTGCAGTAGCTTCTTCAGCAGTCATCAGTCTTGGGGTTGCAATCTCCAATCTGTTGCCGTCGGACTTGTAGGCTTCCTTTGGATAGTAGTTAGTTACGGAAGAAAGATGGGAAACTGCAGTTACGTCCTGCCCATCAATCTTTCCAACAACAGTCCAGGAATCATCACCATCGTTGATAATGACTCCTATAATCTCTACTTTTCTTTCGTCCATTAGACCTCACTCCCCCAGGCGACCGCGCGCATATTACTGACAGAGACTCCTTCATTGTAGAACAGAAGGGCACTGTTCGCATTGAGCGACAGATAGCCATTTCCATTCGCGTTGTATACGATCACCTGCTGCGCAGCGGCCAGATTCAGGCGCATAATGACTACACTTCCGGTTTGATCATAAATAGCGTAGTTCCCTGCAAGACTCGCCACGACAGACAAACCCTGCAGAAGAAACTTCTTTCCGGCCGCTGGAGTCCACACTGTTAAAGACGCGCCCGCCGCAATAGATGCGCCGTCGTTGGTTTTGAGGATGTCCGAATCCTGCCAGTTCTTATAGTTTCCATTGGCGACACGACGCATCTGACTTACGCAAACAGCTCGAGTGCCATCTTGTTCGGCGGCCCCCGCCTCCTGCGCCGAACCCACACGGTAGCCGCTCGAGAGCACAACGCCCGTTGCAAGGACACCAACGTTTCCGCCACTGCTGAAACCGTCCATCGTGCGGATCATGTCGAGGGTTGCGCCGTCGTAGCCCATCAACACAGCGTGAACAGGATTACGAGGAGTAGCCAAGGCCATATTATCGGACGGTGCCGTAGCAACTTCCGATCCTCCGGAAATAGGGAGAGGGTTTAGTGAGTTTACGTATTCAAGGAGATTTGTTGCTGGCTTCTTCATAACCAGCGGATCTCTATGATCCGGTATTGCTTGTTCTGCAGCCATTATCTAAACACCTCGAATTGAAAGTCACCAAGCGCAACCAGCATAGGGACCGGGTGGCCGCGTACAGGCTCGTCGGCCCATCCATCGCTCTCTCGTGACAGCGCCCTCACGTAACTCAATGTTACCTCATACGGGTCCATCTTTCCTTCCGGAGTTTCACCCTGCGGCCGGTCCATAAGTAAATACCTTAGTGCGTCCGGTCCGTGGTCATCCTTGTCGATTGGTTCCTCTCTTGGCGACCTGTCGCTATTAGGCTTAACCTTCTTCCAGGCGAGGCGCAGTAACTCGTCAAACGTCTTCTCTGTCCCCGGAAGGAAGAAGAGCTTTGGGGACCCAGGTAATTTTGTTATTGGATTTATTCTGTCTGGCTGAACCTTAATATATTCCCCCATTCTAAGTAAGCCAGCACTAATCTGATTATTCGCAGGAGTACAGTAAATCTCATTCTCACTGTATTCCTCTATAACAGATATACCTCTGCCGGAACCAGTGCGGTTCCTTGTGCTTGGGTCTATCATTGTCTGTATATAGTCCTCTCCAAGACTTAATCGCTTTATCTCTCTGGCATTGTCACTCACCAAAGTCTTCGTCTTTCGGTATTCCCTATAAAGAAAGAGGTTTCCGTCTCCGTCTATCGCTCCCCAGAGACAAACAGTTGGGTTAGTGAATCCGTGGTCGATAGAACGGTATCTTACTGGACACCTTTCGTTGATATACCTCATTGCCAAATCTGCCAGAGCGTCCGGAATAAAGTGACGTTCTTTCGAAAGCTCCGTAAATATCTGCCCCTCAAAGACGTCGAACTCTCCAGACATAAACTTATCCAGCCATTCTTTGGGATAAGTTGATCTCAAGTCATCTATGTAATCCTGAGGAAGATATATGTTCTCCGTCGTTGGTGCCCGGAAGATATGGTAGCTCTTCATAAAGTATGCATCCTTTTGCGCTTGCCGATGCATAAACATATCCCATATCCAGTCGTGACCTTCCGGGTTAGTAGTTAACCATCCCCTTCTAGGAATCTCCTTTCCTTCATTATCCTGGCTCTGTCTTAGTCTTCCCTGAAGAGCCTTAAAGATATCATATCCTACTTCGGATGCTTCGTCTATATGAAAGAAACCTAAGTTAAGACTCTTAAGCGCGTCAAGACTTTCGAGATTCCAGAAGTATACCTCGCTTCCATTAATAAACCTGCAGAGGCCGGTAGACTTATTGAGACTCTCTATTACTCCAGGAGGACAGATCTTTAGAAAGTCAGCCTGAGTTGTAGCCTTAAGTTCGTTGTAGTGACGCCTAGAAACTAATCCTCTGATTCCAGGATATTCCAGCATAGTTAGGATATCTTCCACTACGCCGCATATAGTCTTTCCGGAACCAAATCCCCCTACGTAGGCTCGGTACTTTGCATTATCACTGTGGAACTTCGCCTGCATCGGTAGAGGCAAGTAATCCTTGTTGTCCGTCGTTAAGAGCCTTACTTCCATTATCTATCTCCGTTACTTCTATTACTTCTTCGATTGCAAAGACAGGGCGCGGAACATTAGACACAATAGTTATCTTAGTGTCTGTCTGGACTTGTATTTGCTGTGCAGCCTTACCGTGAACAAACTCCATTAACCAAGTCGCGGCTTTAATGTCTGGGGCCTTCCTATAGATCGACTCTTTGCCTTCTTCGTCAACCCTAAGAAGTCTTACTCCCTTTGCAAGGTCAATCATACCCTTGACTATACCTGTCTGTTCTTTAAGTACGTATTGAACCAAATCTACTCTACCCTGTTCTATGCTGGAGTTAAGCTCTTCAAGTTTGTTAATTACTGAAACCGGGTCTAGCTTGTTCTTCGTAAGGTAGTCTTCAACCTTTTTAGTTGCATTGCTTTTTCTACCTGCATTAACCCTCATTCCGCCTCTAGCCATTTTGTCTCTCTGTTCTTAACCGATAAGGGGAATGCTGTCGCGCTCCGCGTTCTTACTATTACTTCACAGACGCGAGTTTACCTCTCTCTCTTTATCTCTTACTTACTTACTTATAATAAGAGATAGTGATACTATGTATTAGACACCTTAAGACCTCTGAGGTTTCTAGCGAAAGGGTTGCGTGTTGGCTACGCGCTTACTGCACTCACCCCTTATTGGCAAAGCTAGCAGTCTACCCTCTAGCTAAACCTCACCAAGCAGTCTGGCCGCTGCATACAAGAGAGCTAGCAGTCTACCCTCTAGCTAAACCTCACCAAGCAGTCTGGCCGCTGCATACAAGATAGCTAGCAGTCTACCCTCTAGCTAAACCTTACCAAGCAGTCTGGCGCATACCAGAAAGCTAAGCTAAATTTGAATTCGTAGCGGTAGGTCAAGGCATCTAGTCGGGCGCGGGCGGGGTTGGGGTGGGGGGCTGCCCCACCTTGCTACCCTAGTCAAGCTATCTGGCCCATTCCCCACAGTCTACCCTGTCTTCTCCCTCTCGTCTA
>Ga0080064_1005700_pt1 | contig 14256 bp, 14 predicted proteins | sample Subgrocontami54m_FD_69260 | JGI IMG/M metagenome (GOLD analysis project Ga0080064, IMG submission 69260) | Subsurface groundwater microbial communities from S. Glens Falls, New York, USA - GMW46 contaminated, 5.4 m (SPADES assembly) (version 2) ...
GTTGAACCCCGGTCCCCCCCGGCGCCCCAACCCCAGCCAAAGGCCGGTCAGTCTCCGGCGGAAGGAGCTCAGCCACGCATCGTTCCGACGCGATCGGCCGCGACGGCCTGGTCGGAGGCGCATCGCCGCCGGATTATGTGGATCAGCGTCGGAGCCGGCATGCTGGTCATCCTGATCGGCTGGGTCGCGCTCTTTTCCGCCCAGATCCGCGGCAACTCCCCGACATTTTTCGGCGACGCCGCCCGAATGGTCCGGGACATCAAGTGGCCGTGGGAACCAGCCCCGGTGCCGGCCAGTGAACAAGAAATTCGCCAACTCGAAGAACAAGTCTTCCCTCAATTTCAGTAATCTTTTCCCGCCATGGCCGATCCGAAGAAACCCGTAAAACCAGACGCCCGCGCCACTGAGTTCGCGATCGGGACGATTGAACCGCGCCCGCTCGTCACCGAAATGCAGGAGTCTTATCTCGACTACGCGATGAGCGTCATTGTCGCTCGGGCCTTGCCCGATGTTCGCGACGGGCTGAAACCGGTCCATCGGCGGATCTTGTACGCCATGTGGAGCATTGGCTTGCGGGCCGGCGCGAAATATAAAAAGTCCGCCGCGGTCGTCGGTGAAGTCTTGGGGAAATATCACCCGCACGGCGACAGCTCGGTTTATGACGCAATGGTCCGGATGGCCCAGGATTTTGCCATGCGCTATACCCTGGTCGACGGACAGGGAAACTTCGGCTCAATGGACGGCGACAATCCCGCGGCGATGCGCTATACCGAAGCTCGACTTGACCGCGTCGCGACGGAACTATTGCTCGATCTCGACAAAAATACGGTTGACTTCGTCCCGAACTACGACGGCTCGCAACAAGAACCGCGAGTCCTGCCGGCCAAACTGCCAAATCTGCTCCTCAACGGGACGGTTGGAATTGCCGTTGGGATGGCGACAAATATTCCACCGCACAACCTGACTGAAATCATTGATGCGACCATCCACCTGATCGAAAACCCCGAGGCGTCAGTGGAGGACCTCACCCGCTTCGTGACCGGACCGGATTTCCCGACCGGCGGCATCATCTACAACAAGGCTGACATTAAATCGACCTACGCGACCGGGAAAGGTTCAATCGTCATGCGCGGGAAAACCGAGATTGTCGAGGCGCGCGGCGGCTCATTTAATATCATCGTCAATGAAATCCCGTATCAGGTGAATAAGGCGACCCTGATCGAGCGGATCGCCGAACTGGTTCGCGATAAAAAACTCGAAGGTATTCGCGACCTGCGCGATGAATCAAACAAAGAAGGCGTTCGCGTTGTCATCGAACTGAAAAAAGACGCCTACCCGAAAAAAGTCCTGAACCGGTTATTCACGCTGACCCAGCTTCAGGAAACCTTCCACGTCAACATGCTGGCTCTGGTGGACGGCATCCAGCCGCGGGTACTGACCCTGAAAATGGTGCTTGAGGAATATTTGAAGCACCGGCAAGTCGTCGTCCGCCGCCGCACCGACTACGAGCTGACCAAGGCCAAAGAGCGCGATCATATTCTCAAGGGGTTACTCATCGCCCTGGCCAACATTCAGGACGTCATCCGGACAATCCAGAAATCGAAGGACAAAGAGGAGGCCAAGGTTAATCTGATGAAGAGGTTCAAACTGACCGACCCGCAAGCGACCGCGATTCTCGAAATGCGCCTCCAGCAATTGGCGAATCTTGAGCGACTAAAGATCGAACAGGAGCATAAAGAGAAATTGGCCTTGATCAAGGAACTTGAAGCTCTGCTCGCCTCGCCGAAGAAGATCCTTGGGGTTATCAAAGACGAACTCGATCAAATCAAGACCCAGTACGGCGATGCCCGAAAAACGGAAATTGTCGCCGGCGCCGTCGGCTCATTCTCGCAAGAAGACCTCATCCCCAACGAAGCGACCATCGTGACGATCACTCGCGACGGCTATATTAAGCGCGTCGCGCCGGACCAATTCAAAACCCAGGGCCGCGGCGGGAAGGGCGTCATCGGCTTAACGACGAAAGAGGAGGACACCGTCGCGCACTTCTTAAGCACCACGACGCACGCTGATATTCTCTTCTTCACCAATCGTGGCCGTGTTTTTGAACTGAAAGCCTACGATATTCCCGCCGCTTCGCGGACAAGCAAAGGCCAAGCTATCGTGAATTTCCTGCAACTGCCAACTGAAGAAAAAGTCAACGTCGTCCTCTCGACGCCGGACCTGAAGCCGTATAAATTTCTGGTCATGGTTACCAAGAACGGCGTCATTAAGAAAGTCGACATTGAGTCTTTCAAGAACGTCCGCCGCTCAGGCTTGATCGCGATCACGCTCAAAAATGGCGATTCGCTGAAATGGGTCAAACCGTCGACCGGAAAAGACGATATCATGCTGGTCACCTCGCTCGGCCAGGCCATTCGCTTTAAAGAAGCCGGCTTGCGGGCCATGGGCCGCGGTGCCGCCGGTGTGCGCGGGATTCGCTTGAAAGGCAAAGATGAAGTCGCCGGGATGGATCTGGTCCATGAAGGCAAAGCTGATGCCAATGAACAAATCCTCGTCGTCATGCAAAACGGCTTTGGCAAGCGAACAGCGTTGAAGGAATATAAAGTCCAAGGCCGCGGCGGTTCAGGCATCCGGACGGCAAAAATCACGGAAAAAACCGGCCAGGCCGTCACAGCGTTTATCGTCCCCGGCGGAGCCGGGTCCGGCTCCGCCGGAAATGCCGCCCTTGAGAAAAACGATATCATCGTCATCTCCGAAAAGGGTCAGGTCATTCGGACCGCGTTGAAATCGGTTTCGGTCCTCGGTCGCGACACCCAGGGTGTCCGGGTCATGCGCTTCTCGGAAGAGAAGGATCAGGTTGCTTCCGTTACGTTCGTATAAAAATAACCCCTCCGCCGTAGCGAGGGGTACTGAATGTTCAAGCGGTCTAGTTTAAAAGCTCATCGACCGCCCTTAGGCTCTCAGTAAGAGCCTTTTTGAGTCTCTCAAGCTGATCGCGCCGTCCCATGATTTCCGATTCGAGATCGACTTTTACTCTGTCGCCATGTTCAGAGAGGAGTTTCTGAAATATGAAATCGGTCAGATAACGATCACCCCGTAACGCGTCTGAAATAACGGCTGTGTCTCCTTTCGAGTGTTTGGCGATCTTATGATACCAACGGATTAGCGTTTGAGGTTTCACGCCGAAGTAGTCAGCCAGCTCATGAACCGAATAAACACGTTTCCCTTCAATCTTCCGATACATGCTGATAGCCTCCTTCCAATGGTTCGGGTTTTAAGGATCAACAAAACGGAACTTTCACGACCCAGTATCCTATGTAAGTTAGAGTATCCTGTCAAGAGCATATGGTGTCTGATTACAAAATAAGATAAGACTGTGTTAGAATGACTTAAATGTTAGGAATATTTGATTCTGGAGTTGGCGGGTTAACGGTTGTAAAAGAAATTGAGCAACAGGTACCGACTGCCGACCTCATCTTCTTTGGTGACACTGCTCGGGCTCCATACGGAACGAAAGGAGTGGCTACAATTCGTCACTTTGCTACCGAGGCTGTAGAGTTGCTCAAAAAAGAGGGGGCGACAGCTTTTGTCGTCGCCTGTCATACTATGTCAGCAGTCGCCCTCGGTGCCATAAAAGTTGCCGCTGGTTCTGCGCCAGTTTTTGATGTTGTCAGTGCGACAGTCAATGCTGTAAAAAACTTTCATGGTAAATCGATTGGAGTTATTGGAACGAGAGCAACAATTGCCAGCAAGGTTTATGAAGCCGCATTTGCACCACAAACTATTACCACCCAAGCATGCCCTCTCTTGGTTCCATTGATTGAGGAGGGTTGGACCGATCGGCCGGAGACAAAACGCATTGTTCGTTCATACCTGGCACCCCTTCAAAAACATTCAGTTGATACTCTGATACTGGGCTGCACTCATTACCCCCTGATACAAAAAACAATTTCTGCAAAAATGGGTACGCGTGTTCATGTAATAGACCCGAGCAACGAGGTTGGCAAAATGGTTGCTAAAGCCGTCCTGCTGACTGGAACAGGAAAGCGGCGCTACCTATTCTCCGATGTCACTTCGGCAACCCAGAAAGTTGCAGAAAAATGGTTGGGCCACACTATCACCATCGAACAACGTTCAGCCGAAAAACCATAGGTTTTTGGGGAGCCCCTCATCTTTTCAGAATAGTCCATAAATAAAAACCACCCCATCGCCGAAGCTTTGGGGTGGGGTTTTCGTTGAAGGATCGTGACCAAGTGTGGTCAACAGCGGAGAGGGTGTCGGCTTTGGGCCGGTTTGGCGGATGCTCCGCCTTCCTCGCACTCGGCGACGTAGGGATAGAGGTAGGCTTTGGTCATCGGGCCGGGTTCGTGGTCGCCGTTCAGGAGGCGAGCCGCCGACGCCGCGCCGGGATGAGTTGCGAGCCCCTGCATGGTCGTGTACTGCGCCGTGTGGTCCTGCATGGTGATGCCGTCGGTGACGTTGGCGTTCGCGTAATCCAAATAATGGTTTCCTGCGATGTCCTGGTGGACCGCAAGGGACTGCTTGACGGCGGTCGGCGGAGCGTGGCTCCGAGTGATCGCGAAGACCGCGACCACCGCGATGATCAGCACCATGAACAGACGCTTCATGCGTGGCCTCCTTTGCCTCGTGGCATTGGGATCCGGTGCGGCTTTGTAAGCTACAATCACGTTCGAATCCGCACGGTTCGAACATGCCTGAAAAGTACGATAGTCTAAAAACGAAAAATTGTCAAGACCTACTGGCGATATGCTACAGTATCGTCATGAAACCATCGCTCGAACTCGAACCACCTCCGGTTGATCAAGAAGAATCAGGCGCCGAATCGCCGGCCCCTGAACCTGAAGCTAATGTCGAACAAGAACCCCTCCGTGAATCAATCGACACGGTCGACCAATTGCTTGATGCTTGGAAAGCGGAGTATGACCAATCAGAGGATGGCGATCGTAAACACGAACTGGCCTATCGTTTAGTCAAAATGGGGGAGGCGCTGAGCGCCTCCGGTCTTCGGGCAAACGAAGTCACCATCCGTGAAAGCGAGCCGGGCGTACTTGGCTTCTTCGTCCCGGCCACAGGGGAAATCGCGATGACGCCCGCCGGACTCAATCTCCCAGCAGAACACTTTAAGGATGTCCTGGTTCATGAAGTCACCCATAAAAAAGGAATTAGTGACGAGGGCCTCACGCAAATCATCACCCGGCAAGAAGTTTCCGGAGCAATGCATGGAATCTATGAATCCGAACAAAAGCAGGTCAATGAAACGTTCAATAAACTGGATATTGCCAGCGTCATCGACGCTTATGACTTCGATCATCCAAAGGAGCTGCTCGAACTCTATTTGGAGGTAGAGTGGCAGGATGAATGGAAAAATACACTGGCAACTGACTTGGCTGACGATCCGCGCCGGTTGACCGACAGCGGTCGCAAAAAAATCATTGAGGGCCAGCTGAAAGATTGGACCGCCATGCTTGATGAGAATCTTGAAAAAGCCGTGCCCCGATTATTCGCCGAGTCTAAAGCCAAAGGATTTGATTTGTCGGAAGCACACAAAAAATACTTCGCCAAAATAGTTGAAGAATCTCAAGAGCAAAATGCTGTTGAGGTAAATTAATCCCCCGCTCAGCGCAGGGTTAGTGGCGGAACGGGGGAAGTACAAACCCGTTGGTTAGGTCAGAAGCTTTGCCGCTTCAGACCTAATGGCATCCTCGATCTCGCTGCTAAAAAAGCTGGCCAGAAAGGGAAGCCGACAATCGATGGTCACTGACCGGTCTGAAACATGCACTGTCCCCGTGATTTTCTGACCTTGCGTCTCAAAGCCGAATGCTGCTGAAGGCCCGTGCCATTCCTCCCAGACATTACTAGCCTTCGATCCGTTAGCCTCCATCAGTTTCGGAACCAAATCCTTGATCTTCATCTTTTGGATCGCGTTCTCGAGACCGAGAGCATGGGGGATCTTGACGGAAAGTCCCATCGTTCGTTTCCTCCTGCTTGAGAAATGTGCTTCCAGCTTGCTGGCGGAAATGCCAACGAAGCACCACGAAGCTATCATAAACGTTAACAAATGTCAATGCCTGTACTGCGGAACTGAATTCAGGTCAGCCTGCACCACCACGGGGTAGAATGAGGATGAGATCATAACCCTCATCACTATGCAAATTCTCACCTTTTACGAACGTCAGCGCATTGAATACTACCGTCGCCTCCACTTCGGCATGCGGGACATCGCCAAGCGCATAAAGCGCGACCATTCGAACATCGTCAGAGAGCTCAGAAGGAATACGATCCCCGGTGAACGATATAGCGCCCTGAAAGCTCAGGCTAAGGCTGATCGTCGAGCAGTGAAGACGAATCACCGGAAGCTGGAAACGGACGAGCGTCTCCATGACTTCGTCGAATCCCAGCTTGAGGAGGGTTGGAGTCCACAGCTCATCGCCGGCAGACTCCAAGGTGATGATGCGCCACCACACCTGCACGGAGTAACCGTCAGCCATGAACAGATCTACGAGTACATCTATGATGGCCCGGGACGATATGAAGGTTGGTACCATTTGCTCATTCGCAAACACCGCCGGCGGTACCCAAAGCGGGGGAGGAAGCCTCACAAAAACCTGATTCCAGAGCTGGTTCCGATCACCTTGCGGCCAGACATCGTGGAGCAACGTGAGCGCTTCGGCGACTGGGAAAGTGACCAGATGCAGTTTTATAAGCAAGCACAGCGGCTCTCGGTACAGTATGAACGAAAGGGACTACTTATTCGTCTGCACCGGGTGAACAATAAAACAGCCGACGAGAACGAGCGGGCCATTACGAAAACACTCGAACCGTTCCCGGACGAGTACCAGCGCAGTATGACCTTTGATCGCGGGAGCGAAAACACCTGTCACCCGAAGATTCGTGATGCCTTCCGGATGGACACCTTCTTCTGTGCCGCCTATGCCGCCTGGCAGAAGGGCGGGGTGGAGAATGCTATTGGGCTGATTCGAAGATACTTACCGAAGAAGACCGATCTTGCTACCATGACCAATGCACAACTCCACCAAATCCAGGAAAAACTAAACAACCGTCCTCGGAAGAAACTGAACTATAAAACTCCCAACGAAGTCCTCCAAGCCTCCTTGGGTGGTGCACTAAATTCCTGAACTCGTCTTGCGGTAAAGCCTTGAAAATCATAGCGAGGAGTCCCTTGACCATCGGATCGCCGAGTCCGATCTTCCGAATCCGCATCGCGGACATGACGGTCCCGACTCCAACCAGAATCAGAATCCCAGTTCGAGTGTCGTTTTCACTCCAGCGGTAATGCCCGTTGAGAAAAAACGCAATGATGTTGGTCCCGATGAGAACGACCCAGAGTGCGTATATCCAAACGGCCTGCTTCGTGATCCGGTTTGGTTGATCCCGGAGGGCGGCTACTGCGAGCAGGAGATGTAGGGCGATGAAAATTTCTATCCCCAGGAACATGCACAGCAGTTGCCCATTCGTCGATGTCAGCAGTCGTATAAATTGACTGACGCAAAGCACGAACGCGCCGATGATTTGGACCCCGAACAAGAGGTCCGCGGTAACTTTCGAACGGAAAGTCACGGAACCTCCTGATAGCCGATGGGCTATGGTTGTGGTGAGTTGGAAAGATCGATCAATATATCCTCACTTGAACATTCCATAGTTTCTATCGAATGCTCGAGTGAGGGGCCGGAAGCAATCGTGATGACTTGCTCCCGGCCATGAAATCCCTAGAGACCTAGGCGCCGTAGTGCCGACAGTCCCGCATCGCCAGCGCGATCGCCTGTTCGTGAGCTGCGATCCGCTTGAAGAACGGGAGGTAGCACTTCCTGTGATTCCGACGGTTTCGGCGACGGATCATGATATCCTCCATGATATTCAGCCATTCCCTGGCTGATGGGGCGGCGGGTGTGCCGCAGGAAATATTATGAACAATCTATTGAGTCTCGCTTGAACATTCCATTGTTGTTATCAAATGCTCGAGTGAAGAGTGGTTTTAAAGGGTAACCACAAACCGTTGTAGAGTTGGACTCGCTGATGGGCGCGAGTAACCAGTTAAAAAGAGCTGTCTACTTCTTCTTGGCCGGAAGGTTGTCCTCGGAAGCACCGAGAAGTAACGCGCCGATCAGGAGAATCGCACCGACGATCTTGGCCGTTTCGAAAATCGCGTGATTGAACATTTCAGCTCCTTCTCCGCCGAAGCGGGGTGGCGCATCCGTGTGAGGTTGGTACGTATTGCAAGTCTACTGCTTCCGAAATTGGTGGTGCTGTACCAGCATGATGGCTGAAAGCACGACACCAATCAGATCAGGCACCACGATGTAGTACGCTCCGATGCTCAGCGCATACAGGGTTCTCGATACGTAGACCGAGAAAACCAGTATCGAGAGCATCAGCGGCATGCCACAGCGTCTTTCTTTGTGGTTCTTTCGAACCTGAGCTGGAACGCCGACAACAACCATCGTGATTGCGAGCACCATGGTGATGGTGCCAAGCAGATGGTCCATGATTCCCTCCTAAACGGGTCATAGGTTAGTAGGAACACATCGGGAGGCAAGCGGGCGGCAGTTGCGGTGAGCAAGCTCACCCTACCGTCATATGTCCTCGCCGCCTGGTTTCGGAAGTTTTCACCTCCTTGACTAGATGTTGAGGACGGCTGGTGTTGACCCATGCTTGTGGCGGTATCAACAACCAGTGCTTGTGACCCAGCCCCTCTGCGAAGCAGTGGTGCTGAGGCTCCCCTCCCTGTGTGTTCCACCCAGTACCCGAACGAAGTGAGTGGTACTGGGTTCCTACAATTGATGTAATGTACGCTGTTTCGCTCTTTTGAGCTCATCAGTCCCGATACACATCGGGAGACAGCGAGGAAGAATTTTTTCAGGCTTCTTCCTCATGCGAGCATTCGCTCACGGCCTGTACTTCAACTAGTTACTTCGACCCCAGGCGCCCTGGACCATCAGGCGACCACCGTTGTGACCGTGGTCACGGTACAAGGTGCCAAGTACCCGGTTTTTTCCGTCGAGATTGAGGTTAGCGGCAAACTCGCGGTATCCCTTCTCGGCGTGAACACCGAGTTGCACCTTCTCGAAATGGTACTCGAGATCGGCCGCCTTCACCTGAAGATTGGTGTGAGAAACGAAGTTCTCATTCCGCATCAGGTGTCCGCGAAGCGTGAACCCGTACGCCCTGTACTGGACAACCGTCCAGCTGTACCGCATCGTCGAGGACGCGCGGTAGTTGAAAGAGGCGTAGTACGGCCCAGTGCCGAAGTTGACGTTGCCGTCGACTACCGCCCGATGCGAGTTGCGCGGGGTGCCGCTGATCCCGCTGCCATTAATGGCGGCGACTGAACCATTGATCCGACCACAGTAGGTGTTGCTCTTGACGAGCAGGCCCCGGTCGTTCAGCCCCGGCTGCACCTTGTACATCGGATCCCATCCGAACAATGCATCGTGCGGTGCCGGAAAATCATTTCCAGACGGGACAAATACTTGTCCAAACTTGACCTGTGTCGTCCGGCCGAGGTTCCGACCGTACCAGGCCTGCATCAGACGGGGCTTGGAAAAGTCGTACTCGAGGTAGCCGACATTGTGGCCGACCGTGACCTGGGACTTGACCCGGGTCATGGCGACCAGAAACGAATCCGCCTGGTAAACGCCCTGGCTAAAAACCAGAACCGAGTACTTCAGCGTGTCCGCTGCCTGTGCAACTGTGGCAAGAATCATGCCCACGCTAATCATTACGATTATCTTCTTCATGAATTCCTCCCAAGAGTTAACTGCTTGGTTTGTCAACGTCGGTAGTTGATATCTCAATGTTGTAAGGTACTTCCCGCCTGAATGCTGAAAGTTTTTTCAGAGTCTCGGGTGGGAGCAGAAGATGTTCGGTCTTCTGCTTTAATTGCGCGGGGCATGAAGTGGGAGGGTTTGGGATTAGGAATTCGAGCCGCTATCGATGATAGCCGTGAAGACAATCATCCCGTGGCTCCCCTGACCAGCGTAACTACTGGATCCGTTGTTCAGGAAGTTGTACACGTTCACCGTGTGACTGATCACGATACCATCAGATTTCTGAATCTCTGCCTCGAAATCCTTTCGGGCTTTCTCCAACTGTACGCTGTTCTCTCCGAAAGAGTTCGATGGGGTGAATGCAGAGGATGATACGATTACGTTGTACACGTTTCATCACCTCCTCGCCCTATATATGTTTTTAGTCAAGGTACTACGGATATTCTCACTTGAGCGCATTAGTTTTAGTGGATTCCGGGTCACGGCCCGGAATGACATACTACTGCGTTCGAGTGAGAAGCCAGACTGTAGTCATGGCTTTCACCGTAACTTGTGTTGCGGTGTAGAAGGAGCGGTTCAGGCGGCGCTACGAATTCCCGTGTGGAAGATCCGACGCAGGTTTTCGCCTGGGATCCAGATTTCCAGCAGCCACTGCTTGGTGTAGGTCTTCTCGAACCTTGCATCGATCTGCCAGTTAGCCCAGAGAGCATTATCGAGGCTATCGGCATCACGATCTGCCCGGAGAATCTTGATGTCCGGCCAGGTGCCGTGCTCACGGTAGTACTCGATGTAGAACTCTCGGATTTCGAATGCCTTAGCGTTGTACTTGATGCGTTCGCAGACACGTTTCTGATCCTTGATCTGACTGCGCTGCGTTAGGTTCCAGACGAAGAGGCAAGTCAGAGTCAAAACGACAATCGCGTTAAACATGTAGTACTCCTCGCGCCTAAGGCGCTTTAGGGTCAAAGGTACTTCTAGGTTTAGGGTTACAGCTCCTACAATCAGCAACACTCGGCTACTGACCGTAGAAACTCTAACCCCAAGCTCGCTCTACCACTCTCCGTCTCCAGCTCCACTTTTGCTAAAGTGGGGCTGGATTCCTCCCCTCTCCTTTCCGAAGGAGAGGTGTATTTCAAAAAGGGTTGCGCGTTGTGAAGACAATTGTCATCAAAACACGCAACCCTTCAGGTTCAGCTTGTTTTGCGGCAATCGCTCCTCAACGATCGTTCGCGTTTGAATTGTTAGGTGCGCTCGTCAGCCCTCCTTTTCGAGCGTGACTGAGTAGAATACTCCCCAGCTTAAAAAATGTCAAGCCCACATGGACGGACATTGCCTATTTTTGGCTAATGTTAAGCAAAATTCCTGGGGATAAATATTCCCCGCTCGTGCGCCAGGCTGTTATTTTTAGTCCAAGAAAGATGAACCACAACTGCTTCTAACCCCGTTAGAGTTGCTGACGTTTGGGTTTTAGGGATGATGACCTTGGCTACAGTCTTTTTACTCAAATACAACTCAAGTAGAATTGTGCAACTCTAACGGGGTGGATTACTTTTACTGGACGACCACGCCGAACGTTCGATTTCGGTCTGAATTCGTCGTGAAAACGGCGCGTTTTTTTTTGATGTTGCCGCCATCGCCCACGACGTCGACGATGTTTTTGCCAATTCCCTGCTCATAGGTCACGGTCCAGGCGCGTTGTGGAGCACCCGGTTGCTTCTGCCAAACCAATGACCAGCGGCCATTGTCCGGAATGGGCGTGGTGTAGTGGAATGTCACCGTCTGGGTTTGGCCCGGAACGATCAGACTCCAAGCGCCAAAGACTTTTCGTCCCGATTCGCCGGTGATCCGCACCGCGCCTGTTTGATCGAGGAGAACCGTCCCTTCGGCGGCCCGTAGTTCGGGGGTAATTTTCGCTCCGGTCTCGGCCGGAAGAAAGAAATCATCCGTCTGAACATTTCCCTGTACGTCGATAAATTGGGCATTGGACGGCGCATAGACACGAAGGAATGAACGGTTCGTCGCGCCGGTGAGTGGATCGCCAACGGTCCCGCTATGCTGACGGGGTATCGCGACGGTATGCAACAGTCCCCGCGATTCGGGCGTGACTGTCAGGGCCACTGATTCTTTGATCACCCGATCGGTCTTTCCCCCGCCGAGGTTGGTCGTGACCGTCGCTAGGTAATCATCAGGGGGCGTTAAAAGTTTCCCGCTCCATCCAATATTCTCGATAATTTTTTGGGTCGCTTGATCGCGGCTATAAAACAGCAAATCACCCTGGTCGGCATGTTGGAGTGTGACCCCGGCCGCAAGGAGGCCTTCCGTCGAATCAAGTTTCGTCAAGGCTTGAAGCAATGTCGGAACAAGGTCAATCAAAAACTCTTTGGGGTTGTTGAGGGCTTTGTCGTAATTAAATTCGACTTGGTGCTCCGTCGCCCGCAAGAAATTATCGGCGGTGATATCGATCCCATATCCGACCGGCTGGATTGGGCCAGTCAGGCGCAATAACGATTCGACCAATCCCGGCGTCAGGTAGACGATCCCGTCCGGTTTGAAACCACGCGCTTGGGCATAAAAGTCCATGAGAAATTCCGATGAGGTCGGGACATCCAAGAACCAGTTCGCGTCGTGGAAGGTCCAGTACGGCGCGATCGCCAATAACGGCTGCGGCGGCAAACTAGTGTGCGGAATTTGCGCGGTCAGGTCAAACGGGCCGGTCACCGGCGCATCAAGGACTTTAAACACGCCTTTTTCAAATTTTACGAGTAAGAAGGTGCCGATAAATCCGCCGGTCGCCCGGAGCTCGTCATGATTTTGGAACACCACAAGAAATTCCTTCGTCTGGTCGCCGGCGAACAGAGCAGTGAGAAAATCAGCAATAGTAGTCCCCCGTTGCGCCGGTTCAGTGAGGAGCGGCGCAACTTGCTGCCACGTCGTGATCATCGATTGGTAGTCGGCGGGAACGTCGGCCGCCTTGATATCTTTCAACGCCGCCATCGCCGCCAGAAGATGCCCAAGCCCCTGGCGGAAACTTTGCGGTTGGCGAAGCATCGGTCCGAGGAGTCCGACCGAACCCTGGATGATCCCGTCGTTTTGGATGGTAATGCCGGTCGTGGCTGGCGGCGCGACACCGACCAGGGTGCCCGACAGGACCTCGCCGGCTTGAGCAATTTCAGTCGCGGCCATAACTGCCGACAAGGCCGTTTGGTATTTCGCGCCAACAACCGGGACGCGACCGGCGGCCCTAGTTTGCGACCATACGGCCTCGGTTAACTCTTTTTTTGCCTGGACAAATTTCTCTTCAGCATCACGAAAGGCCGCGCTCGCTCCGGTTGCGTCATACGCCACCATCGCCCGTCCGCCGCGCTCGAGACTGGCCGCTCCTTGTTTTGCCAGGGCGGTGGCATGACTGGCCGCGCGGCTGGCCCGGGCGACGCCGAAAATCAACCCGACTGGAAGTCCGATGATCACCACCGCCAAGAGGAATTTCGTCATTTCGCGCCGGGTTCGCATCCAATCAATCACCGTCCGGCCCGGCCGGTGGAGTGGTTGAGCGTGGCCGTGACTCCCCTTCGTTGACCGCCAACGAATCCGGCGCGGTCGTTGAGCGCCGGACGACTGCTCCGCCAGCACCTCGCGGAGGTCAAGAATATTCGAATCAGGAACGCGTCTTTGGCGTGAGGCGGGCATACGTGGCAGTATAGAGGGCTAACGTCTCCTCCGCCATCCGGCGCCAGGAGAATTCACGGACTCGAACCGTGCCGGCGGCAATGAGACGTTGTCGTTCCAGTGTATCATGAAGAGCGATGGAAATCGATTGAGCGATGTTCTCGGCGTCGTGCGGATCGAAGAAATGGGCGGCCGAACCCAACACCTCCGGTAAACAGCTGGCCCGGGCGGCAAAAACCGGAGTGCCGCAGGACATCGCTTCAAGCGCCGGCAGGCCGAACCCCTCCGACAATGACGGGAAAAAATATGCCTGGGCGTGCTGATAGAGAGCCGCCAACTCCTGGTCCGAGGCGAACCCGAAAAAGACAACATTCGTCAGGCCGCGGCGTTGCACCAATTGCTCGAGCCGGTGTGAAAAATAATCTCGCTTGCCGACGAGGACCAACTGAAACTGTTCGCCCCGGCGCTGGGCGAGCTGAACCGCCTCGATAAGTTTTTCCAGATTTTTATGCGGGTAGGAGTTTCCGACGTAGAGCAAATACGGCTGTTCGACGCCCCGTTCGGCGACGCTCGACCATTCCGACGGTTCAGGCAGAGGGTCGACCGCCTCATAGGTGACCGTCACCCGGTCGGGATTGACGGCAAAACGTTCGGACAATTCTTTGCGGCTATGTTCGGACACGGTGATGATCTGGGCCGCGTCGCGAATCGCGTGGCGAATGACCGCCTCGTAGGCCATAAATTTCCCCCGGAAAACAATCGGACCTAAGGTGCTCGCTCGTTC
>Ga0080064_1005701_pt1 | contig 14253 bp, 12 predicted proteins | sample Subgrocontami54m_FD_69260 | JGI IMG/M metagenome (GOLD analysis project Ga0080064, IMG submission 69260) | Subsurface groundwater microbial communities from S. Glens Falls, New York, USA - GMW46 contaminated, 5.4 m (SPADES assembly) (version 2) ...
CGATGAACACCATGAACACTAAAAATTCCCCTTTTTTAAGGGGAAATTATTGAAGCGTAAATTCATATGAAAGCAGATTATACCCTGGATTGTTACGGCCTTATGTGCCCTATGCCCATTTTTAAAACAGCGGGCAAGATTAAAGATGTCGAGATAGGCAAGGTGCTTGAGGTCGTTGCCACAGACGAAGGTATTAAGAAGGATATTGTTTCCTGGTGCAATACCACAGGAAACGAACTCCTGGGTATCGAAGAAGCCGACGGCGAGGTTCACGTCTTTATCAGAAGGTTGAGATAAGGATTGCTATATTATCGCATCTGAAAAAGTTATTTTCGTATTATGAGCTGCTTATCAATATTACCTTAAGGGATTTGTTTGAAAGTTCCCCGTGAGTGTTTATATCCTGTGCCACAATTCAAAAGTCAGTAATCGACCTATTAACTCGGAATAATTTTTCTCACCATTCATATGCGAATCAAGAATTTCTTTTATCTGCTTTTGGTTAAAATAATGTCTTTCCAATGTCCTTTTATCCAATAAAATATTCAAGATATAACCTCTTAGTTTTTTATCGTTTCTCATCCAGTTATCATAATCTGCAAAGTGTTTTGTATCTTTGGGAAACCTTCCCCCGGTAATACGATTAATTCTTTCCTTAAAATCTTTTAATCTCTCATGGATTCTTATCTGCCAATTAGTAGGAGTAATTGGTAATCCAGTTTTCTGCCAGGGGATATGAGAGATGTCAGGAAACATCCTTTTGAGTGTCTTTCTATAAATTCTGCTGTTTACCCTAAGATTAACTGGAATTGTGACTATGAAATCTATAAAATCGTTGTCGTAAAAAGGGCATCTGTATTCGAGCTGATTGTGCATGATAACTAAACCATTAATTGTAAAACGAGTGACTCTGCTGAGATGCAGGAAAAAGTGGTCGCTTCTATTTGCGTATAATTTGTTGTTATAATTTTGTAAAAGTTGTTTGAAGGACTCAAATACAGTGTAACTTATACTTTTATAATATGTTTTATCGAAGAGACCGGAGATAAATTCCTCGTTAAATTCTCCCATCATTATATTATAAACTGCATGCGTAAATTCATTATCGTTTTTAGCCGTTAATATTTCATTCGTTAAATAACTACCACCAATTATTAAATCTCCTGCCAGGCCGCTGAGCCCAACATCGATAAATTCCCTCATTTCAGTGTAAGTTTGAATTCTAAATGCATGTATACAATTTAACATTCCATCTGTTATATAAACAGCCTTTTCGGCATCCGAGACTAAATCGCTTGGTTTGAGTTCAAAAAAATGATGTACGGCTCCTAATTTATTTGCAACCTTCTTTGCAAATATAGCATCCCTACAATTCGGCTTACCAAAGGTAAAGGTGTGAACCGGATAATACTTTTTGGGGACAGAGGCAACGGTTGTCCGGGAATCTAATCCGCCGCTTAATGGGACCCCTATTCTGTGTTTTCCTTTCATTTGGCGTTTTACGGCTTGTAATATAAGTTCCGATAATTTTTCAATATAATATTCCTCTGGATACTCTTTGTGTTCTTCGTTGAAATTAAAGCTCCAGTAGTGTTCTATTGAAACTTTATCTGTGTCATAGGTCATTATTGAAGCAGGGGGCAATAACTCAATTCCCTGGAAAAATGTTTTACTACCCAAGATATAACCAAAAGAAAAAAAGTCTACCACCGCCCGATCATCCACTTTTCTTTCGAAAGTCTGATCTTGTAATATTGCTTTTACTTCAGAACCAAATATTAAGTATCCATTACGCTCAGTGTAGTATAAAGGTCTTAACCCATATCGATCGTTGATTATTAGTAAGTTCCGGGATTTTTCACACCATATAATCAGTGTAAACGATCCGTTTAATTTATGCACAAAATCTTTTCCATACTCCTCATATAAGTGCAAAATAAATTCTGGATCATTGTTGATAGAAAATTTATGCCCCTGAGAAATAAGTTCTTGTTTTGCATTTTGATAATCATAAATCTCTCCGTCCATAATAATGCACAATGTTTTATCTTCGTTAAATATTGGTTGTGGTTCTGGATTGAATATGCCCAGATGTATTCTCCCTAATCCAACTGCTTTGCTCACATAGGCATCGGTTTTGTGCCACGTTTCATGTTTGATTGACTGACACATCACGGGTAATAACTCTTCAATAACGGTATTCTTGCTTTTTGATGATACAATCCCAACTAATCCAGGCATTTTACTTTCTCATTTCGTGTAAGAGTGATTTCATTTCATCGAAGAGATTTTTGAAAAGTAATCGAATGAATAGTAAATAAATAATAATTCCGACAGATGAAGAACTTATTAACATGCCAATATCATGTACGTGGTATATAACCATTATTCTTTGATATATCTCAACACCAATTATCAAGGCTATTGAACCAATTATTGCAGGGTAAATTGCCTTGAGATAATTGTACATACTTAAATCTATTAGTTTATTTGTTATCTTTTGAATAATCAGGAATAAAAAACTTTCCACAATAGTTACTGCTGCCGCGACACCTACAATTCCATAATTTGCCCCAATTATAACAGCTATCGTGAGCACAATTGCAGTTAAAATATTCCATTTAAATTGTATATCCGCCCGCCCCTTTGAAAGCAGTATAGAACCCACTGTTGTTCCAACAGATTTTAATACACCTGCCAGGCAAAGAACCTGTAACGGCAAAATAATTGGCATCCATTTCGAGCCATAAATAACTACAACAAATTCTGGTGCAACAACAAACATTCCGGCAAGCATGGGGAATGTAATTAAAGAAATATACCGCACTACTTTAAGATACCCTTTTTGTAATGTCTTATTATCATCTTGAATTATTGAAAATGCAGGAAATGTTACTCTTGTTACAAGGAGGGATATCTTAGACAAAGGAAATGTTATCAGATTATATGCAAGGGTATAATATCCCAATGCAGACGTACCAAGCAGTTTTCCAATAACCAGATAATCCGTATTTGAGTCTATATAATTAAGAACTCGCGAACCCATAACGTGACTACCGAAACCAAAAAGTTCCTTAAAATGTGCAAAGCTGAATTTTAATGAGGGTCTCCACGAACTTAGTCCCCAAAGTATAAAAACTGAAATGAAACTGCCGGAAAGTCCGCCATATACTAAACTCCATACCCCATAGCCATTCATTGCCAAAAAAATGGATATTAAACCTGAAACAAGTGTGTCACAGATTTCAGCTATTGTTATTTTTTTAAAATTGAGAATTTTTTCAAGTAATGTTCTCTGTACAACGCTTAATGGCCCAAGTATAAGGCCTACTGAGATAACGACAATTAACCAACGAACAAGTTTTTCTTGAAAAAAATCTGCAATAAAGGGTGAAACAAGTATACTTATAATACAGAGCATTGTACCCATGCCCAGGCTTGCCCAGAATGATGTTGAAAGATGTGTTTCATCGAGTTTCTTTCGTTGAATTATCGCTGCACTCAGCCCTAACTCATTAATTGTACTAATGAATCCCAGGAAAATTGCTGCTAATCCGACGATACCAAATTCTTCTGGATATAGTAATCTGGCGAGAATTACATTAACTATGAATCGAAAAATCTGAGTTGAAAACTGGGATATTCCAGTCCACAATATACCAATAAGGGTCGATTTTGTAAGTGTGTGTTTCATTCACCTACCTTTTTGCCAAAACAAATAAACAAGTAAAACATTGTAAAATTTTAAAAGTATCAGGAAAAACTTGAATATGGCAGGTTTTATGATAGACTCCTAAGCCAACTATAAGCAAAGGATATCGAAGTAATATAACATATTTCAATCATCAATACTAAGAAGGATATTAAGTATTAGTATGTTCCTTGAAAAAAATCAGCCAAATACTTTGGTCCATCAAATTTCTAATAATTATAAAATCTCCTGGAAGGCAACCAATTCGGTGCTGGCTAATGAGTTGCTCCTGCGCGAAATACTAAAAACAGTACCTTACGTAAAAGGGCGATTGCTGGACATAGGGTGTGGTGAGAAACCGTATCTGGACATTTTTTCTCCACATACTGTTTCTTATACAGGAATAGATATACCTCAGTCATTACACAAAAAAGATGCCGTAGATATCTTTGCTAATGCACACCATTTACCATTCAAAAAAGACACCTTCGATACGGTTCTTTGTCTTGAAATACTCGAGCATGTAAAACAGCCATTGGAAGTACTGAAAGAAATCCATAGAATATTAAAACCAGGATGCGTTCTTGTTTTGTCTGCACCGCAAAATTACTGGCTTCATAATGACCCCAAGGATTTTTATAGGTTTACACAACAGGGTTTAATAGAATTGGTCGAAGGTCAGGCAGGTTTTACGATAAACTATGTACATTCACTTGGAGGTACCAGAGAATTTTTAGTTGATTTTGTTTGCAAATATATACTTATGAAGTTAAACACGGGTATGCTTGGTAAAATAATACCCGCGACACTCAAAAAACTTATTGTAACCCTTCCTCAAATACTTTATCTCAAATTATTCAAAAACACGGATGTTAATATTCTTTTTTCCTTGGGGAATATCATTGTTGCTGTCAAATAATTTCCTCGACAATAAAAAGAGTATTAAGCTATAAAATGTGTAATTATAAGAGATTGTAGGGGAATACGATGAAGACAGTAGTTATAGAAAAGAAAAAATATACGTACGAGGATTATATGAAGACCTCGGATGATAAGCGATACGAACTCATTTCTCTTCTTTCCCCTTCTCAATGCTTTTTCGAATCATACTGCGTAAAAGAAAGCTGCGCTCGGCGCCACCCAGAAGTCTGCTGAGATTATCGTACAGGGTTGTGTCTGCTATCAGGGCGCCAATGGTGCCTTCCCCATGTTCAATCTCAACGGTAATCTTTTTGAGAGATTCAGAGGTGTCAACCAGATTCTCCATGAGTTGCTTCCCTTTAGGGTCGTAAATCAGGGAGTGGAGCAGCCCTTCTCCTTCCTGGAAGGCTTTTACGCTTTCGTTAAGTGATGCAGATACGTTGCTTAGTGATTCTACAAAACCGCTTTCATCCAGCTTTTTAAAAAACTTCGAAAATGACTCAATGATACCAAGTCCACTCTCAATAACTGTGGTATAGTTGATTGGTTCTGCACTTTTTATGAAATCCCCATCCTGCACAATGGGTTCAAGGCACGCGCCAGATGTGATCTCCACATAAGAATCCCCCGTTACGTAGCTCAACCATTTTATAGTAGCCACAGAATCCCGCGCTATATTTTTCTGAACCGATTTGTTTACCTGGAGTAAAACCTCTATTTCTGCACAGGGCAATTCCCTGGGTAAAATGATGCCTTTTACCTGCCCTATTCCCACTCCCATAAATCGTACCGGAGCGCCTGCCTGTAATCCATACACATTCAAAAAATTTGTTTTTAGCGTAATTTGAGGTTCAAAATATCCTTTCTGGGTACCGAGAATAAACACCATAGCGCCAAATCCTATGAGTGTTATTACAGTAAAGATTCCCGCCCTCAATTCAGCTATTTGTTCTTTTGTCATAAAAAGCCCCTTCTACACACAAATATTACCGCTGATAAAATCTTGTACTACCTGAATATTAGAGGATACAAGTTCTTCCCAGGTGCCGACTGCAACAATCTTCCCTTCATGGAGCATGGCGATCCGATCTGAAACAGTTTTTACGCAGTGCAGATCGTGCGTTACTACGATAGTGGTTATTCCCAGTTTTTTTTGTAATTCAATAATCAAATCATTGATACGCTGGGCAGTCATCGGGTCCAATCCCGTCGTGGGTTCGTCATACAGGATGATTTTTGGTTCGGTGGCAATCGCCCTTGCCAGTCCGACCCGTTTCTTCATCCCACCGCTCAATTCGTCTGGCATCTTCTTTTCAATACCACTCAAGCCCACAAGGTGTAGTTTTTCGGCTACCCGCCCTTGAATCTCTTTTTCTGTCAGCTTCAGATGTTCTCGCAGCGGATATGCAATATTTTCGAATACCGTAAGCGAATCAAACAAAGCCGCCCCCTGAAACAACATTCCTATGTGTTCCCGTAACGCAATCAATGCTTCTTCATTCATCTGTGTCACGTTATTATCCAGCAGTATAATGTCACCCTTGTCAGGCTTCATGAGTCCAATTAACTCCTTCAGGAGTACACTCTTTCCCGAACCGCTTCCTCCAAGGAGTGATATAATTTCGCCCTCTAATATGGATAAATTTATACCATTATGGACTAAAATTCCATTGAAGGATTTATATACGTTCTTAAATTCAATAATTACCTTTGACATTAAAAAATAATTAGAAACAATTTTGTCAGAAAGAAGTCTGAAATCAAGATTGAAATTGAAATAGTCACGACGGTAATTGTTGTAGAACGGCCTACTCCCGTTGTACCGCCTGAAGTTTTTAATCCAAAATGACAGCCAATTACTGCAATGAGCAAACCAAAAAATACCGTCTTCCCAATGCCACTTAATAAGTCTGAGATCTTAATGGTTGTTAAGACTGAATTAATATAGAAAATGCGGTCTATGTCAAGCTCAAACAATGCAATGACCATGCCTCCAAAAATCCCAATAATATCAGCGGTAACCGTGAGCAGTGGCAATGTAATCATCGCTGCGAGCATTTTTGGAGTTACCAGTTTTTTAATAGGGCTTGCCCCCAGCGCCCGCATGGCGTCGATCTGTTCGGTCACCTGCATGGAACCAATCTCCGCTGCAATGCCAGACCCCACCCTTGCGCCTACCATAATAGAAGTCAAAACAGGGCCTAGTTCTCTCACAAGAGATAGGGATACTACGCTGCCGACATACATCTCTGCGCCGTATATACTCAATCCATAGATTGTCTGAAGGGCCATGACCATCCCCGTAAATAGTGCAATAATATCAACGAGGAGAAGTGAACCTGCACCAAAGGTATCAACTTCCCGTGACACGAGTTTCAGATTGAACGGAGGCACAAAAATTCCACCAAGTCCTTTAACCGTTAATAGGGTTACTTGCCCCACCGAAAGGATAAACTTCTTAGCGATGATATCAATGGATAATAAAATGTTCATCAGTAATCCTTGCTACCTCATAACGCAAAAATTAGAGACTGTGCAGGTGTTTACACTATCCTTGCTGAAGTCTTCTTTTAACAATATAATTACAATATTTTAATATTCCAACAATGATAAGAATACCAATTGTCGAAAGTGTCGTTATGTATCCTATCTTAAATGTAATGGGAGCGTAAACAAACTCCACATTGTGCTTACCTTTTTCAAGGAATATTGACCGCAGTATATAATCAGTCTTATAAATCGTTGTTTCCTTATCGTCAATGTATGCTTTCCAACCGGGATAATATGTATCGCTCAATACCAAAAACCCGTTATTCTCCAATTCGATAGCTATTTTTACTTTGTTTGAAAGGTAGTCTAATTTCTTTATTTTGTAATTTATTTCTTTTTTTTCAAATGGCAGATTTGCCACATTTTCCCTTTGATCTTCTATAATTATTTCTTTAAAAAGGTCAAAATCTTCGCTAAATAATTTTCCTAAAAGTTCGGCTTTATTGTTTAAGACTATTGTTTTTCCAACAACAAAGACACGCGGACAATAATCGACATATTTCGAAACAGTTATTTTTGTACTGTCATTATTGAGTAGAATCTCATCCTTCCCGCCGGTAATTACAAATTTAATGTTTAACAATTTTAAGATATTATTTTGTATATCTAAAGAACGCGCTTGGTTGTTTAGATAATTTAAAAATTCTACATAATTATTTATCTGCAATTCTCCTCCACCCAATAGCTTAAAGATACGATCAGGAAGGCTGGTTTCCCCTGCCAACACAGATTTAGCCCGCAGAAAAGCCGAATCGGTTTTAATGCCGTATAAAAACTGTTGGGTTTTATTATAGGTCGAGCCTATCCTGAACAAATCTTTATCCGACTCTAAATAGGTTATTGCATCAGGTTTTGTTATATATACATCCGCGCTGGAATAATAATTAAGATCTTTAAACATAAAGAAAAGGTCTATAACGATTATTAGGGGTATTAAAAACTTTAAAACTTTATAGTCAATCTTTCTGGTAGTTCCCAGAAAAAATAAAATTATCCCCGCATTTAAAAAAATTAACATATACAAGAATCCTCTCATCATCAGGGAGTATCTCGACTCCAGAGATGTCGGTATTTCTACAAAATGCACCGTATTTATATATCCTTTTATGAGAGGGAACATCTTTGCTGGCATGAAATAGCCAAGCAAGAAAAAAGCAATTAAAAGAGCATCTGTGATAATTATTATCTTTAATACTAAATAGAGACAACTATCAGTCTTTTTGCTCTGAAGATTCTTTGTGTTCTTCACACTTACAAAGAAGTAATGTGCTCCAATACCGGAAATGATTGATAATGCAAATACAGCCAGTTCCATAATTCTAGATGGCCATCTGAATTTGTTGAAAAAAGGAAAGTAAGTGTAAGAAAAGTTATAAATAGGTGTATACATGCCTGATGCCAGGATTATCAGCAACACTGTGAGAGCAGAAAAAAAAGCAGTTACTATCCTGAAATTGGTTGCAGTGCCTTTAAGAGATGTATCTGTATTTGATAACTCATATTTTTTACAAAAAAGAAAAGCTGTTGATAATAAAACTAATATTAACGTGAATATTCCTACGTAAAAGCTACCCACCCAAAATTCAAACAGAGTTATTCCCCCGAATGCATTTGCATGACCTGGTATACCAAATAGATAAGGTATTAAGAAGGTAAATAAATGAAGCGGATGCAATGAAGCATCTTGTAACTGTGGATTAAAATTTTCAACCCTGAAGGATAATCTAGTCAATTCCAGAGTGGGCAAAAGTTGTATCATACTTAAAGAAATGGCTATTGTAGTGGCTAATGGTAAAACGAAAGCCGGTTTTGTGATACTTTTTATGTTCTTGGTAGTAAAAACCTGTATTGTAATTCTGACAATCCAGTATAATACCAATGAAAGATAAGCATAGTAAAATGTTTGCGGATGTCCTGCAAGTAGTTGAATTGACATGGCAATACCGGTAAAAATGCCATACCAAAGCGAAGTTTTCTTAATTGCATTATCCAGTAAGTAAAATATTAATGGAACCCAAATAATAGTACTTACAAAGCTTAAAAACTCTAACCTGCTAATAGTTACACCATTAAACATAAATATGATTGCAGAGACGAATGCAGCAATTCTGGCCACATTCCAATGTCTCATCAAAATATACATAAAAACACCAGCCAGAAATATATGAAGAACGATGAACCATCGTAATGCAGTAATTATGGGAAGTGTATAAAACATGAGATTAAGAGGATAGAATACGGCAGTTTGAGGAAAGGCAATAAAAGGCTGTCCTAGGGAAGAATAGGGATTCCAGAGTGGCATTATTCCATTTCTGATAGATTCACGTGCAAAGATACGCCATGGTATGAAGTCACAATAAAGATCGCGTAAAAGCAAAATCTTGTCGTGAAAAATCATTTGGTCGAAAAAAATTATCGTTAAAATGAATAGAGTGGTTATGTAAATTACATCTTTTGCCCTTTCTCCCATTCTCATATAAATAATATCCGTCCTTTTCTATCGAAACTATTCTTCTGTAGGTGTGAATTTAAAAGACCTTACCAAATTTGTAAAATTATTTTGCACATAATCAAATGAATCAGACGGAGACCAGTATACCAGGTCGTATACCTTATTTCCAAACTTGATGACGTAGGAATCTATCTTGAATTTATAATTATCTATTTCACACACGAAAATAGTGTGCATTGCCAGTTGGTTACCCACGATGACGGATTCTTTCCGTAACACCTTTTTCTCTTTCATTCCAATAAAAAGCTGACTATTCAGCATTTCTAAGGAAAGCGCCTTGTTTTCTATGTCGCTAGAGATGAAGGCGATCATGGCATGATGTTGTCTATGCCATAAGGCGATATCTTCTTTACCTACCCTAATTATTTCCCACCCTTTTTCTGGGATGTTTACTGTATAGTTTTTATGTGGTGGTGAAAGGATACCATCTTTGACCTGCAATTGAGCGCAACCGAGCATTAATATAAAACAGGGTACACCCAGCCAGCGGATTACATGTTTAATTTGAAAATAATGCAATAATTACTCCTTACGAAAAGAATCATAATCAAAGGTTATGTCCTTATATCCACTAGATTTCGTCCTGTCAAGTTTTTTTCCAAGCAACTGTATCAATCTTTTTGGGTAACAATGCTTGACTTATTATTACTGTTCATTTAACATAATTAACTTAATTGGGACACAGATAAACAGATGAACACCGAGTGCAATTTTGTCTTTTAAATTTCCTTAATCCCGATAATCGTTCGACTGATCCTTCGACAAGCGTTCGACTGAGCTCACGCCGAAGGCTCAGGATGCAGTGCCGTTCATGGTGAGTCTGTCGAACCATCACGACGAAGTCTGTGATTGTCCGCATCCCAAAAGGAACTCTATAAAAATATGATTTCAGTCGATACCGCAGTAAAAATTGTTACGGATGTAGTAGTGCCGCTGCCAGCCAAAACAGTGCCTTTTGAGAGTGCCCTGGGATTGTGTCTTGCACAGGATGTCCAATCAGACATTAATATGCCCCCATTTGAACGTTCGGCAATGGATGGTTATGCTGTGATTGCAGAAGATACCGCTCGTGCCCCGGTTGAATTGACTGTGATTGAGGATATTGCAGCCGGTCACATGCCCACAAAAAAGGTGCAACGTGGACAGGCGTCCAAGATCATGACAGGTGCTGCGGTCCCTGTGGGGGCTGATGCTGTGGTCAAGGTGGAGGAAACAGAAGACCTTTTGCCACATAATCGAGTAAAAATTCTCAGGACAATCGATAAAGGAAGAAACATCTCGAAAATGGGCGAGGATATGAAGGTCGGGCAGATAGTGCTTCGCAAAGGCGTACCTGTCAGACCCCAGGAAATCGGTATCCTTGCTACCGTGGGGAAGTCACGTGTTGAGGTGTTTCCCGCCCCAAAAGTTGGCATTATTTCCACAGGTACTGAGTTGGTTGATGTCGAATCTACGCCTTCCGCCGCGCAGATCAGGAATAGTAATGGTTATTCCCTTGCTGCGCAGGCCAGACGCTTGAAGGCAGATGTTGAACTGTTGGGTACTGTTAAGGATACCAAAGAGGAAATCTCCCGTATTATGCACAGAGGTTTGCAAAAGGATATCTTGATCCTTTCCGGCGGTGTCTCTATGGGGGAATATGACCTCGTGGGTGATGTAATGAAGGATTTAAATACTCAGATTTATTTTGAGAAAGTGGCGCTGAGACCGGGAAAGCCCGTCATTTTCGGCAAAAAGGACAAGACCTTTATCTTCGCCTTGCCGGGAAATCCAGTAGCATCCTTTGTTACCTTCGAACTTTTCATTTACCCCGCTATACGAAAAATGATGGGATTTACCACCCTTCACAGAACTACATTAAAGGCGTCTCTGGAAGTAGAAATACTTGTCAAGAGAAAGCGGCGTGAATATCGCCCTGCATTCCTTCGCATGCAAAACAACCAATGGTTTGTTTCTCCTGTAGAATGGCATGGTTCTGCCGACCTGCTGTCCACCACACGGGCCAACTGCTTACTTATTGTTCGCGAAGACGCTGAAAAACTCAGTGTGGGACAATTGGTCGACGTCATCCTGCTCGACTAAAGCAGGACATTGATTTCCACAGCACAGTAGTTAGGATTAAATAATGAAAATTGACAAAAGTTCAAGACACTCAAAGATTGCTGGTAATTTTGGCGAAACATTAAGAAGATTCGGTATTTCAGTAAAAACCAGAACACGAATATCTGGTACAGAAAATGAAGGATTATATGTAAAACCAACAGATATAGATAAAGTTAAAAATGCTTGCATCCATTTTGCTTGCGAACCTTACTTTGGAATTGTTGTAGATCGTGCTAATAAAATCGATGCTATTTTAGTTTCAATGGACAATTTAATAAAAATAAACGGTATTGGAAAAACGCACTTTAATATAAAGGTTAAGGTTAATGAAGGATTTATGGAAAAATATATGAAGATACATGATGGTTTGATTATTAGATTTGAATATAAAGAATTTTCAAAAAATTAAATCCTAACAATTGCATTTACCTGACACTAATTCCACTGCCCTAACTTGGCATAAGTGATGCATATCGCTAGCAGTTGAAAATAAACGAAGTTCCATGAGGGCGGTCTGTTTATGGAAATCCAAAGGGTTAATAAGAATAGCCCCATTAGGGGTGGTCTGTTTGTAGTAGTAGATGAAAGACGATAAGCCGATAAGCCACAGAGTGGCGACCTGTTTGTAGAATTAAGATTCAAATGTTAAAGAAAGCTCCATAGGAGCGTCCTGAAATATGTCCAATACCTATTCGCAAATTTACATTCAGATTGTCTTTGCGGTAAAAGGAAGGCTGAATCTTATTCCAAAGCAATGTCGGGAAGAATTACATAAATATATTACAGGCATCGTGCAGAATCGTGAACAAAAAATGCTGTCGGTTTTTTGCATGCCCGACCATACACATTTGTTGGTTGGGTTAAAACCATCCATTGCCATTTCTGATCTGGCAAGAGATATAAAAGCCGGTTCGTCAAATTTCATCAATGATAGTAAGTGGATGTCCGGCAAATTCAATTGGCAGGAAGGATTTGGCGCTTTCTCTTATTCCAGAAGCCACATTGACACTGTGATCAAATACATTCTAAACCAGGAGGAGCATCACAGAAAGAAAACTTTTAAGGAAGAATACATTGACTTTCTGAAGAAATATGAAATTAAATATGATGAAAAATATTTGTTTGAATGGATAGAATAAACAGGTCGCTCCTACGGAGCTAAATACATTATTCGCATTCAATGCTACAAACAGTTGTCTCCGATGGAGCCAGAGGAATGCAAATCAGTCTAACATAGGTAACATGACGGCCTCACCAGGGGCGATCTGTTTGTAGAAGTTATTTCTCCATTTCTCTACCTTCACCCTTTCTCCTTCCTTACACATGTTTTTGCCATAAATGTCAAATATTTTTATCAAGATACTCTATGCTGCTTGATTAAAAAAGAGTGGATTTTTGTTTTATGATGGTTCTTTCTCCCATCCGCCGCCGAGCGCCTTATAGAGGATAACGAGGTTCAGCGATACGGAGCGTTCATTCTGTACCAGTTCTTCCTCTGATTTGCAGAGTGACCGTTCTGCATCCAGCACATTAAGGAAATTGACCAGTCCCTTTGTGAATAGTTCGTTCGCCAGTTCCACGGCGCGGCGATTGGCGTTTACCGCCTCAGTAAGGTTCTTTCTCCTTATGTGTTCTGCGGTGTATGCTACGAGCGCATTTTCGACGTCTTCGAGAGAAGTCAGCACGGCCTTTTCGTAGTTAAGCATTGCCTGTTCCTGCCGTGTATTTTGCACCCGAATATTTGCGCGGATACGTCCTGCATCGAAAATAGGCCAGCGAACGGTTGGCCCAAATGACCATAAGCGGCTGTGGGTAATGGAAAAAGCGTTTATGTCTTCGGTCTGAAACCCGAAGCTTCCTGTCAGAGAAAATTTCGGAAACCAATCCGCCGTTGCCATACCAATCCGCGCTGTTGCCGCAGCCAGTTCCCGTTCTGCGCGGCGCACGTCAGGCCGGCGGCGCAAGAGATCAGACGGCAAACCCACAGGCACCGTTACAGGCGTGTGTGGAATTTGAGATTCTTTTGTTAACTCCGTTAGTAAATCGCCCGGCTTTTGTCCCAGCAGTATACCGATTCGGTGAATTGCCTGTTTCATGGGATTTTCCAGTAAAGGTATTTGCGATTGTGTTGTGGCCAGTAATGCTGTAGCCTGCACAACGTCAAGTTCGCTGGAAAGTCCGGCATTGTACCGCGCCTGGACGATTTCCACCGCTTCCTGCTGGGTGCTTATGTTCTTATAAACAATCTGCAACCTCCGCTGGTAGCCGCGCACTTCTATATAATTTCTCGCTACTTCTGCAAGTAGCGTAATGAGCACATCTCTCTGATTTTCCACTGCCGCGTCAATTTCGGCATTGGCCGCCTCAACGGCGCGGCGCTTGCCGCCAAACAGGTCAATCTCCCAACTGGCGTCGAATCCTGTCTCGTACAGGTTTCGTTTTATTTTGGCGCTTGGTGGAATTGTTGAAATGCCGG
>Ga0080064_1005703_pt1 | contig 14251 bp, 14 predicted proteins | sample Subgrocontami54m_FD_69260 | JGI IMG/M metagenome (GOLD analysis project Ga0080064, IMG submission 69260) | Subsurface groundwater microbial communities from S. Glens Falls, New York, USA - GMW46 contaminated, 5.4 m (SPADES assembly) (version 2) ...
AGGCCCCAGCCGAGCGCGGGCCCGAGCGGCGCGGCCTCCATCGGTTGCAGCGCGGCGGCGCCCGACAGTGCGGTCTTGCTCCAGCCGCGCTCCTCGCTGAGCACCGCGAAGTAGGCGCCGAAGGCCTGGATCAGAAGCCAGGACTGCAGGAACTGGAGGGCGAAGCCGGAGGCGACGATCCGCCAGCCCCGGAAGACTTTCATGCCCCGAGGATACTTGTACCGGAGCGGCGCGACAACCCGTGCCGGGCGATCGGTCGTAGGCGTCTATTGCGGCTGCGCGTGATGTGGGAGCGTTGCATCTGCGACGGCCATGTCGTAACTTCGCGATGCATTCAATCCGCGCGTCAATTGTCAGGACCATCAACATGGCAAGAACATTCAAGAAGCTGGTTACGGTGCATTGGGGGGACTGCGACATTGCGGGCATCGTGTATTACCCGAAGTTCTTCGACCTGATCAACGTGGTGACGGAGGACTGGTTCAAGGAGGAGCTGGGCACTTCGTACGCGGAGCTGATGCGCAATCACCACGTGGGATTTCCCACGGTGAGCGTACGCTGCGATTTCCTGGTTCCGTGCCAGTTCGGGGAGGACATCGAGCTGTCCTTGTTCGTGGCGTCGCTCGGACGCAGTTCACTGTCCCTCGATTTCAGGGGCCGGGTCGGAGGCAGGGAATGTCTGCGTGCCGTGCATACGCTCGTCATGATGTCCAGGGACACCTATAGCGCATTGCCCATCCCCGATGAACTTCGCGCGCGGATGGAACCCTTCGTCAATTCGGACACGGACTCGGGAGCAGCACGGATCTAGGCAGTTCGAGCAGCCCCCGCGCGCGCGGCGATTTGCCTTGGGTCAATATGCGCGGCGCCGTGTCGGGGTATCTTGATTTCGCAAGACGCACGCTGCTACGGGAACCCGGATGGAATCGCCGCTGTTTTCCGGCCTGTTTGGCCTGCCGTGGTGGGGGGACGCGGTGGTCGCCCTGGCGCTGACCCACGTCACCATTGTCGGGGTCACGGTATTCCTGCATCGCCATCAGGCGCACCACGCGCTCGACCTGCACCCGGTCGTCAGCCACTTCTTCCGGCTGTGGCTGTGGCTCACCACCGGCATGGTGACCAAGCAATGGGCCGCCGTGCACCGCAAGCACCACGCCAAATGCGACACTCCGGATGACCCTCACAGCCCGCAGATTCTGGGGCTCAACCGCGTGCTGTGGGGCGGAGTTTTCCTGTACGTGAAAGAGGCCAACCGGCCCGATACCCTCGAGCGCTACGGCCACGGCACTCCGGACGACTGGCTGGAGCGCAACCTCTATTCGAGGTTCACGAGAGCCGGGCTGATCGCGATGGGCGTCATCGACATCGTCCTGTTCGGCATCGTTCCGGGCATGCTGATTCTCGCGACGCAGATCGTGTGGATCCCGTTCTGGGCCGCAGGGGTGATCAACGGCATCGGCCACTACTGGGGCTATCGCCATTGGCCCACGCCGGACGCGAGCACCAACATCGTGCCATGGGGCATTCTGATCGGCGGCGAGGAGCTGCACAACAACCACCACGCCTACCCCACGTCGGCCAGGCTCTCGAACAAGTGGTACGAGTTCGACGTCGGCTGGTCGTACATCCGCCTTCTCGAGGCGCTGGGGCTCGCCACGGTCAAGCACATTGCGCCGACTCCGCATTTCACCGCTCCCAAGCCGGCCGTCGATCCCGATACCCTGAAGGCGGTGATCGCCTGTCGCTACGACGTGCTGGCGACGTACGCGCAATCGCTGAAGCGAACCTATGCCGAGGAACTCGGCAAGCTGCGGCGACTCTCGCCGCAGGAGGCGCGCGCGCTGCAGACCGTCGAGCCCTGGCTGGACCGGGACGACAAGATGCTGCACGACGCCGAGCGCGCTCGGCTTGCCGAAGTGCTGCCGAAGTCCCACGCGCTGCAGACCATGGTTTCGATGCGCCGCGAGCTGGCCGCGGTATGGGGACGCTCCACGGCCACGCGCGACCAGCTCGTCAGGCAACTGCAGGACTGGTGCCGGCGCGCGGAGGCGAGCGGGATCGGTTCCCTGGTCGAGTTCTCGCAGCGCTTGCGCTCTTACGCCTGAACCGGGGCTTTCCGCTTCGCTCCGCCGGGGTTACCGGGTGCTTGCGTAGTACTCGACGCGTCGCTCGAGAATGGCGATGGCCTCGGACACCGCGAAGGCAAACAGGAAGACGACCAGGACGAGGGCCCAGAACTCCTCCATCAGGAAGTGCTGGGAATAGAGTTCGAACAGCTCCCCGACGCCGATGATCGAAACGAGCAGTTGGCCGATCACGACACCCTTCACCCCGCGGATCGCCCCCAGGCGGACCCCGGCGAGGATTTCCGGCAGCGCGCTCAGGATCAGCACCTTGGAGTAGATCTGGTGGCGCCGCGCGCCGAAGGAGCGCGCCATCTCCACCAGTGAGCGGTCGGCGTGCACGATGCCGATCTGGGTGTCGAGCACGATCACGAACACCGCGAACAGGAATACCGTCACGACGACGGTGGTTTCGCCGATCCCGACAACCGCCATCAGGATCGGCACCAGCGCCGAGATCGGCGCGCTGACGAAGATGTTGACCCACATCCCGAGTATCCGCCCCACGCCCCGCACGCGGGCCATCAGGACGCCGAGGGGAATGCCGATCGCGAGCGCAAACGCCATGCCGATTGCGAACGAGCGCAGCGAGATGAGCGCTGCCGCGGCGAATTTTTCGGTCGCCAGCACCGTCGTCGCCGCCATGACGATGCGCGACAGCGGGGGAACGATCGTCGAGAGCTCCGCCCGCCCGGCCAGCTCCCAGACGAGCGCCCAGATCGCGAGCGAAAAGACCATCGGGATCTTCCTTCCGGCGAGCGTCATCGTGGCGGCCTCTTCGATCAGACGATGTACTGCTTCAGGATCTGCCAGATCTCGTCCACCGTGTCGAGATATTGCCGGTCGCGCCGGATCTCGTCGGGGCCCTTGCTGCGCGCTATTCCGGGGCGAATGATCCTCGACACCGTTCCAGGCCGCGGGGAGAGCAGCACGATCTGGTCCGAGAGATAGGCCGCCTCCTCGATGCTGTGGGTAACGAAGATCACGGTCTTCTGCTTGTGTCTGAGCAGGTCGAGCAGCTCCTCCTGGAATTTCCGCCGGGTCTGCTCGTCCACCGAGGAGAACGGCTCGTCCATCAGGATGATGTCGGCATCGACGGTCAGCGCGCGGGCGAGACCCACCCGCTGCTTCATGCCGCCCGAGAGCTGGTTCGGGTAACTCGACTCGAAGCCGCGCAGACCGACTTCGGCGATGTGCCGGCGCGCGATCTCGTGACGCTGTTCCAGGGGAACCCCCTGCAGTTCCAGGCCGAAGGCGACGTTCCTGAGCACGTTGGCCCAGGGCAGCAGGGCAAAGTCCTGGAATACGAACGCCCGTTCCGGCCCCGGGCCGTGCACCCTTCTCCCCTTGACCCACACCTCGCCCGCGTTCGGCACGATCAGCCCGGCGATGATCTTGAGCAGCGTCGTCTTCCCGCAGCCGCTGGGCCCGAGCAAGGTGCTCAGCTGGCCGGGAGGAAAGGCGAGCGCCACGTCCTTGAGCGCCTCGACCCCGCCGTCGTAGGTCTTGCCGACCCCCTTCACCTCCACGATCGCGTGCATTTCAGGATCCGCGGATTTCAGGAGGGAAGAGCGCCCGCTCCAGCCGCTCGAGCCCGTAGAGGGTGAGCGCCGCAACCGCGATGATCGAAGCGATCGCGGCAAACATCCTCGGATACTCCGCCACGGAGCTGTGATAGGTGATCAGGTCCCCGATGCCGGTCGGCGTGATCAGCAGTTCGGCGATCACGACGCCGATGAAGCCCATCGCCAGTCCCAGCCTGAGTCCGGCGAAGATCAGCGCGGCGGCGTACGGCAGAACGATCTTGACCACCTCCTGGCGCCGGCTCCCGAGAAAGGCGCGGCACATCTGGACCAGCGAAGGGTTGGTGTTGCGGATGCCCTTGTAGGAATTCATCACGATGACGGGCGCGGCCAGGAACACGACCGCCAGCACCTTGGAAGCCAGCCCGATTCCGTAGAGGTAGGTGATCAGCGGGATCATCGCCGCCATCGGGGCCGCCTGGAGGATGATGAAGACCGGCAGCGTAAGCCACTCCACCGTGCGCGAGAGCCCCATCCCGACTCCGAAGCCGACTCCCGCGATGCCGCATATGGCGATTCCGATCAGCAGCGGCTGCAGGGTGGAGACGTAAGCCTTCGCGAGACTGCCGTCCGCAATCATCGCCAGCAGCGCGAGCAGCGTCTGGCTGAACGGCGGGAACGCCGCGCTGACCGGCCAGCGTCCTGCGATCTCCCATGCCCCGAAAAAGAAGGCGAACGAAACCAGCTGCCACACGGCATGGCTGGCGATCATGCGTCCTGGATTCACTGATCAGCATTCCCCGGCGTGCAAGAACTGCAGCACCGCAGTGCTGCGAGCGCAGCGCCGGGCGCCCTATGAGACGGTTACCGTACTTTGGCGAGCGCGGCCTTGAGCGGCGCGAAATTCCAGAAATCCGCCGCCTTGAGGTTCTCCCCCTTGAGCGCTCCGGCGAGCTGGAAGAATTCCAGGTCGTTCTTCGCCGCGTTCTCGCCTCCCCCGTCGTTGGGGAAAATGCCGCCCTTCGCGGCTTCTTCGAAGTAGGGAAGGATTTCCGCCTCGAGCTTGGCCGGCAGGTCCTTCAGCAGCCCGAGCTTCCTGCGCTCTTCCAGGATCGACTTGGGATCCTTGTTGATCTCGCGGTTGACCTTGATCAGCTCTTCCACGAAGATCGCGACCGCAGCCTGGTTCTTGTCCAGGAATGCCTGGGTGGCGAACAATGCCTCATCGCTCGCTTTCACCTGCCCCAGCGGCAGGATGACGAACTTGCCCGGCGCCTCCTTCATCACGTAGTTCTTGTTGCTTGCGTCCAGGATCGACGCCTTGATCGTGCCTTTCAACAGGCCCAGGGCGCGGACGTTGGAACCGGGAACGAAACTCACGTTCTTGTAGGTGATCTTGTGCTCTTTCGCCATCAGCCGCATGATCGCCTCGGTTCCCGAGCCGCGGGTGTGGACCGCAATCTCCTGGCCGTCGAGATCCTTCCAGGTCTTGTAGAACTCGGCGTTCACGATCGGAAAGAACTGGAGCGCGCTCATCTGGTAGAAGAACCGGACGGGGACGTTCACCTTCTGCACGGCGGCGTACGGCGTTCCCTGCCCGATGTCGGCCTGGCCGTTGATCACGGCCTGCGTCGCCACTTCCTCGCTCTTGAATGCGGTGACCTCGACCTCCACGCCACGCTGCTTCGACCGCGCGACCGCCACCAGCAGCGGCAGCTCGTCGATCGAGATCACGTCGCCCAGGGCATACTTGATCCGCGTGCCGGCCTGTGCCGCTGCCTCCCCGGGAAGCGCGCCGGTCAGCAGCGTCGCCAGCAGCGCGATGGCAAGCGGAGTTCTCAGGAAACTGGACATGGCCCTCTCCTCTGGATGTGCGCCCTGGATGCCGCAGCCGCGCCCCGCGCGGTTGCGGCCGGATCTGGAGCCGAGCGATACGCCGCCCGAATCACGGGCTAAGCTAACAGGGCGTGCGACGCCGTGTCAATCCGGCCGCGAATCGCAGCGCGCGTCCGCGGCCGCGCCGGCCTACCGATTCGCGATGCCCAGCTCGGGGATGAGCTTCGCGTAGCGGTCGCTCTGGGCCTGGATGTATGCGGCGAACGCGTCGGGCGTCATGGGGTCGGCGATGTCGACCGCCAGCGCAACGAAACGGGCGCGAACCACCGGGTCCTTCATCGCCTTCTGCACCTCCGCGTTCAAGCGCTCGAGCACCGCGCGCGGCGTGCCGGCGAGCGCATACAGGCCGAAATGAGGCCCGCCGTCCACGCCCTTGACGCCGGACTCCTCGAGCGTCGGCACACCCGGGTAGTCGGGGTGGCGTGAACCTCCGGCCACCGCCAGCATGCGCAGTTTGCCCGACTTGACATGCTGCAGGCCCACCCCGGGATCCAGTGCGAGATCGATCTGCCCGCCGAGCAGATCGTTCAGCGCCGGTCCCGCGCCCTTGTACGGGATATGGTTCAGCTTGATGTTCGCCTCGCGGTTGAACACCTCGCCGGCGATGTGGGGCGAGGTCCCGTTGCCCGGCGTCCCGTAGTTCAGCTTGCCCGGATTGGCGCGCGCGAGGGCGAGGAATTCCGCCAGGTTGGCCGCCGCAACCTTCGGGTGGACGATCAGATAGAGCGACACGCGGCCCGTCGGAACGATCGGCGCAAACACCTTGAGCGGATCGAGATCCGCGCGGCGGACCAGGTGCGGCGCGATCATCGTGGTGCTGCCCGGCGCGTAGAGCAACGTGTAGCCGTCGGGCTCGCCGCGCGCAACGGCTTCGAATCCGATGTAGCCGTCCCCGCCCGGACGGTTTTCCACCACGACCGGCTGGCCAAGCGATTCGGAAAGGCGCGCGCCGATCAGGCGCATGGTGACGTCGGCGACGCCGCCCGGGGCCACGTTGACGACGACGCGCAACGGTTTCACGGGCCAGGTCTGCGCGTGCGATGTGACCGAAAGGCACAGGGCTGCGAGCAGCAGGAATATTCTTGGCATTGGTATCTCCCTGTTGAAGTGCACGGCGCTCAAGATACGCGAAAACCGGCTCGGCCAGAAGTGCCGCTCGAATTCCGCCCGGATCGGGGCTCCGGCCGGGCGAGCGAAACCCGGGAGACACGCCGATCATGCGCGGGCCAAGGCAAGGGCAAATCCTTCTTGCGCCGCAGCATCGACTTCGGACTTGCCGTCGGCCGCTGCATGGTTGCCGGGGCCTTCGCGGATACTTTGACCTGCGTCACAGCACTCGCGTGAAGGAGGCGTCTGATATCTCGTGATACACCGCGGTATCGCCCTGCCGGAGGAGAGAGTCATGGAAACGAATGCTTCGGACGTATCCAAGGTGCAATGCGAACTGTGCCTGAAGCTGATTCCCAAGTCGGAGGCCAAGAGCGCCGAGGCCGTCGATTACGTCGTGTATTTCTGCGGTCTCGATTGCTTCGAGAAGTGGGCAACGCAGCGCCGAGAGGACGAGCTCGCGATCGGATCCGACTGAGGTCCTGCGGCCGGAACCGGACCCCGGCTCCGGCGGAGGGTGACGCAACGTCGCCGAAGGAGGTGCCGAGATGATCGAAACACAGCAACTGACGAACGTTGAACGGGTGCCGTGCGAGTTCTGCCTGAAGGACGTGCCGAAGTCCGAGGCGCAAAGCGTGGAAGCGTGGGACTACACGGCCTATTTCTGCGGGCTGGAATGCTACGAGGAGTGGGAGGCGGAACAGATCAGGGAGAGGACGCAGGAGAGCGGGGAGCCGTAGTCGCCGAACGGCGCCGTCCACGGGCGGGTCAGCGTCCCTTGAAGCGCGGCCGGCGCTTTTCCTTGAAGGCGGCGACGCCTTCCTTCGCGTCTTCGCTCTGCAGGATCTCCTCGATGCGGCGCTGCGCCGCGTACATGGTCTCCACCGGACTGCGCGGCAGCGTTTCCGCCATCATGCGCTTGAACATGCGCAGCACGAGCGGTGCGCCGGCGGCGAGCGTCGCCGCCATCTGCCGCGCCGCGTCGAGCTGTTGGCCGACCGGCACCACGCGGTTCACCAGGCCTACCTGGTAGGCGCGCTCGGCCGTGAGCGGATCGCCGAGCATCATCAGTTCCAGCGCGACCTTGTGCGGAATGCGCCCGGCGACGGCGGTGATCATCCCGGCGGCGATGCCGAGCTTGGCCTCGGGATACACGAAGCGGGCGTTTTCGGCGGCGACGCACAGATCGGCCATCGCCACCATGGCGACGCCGCCGCCGATGACCAGGCCGGCGACGGCGGCGATGACCGGCTTTTCCAGCGGAACGCCGACATTGGGAACCGCCTGCCAGAATTTCGGCGGCGGTTCCTTCAAGTCGGCGCCCGCGGTGAACACCTCGTCGCCGGTCGCGGTGAGGATCGCCACCCGCTCGGAGTCGCTTGCGTCGAAGCGCCGCCAGGCTTCGTAGAGCTGTCTGCACAGCTCGACCGAGAGCGCGTTCCTTTTCGCGGGCCTGTCGATGGTGATGACGGCGACACCGTCCTCGGATTCGTATCTCACCAGCGTTTCGCTCATCGGGATCTCATTCGAGTGTCGCGCGGCCGTCCACCGCGATGACGCCGCCGCCCGCGGCGCGGGCGAGCAGCGGATTGATGTCGAGCTCGCGCAAGGCCGGGCCGAGGTCGCACGCCAGCCAGGACACGCGGCTGACCGCGTCGGCGATGGCCGCGACGTCGGCGCGCGGCCGGCCCCGGACGCCGGCGAGAACCGGCCAGAGAGCGAGCTCGCGAAGCAGCGTTTCGACCCGCTGCGGCCCGAGCGGCGCGCACGCGAGCCTCACGTCCTTGAGTACTTCCACCAGTATCCCGCCCAGGCCGACCATGACTTGCGGGCCGAAGCCTTCGTCATGGCGCGCGCCGACGATGAGCTCCGCCTCGCCCGAGGCCATCTCCTGAACGACCGCCGCGGGCGCCTCGCCCGGGGACGCGGCGAGGAGCGCCGCAGTGACCGCGGCGAACGCGGCGCCTACCGCGCCCGCATCGGCGAGACGCAGCTTCACCAGGCCCGCGTCGCTCTTGTGCACGACCCTGCGGCTGACGCCTTTCAGCGCCACCGGGTAGCCGATCGCCTCGGCGGCGGCCACCGCCTCGCCGGCGGAGCACACCACGCGCTCGCGCGTGACGGGGATGCCGTAGGCGCGCAGCAACGCCTTGGCCTCGACCTCGGTGAGCGGGCCGGCGGGCAGGCCGCGCGGCGCGGGCCCGCATCCCGGCGGCCGCGCGGGCGCGGCTTCGGCAAGCTCCGCCTTGAGCGCGCGCAGCCGCACCATCGCATCCACTGCCCGCAGCCCGTCGTCGATGCGATCGACGAACGGCAGGCCGGCCTCGATCAGCCGCGCGCGCACCGGCTGGCCGAAACTGCCGGCGTCCACCACGACGACCATGGGCTTGCGCGTGTCGCGCCAGGTGGCGACAAGGGCATCGGTCGTTTCCTTCATCAACGGCTGCGGAGTCATGATGAAGAAGGCGATCGCGACTTCGCGGTCCTCCGCGACCGCCTTGATCGTCTCGGCGAAATTCTCAAGCGCAAGCGCGCCCTTGTGCGCGCCGAGATCCATCGGATTGTTGATGTGGCTCGGCAGGTAGTAGCGCTCGAGCCGGGCGCGCGTCTCCGCGCTCCACGCGGCAAGCGGAAGACCGGCCGCGGTCATTCGATCGATGGTCACGGCGCCCCCGCCGCCGGAGCTCACGATCAGCCCGATGCCGCCGCTGCCGATCGGGCCCAGCCTGTCGAGGACCCCGGCGGTGAGCACCATGCCTTCGGGCTCGTCGAGCAACACCACCCCGGTCGCGCGGCAAGCCGCGGCGAACGCCGCATAGGAGCCCACCATGCTCGCGGTATGCGAGCGCGCCGCGACGCTGCCCGCGTCGGTGCGCCCGGCCTTGACCGCGAGCACGGGCTTGCCCGCGGCGGCTGCGCGGCGCGCGAGTTCCATGAAGCGCCGCGGCGACTTGATTCCCTCGACGTACAGGCAGATGGTGGAGGTCGCGGGATCCTCGATCAGGTGCTCGAAGAAATCGCACAGCTCGAGGTCCGCCTGGTTGCCCACGGAAACGAGCCGGCTGAAGCCGACGCCGTGGTCCTCGCCGAGCACGAAAAGCGTCCCCATCAGCGCTCCGCTCTGGCTGACGAGGCCGACACCGCCCGGCCTGAGCCGCGCGACGTGTTGTAGCGTCATCGTCGAGCTCAGCGCGAGGCTGTGCGGCGGGTTGATCATTCCCATGCAATTGGGGCCAACCAGCCGCATGTCGTGGGCCCGCGCGACCTCCGCGATCTCCTCCTGAAGCCTCGCGCCCGTGGCATCGAACTCGGCGGTCTGCGCCGTGATGACGATGCAGGCGCCCACGCCGGCGAGCGCGCACTCCTCCACCGTGGCGCGCAGCAGGCCGACGGGAACGGCCACGACCGCGATGTCGATCGGGCCCGGAGCGGCGGCGATGCTCGCATAGGCCTTCAGCCCGAGCACCGAATCCCGGTTCGGATTGATGGGCAGCAGGCGCCCCGGATAGCCGTGCCGCAGGATATTGTGCAGGATGCGTCCGCCGAACTTTTCCAGGCTGTCCGAGGCGCCGATGACGGCGATCGACTCGGGGCTCACCACGCGTGCGACGGGAATGCGCGGCGCCACCGTCATTCGACGACCTGGATGTTCGCGCGGCGCTTGATGTCGGCGTAGAGCTGCAGGTCGGATTTCAGTATGGCGGCGAGCGCCTCCGGTCCCCTGACCGACGGCACGATGCCGGCCGCCAGGATCTTCTTTTCCAGCTCGGCATCCTTCGACGCGGAGGCAATGCCGCCGAAGAGCCTGGCGACGATCTCCGGGGGCAGGTTGGCGGGACCGAACATCGCGAACCAGCCCACGAGCGAGAACCCCGGCAGCCCCGACTCCTTCATGGTGGGCACATCCGGGAGGCCGGGAAAGCGCTGCGGGCTGGTCGTGGCGATCACCCGGATCCTGCCGGACTTCGCCTGGGGAACGACCACCGGATCCAGCATGAACTGCACCCGGCCGGCGGCAAGATCCGTCACCGCCGCTCCACTGCCGCGGTAGGGTACGTGCACGGCGTCGATGCCGGCCTGCAGCTTCAGCAGCTCGCCGGCGAAGTTTCCGAACGAGCCGCTGCCGGCGGAGCCGAAGTTCAGCTTTCCGGGCTCGCGCTTCGCCAGCGCGATCAGGTCCGCGACGGTCTTGACCGGAAGTTGCGCATTGACGCCGAGGAACTGGGGCGCCTCCACGATCATCGCGACGGGCGTGAAGTCCTTCACCGGGTCGTACTGGATGGTGGCGCTGACCAGCGGCTGGATCACGTGCGTGGCGTTGTTGCCGACCATGAGCAGGTAGCCGTCCGGCGGGGCTTTCGCGACCGAGGCGCTGCCTATCATCCCGGCCGCACCGCCGCGATTGTCCACGATGAACGGCTGTCCGAGTCCCGCCGTCAGGCGTTCGGCGTAGAGCCGCGCGACGACGTCGTTGGTCCCGCCCGGCGGATACGGCACGACGATGGTGACCGGCCTCGCCGGCCACGCCTGCGCGAATGCCTCGAACGCCGCCACGGCGGCGGCCACTGCGACGGCAAATGCGAAGCGCTTCATTGTGTCTCCTTCTCAAGCAGCATTGATCGACGGGGGCATCCGTTTCGGCGCGGGGATCTCCCTTCCGCCGAGCTCGCGCGTGATGCGCTGCGCATGCGCGAGCACCTTCGCTCCGACATCGCGCGTGCGGGCCGGCGTCAGGCGCGCGGCGAGCATGTGTACGCCGAGGGACGCGACCACCGCTCCGCCGGCATCGCGGATCGGGCTGGCCACCCCGCCGATGTCCGCGTGCCACTCGCCGCGGTTCACCGCATACCCCCTGCTTCGCACCTTTCGCAGGTCCGCGAGCAGCGCTGCGCGGCTGGCGTGCGTGCGGGGAGTGAAGCGTTTCAGGCGCTGCGGCAGCGCCGCGAGCGTCCGATCGTCGGCCCAGGCGATCAAGGCCTTGCCCGCCGCCGAACAATGGGCGGGGGAGCGGCCGCCGATTCTCGCGTGGGCGACGACCGAGTCGGGGCTGTCGAGCTTGTCGGCGACGAGCACCTCCAGGGCGTCCGGAACCGAGAGGTACACGGTCTCGCCCGTCGCGGACAGCAGATCGTGCATGACCGGCGCGGCGAGCTTGCGAAGATCGATACGCTCGGCCACCCGGTTGCCGAGCTCCCAGATCTTCGACGTCGGCGCGTAGCGCCACTCGGCGTCCTGGCGCACCCAGCCGGCCTCCATCAGCAGCCTGAGCAGCCGGTGCACGCCGCTCTTGGCGATGCCGAACTGGCGCGCCAGCTCCGAGATGCCGCGCGGCGCATCGGCCTCCGCCAGCGCCTGGAGAATCGCCAGGCCCTTGGCCAGGGACCCCTCACCGGCTGCGCCCGGTCGTTTCGCGGCTTTCGACGGCATCGGCATGCTCGTTCACGATTTTGTAACACCGTTCTCTATACTAGAACACACCGCCCGGGCGCGCAAGCACCGATCGGAGCAGGGGAGATACAATGCGGCGCATTCGCAATGTCATTCGGGCCTTCCATGCCATCCATGAAATCCGCTGCCATGAATCTTCGCTGTTGCCTTGTGCGCAGGGGCGCGATGAGGCTTCGATCGACCCGGCGCGTGCTCGCCGCGCTGCTCGCGGCGGCGATCGCCTGTTTTGGCGCCGCGCCGGCGTGGGCGCAGGACTATCCGGCGAAGCCGGTGCGCATGGTGGTGAATTTCCCGCCGGGCGGGGTGGCGGACCAGATCGGCCGCGTGCTCGGCGCGCATCTGCAGCAGGCGCTGGGCCAGCCCTTCATCGTGGAAAACCGCTCCGGGGGCAACGGCAACATCGGCGCGGCGGAGGTGGCCAAGGCCCCCGCCGACGGCTACACCCTGCTTCTTTCGCCGAGCAACGTGATCGCGCTGAACGGGCTGCTGTACTCGAAGCTGCCCTTCGACCCGATGAAGGACCTGGAGCCGGTGGCCTCGCAGACGGTCGTCGCGGTGTTCCTGGTCGTGAAACCCGGGCTGCCGGTGTCCACGATGAAGGAGTTCCTCGCCTACCTGCGCGCCAACCCGGGCAAGCTCAACTACGGCACCCCGGGCAGCGGCAGCTCGCCGCACATCGCCGCCGAGCTGCTCAAGCGCGCGGCGAAGGTGGACGCAATGCACATTCCCTACAAGGGTGCCGCGCCCGCGCTCACCGATCTCCTCGGCGGACAGCTCGATTTCATGTTCGATCCCGGCGTCGCGCTTCCCCATATCAGGAGCGGGAAGCTGCGCCTGCTCGCGGTGGGCAGCCCGAAGCGCCACGCGGCCTTTCCCGACACACCGACGGTGAGCGAGGTCATCGGCGAGGAATTCGATGCCGGCACCTTGTTCGGCGTGCTCGTGCCCGCGGGAACGCCCAAGGCGGTGACGGTGCGGCTGAACGCGGAAATCGCGCGCATCATGCAGACCTCCGAGATGACGCAGCGCATCGCCGCGCTCGGCGCGGAGCCCCTCTATCTCGCGCCCGCGGCCTACGCCGCGCGGCTGCGCGGGATCAACGCGAACATGGCCGTGCTGGTCAGGGAAACAGGGATGAAGGCCGAGTAAGGGAAGCTCAGTGCGTAGGTTGGGCTGAGGCCCCAGGCCGAAGCCCAACAGCGCAACGCGAGGACGTTGGGCTTCGCAATGCTCAGCCCAACCTACGCGCCAGAGGCGGCGACCGGACTTCCGCGCGCTCAGTCGTTCTCGTTGATCCAGACCGTTTCGCCCGGCGCTGCGCCGCGCGCGAGCTCGGCGGTGCGGCGGATGACCAGGTCGAAGTGCCCGATGGTCACATCGGCGCCGGAGAGCCCGCCGATGAAGCTCATCGCGGGGATGCGCCGCGGCGCGTGGTGAAGCGCGCCGATCACGTCCTGGTAGAGCGGCCCGCAGTTCCAGCCGAAGGACACCGAACGGTCGACCACTCCCACCGCCTTGATCGGCGCGAGTGCATCGACGACCGCCTGCACGGGGAAGGGGCGGTAGGTCTTCACCTTCACCAGGCCGGCTTTTTCGCCGCGCTCGCGCGCAGCGTCCACGGCATCCTTGCCCGCTCCGGTCATGCTGCCGATCGTCATGATGGCGTACTCGGCGTCGTCCATCCGGTAGCGCTCGACCAGGGGCGAATGGTGGCGGCCGAAACGCCGGCCCCAGTCCTCGTGAACCTCGGTGATGACCGAGAGCGCATTCTGCGCGCCGCGGCAATGTCCCTTGCGGTAGCGCACGAACGTCGCGGGACCCGCGCCGCCCGAGCCGCCGGTGAGCGGGTCCACCGCCATCGGCCGATGCGGGTCGAGCGCGGCGTGCCAGTTGACGTTCTTCTCGCCGAGGAAGGCGTCCACTTCGTCCTGGTCTGGCAGCTCGGCCCTTGCCGCGCCGAAGGAGAGATAGTTGCCGTCGTGGCAGACGTTGACCGGCAGCATCACGTCGCGGTGCTCGGCGATCCTGTAGGCCATGATGGTCGTGTCGAGCACCTCCTGCACCGACTCGCAGTAAACCTGGATCCAGCCCGCCTCGCGCACCGACATGGCGTCCTGCTGCCCGCCCCAGACGCTCTGGGGAGAGAGGTAATCC
>Ga0080064_1005705_pt1 | contig 14242 bp, 14 predicted proteins | sample Subgrocontami54m_FD_69260 | JGI IMG/M metagenome (GOLD analysis project Ga0080064, IMG submission 69260) | Subsurface groundwater microbial communities from S. Glens Falls, New York, USA - GMW46 contaminated, 5.4 m (SPADES assembly) (version 2) ...
GCCATGGCTTCAACCACAGGAATGCCGAACCCCTCGAATAACGACGGAAAAACCAGAATGCCGGCGGCGTTATACAGTAGCGGCAGGTCTTCGTAAGGCATGTAGCCCATGTGTATTATATATTCACCGAGTCCCAGTCTTTCTATTTCCGTCTCGACATTAGCGTGGTTCTGCTTTTTAATTCCGGTCAGAAGAAGTTTGTCTTTAATGCCGTGCTTTTCCTTGAGTATCTTGTAGGCTCGCACAAGATTTATATGGTTTTTATGAGGCCATGTGGCCGCCGGATAAAAGATGAAGTTTTCCGGAAGGCCGTGCCGTTTCCTGAACTCGCTGACCACGCGGGCATCCATTTTCTTGAAATTTTCGCAGTGGCCGAGATATACAACGGAAATTTTATCGCCGGAAATGGCATACTTCTCGATAAGGCTTCTTTTGGTAAATTCGCTTATAACGATTATGTGGTCGGCTTTTTCCGCCGATACCCTATAGGTAAGCCTTCTCCGTTCAAGAGATTCTTTGTTGAAAAACTGCGGAAAGTACTCCTGTTGAATGTCCACGACGGTCAGCACCACAGGCGCATCATAATGTTTTTCGTGGGGAAAGACGTTGAACATGTAGTGTATGACATCGCACTGCTGCGAGCCACCGGTTAAATTAACAAATGGACCGCAGAGAACCTCGGCGGCCCTGACGGCCAGTTCGGCCGAACGCCTGACGATTTTCATAAACAGAGATTTGCCGCCCGATTCAAAGATGATTCCTCCGATCACAGCCATTGCTTTCAGTTTCGCGGTTTCTATTGGCTTGTATTTCCCCGAAATTATTTTTTTGAAGTTTTCCGCGATGACGGGAAAAGCCTCCTCATTGGCGATGGAGCAATGAAGAAAGTACTCGTTTGAATGGTCGACCGCTTGAATAGCCTTCACGAGGTTCCGTGCGTAGGTCTCAACTCCCCCGACCGTGCCAAGAGGAAGGTATCCGATGGGCAGGCATATGCGCATAGCTATTTTTTTGCCACCGCAAAAAATACGGGGTTTAATATATCCGGATTCATATTCCCGTTAATCAACCTGGTTTTCTTTACGTAAAACCAGTACAATTTTCGCAATACTTTAAGAATCTTCTCTTTCCATATGCCAATAGTAAATTCCTCAAAGCCGCCGAACTTTATGTCTTTAAAACCGGCGGCCATTAAAACCTGCTGAAGACTGTGCTCTATATAACCAACCTCATGGGTGAAATCATTATATCTGTGGAGTTGACCGTCGGGAGCCTGCAAGTTCGGGGTCTGGATTATAAGGAGGCCGCCGTCTTTAAGGGAAGCCCTTAATGCCTTTAAAAAACCTACGGTTTCCTCCTTTCTTACATGTTCGAGCACATCAAGAAGGGTTATAAGCTCAAAAGTATCCTTTTTGTCCCCAAGCCATGCCGGCGCATCCTCGACCAGCACGCAGTTCAAGCCGAGGAACTTGCAGAAATTAATGGTATCAGGCGAAATATCGACGCCGAGATAATTTTTGTAACCCCAGTTTTTCATGCAGGTAAGCATCTCGCCCCTGCCGATTCCAACGTCAAGAACCATCGCGTCCCTGCCGGAGGGGAAGAAACGCTTATAGTTGACTTCGAACTGTTTGAACTTGAACCCTGCCTGCTCATACGAGCCAAAGGCTACTTTTATGTACGAATCTAATATTTCCTTCAATTGTGACTCCTTTATCCACATGGGCTTTATTTACCGTCTAATGCCTTGCTGTCATCAAGTGTTTTGCTTTTCATCGTCCCTTTTACAAGCCAGAACAGCCCAGCGTAACTACATTTCAATAAAAGTCTGAAGAGTTTGTCGTTGAGCCTTTTTGTTGTGAACAAATGCGTGTCCGTCCCGTTTGTATATAGGGTGAGACCGAATTTCCCGGCTATAATTTCCAGAGTCTTTACCGAGTAAAACGATATATGTTTCCCATGGTTAAATCCATAATAGTCCCAGTCTCCGGGGTTGGGAGGGGGGAGCGGCAATATCGAGGTCGAAAAAAATATGCTTTTGCTTAAGGTTACCATTTTTTCCATTTCATGGACTGGGTCTACAAAATGTTCAAAACTTTCGAAGGAGGTTATAAGTTCTATGTCTTTAATTTCCTGATTGTATTCAAAACCTTTCGCAAGCAAATTCTGTGCATACAAATCGTACCAGGAAAAATCAAATCCTATGTCCCGCATAAGCCTTGTGAATATCCCATATCCGCCTGCGTAATCAACGTACTTCCCATGCCTGTCAAATAAAAAATAGAGAAGGACCGCAGTCGTCCGGGAAAAAGCTATATTCCGCACCAGCACCCCCGTATCCCTCGGGTCAATGGGGCTTTTATAGGCCTCTTCCATCCAGTGAGGTTCCTCTGTATGCAAAAAACCGCAATTGGTGCAGTAATAATAGTCGACGTTATATTTATCCAATATTTTTGTCTGGAAGGTCTTTTCTTCCTTCCCGCCACATATCTTGCAATACATGATCATTTAACCATCTCCATGCAAACATTCGCCCGTGAGGCCGCCGCATAATCCTCGTCATATGTTTTACGCTGTTGTATGTCAAAGAAAATTGCGTCCTTGGACTCTTCCCTGGAAGACGCTCTCCATCCATCAGGCTCATACCTGAAGTGGTTTTCAATAACCGAAGAAGGGGAGAAGGTCTCTACTGTCAAGTCGAGCATTTCGCTGTTGAAAACCTGGAACCAACCAAGGTTTTCGTATTTACCGAATGGAACGCTCAAATAGAGTACCCCTCCAGGTTTTAAGATTCTTCGAAATTCCTTGACCGCCGAGATGTAGGCGCCGGTATCGCTTTCATCCTTGGCCCTGTCCTCTGTGTATAACATGACATTATTCATCCCCACGTGCTCAAGGGTGGACAGACATACTATCCAATCAAAATAATCGTCTTTGTAACACGTGTCCCGCAAGTCTTGATAAACATACGAAACGCCCCTCCGATAGAAACAACGGAGCTCGGGGGCAAGAGTGGAAATGAATATTTTTTTATTCCTGAGCGACCTATGCGCAAGTATATGTTCAAAGTTCAATACCGACCCTGCATCGAGAAGATTTCCTTCCCCATCCGGCAGCCTTGAAAAAAACCAGGGGTATTCTACAATCCTGTCGTCAATCCTGAAGCCATGGCCCGGTGGGAGTTTTTTTGCGTCAAAACCGCCGCGCTCAAGCGCCTCGCGGATCTTTTTATGCTTGTAGGAGTTGTAACCGACCCTCCACGGCTTCATGCCGTTCAGGACAAAAAGGACGCAACTGATGTTGTAAAGGATCCTCTTTATAAGGTTCATAATAAAGTTCATGGTCTGAACCTCTCGAGGATTTCGGTAAAATCCTCCTTTAGGAATATTTTTGCGGCATAGGCAACAAGCAAAACCCCTGCTACAATGGAAAGGGAAATAAAGATAAACCACCCAAGCTCTCCGGGGAACGTTATAAACTGCCTTAAGGCGATGGCGGAGAGCACAGCAATGATTGCCCTTGAAAAGATTGCAACAAACCATCTAGAGTTCACTCCCAACATACGGTTGAGGCTATAAAAATACACCGGATGCGGCACAAGCACGAAGGCAAGGGAAATGGCGGCTCCCATAAGCCCGAAGACGGGAATCGTTAAAGCCGCTCCCAGAAGGTATAATAACGCACTTGTGGTGGATGCCATGAAGTTCATATCAGCCCTTCCAATGCCGTTACAGAACCAGAGCGCTACGAGGGCCGGGGACTTTAAAAAGAAAATTAGTGACATGACGGGGATAAGGTATGCAGATTTCTCTGCAAACTCTTTTCCCATCCATAGGGTAAGAAATACGTCTCCAAGCAGAATCAACGGAACATTGATTAAAAGCCCGGCAGTAAGGGCAAATCTTACGGATTTTTTATAAATGCCTTTAAGCATTTCCCTGTTAAGCAAAGACTGCGCATAGCTTATCCCAGGCATCAGAGACTGAGAGGAAAAATGTATCAGCCCGTTTGCCATTTGAACAAGCATTGAAGAGACACTGTAAAATGTAACGGCCTCCGTGCCGAGCAGCGCTCCTATTATAATCTTGTCGCCCCTGTATATGGCGCTTGAGGTGACTTCGTTCATGGCAGTATATACGCTGAAACCGAATATCTCTTTAAATATTTCTTTATTGAAGCCAAACCCGACCTTAAGCGTCGGCAAAATCCTCTTTGAAAAGGCGTAGAAAAACAAAAGCCCAGCGGTCTGGGAAAAAACCTGCGCAACAAGGATTTCAATCAGGCCCCTTCCCATGTAAAGCAGCGTAACGGCAGAGGTTATCTGGAAGAAAAAAACGGAGTTCTGTATCTTTACGAAAATATCATAGCGCTGAAGCGCCTTGGATATGTTAGAAAAGGTGGCAGCGATGAAGTTTATAAAAAAACCTATGGCCGCTATGTTAAAGGCGAACGCGGCTGTTTCCGCATATTCCGGCGCTATCTTGAAAACCCTTCCGGCAAGGAATCCTGATAAAAGGTATATGACGGCGGCGCCGACAACCCCCATCAGGGCATGCACCGTGAAAGTTACCTTTATAATCCCGTTTATCCTTTCATGGTCGTTTTGCGCCTCGTATTTGGAGACGAACCTGACGATTCCCTGTCCGAAACCCATGTCGAGAAAAGAAAGCATCCCGGCAATGGAAACACAAAGAATGTAAATACCGTAAACCTCCGTTGTAAGCTTTCTAACCATGTAGGGCATGGCAAGAATGGAAAGCGCTATCGGAAATATGTATCCAAAGGTGTTGTATGACGCGTTTTTAAAAGTATCTCTCATATTCCTGCATATTGACGCATCTTTCTTAACTCTATCATGTCAACGCATTCGTTGTGCAAGTAAGAAAATACCGACATACCTACCACTTCGGGCTTAAACTCCTTTATAATCTCTTCTACCGAGGGTATGTGGAGTTCGCCTTCAAGCTTTTTAAGAAAGGCGTAGTCCATTACGCGAACATCATGCCCCTCGTCCGTAAGTATGCCGCCAAGAAGCGTTAGCCCCATATGAATGCGGCGCACGTTGAAATAATCGTTTTTGCCCGGGTTTATGAAAAGAACGCGTTTCTTCATCGTCTGTGACTTCCGTACCAATCTATCGTCTTACTTAACCCAATCATTAAAAACAAAAAATTTCTAATAACCTTCTGCGCTTTAGCATTAGTCATATATTGTTTTCATATCCATCCTTTAATCCAGTAGATACCTAACCCCATAAACTCCCATGTAGTCTCATCAAATAAGCGCAACCTGTCAATAACTCCCACCCTGTAGGTCGTGTAATTCGGAGCGTGTGCAGGTAGAAAATCCATTCCCAGCTTTTTTGCAATTCTTGCAACCCTGTACATGTGATTGCCGGATGACACAAGAAGGCTCGTTTTTAGATTATTCTCCTTCATTAAAGATACTGCCTTCTTTATATTCTCGTATGTGTGGGTTGATGCTGTTTCTATTATTATATCATTTTCGCCAATACCTAATCTAACAGCGAGATTCTTCATTACCAGAGAATCTGTTGTACTAATTCTGGAATCCTCAGAAGATTCTGCGAATGCATCTCTCATCTTTTTAGCAGTAGTATTTATCGAACTCCCAACCAGCATCAACTTTGGCGCATAACCCATCTTGAAAAGTTTTATACCGTGCAATATCCGTTCAGTTGATAATGATGAAAGCGTCCCATCGGGATATGCGCCTCCTGCCAAAACAATAATTACATCCGCCTTTTTATAAGTTGGCTCAATCTCAAGCAAATTGGCTAATTGGTTAGACACGGGTGTAAACATTACTATCAATGCACCTGTAGTAAATGCTGCACAAAAATACTTAAATACCTTAAAACCATATTTGATTAGACGAATAAACATCTCCCCTCATCTCTTATTTTTAAGAGTCTCTAAATCTGCATCCACCATCATCTTGACCATTTCTCTAAATGACACCTCAGGTTTCCAGCCAAGTATTTTCATAGCCCTGGATGGATTTCCTGTGAGTATAGTTTCTTCAGTCAATCTTATTAACTCAGGATCCACCACAATATAATCCTTCCAGTTTAACCCTGCATATTCAAATGCCGTTTCAATAAAATATTTAACTGTATGTGTCCTTCCAGTTGCAATTACATAATCATCAGGGATGTCCTGCTGTAACATCAGCCACATCGCTTTTACATAATCTCCTGCAAAACCCCAATCCCTTTTTGCATCGAGACTGCCAAGCCTAATTTCTTTCTGGAGCCCAAGTTTTATTGCAGCAACGCCATTTGCAATCTTTCTGGTAACATATTCCGTACCCCTCCGTGGAGATTCATGGTTAAATAGTATTCCTGAACATGCAAACATATTATACTGCCTCCTATAATTTACAGTCATCCAGTATGCACATACCTTTGCTGCACCATAGGGATTTCGCGGATTAAACGGTGTTTTTTCATCCTGTGGTGATTCAATTGCATTGCCAAACATCTCAGAAGATGACGCCTGATAAAATCTTGCATCGGGTTTAAACTTTCTGATGGATTCAAGCAATCTTGCCACACCTGTGGCATTTATATCCGCAGTTAACACAGGATGTTCCCATGAAAGCGGTATGAATGACTGCGATGCAAGGTTGTAAATCTCATCAGGTCTTGCCTTCTTTATTGCCTCATCAATTGATGACTGGTCTGTCAAGTCCCCCTGCACAAAAGAAATCCTATCTTTGACATGCTTTATTCTCTCAAAGCTTTCAAAACCAGAACGTCTCACAAACCCATATACTTCATAGCCTTTTCCCAGCAATAGCTCGGCAAGATATGAGCCGTCCTGTCCTGATATGCCTGTTATTAGAGCCTTTTTTTTGTTCATATCTATTTAGATATTACCATCTTAAACACATCAAGAGTCTCTCTTGCTGTCTTATCCCATGAAAATTTCTTTACCTGTTCAAATCCCTTTTTAATTAGTTCATCCCTGATGTTTTTATTAGCAACGATTGTGTGTATTTTTGCAGCAATATCTTCAATATCCATGGGGTTAAAAAACAAGCCTGCATCTCCAACTACCTCCGGCAGAGATGTTGTATTGGATACTGCCACAGGTGTGCCGCATGCCATTGCCTCAATGGGCGGGATACCAAAACCCTCAAACAGGGATGGAAAGGCAAACACGCTGGCTCCTTTGTAGAGAATTGGTATGTCTTCTACAGGTACCCATCCTGTGAAGATTACGTCTTTTTCAAGAGACATGCCTTTTATTGCGCCTTCCACAGCCTTTGATGCCCTTGCTTTCATACCCACCAGTACAAGTTTATGACTGCTTCCATACCTGTCTTTAAGTATTTTATATGCCTCTATAAGCCTGTAGAGGTTTTTATGCGGATGGAATGTGGCAACAGAAAGTATATAATCTTTATCTATCTTATATTTTTTCTTTACCTCTCTTACCTTTTCCTCTGTCCAATCCGCAGCATTGGAAAAAATATTTGCAGCAAGATAGATTGGTATGACCTTATTAGATGGCACATCCAGCACATTTTCTATATCCCTTTTTGAATTGTTGGACAGGACAATTATCCTGTCTGCAACCCTTGCAGACAATGGGATAAGCAGTTTCCAGAAAATAAGCTCAAACCTTGAAAAATCCTCCGGGTGGTGATAGTAATTCAAATCGTATATTGCCACAACCTGTTTGCATTTTGTAAAGACAGGTGTTGTATAACCCGGGGAAAACAGGATATCAATTTTATATTTCAATGTCTGAAACGGTGAGACAAACTGTTCCCAGAGTATCCTCCCCGGCTTAAAAGACGCATTGATAGGGCAAAGCACCTTGTGAAAGTTTGGTTTATCTATCTTAAACTCATTAAAATTTTCCCTATTTGCAAATATGAAATATTCGTTCTCGCTATCAATATCAGATAATTTTGATATAAGATTTCTTATGTATGTCTCGCTGCCGCCAACCTTGCCAGGAATAAAAAAGAGTGTGTTAATCCCTATACGCATTCATATCCCTATTTTTACTGTACCACTCTATTGCCTTTTTTAGTCCCTCTCTAAAATCGGTTGTCGCCTTAAATCCAAATTCCTTTTCTGCCCTTGAGGTATCAAGGCATCTGCGCGGCTGGCCATCGGGCTTTGTTGTATCCCATGTTATCTTACCTTTAAAGCCGCTTAACTCCACGATAAGTTCTACTAAATCCTTTATCTTTATTTCCTTGCCAACGCCAAGATTTACCGGCTCGGGCTTATTGTATCTTTCCGCTGCCAGAAGTATCCCTTCTGCACAGTCCTTAACATACAAAAACTCCCTTGACGCATTTCCTGTACCCCAGATAACAACTTCATCAATACCTTTATCTTTAGCATCCACCATCTTTTTTATAAGCGCAGGTATAACATGGGAAGACTTTGGGTCAAAATTATCTCTCGGGCCATAAAGATTAACAGGGAGTAGATATATTGCATTAAACCCATACTGCTGTCTGTAGGCCTGCGCCTGAACAAGGAGCATCTTTTTTGCAAGACCATAAGGCGCATTTGTTTCTTCGGGATAACCATCCCAGAGGTTGTCCTCTTTAAACGGCACAGGGGTAAACTTTGGATAGGCACAAACTGTTCCGAGACATATAAATTTCTCCACACCACTTTGCCTTGCAGCCTCCATCATCTGAATACCCATTATTGCATTATCGTAAAAAAGTATACCCGGATTCCCCCTATTAAAACCAATGCCGCCGACCTTTCCTGCAAGATGTATTACAATATCAACATCCTCAACAACCCTCCAGCAGTTTTCCCATTTACGCAAATCCGCCTCACCGCTTCTCGGTATAATAATATTCTGCCTCGGCATACCTCTTTCCATGAGCTTTTCAACAATAAAAGAGCCAAGGAAACCTGCCCCGCCTGTTACAAGTATTTTTTTATTATACCAGAATGACATCAGTCTTTTTTCCACCACCTGTTTGGAAATTTTTTATTTAATATCTTGTCACCCTCGCCAATAGGTTTAAGCCCGATTGCCTTCATATCCGCGTCAACCATAATCTTTGTTAAGTCCTTAAATGTAATCTTTGGTTTCCATTTTAATATTTTCCTTGCTTTAGATGGATTTGCAATCAATACATCCACCTCTGTTGGTCTGAAATATTTCTTGTCAATCTTTACATATCTTTTCCAATCAAGACCCGCATAATCAAATGTCTCTTCAGCAAATTCCTTTACGGAATGAGTTTCACCTGTTCCAAATACATAGTCATCGGATTTATTATGCTGGAGTATCTTCCACATTCCCTCTACATATTCAGGCGCAAACCCCCAATCCCTTTTTGCATCAAGATTTCCGAGATATAAAAACTTCTGCCTCCCTGCAATGATATTTGTAATCGCCCTTGTTATCTTCCTTGTTACAAATGTCTCGCCCCTTCTTGGAGATTCGTGGTTGAAAAGTATGCCGTTGCACGCAAATAGATTATAACCCTCTCTGTAATTAACAGTCATCCAAAAGGCATACGCCTTTGCAGCGGCATAAGGGCTTCTTGGGTAGAATGGGGTTTTTTCACTTTGAGGGGGTTTAGCAGAGCCAAACATCTCAGATGATGACGCCTGATAAAATCTTGTTTTTATGCCGCTTCTCTTTATAGCCTCAAGTATCCTTGTTGTGCCGAGCCCTGTCACATCGCCTGTGTATTCAGGTATGTCAAAACTCACTCTTACATGACTCTGTGCGCCAAGATGATATATCTCATCAGGCCTGATATTATATGTAAGATTGGTTAGCTGCCCTGCATCTGTCAGGTCGCCGTAATGAAGAAACAATCTTGCCTTCGGGTCATGCGGGTCAATGTAGATGTGGTCTATCCTTCCGGTATTAAATGTTGAAGCCCTTCTTATAACACCATGAACCTCGTATCCCTTTGATAGCAATAATTCAGCCAGATATGAGCCGTCCTGGCCTGTTATGCCTGTGATAAGCGCTTTTTTATGCATGGCTTTCTCCTCTTAGGTTGTTGATAACTGCGTAATACTTATTACAAGCAATATTTCTATCATAAAGCCTCATAAATGCATCCCTCCCGTTTTTTCCCATTCTTATCCGCATCTCTGGATTTTCGTATAATTCAAATATCTTGTTATGTAAATTATTTGCGTCCTCAACAATGCCGCAGTTATTTTGTTTTATTATAGAGGCGATTTCACTATCCTGTGCGCATACGGCTATAACAGGCTTCCCAACCGCAAGGCAGCTATAAAATTTACTTGGGACAACATTGCCTTCCGCAGATTTTTTAATGGATACAAGAGAGACATCGCAGGCATTCAGACTGTACAACAATTCCTTTCTTGGCTGGTATGGTAAAAATACAACATTAGGCAAACCCTTTTCTGCAACAAAATCTTCCAAACCTTTTTTTTCTGTTCCGCCTCCTATAAATAGAAACAGAATGTCCTTTTTATCTCTCAATCTTTCCATAGCAGACTTTATCGGCTCAAATTCATGGACAACCGTCATATTCCCTGAATATAAAACAATAAATTTCCCTTCCAGATTATATTTTTTTATAAATGGATTTTTGTCTTTATCCAGAGGATATATCTCTTTACCATCTGACCAGTTGTGTATGACCTCTATCTTTTTTTCATCAACACCATTTTTGATAAGTCCCTTTTTCATGGCATCGCCCAAAACAATAATCTTATCCGCTTTTTTGTAAATCCATTTTGATATGGCCTCCAATGCCTTTAATATTAAATTATTTTTTACAAGCCCAATATCCCTTACAACATCAGGGTATAAATCTTGAACGCAAAATATAAATTTCGAACCTTTTACACTTTTTAGCAAACCCCCCATAATTGCAATATAAGGCGGGGTTGACAGCGCCATAACCACATCGTGTCGCTGCAAAAAGACAGCCTTCAGCATCGCGGATATATAAAATGTAAGCCAATTTGGTATGCGGTAGATTAAATATTTTGTAGAGAATCTCGTATTGAAGACCCTGATAATATCTATGCCATTATATCTTTCTCTCTTTGGGGCGTCATAATCAAAACTCCCTGCTTGAAACTTACAGGAACAGGCTTCAAGATTGTAGCTCGGCCTTCCTGTCAGGACAGTCACATCAACACCCTTTTTTACCAAATCCTCTGCCAGGTCTGTCATAAGCTGACCTGTTGGCGCTATCTCAGGATAAAAGTGCTGGTTTATTATAAGAATCTTCATCCGGGAAACTGTCCGTTTTTCCGCTAACCTTATGGCCTTGTTTTTAAAGGCTCCAAAACTGTAATCAAATCCTTTATCTCCTCAAATTTCTCCTTGCCTATACCGGCCAATTTAATCTCCCCTATTTTCTTAAAGCCTTTATTTTTCTTTCTATATTCAATAACAGCGTTGGCATCCTTTTCAGATATTCCAGGAAGGGAAAGTAGCGCCGGGGTTGTAGCCGTATTGATGTCCATAAACACCCTGAGGTCGCTTTTCCCTGTTGTGGTCAGGTGTTCCCTTGTTTTATTAAAGACTGCATCCCCTATCCCCTTGACCCTCTTCATCTGTTCAATAGCCTTAAACCCTCCCAACTCTTCCCGATACTTTACTATTCTGTGGCTTGTCTTTTCTCCAATACCCGGCAAAAGTGAAAAATCCTGCTTGGATGCCTCATTGATATTGAGTTTTCCGGTTATAACCTTACGGGTCTCTTCAGCAACGGCGGCCCCTGCAACCATCATAAAAAAGGTTATAAATATAACTATTAATATCTTTTTAGCCATGATTAATCCCTCCTTATTTGCAGGTTCAGTGTCTATCATTAAAATAACACTGAAACGAAAACCTTGTCAAGAAATTCAGTCAGGTTTTGCCCTTGATGTATTTTCCCAAATATGTTAACAAGCTTTACCATCACACCCTCCCCCTGTCCCCCTCCGTGAGGGGGATAAAGGGGGAGGGTGGGGGGGTTGCATTATTTTTGGAGGGACTATGGATTTTATCATGGATTTTGACCCGTTTAAGATTCTAAAAAAGGCATTGAAAATGGGCGGCGACTTTGCAGACATCTATATGGAGGAGACGATCAATACATCTATAATCTGCGAAGAGAATAAAATTGAGAAGGTCATATCAGGAAGGGATAGAGGATTGGGGCTTCGGGTTATCTTTGATTTTAAGACAGCCTATGCATATACGAATGATTTAACAGAAAAAGGGCTTCTGGAACTGGCAGATGTGGTAAGCAAGGCTGTAAAAGATGGAAAGGCAAAGGAAGACTTAAGCCTTGTTAAAAAGGAGATTGCCCGGGGCTTTTTCATAAAAACTCCGTCTTCCGGTGTTGACCTTTTAAAAAAGGTTCTTCTGGTTAAAAAGGCAAATTCGTTTGCAAGGGGTTTTGATAAAAAGATCGGCCAGGTAAAGGCGGTATATGGTGACGGTTTCAGGCAGATGGCTGTTGTAAACTCTTTGGGCCAATGGCTTGAGGAAAACAGGACAGGGATTTTGTTTTTGGTTCAGGTTGTTGCAAGGGAAGGGAATGTTGTGCAGACAGGTTATGAATCTATCGGCGGTGTTATGGGCTTGGAGATATTTGAGATGAATCCTCCGGAAAAGGTTGCTGAAACAGCCGCAAAGAGGGCCATTCTCATGCTCAGGGCAAGGAAGGCGTCAGGGGGGAAGATGCCTGTTGTTTTATCCAGCGAGGCAGGCGGCACTATGATTCACGAGGCTGTTGGCCACGGTCTTGAGGCAGACCTGGCGCAGCAGGGCCTTTCAGTATATTCAGGAAAGGTTGGGGCAAAGATTGCCTCTCCTTTAATAACCGTAATAGATGATGCAACTATTCCATATAAAAGAGGTTCATTTTTCTTTGACGATGAGGGAAGTCTGGGTCAGAAGACTATCCTTGTAGAAAACGGGGTCTTGAAAAACTATATGTATGACCGTCTCTCTGCAATGAAGGACGGCTGTAAATCCACAGGCAACGGTAGGCGGGGGTCTTATCACCACAGGCCAATACCGAGGATGACAAACACAATGATTGCGCCGGGCAAATCAAGTCCGGATGAAATCATAAAGTCCCTTGAAAAAGGGCTTTTTGTAAAAAAGATGGGCGGCGGCCAGGTGAATACAGTCAACGGCGATTTTGTGTTTGAGGTTACAGAAGGCTACTTAATAGAAAAAGGGAAGATTGGAGAGCCTGTAAGAGGCGCAACCCTTACAGGGAGCGGCCCTGAGATATTAAAAAACATAGACATGGTCGGCTTTGACCTCGGCTTCGGGATAGGCACATGCGGAAAGGATGCGCAGGGTGTGCCGGTTTCAGATGCCCAGCCCACGCTGCGCATACCGGAGATTGTTGTGGGCGGAGAGGTAAAATAATAAAGAAGCACAGTGTCAGAGTATCAGAGTAAAAACTTTGACACTGTGACTCTCTGACACTTTGACTCTTACTAACTCACTCAATGGTAAGAGCGGCTTCTTCCAGAATTACCTCATACTTATATCCGCCTCCAAAATCCTTATCTGCGGCCAGCACACCGGTTGCAAGAATGATATCACCAACCTTTGCATTCTGTTTTGTAGTGACTGTAATATCGTTAGTTCCTTGTTTGCCGCTGCCATCCTGCAGGTGAACCCAGTTCTTTCCACTGATGCCTGTGTTAATTTTTACTGCCTTACCGCGGACAGCGACCTTCTTGCCCTTTAGCTCAGCCTTTTTGGCATACAGCTCTTCAACCGTATATCCGCCTTTTGCCTTTGTAATCGCGCCTTTTTCATCAGCCAGGGAATCTTTATTCAAACCTGCTGCAATGAAAATAGCCAATAGTAAGGCCGTGATGCTTAATAAATAGACTCTCATTTGTATCCTCCTTATGTTTTTTTACCGGGTTAGAGAGACATTTTATAAAGGAGAAAAATCCCATTTGGCAGACACGATGCAGAAAAGATGGGTTTGACCCTTTTTCCCATGACATTCTAACGAGGCTTATATGTTTTTTAAAATAACACGCTTCAACCAACTAATCAATCTATTTCTCTCCATATATGGAGGATTTAAAATCTATACTTTTTAACGGGGTTTACAGATGAGGCCTTCTATGGTAAGAATTATATACTTATAAAATATATTTTTATGCTTTCCATAAAAATCCTCTCCATAGTATTTCCTGTATTCAGCATCATAGGCCTCGGGTTTATATTTGCGCGCTTTAAAAAGATAAGCCTTGAGC
>Ga0080064_1005706_pt1 | contig 14241 bp, 7 predicted proteins | sample Subgrocontami54m_FD_69260 | JGI IMG/M metagenome (GOLD analysis project Ga0080064, IMG submission 69260) | Subsurface groundwater microbial communities from S. Glens Falls, New York, USA - GMW46 contaminated, 5.4 m (SPADES assembly) (version 2) ...
GTCGATCAGGTAGACGCCAGCGGCGGTGTAGGGCTCCGCCACGCCGCGGTTGAAGAGCTTGAAGCTGAGGCTCTCGGCGCCCGCCTCCTTGAGCAGCCGCTTGGCCTCGGCGCGCGACTTGTCGATGTCTCTGGAAAAGCCCGGCAGCTTGACGAGCTCGGCTGGCGGCAGCGCCATGGCGAAGCCCGGCCGCATGAAGCCGCCGACCTGCTCGAGGATCGAGATCCTGGACAGGGTCTCGGCGCCCGCCCAGCGGTCGATCGCCAGCGACAGCGCCCGACGCACCCGGATGTCGTCGAAGGGCTTGCGCCTGGTGTTGAAGGTGACCATCAGGCCACCCACCCATGGGCCCTCGTCGACGATCAGCTGGTCCCTCATCTTGGCCAGCAGCCGATCGCGCTCCTGCTGGTTGCGGCCGCGGAACTCGGCGTCGAACCGGCCGCCGAGGATGCCCGGCAGCACGCCGCCCGACGTGACGAAGTAGGCCTTGTAGCCGTCGAGATATGGCAGGCCCTTGCGGAAGTAGCCCTCGAAGCGCTTGCCCTCCCAGGAGGCGCCCTTCGCGTGCCTGACGAAGGTGAAGGCGCCCGAGCCCATCACCTCGGTCTCGGGATAGCGCGGGTTCTGCTCGAGCCTGGCCGCGCTGTAGATGCAGCCGAAGGGCGAGGCGAAGCTCAGCGGCATGGAGGCGTTGGGCGCCTTGAGCTTGAACACCACGGTCGCCGGGTCGGGCGTCTCGATCGCGAGGATGTCGGCATACCAGGCCTTGCGCACCGACACGACGCCGGCCGGTGGATCGGCGATCCGCTCATAGGTCGCTTTCACGTCGGTGGAAGTGAGGGCCGAGCCGTCGTGGAATTTGACGCCCTCGTGCAGCCTGAACGTGTAGGTCAGGCCGTCCGGGCCCACGCTCCAGCTCGTGGCGAGATCGCCGATCAGCTTGGGGTAGCCGCGGCCATCGAGCTTCAGCAGCGTCGAATAGTGCGGCGCGACCGTGTGGGCGACGGCGAACGACGCATTGGCGTGGCAGTCGTAGTTCGGCGGCTCGGCGACGACGGCGAAGGCCAGCGTGCCGCCCCTCTTTGGCATCTCGGCCGCGGCCGCCATGGCGGCGCCCGAGTGCAGGACGACGGCCACCAACGCCGCCAACGCGAGCACGCGCTTCATCCTACTCCCCCATTGGCACAACGCGGATGTCGAGATCGCCTCCCGGCAGCCGCGCCCGGCGGTCGTGCCCGAGCCCCCTGCTGTCTCGGGCGGCACATTAGAACGTTATCGGAGCAGCACCAGCACCGTCGCGCCCGCAACGTTAGGGGACGCTGAAGAAAATAGTTAAACCTTGACGGGTGCGCCTCTCGCCGGGCGCAACTGCCGGAACGACAATGCGCAGACCAACCGCCGCCGTACCCATCTGCATCTCCGGGTTCCAGACGAAGGCTTCTCGCGCATGCCGCTGCCGGTTTTGCCGCAACAAGGCAGCAAGTTGCTGCGCCCCAATCCTTTCAAGGCCTTGCCGCAATGCACCCGAGCTCGAGCGCCAACCCGTTCACGCGGCGTTAGGAGATTCGACAAGTCTCGGCCATCTTCGCGCCGCGATGGCGGCGGAATGGTCCCGCACCATTGGGGATGGTGCTCAGCACCATGATCAGGGAGATGAGGATGCGTTTGAGACAGGTGGTGACGGCGCTGGCCGGCGCGCTGGTGCTGGCCGGCGCGGTGGCGACTGATGGCTTTGCACAGCCGCGAGACGACTGGCGCAGAGGCCACCGCAGCGAATGGGAGCTGCTCGGCGAGAAGAGCGTCGGCTTCGGGATCGACCGCGATGTCATCCGCGTCGGCCAGTCGGAGGATTGGTACAGGAACCGCAGGTTCAGGACGCTGCACTTCCTGGCGGAGCGGAACGAAGTGCACATGATGTCAATCCGCCTCGTCTATCTCAACGGCTACGCCGAAGACTTCCGCGTCGACAGGTTGATCCGCCAGGGAGAGGAGCTGCCGATCGATCTGAGGGGCGAGCGGAGCTACATCGGCCGCATCGAGATGCTCTACCGGTCGCGGCCGGGATACCGCGGCGAAGCGCTGATCAGGGTGTTCGGCGAGCCGTCTCGCCGGGGTCCTCCTGGACCGCCGCCCGGGCCGATGCCCGGACCTGGACCTGCTGCGTGGGTCGAGCTCGGCTGCCAGGACGTCGCGCTGTTCGGCAAGGACCGCGACACGATCCGGGTCGGCCGTCGCGAGGGCCGCTTCAAGGCCATTCGTCTGCACGTGCGTGGCGCCGACGTCGAGATGCTGGATCTCAAGGTCATCTACGCCAACGGTACGCCCGATGACATTCCGGTCAAGCACCTGATCAGGGCCGGCGAGCGCACGCGGCCGATGGATCTGCGCGGCCGTGAGCGCGCCATCGACCGTGTCGAGCTGCTCTATCGCACCGCGCTGAACCCTGGGAACATCATCACCAAGGGTGTGCGCGTGGCCAAAGTGTGCGTCGAGGGCCTCAGCTGATTCGGCATGCCACAATGAGCAACTTCAAGGGCCGCCGCGAGGCGGCCCTTTTCGCATGTTGGGCGGCCGCGATGATCACCGACGGATGCGCAGAGCCCAGCCGTTTTACAGCCAGGTCACACGGGAAATCATCAACAAGAACCTGGAGAGACTGTAATGAACGTGAAGACACTTGGCGTCGCCCTGGCTCTGGCGTTGCTGCCCGTGACAGCGATGGCACAGAACGCAACGCCCGACCCTGCGAAGGCCGAGGCGCGCGCAAAGCTGCGGGCGGCCTGTTCCGCCGACGTGCAGAAGTTCTGCGCCAACATCGAGCGCGCCAAGGGTGCGAGGCGGGCCTGTCTGATGGCCCATGAGAAGGAGCTCACCGACGGCTGCAAGGCCGCCCGGGCCGAGCGCGCCGCCTTCAGGGCCAAAGAGAAAAGCTGAGCTCTGAGAAATGGAGCGGGAAGGCCGGGGCGGGCCCAACCCTGCCCTGGCCTTCTTGCGTTCAGGTGTGCAGGATGGGTGGTGCAACCCGCCGAGGTTGTTGAACGATTGCGAAAACGTAAGCAGCTACACTTCGCTTGCCGTGGCAGACTGAGCCCGGAGCAAAATAGCGGGGAAATGGCGACGGCTCGGGCCCTGCCGCTGCGTTCACTCCTCACGGCCTTCGTCAGTGCACCAAGTTGGGCAGGGGAGCGGCCAACTCCTGCCGGTCGATGTTGAAAGGACGCCAGGTGGCTAGGCTGCTCAAACGGGTTCTCGTGTATGCCCTCATCGCGGCGGTAGCGGGCGTCGTCGCCTACATTACGATCGTGCCGGCCGTGCAGAAGCAGGCCGCCGGCCGCCGCGCCAAGGCCATGGGCGACCAGCCCGTTCCGGTAGTCGACGCACCGGCCCGCATCGCCGACATGCCCGTCTACCTCAACGGCGTGGGGACGGCCAAGGCCCGCAACACCGTCATCGTGCGCCCCCAGGTCGACGGCCGGATCCTCAGCATCAAGTTCAAGGAAGGCCAGGAGGTCAAGCGCGGCGAGGTGCTGGCGCTGATCGATCCGGCCACCTACCAGGCGCAGCTCGACCAGGCGACCGCCAAGAAGGGCCTCGATGAGGCGCAGCTCGCCAACGCCCAGCGCGACCTCGAGCGTTACGCGAAGCTGACGACCCTCTCGGTGGCCGCGAAGACGATCGACACGCAGCGCGCGCTCGTCGCCCAGCTCACCGCGCAGATCAAGCTCGACGAGGCGGCCATCGCCAACGCCAAGGCCTTCCTCGACTACACCACCATCGTGTCGCCGCTGGACGGCCGCACCGGCATCCGCATGGTCGATGAAGGCAACCTCGTGCGCGCCTCCGACGTGGGCATCGTCATGATCACGGAGGTCAAGCCCATCGCCGTCGTCTTCACGCTGCCGCAGCAGCAGCTCTCCCAGGTGAACGCGGCGCTGGCGCGCGGGCCGGTGACCGTCGAGGCGCTCGATGCCGACGGCAAGACCGCGCTCGATCGCGGCATGCTGCAGGTGGTCGACAACCAGGTCGACCAGACGACGGGCACCGTGCGCATGAAGGCAGAATTCCCCAACGCCAACCTGCAGCTTTGGCCGGGCCAGTTCGTCAACGTGCGCGTCCTGATCGACACCTTGAAGCAGGTCGTGGTCATTCCTACCCCGGCCGTGCAGCGCGGCCCGAATGGCGCCTTCGCCTACGTCGTGCAGGCGGACGAGCGCGCAGCCCTGCGGCCGATCACCGTGGGGTTGCAGGACGAGACCACTGCCGTCATCGCCAAGGGCATCGAGCCCACCGAGCGCGTCGTCACCACGGGCTTTGCCCGCCTCAAGGATGGCGCCCGCATCAACGTCGTGCGCGCGGAAGATCAGCCGCGCGGCGCCAAACCGGCGCCCGATGCGGCCAAGGGCGCGGCGCCTGCGCCTTCTGCCAAGTCGGAAGGGCGGGAGAAAATGCGCACCGCCTGCGCCGAGGACGTGCAGAAGTTCTGCGCCAACGTCGAGCGCAGCAAGGACGCCATCCGCGGCTGCCTGCAGGCGCATGCGGCGGAGCTGTCGGAGACCTGCAAAGCCGCCGGCGCTCGGCAGAAGGGCAGCAAGGCCCGCGAGGCCGACGTGCGCAAGGCCGATGGAAGCTCGACACAATGAGCGTTTCCACCCCCTTCATCCGGCGCCCCATCGCCACCTCGCTGCTCGGCTTTGCCGTCACGCTTGGCGGCGCGCTCGGCTACTGGTGGCTGCCCGTATCCTCGCTGCCGCAGGTCGATTTTCCCACCATCCAGGTGACGACGCAGCTGCCCGGCGCCAACCCGGAGACCACCGCCAACCTCGTGACCGCGCCGCTCGAGCGCCAGCTCGGCCAGATCCCGGCGCTGGCGAGCATGGCCTCGTCCTCCTCCTACGGCATCAGCCAGATCACGCTGCAGTTCGTGCTCAACCGCGATATCGACGCCGCCGCCCAGGACGTGCAGTCGGCGATCAATGCGGCCGGCTCCACCCTGCCGCGCAACCTGCCCTATCCCCCCACCTACGCCAAGGTCAACCCCGCCGACGCCCCGATCGTGACCTTGGCGCTGACCTCGCCCACGGTTTCGCTGCGCCAGCTCTCCGATCTCGCCGACACCATGATGGCGCAGCGCCTGAGCGCGGTGCCGGGCGTGGGACACGTCTCGGTCGAGGGCGGCATCCGCCCGGCCGTGCGCATCCAGGCCGATCTTGCGCGCCTTGCCGCCTATGGCTTGAGCATGTCCGACCTGCGCCTCGCCATCGCCGCCGCCAACGTCGCCGGTCCCAAGGGCTCGCTCGATGGCTCACACCAGTCCTACACCATCGCCGCCAACGACCAGATCGCCAGCGCGGAGGCCTACAAGTCGGTCACCATCGCCTACCGCAACAACGCGCCGGTGCTCCTCAAGGACGTGGCCGAGGTCATCGACAGCCTGGAGAACACCAAGGTCGGCGGCTGGTACCAGGGCACCCCCGCCATCATCATCGACGTGAACCGCCAGCCCGGCGCCAACGTCATCGACACCGTCGCGCGCATCAAGGCGGAGCTGCCGCGGCTGCAGCGCGCCATGCCGAGCGACGCCAGGCTCACCATCGTGCACGACCGCACCGGCACCATCCGCGCCTCCGTGCACGACGTGCAGTTCACGCTCATGCTGAGCGTCGCCCTGGTGGTGCTGGTCGTGCTGCTGTTCCTGCGCACCATCCGCGCCACCATCATCGCCGGCGTGGCGCTGCCCGTGTCGCTGGTGGCCACCTTCGGGGTGATGTGGTTCTGCGGCTTTTCTCTCGACAACCTGTCGCTGATGGCGCTGACGATCGGCACCGGCTTCGTCGTCGACGATGCCATCGTCATGATCGAGAACATCGTGCGCCACATGGAGAAGGGCGAGAGCCCGATGCAGGCGGCGCTGCAGGGGGCGCGCGAGATCGGCTTCACCGTGATCTCGCTCACCCTGTCGCTGATCGCGGTGTTCATCCCGCTGCTGTTCATGACCGGTCTCGTCGGCCGCATGTTCCGCGAGTTCGCCCTGACGCTGACCATTGCCGTCGTCATCTCGTGCGTTGTATCGCTGACCCTCACCCCGATGATGTGCTCGCGCATGCTGCGCCATGGATCGGGCATCGGCGCCAGCGGCTTGGCGGAGTACCTCAACGGCCTGGTCGATCGGGTCGTTGCCGGCTACGAGCGCACCTTGCTGTGGGTGCTGCGCCACGAGCGGGCGACGCTGCTCATCACCGTGGCGACGCTGGTCTTGACCGTCGCCCTCTACGCCGTCGTGCCCAAGGGCTTCCTGCCGCTGCAGGACACCGGGCTGGTGCAGGGCGTGATGGAGGCGGGACCCGAGGTTTCCTTCACCGAGATGGTCAAGCTGCAGGACAAGGTCGCGGCCGCCATCCGCAGCGATCCCGACGTCGAAGGCGTGGTGACGGTGGTGGGGGTGAGCGCCATCAACCCCACGCCCAACGCCGGGCACCTCAAGATCACCTTGAAGCCCCGCAACGCCCGCAAGGCCAACGTGACCGCCGTCATCGACCGGCTGAAGCAGAAGGTCGCCGCCATTCCCGGCATGACGGTCTACTTCCAGGCGGTGCAGGACGTGCAGATCAGCACGCGCGTCAGCCGCGCCCAGTACCAGTACACCCTGGTCGGCAGCGACGAGAAGGACGTGGCGACCTGGTCGGCGCGCCTGGTCGAGAAGCTGGGCGCCTCGCCGGCCCTGCGCGAGGTGGTCTCCGAGGCCCAGGACGGCGGCCTGCGCGCCATGGTGCGCGTCGACCGGGAGACGGCCGGGCGCCTCGGCGTGTCGATGCAGGCCATCAACGACGCCCTCAACGATGCGTTCGGGCAGCGCCAGATCTCGACCATCTACGCCCAGGCCAACCAGTATCGCGTCGTGCTCGAGGCCATGGCGCAGTACCAGACCGATCCGGCGGCGCTGTCGCGGCTCTATGTGCCGTCCACGAGCGGCGCGCAAGTGCCGCTGAGCGCGGTGGCGAGCATCGAGCGCCGTACGGCGCCGCTCGCCGTCAGCCACCTGGACCAGTTCCCCTCCGTCACCATCAGCTTCAACCTGGCGCCCGGCGGTGCCTTGAGCGATGCGGTGGCTGCCATCACTTCGGCGCAGCAGGAGATCGGCATGCCCTCCTCGGTGACGGGCAGCTACTCGGGCGATGCCGACGAGTTCACCAAGTCGCTCCAGGGCCAGCCCTGGCTGATCCTTGCCGCCGTCATTGCCATCTACATCGTGCTGGGCGTGCTGTACGAGAGCTTCGTGCACCCCTTCACGATCCTCACCACGCTGCCCTCCGCCGGCATCGGCGCGCTGCTGGCGCTGGTGCTCGCCGGCATGGACCTCTCCATGATCGGCCTGATCGGCATCGTGCTGCTGATGGGCATCGTCAAGAAGAACGCCATCATGATGATCGACTTCGCGCTCGAGGCGGAGCGCACGCAGGGCCTCTCTCCGCGCGACTCGATCCTCCAGGCGAGCCTGCTGCGCTTCCGGCCGATCATGATGACGACGCTGGCCGCGCTGTTCGGCGCGCTGCCCCTGGCGCTCGAGAGCGGCACCGGCTCCGAGCTCAGGAACCCGCTGGGCGTCGCCATCGTCGGCGGCCTGCTGCTCTCGCAGCTGCTCACCCTCTACACGACGCCGGTCATCTACCTCGCCATGGAGCGGGTGCGCGCCCGCTTGGCGCCGGCCGCACCTGCGGCAGACGATGGCCTCGAGGAGTCCGCGCACGCCTATCCTCCGGCCGAGGCCGCCGGCCGGCCGGCGGAGTAGGGGCATGAACTTCTCGCGACCCTTCATCGAGCGCCCGATCGGCACCACGCTGCTGGCCGTCGGCCTGCTGCTGCTCGGGATCGTCGCCTATCGCTTCCTGCCCGTGGCGAGCCTGCCCTCGGTCGAGTTCGCCACCATCAACGTGTCGGCCAGCCGGCCCGGCGCCGACCCCGAGACCATGGCGGCAACCGTCGCCGCGCCGCTCGAGCGCCGGCTCGGCGAGATCGCGGGCGCCAACGAGATCACATCGGTCAGCTCGCTGGGGTCGTCGCGCATCTCGATCCAGTTCGACCTGAGCCGCAGCCTCGACGGCGCCGCGCGCGACGTGCAGGCGGCGCTCAATGCCGCGGCAACCGACCTGCCGGCCGACCTGCCGATGCTGCCGCGCTTCAAGAAGTCGAACCCGGCGGCCGCCCCGGTCCTGATCCTGGCCCTGACGTCGAAGACCATAGCGGCCTCCGACATGTACGATGCGGCCGACACCGTCATCGCCCAGCGCATCTCCCAGGTCGACGGCGTGGCCGAGGTGACCGTTGCCGGCGCCGAGCAGCCCGCCATCCGCGTGCGCGTCAACCCCATGCTGCTGTCGACCATCGGCCTCAGCGTCGAGGACGTGCGCCTGGCGATCACCAATGCCAACGCGCTCGCACCGCTGGGCATCATCGACGGCTCCGCCCAAGCCGTTGCGCTCGAAAGCAACGCCCAGCTGCGCAGCCTCGACGACTACCGCAAAGTCGTGGTCAAGACGGTCGGCGGCAATATCGTGCGCCTGTCGGACGTGGCCACCGTCGAGCAGAGCAACCGCAATTCGCGCTCCTCGGCCATGTTCAACGCCCAGCCGGCTATCCTGCTCATCATCACCAAGCAGCGCGACGCCAACGTCATCGAGACGGTCGACCACATCAAGGAGCTGATCCCCGAGATCAAGCGCTGGATCCCCGCCGGCATCGACATCTCGGTGCTGTCCGACCGCACCGGCACCATCCGCGCCAGCGTCTTCGACATGCAGGTGGCGCTCGGGCTGGCGGTGGTGCTGGTCATGCTCGTCGTCTACGTGTTCCTGCGGCGGCCGACGCCCACCATCGCCGCCGGCGTGACGGTGCCGCTGTCGCTCGCCGGCACCTGCGCGGCCATGTGGTGCGCCGGCTTCTCCATCAACAACCTCACCCTGATGGCGCTGGCGGTGTCGGTCGGCTTCGTGGTCGACGATGCCATCGTCATGATCGAGAACATGTTCCGCAACCTGGAGGCCGGCGTGCGGCCGATGCGGGCGGCGCTCGACGGGGCGAGGCAGATCGGCTTCACCGTCGTCTCGATCAGCGTGTCGCTCGTCGCCGCGTTCATCCCGCTCCTGTTCATGAACGGCGTGGTCGGGCGGCTGTTGCGCGAGTTCTCCGTCACGCTGGTGTTCGCCATCGCCGTCTCGACGGTGGTGTCGCTCACCGTCACGCCGATGATCTGCGCCCACTTCGTGCGGGCGGGGCCGAGCCCCGACGCCACTCGTCTCGACCGCTTCGTCGAGGCGATCATGGGCGCTCTGGTGCGCGGCTACGTGCGCACGCTCACTGCCGTGCTGCACCATCGCGTGCTGATGCTGCTGGTCATGCTGGCCACCGTCGCCGTGACGGTCAGCCTCTACATCAGGACCCCCAAGGGCTACTTCCCGCAGGACGACACGGGGCTGGTGTTCGCCGCCACGCGGGCCTCGCCCGACATCTCCTACGAGTCGATGGTGAAGCTGCAGCGCCGGGCGCTCGATATCGTCCTTGCCGATGCCGCGGTGGCGGGCGTGGGCTCGTCGGTGGGCGCATCCGGGTTCAATGCCTCCGTCAACCAGGGCCGGATGTTCATCAGCCTGAAGTCGCTTGCCGAGCGCGACGGGCTCACCACCCAGCGCGTCGTCGACCGCCTGCGCCGCGCGCTCGCTGGCCTCGACGGCATCAACGTGTACATGTTTCCCGCCCAGGACATCCGCGTCGGGGCGCGCCAGGGCCGCGCGCAATACCAGCTGACGTTCTGGAGCCCCGAGTTCGACACCCTCTACGCCTGGGTGCCCAAGATCGTCGATCGGCTGAACCAGGTGCCGGGTCTCGTCGACGTCTCCACCGACCGCGAGCAGGGCGGCCTGCAGGCCAACATCGTTGTCGACCGCCAGGCCGCCTCCCGCCTCGGCGTGCGCATCCAGGACATCGACAACGCGCTCAACAACGCCTTCGCCCAGCGGCAGATCTCGACCATCTACACCCAGCGCAACCAGTATCGCATCGTGCTCGAGGTCGACGCCCGCTTCCAGCGCGATCCGGCCGACCTGGGGAGCGTCTACGTGCCGGGTCGCGGCGGCAGCCAAGTGCCGCTCAGCGTGCTCGTGCGCGTCGACAAGACGCTGGCGCCGCTGGTCGTCAACCACCAGGGCCCATTCCCGGCGGTGACGGTGACCTACAATCTGAAGCCCGACGCCACGCTCGACGAGGCCACGCAGGCCATCAGCCAGGCGATCGACGAGCTGAGGATGCCCGACTCCATTCGCGCCGAGGCGGCGGGCGACGCCAAGGCCTTCGCCAGCCAAGCGAGCACGCAGCCGCTGCTGATCATCGCCGCGCTGATCTCGGTCTATATCGTGCTGGGCGTGCTCTACGAGAGCCTGGCGCACCCGCTCACCATCATCTCGACCCTGCCGTCTGCCGGGCTCGGCGCGCTGATCGCGCTCCGGCTGGCCGGCATGGAGCTCTCGGTGATCGCGCTGATCGGCATCATCCTGCTGATCGGCATCGTCAAGAAGAACGGCATCATGCTGGTCGACTTCGCGCTGGAGCAGGAGCGCCAGCACGGGCTGTCGCCGGAGCGCGCCGTGCTCGCGGCCGCGCGCGAGCGCTTCCGGCCGATCCTGATGACGACGTTTGCCGCGCTATTGGGCGCCGTGCCGCTCGCCGTCGGCGCGGGGCCGGGCTCGGAGCTGCGCCGCCCGCTCGGCATCGCCATCATCGGCGGCCTCATCGTGTCGCAGGTGCTCACCCTCTACACCACGCCGATGATCTACCTGCTGCTCGACAGGCTGCATCGGCGGCTGTGGGGTACCGCGGGAGCGGTCGGCAACGCGCCGGCCCCGCCGCACGCCGCACCCGCGGAGTGAGCGCCGGGTTGACGCCACTCACTCTTTCGGGGTGTTGGGCGTGACGCTGCGGCACGCGGCTATCACCTCGACGATGTCCCGGTTATCAGGGTTCGCTCTCAGCAGCGTTTCGAGCGGCGGCAGCAGACTTTCGTGAGGCATTCGTCCAGCCGCCTCAACCGCCAGGGCGCCCACATCGTCACGAGCAAGTTCGGTGGCGATCGCTGATATCACGCGTGGGTCCTTGCGCTCGGCAAGTCCGACCAGGGCCTCGCCGCGCGTTTCTCCATCCGCGTCGGTGAGCCGCTCCGCCAGCGCAGCCCGAATCTTAGGGCTGTCGACCTTGCTGTGTGTACCCAGACCAAACGTGGCCCAATCGCGAACCTCCGTTTCGACGTCCCGCGACAGCTCGATCAGCGTCTGTCGCGCCAGCGGCTCATCCCTGGGCAACAAAGCATGCACAACTGCCCGCCGCACCTTTACATCCGGGTGTTCGGCGTAACGGACTATGGCCGACAACTCTCCTATGCCAAGATGTCCCAGCGCAAAGAGCGCGGCTCGGACCACACCAGTCTCTGCATCCTTGAGGAGCTGTTCGAGGATTGCCTGAGACCATTGAGCGAAAGGATGTTTCTCGGGATATCCGAGCTGAGACAGAACATCCGCGCTCGCCTTCCTCAATCGACGCTCCCCGGACGTTGCCCAGAGCGCACATGACTCGAAAATCATCGGGTCTGTCCGGCGGTGCAGCTCGGCTACGCAGCACCAATAGCCTTGCTCGTCTTCGCTCGCAGAAATGCCGAGCGCTCCAACCAGCAATTCCATGATCTCCCTGGATGAAAGGGCCCTCAAACTTTCTCGGAACACCTCGACGAGACGGCAGAAGCGGTCACTTCGCTCACTACCCTCCGCCCGCTCCAGATCCTGAAGGTGGCGGAACTGCTCGGTCGGCGAAAGGCTGTCGAAACTGTCGGTCGTCATGGATTTGAAGACAACTTATCTGCACTGCTGATACGAACTGCATCCTGCTCAGCGGCGCTCCCTGCCAGAGCCCGCAAGGAAACTCAAACGAATTCGAACCGACCGATGTCCGCGTCAACCGCAGACCGGCGCGCAGCTTGGCAGGTGACCAACCTGCGCCCGCAACCAGACCGCTCACCTCCCGGCAAGCGTCTTGCGGAACTCGGCGCCGAGCTCGCGGGCCTTGTCGGCGGCGACGCCCGCCTCCTTCAACAGGCCCTCGTAGCGCCTGGCGAGGGCCTCGCGCTCCTTGCCGGCCGCCTTGGCCTTCGCGACCCCGCGCGTGGCGGTGGTGGGCGGGATGCCGGAGACGACGATGGTCTCGTCGCCCTTGGGATAGATCGAGGCGATGAATTGCCGGTCCCGCTCCGACAGGTCGGGGTTCTCCGCGACCCAGCAGGGGCTCTCCTTGCCGCGCTTGAACAGCACCGGCGCCAGGCTGTAGTGCATGATCGACTTGCGGTCGACCGCGGTCGCATTGAGCTCGGTGCTGTTCACGAACTGGCGGAAGTTGCGGTCCACCTGTGCCTTGTCCCAGCCCATCTGGGCGCCGACCTTGTAGGCCGCCTCCCAGTCGATCTCCGCCTCGCAGTTGGCGTTGGGGCTCTGGTGCTCGTGCAGGAGCCCCAGCGCATGCCCGAACTCGTGCAGGATGATGGTGCGCATGGCCGCTTCGGGGGCCGGCTTGCCGTTCGTGTACATGGGCTGGTCGACGCCAAAGAACTGCAGGTTCATGGACGGGTCTTTCGTGCGGCTCCGCGTGCCGATCGTCGACCACCAGCCCTTGCCATTTACGAACGTGATCTTGATGTCCTCCTGGTTGTCGCCCTTGCATTTGCGGGGGCTGCCGCCCTCCTCGAAGTCGAGCACCACGTTGGCATGCTGCTGCCATTCACGGGCGATGCGCATCACCCGCTCCTGCGCCTTCGGTGTGCCGGCGTGGAAGCACACCTTGATGGTCCGACCCGGGTTCCATGTCACCGTGCGCGCCACGACGGCGCGCAGCTGGGCGGCCGGCGGGCCCTTCGCCTCCGGCGGCACGAGCCGGCTCTGCGCACGCGCGCCCGGCAGGGTCGAGGCGATGCAGGACGGGTAACCGAAGCCTTCCTGCGCCTGCGCCGCTGTGGCGAGCGCCAAAATGGCCGGGATTGCGCAAGCTGCGGCCGTTGCAAATCGCATGAACCTCTCCCTGATGAGCACTGTGGGGACACGCGCGTGCCGAACTTTGCGGGCGATGCCCGGGCTCGTCAATGCGCACTCGATCCCCTTGTCGCGGGGCTCACGGGTAGCTCCGCCCCTTGGCAAAAACATGGTCGCGGGATCGGCACCCCGCCGTCACCCCTAAAGAAAATTGTAGGGATCGATATCTACGGTCAGCCTGAGATCGGCGGGCGGCTTGGGCAGGCTGCCGAGCCAGGCGCGCAGGTAGGCCTGGATGTCCAGTTCGCGCGGCGCCTTCACCAGCAGGCGCCAGCGGTGCCGGCCGCGGATCACGGCAAGCGGCGCCTCGGCCGGGCCCAGCACCTCGATGCGGGGGGCGGGGGGCGCATGGCGGGCGACGTCGCGGGCGTAGAGCTGCGCCAGCTCCTTGTCGCGCGCGGAGACGATCATCGCCGCCAGCCGGCCGTAGGGCGGCAGCTGGGCGGACTGGCGCTGGCGGATCTCGCGCGCCAGGAACGCCTCGCGATCGCCGGAGATGATCGCCTGCATCACCGGGTGCTCCGGCATGTAGGTCTGCACGAAGCCGCGGCCGGCGGTGAGCACGCGCCCCGCCCGCCCCGTGACCTGGTGCATCAGTTGGAAGGTGCGCTCGGCCGCGCGCGGGTCGGCCTGGCCCAGCCCCAGATCGCCGTCGACGATGCCGACGGTGGCCAGCTGCGGGAAGTGGTGGCCCTTGGCCACCATCTGCGTGCCGATGATGATGTCGGCCTCGCCCGCCTCGATCCTCTTGATGATCTCGCGCATTTCCGTGAGCGAGGGCACCAGGTCGGAGGAGAGCAGCGCCACGCGCGCGTCGGGAAAGCGCTCCGCCACCTCCTCGGCGATGCGCTCGACGCCGGGCCCGCAGGCCACGAGCGAGTCGAGGTCGCCGCACTTGGGGCACTTCTCCGGGATCGGCAGCGAGAAGCCGCAATGGTGGCAGTTGAGCCGGTGGCGGTAGCGGTGCTCGACCAGCCAGGCGGTGCACTGCGGGCAGTCGATGCGGTGGCCGCAGGAGCGGCAGAGCGTGAGGGGCGCATAGCCGCGGCGGTTCAGATAGAGCAGCGCCTGCTGCTTCTTCGCCAGCGTCGCGGTGACGGCCTCGACCAGCACGGGCGAGAGCCAC
>Ga0080064_1005707_pt1 | contig 14241 bp, 14 predicted proteins | sample Subgrocontami54m_FD_69260 | JGI IMG/M metagenome (GOLD analysis project Ga0080064, IMG submission 69260) | Subsurface groundwater microbial communities from S. Glens Falls, New York, USA - GMW46 contaminated, 5.4 m (SPADES assembly) (version 2) ...
GCTCGCGGCGCATGTGCACGCGCAGCCTCGCATCGAGGTTGGACAGCGGCTCGTCCAGGAGCAGCACGCGCGGTTCGACGGCGATGGTGCGCGCCAGCGCGACGCGCTGCTGCTGGCCGCCTGAGAGCTGTCCCGGGCGGCGCCCGGCGAAGGCCGCGAGTCCGACCAGCTCGAGCGCCTCGGCGACCTTGCGCCGCACTTGCGCGCGCGGCAGGCGCCGCTCCTCCAGGCCGAAAGCGACGTTCTCGGCAACGCTCATGTGCGGCCACAGCGCGTAGCTCTGGAACACCATGCCGACGTTGCGGTTCCAGGGCGGGACCGCGGTGATGTCCTCGCCGCCGATGCGCACGCGCCCCGCCTGCGCGCGGTTGAATCCGGCGATGATGCGAAGCAGCGTCGACTTTCCGCAGCCCGACGGGCCGAGCAGGCCGAAGAACTCGCCGGGCTCGATGGCGAGATCGATGTCGCGCAGCACCTGGGTGCTGCCGAAGGCGAGTGCCGCGTGCTCGATCTGGACCTTGACGCCTGTGTGCATGATGCTCCCCCTCAACCCGGCCGCCCCGCCTCGAGCGCCATCGAACGCCCGTGCAGGAAGCGGTGCGATGCATAGGTACCCAATCCCACCATGACGACCGCGATCACGCCCAGCGCCGCGCCGGGGCCGCGGCCGGCGATCGACTGCATGTAGAGGTAGATGCCGTAGGACATCGGTGCGAGGCTTTCCCGGCTGGTGAGCAGGATGGTCTCGGAGATCTCGACTGCGGCGGTGACGAAGCTGGTGACGAAGCCCGCGAGTATGCCGCCCGCCATCAGCGGGACGACGACTCGCCGTATGCTGCGGGCGCGCGTCGCGCCCAGGTTCTGCGCCGACTCCTCGAGCGAGACGTGCACCTGGCTGAGCGCGGCCATGCACGAGCGAAGCGCGTAGGGCAGGCGCCGGATCGAGTACGCCAGCACGAAGATCAGCCCGCTCGCGGTGAGCGCGGTGCCGGTGAAGGGGAGCTCGATGCCCCGGAACGCGCGCAGGTAGCCGATGCCGAGCACCACCCCGGGCATGGCGAGCGCCACGGTCGCCAGATGGTCGAGTATCTGTCGCCCCGGCAGGCGGGTGCGCAGCACGAGGTAGGCGATCGCCGTTCCGATGACCACGTCGACGAGCGCGGCGAGCCCGCAGTAGAGCAAGGTATTGCCTATCATGCGGCTCGAGTCGGTGAACACCGTCGCGTAGTTGTCCAGCGTATAGGCTTCCGGCACCACGCTGAAGCTCCATACCCTGGAGACGGACAGCAGCAGCACCCCGATGTGCGGGGACAGCACGAGCAGCAGCACGAGCACGATCCAGGCGTAGGCGAACGCGGTCTGCCAGGGCGAGAGCCTGCGGCGCGCGAGCCCCGTGGCCCCGCGCTGCAGGGTCGCGTACTCCCGGCCGCGCAGGAACAGGGTCGAGCCCCACATCGCCACGATCGAGAAGCCGACCAGAAGGAAGCAGATGACGTAGCCGATCGGGTCCTCGATGCCGATCGAAGTGACGCGCAGGTAGGCCTGCGGCGCGAGCATGTTGGTGACGTTCAGCACCAGCGGCGTTCCCAGGTCGTCGAACACCTTGATGAACACGAGCGACGCCCCGGCGACATAGCCGGGCATCGCGAGCGGGAAGACCACGCGCCGGAACAGCCTCAACCCCGAAGCGCCCAGGTTCTGCGCCGATTCCTCCATCGCGGTGTCGATGTTGTTGAGGGCGACGGTGAGGTTCATCAGGACGAAGGGGAAATAGTGCAGGCTCTCGACGAAGATCACGCCGTTCAGCCCGTCCATGATCGGGACCGTGACGTCGAACGCCTCCGATAGCAGCAGGTTGAGCGAGCCCGAGCGGCCGAACAGCAGTTGCATCGCGGAGGCGCCGACGAAGGCCGGCATGATGAGCGGCAGCACGCCCAGCGTCTGCACCAGGACCGCGCCGCGGAAATCGAAGCGCACGGTGAAGTAGGCGATCGGCACCGCGATGAGCGAAGCAACGAGCACGGTCATCAGCGCCACGTACAGGCTGTTGGCGAAGGACTCGCGCATCAGCGAGATCTGCATGAACGAGGCGAAATGCCCGAAGGTCAGCGTGCCGTCGGCATTGGTGAAGGCGACGTAGACGACGGTGAGGACCGGGTACACCAGGAACGCGACCATGAACGCCGCGATGGCGAGCGCAACGGCGGTCTGCGCGGTCGGGAAGCGGCTGTTCATGGGCGGCGCAAGGATAGCGCAACTGCAGGTACCCGTCCTTCGTGGACGGGGCGCAGCTCGATTGGAACCGACTACTTCGCCAACGCCGCCGCTTGAGTGGCGAGCTCGGCCGCGCGCGCGTAGTTCTTCTTCGCCTCGTTGGACCAGTGCTCCTCGAGCGCGGTCACGCGCTTGGTGGCCTGGGCGTCCTTCTTGGTCTGGCGGAAGACGGCGAGGAATTCCTTGTCGCGCGTCTTGTCCTCGCCGACGACCGGCTCGAAGGCGAGCGAGCGCGCCTCGGCAAGCAGGCGCTGCCCCTGGGCATCGGGCTTGGCGGCGAGCCTGGCGGTCGCCTCGTGGATCGCTTTCGTCGCCGCGACGAGTTCCTTGTGGCGGAAGGTGATGGTCTGGTCGAACATCGAGGACACGACGTAATAGCGGGAGTCGGACAGCTCGGAATCGAAGTTGACCTTGGCGCGGATCTTGCCGCCGTAGGGGTCGGGATAGCCGCGCGGCGCCTTCTTGTAGGTTTCCGGCAGGACGGGCAGGCGGCTGATCTTGGGATCGAGCAGGAGCTGCTGGCCTTCGGGCGAGAGCGTGTACTGGATGAAGCGCTTGCCGGCGTCCGGGTTCCTCGCTCCGTTGACCAGGCCGATGTTCGCCGGGACGATCGCTGTCACGCTCGGATAGACAAATCCCACCGGAAAGCCGGAGTTCTGCGCGGCGAGGCCGAAAAAGTCGATGACGAGGCCGATCCCGTACTGTCCGTTGGAAACGCCGTCCGGCACGCCGAAGCTGCGTTCGGTGATCGCCGCGCTGTTGCCGCAGATCTGCAGCATCTGCGACCAGCCCTTGCTCCAGCCTTCGCCCTGCAGGATGGTCTCGACGGTGAGATGCGTCGTCCCCGAGCGCGAGGGCGAGGACAGCGCGACGTGGCCGAAGTAGGCGGGCTTGACGAGGTCGGCCCATTCGCGCGGTTCGGCCAGCTTGTGCGCCTTCAGGTAGCGCGTGTTCCACATGATGCCGTAGCCGGCGAGCGCCTGGCCCCGGTAATAGCCCCGCGGGTCGTTGATCGGGTAGCTGCCGATCTTCGACGGGATGCCGGCCACGCCGGGATCGTACTTGGTCAGCAGGCCGTCCTTAGCCAGCACCTCGAACGCGTCCGGTGCCGAAGCCCAGAACACGTCCGGGCGGCTGCCCACAGCGGTCTCGCGGACATAGGCGACCGCGGCGGGAGTCCCCTTGTTCAGGACCTCCACCCGCGCACCGGGATAGCGCGCTTCGAAGGCCTTCTTGTAGGCCTCGGTGAGTTCCTTCGGAAACGAGGTGATCACCGTCACCTGCTGCGCCCACGTTTGCCCCGCGAAGCAGGCAAGCGCGATTGAGAGCGTGCGTGCGAGGGAGCGCAGCGCCATGATCTTCTCCGGGTGTCTACCTGGGCGGTTGCGACAGGTATTCGAATACCCGCACGACCTTTTTCACGCCGCTCGAGGACAGCCGCGCGGCGATCGCCGTGGCGTCGTCCGCCTCCTTGCGCGTCACGAGGCCGAGCAGGTAGACCACGCCGGCTTCGGTGACCACCTTGACGTGGTTCGCCTGGAACTTGTTCTCGGTGACGAACGCCGCCTTGACCCGGCCGGTCAGGTAGGTGTCGTTGGCCCGCGAGGTCAGGGAGGGCGACGCCGCCACCTGGATCTCGTTCACCACCCCTCTGACCTGGGGGATCTGGTTGACGATCTTCTCGATATCCGCCTTCGCTTCGGCGTTCGGCACTTCGCCGGTCAGGAGCACGTTGTAGTTGTAGCTCGTGACGCTGACGTGGCCCTTGTCGCCCATGCGGTCGCCGATGCGGGATCCGGCCGTCAGGCGGACCCGCTCGTCGCCGGCGACGATCTCCGGCTGGCGCCGGTCCGCCGCGACCATGACGCCGGTCGCCGCGCCGCCGACCACCATCGCCTCGATGCAGCCCTGCAACAGGGCAACGGCGGCAATCGCCGCCGCGCGGCCGCACCATCCCTTCCAGTCGCATGCCGTCATCATTCCGCCCCCAGTAACAAGAAGTCGATGCCGTCGCACAGGCAGTGAAGCGCCAGCAGGTGCACCTCCTGGATACGCGCGGTCTGCGAATGCGGCACGCAGACATGCACGTCGCCCGAGGCGAGCGCGTCGCCGATCTCGCCGCCGCCGCGCCCCGTCAGCGCCACCACGCGGATATCGCGCTCGTGGGCCGCGCGGACCGCGCGAACCACGTTCTTGGAATTGCCGCTCGTGGATATCGCGAGCAGCACGTCGTTCGGCGCGCCGATCGAGCTCACCTGCCTGGAGAACACCTGCTCGAAGTCGTAATCGTTGGCGATCGAGGTGAGCGTGGAGGAGTCGGTTGTGAGCGCGATCGCCGCCAGCCCGGGCCGCTCGCGCTCGAAACGGTTGACCAGCTCGGCGGCGAAGTGCTGCGAATCCGCGGCCGAACCGCCGTTGCCGCAGGCGAGGATCTTGCCGTTCGCGAGCAGGCATTTCACCATCAGGTCGGTCGCGCGGGCGATCGGGCCGCCGAGCGCGGCAAGCGACCTGCGCTTGGTCTCGGCGCTGTCGGTGAACTGCCGCTCGATGCGCGCGAGCAGCTCGGCATTCTCTGCGCCGGCCTCTTCGCGGATGGCGTTGGATTTCATTGGTGCATTCTAGCGCAAGGAGGTGACCGGGGATACGAGGCGGCACCTCCGTTTGGTCAGTCCTGACCCAAGGTTTGACGAACTTGGCGTAGATTTTGGGTTTCTAATACGTCTCGCTATTTCGTGCAGTTGCGAAGTTGCAACTGCACGAAATAGCGAGATTGAGAACGGCAAGAGCAGGTGGCGACCCATCCGGCCTAGGCCGAGAACGCATCGCGGATCCATTGGATGCTCGGCGGCTCGAGCCGGTCGAGCAGCACGACGTCGAAGCGGCAGGGGGCCTCGGGCTTGCCGGCCAGGTAGTGACGCGCGGCGGCGATGATGCGCGCCTGCTTGCGGGCGTCGATGCTCTCGGCCGCGCCGCCGAACGACGGATGCGTTCTCAGCCTCACCTCGACGAAGACGGTTGTCGCCCCTTCCCGGAGGACAAGGTCGATCTCGCCGCGCCTGCAGCGGTAGTTCGCGCACACCAGTGAGAGGCCCCGCGCCGCGAGGAATCCGGCGGCTGCGGCTTCGGCTGCGGCTCCCGTGACCGCCGCCCTCGGCACCGGCGGCCGGGGCATCAGCGGGCCTCGAGGGCCACCACCGAACCGTCGCGGAAAACCGACTGGACGCCCTCGCGCTCGATGGTGCCGTCCTTGTTCAGCGACAGCGTGCCCGTGATCCCTTCGAGGCTGACGCGCACTTGCCGGTTCAGGAGTTCGTTGGCGATGCGGCAGGCGTCGATGCCGAAGGCGTAGAAGCGCTGCAGCTCGGAGGGCAGCGAGTCGGCGTGCGGGAAGATCATGGCGGTCAGATTGTCCGGCTGTGCGAGCCAGGGCATTTCGACGAACCGCACGCCGTCCAGATCCACGTTGCCCAGCGCATCGGACTGCCCGCTGTTGATCTGGGAGGTCGTGAACACGGGGATCTGGCTGTTCAGGTAGGGCCTGACCGCGCGCGCCTGGATGGGATCGGCGGCGAGAAACACCAGGTCGGCCGCGGAGCGCGACATGCGATTGCGCAGGCGCGCAAGGTCGGTGTGCTCGCCAAACTCCTGCGCATCGCTGACATCGCCGCCGAGCGCAAGCCATTCGTCCGCGAACGCCCGGCTCGCCCGCAGGGCGAGCGGGGTCGCCGTGCGCACGACCACGGCGTTGCGAAGCTGCTCGGCAAACGCCGCGCGCGCGACCTGGCGGGCTTCGGATTCGATCGAGAGCCCGAAGGCATACATGTTCGCGGGCATGGCGCCCTCGGGGGAGTTGAGCGCGAGCGTGGGCACGCTGATCCTGCCGCTGCCGGCGAGCACCGACACCGCGCTGCGCGTCATGGGACCGACGATAACGGCTGCGCCGCGGCTGGCCGCCGCCTCGTACTGGGCCACGACGCGCGCGCCTGCGCCGTCGATGCTCTGCACCTCGAGCACGGGCGAGTTTCGCGTGAGTGAAAATGCGGCCTTGCAGCCCTGCAGCACCGCGTCCGCGGGCCGCGCGAAATCGGGCGAATCGAGCGGCAGGAGCAGGGTGACCAGGGGCGCGCGCGTACCCGCCCTTGCCGGAACCTCGGCCGCCTTGCACAATGCGGCAGGGGCGAGTACCGCGACTGCGAGGACGAAAGAGGCTTTCCAGTGAACGAAGCGCATGGAGGCGGCCGCCGGGAAGACGGCCAATTATATGTGGTGGCCACGCCGATTGGAAATCTCGAGGACATCACGCTTCGCGCACTGAAGGTGCTCGCCGGGGTCGAGATCGTCGCGGCCGAGGACACGCGCAACACCGCCGCTCTGCTCGCGCGCCACGCCATCGCCAAGCGGCCGGTGGCGCTGCACGAGCACAACGAGGCGAGGATGGCGGCGCAGGTGCTCGCGTGGCTGCGCGAGGGGCGCAGCGTCGCCCTGGTGTCCGACGCCGGAACGCCGGGAATGTCCGATCCCGGCGCGCTCGTCGTCCAGAAGGCGATGGCCGCGGGAATGCGCGTGGTCCCGGTCCCCGGGGCGAACGCCGCGGTCGCGGCGTTTTCGGCGTCCGGGCTGGCGGACGGGCGCTTCGTCTTCTACGGCTTTCTTCCCGCGCGGGCGACCGCGCGGCGGGCGGCGATCGCCGGGCTCGCGCCGCTGCCCTATGCGCTGGTCTTCTACGAAGCGCCGCACCGGATCCTCGACTGCGTCGGCGATCTCGCGGCGGGGCTGCCGGGAGAGCGCACGATCGTCATCGCGCGCGAGCTGACCAAGGTGTTCGAAACGGTCGCCAGCATGCCCCTCGCGCAGGCGTCCGACTGGCTGCGCGCCGACGCGAACCGGCAGCGCGGAGAGTTCGTGCTGATCGTGTCCGGGGGCGGGGAGGCCGAGAACGCACCCGCGGAATGGGAGAATCTGCTCCGGCGGCTGCTCGAGGAATTGCCGCTTGCGCAGGCGGTGCGGCTCACCTGTGCGGTGACGGGGGCGCGGCGCAAGGCGGTCTACGAGCGGGCGCTCGAGGAAAAGCCGGAGTGAGCATGCTGACGATTTCGATGACGCGGCCCGACGACTGGCACCTGCATCTGCGCGACGGCGCCGCGATGGCGAGCGTGCTGCCCCACACCGCGCGCCAGTTCGCACGTGCGATCGTGATGCCCAACCTGAGGCCGCCGGTGACCACCCTGGAGGCGGCGCGCGAATACCGCCAGCGCATCCTCAACGCGCTGGTGACCTCGGTCCACGAGGGGACGCTTGCTCGTGGCACGGACTTCGCGCCCCTGATGACGCTCTACCTGACCGACGACACCTCGGGCGAGGAAATCGCCCGGTCCAGGGCGAGCGGCATCGTGCACGCGGTGAAGTACTATCCCGCCGGTGCCACCACGAACTCCGAGTCCGGGGTCACGCGGCTGGAGCGCGCCTTCCCCGCGCTCGAGGCGATGCAGAAGCACGACGTGCCGCTGCTGGTGCATGGCGAGGTGACCGATCCGGGCGTGGACATCTTCGACCGCGAGCGCGCGTTCATCGACAATGTGCTGACCCGGGTCCTGCGCGGATTTCCCGGCCTGCGCGTCGTGTTCGAGCACATCACTACGCGCGAGGCGGTGCAGTTCGTGGCGGAAGCGGGCGCCAACGTAGCCGCCACCATCACCGCCCACCACCTGCTGTACAGCCGCAATGCCCTCTTTCAGGGGGGCGTCCGGCCGCATTACTTCTGCCTGCCGGTGCTCAAGCGCGAGGAGCACCGCGGGGCGCTGCTCGCCGCGGCGACGGGCGGCAGCCCGAAATTCTTCCTCGGGACGGACAGCGCGCCGCACGCGCGCGACGCGAAGGAGGCCTCCTGCGGATGCGCGGGCATCTATACCGCGCACGCGGCGCTGGAACTCTACGCCGAGGCGTTCGAGTCGGCGGGTGCGCTGGACCGGCTCGAAGCGTTCGCGGCCTTTCACGGCGCGGACTTCTACCGATTGCCGCGCAACTCGACCCGGGTGACGCTGCGCAAGTCGCCCTGGAACGCGCCGGAGGCGTATCCGTTCGCCGACGCGTCGGTCGTTCCGCTGCGCGGCGGGGAAAGCATCGCATGGAAGCTCGTGTAGCGCGGTGGAACCGGGAAATCCTGCTCGCGAACCCCGTGTTCGAGTCCCTGTGGCCCGTGCTGGCGCTTTGCCCTGCCGGCCGATTCCCCGACACGGAAGATCTCAACGCGCTCGCGCGTGCGGAAGGAATCACGAGCGGCGGCGGGGCGCCGCTTCGATTCGTGCCGGCGGGGAGTGCCGCGGCGCGCGACTTCGATTCGCAGTACGAGGTGCGGATCCACCGCGAAGGCGCGATTGCGACGCGGCCCGGCAGTTATCACGACCTGTTCAACGCGCTCGCGTGGCTCGCATTTCCGAAGCTCAAGGCGGTGCTGAATCGCGGGCACTATGATGAGTTGAAGGCGCGCGGAGTTGGATCGCGCGGGACCCCACGCGATGTCCTCACCCTGTTCGACGAGGGCGGCGTGATCGTCGCCTGCAGCGCGCCGGATCTGGCGCGGTTGCTGCGGGGGTTCGAATGGAAGGCGCTGTTCTGGTCGCGCCGGGCGGAGGTGAATCGGGCGATGCGGTTCTTTGTGTTCGGCCACGCCGTCCTCGAAAAGGCGCTGCGGCCCTACAAAGGTGTGACCGCGAAGGCCTTGATCATGCAGGTTCGGGAGGATTTCCCTGAACTGCCCCTCGAAGCGCAAATCGCTGCGGCGGACGAACTCGCAGCGTCGCATTTCGCTCGACGCGACGTACTTGCATCGACGCGCAGCCTCGCGCCGCTGCCGATCCTGGGAGTGCCCGGATGGACCCCGGGGAACGAGAGCGAGTCGTTCTACGAGGACGCTACGGTGTTCAGGCCGGGAAGAACATGGCGCCCAAAACGAAGCCCCGCTTTGGGCGGGGCTTGAGGCACCCATTTTGGAGGTGCCTGTGCCGTGGCTACGGCGCAGACGGGGCATAGCCCCGCAGGGAGAGTCGTACGTACGAGCCTTCAGTCGATTGAAATCCTCCTATGCTACGTTTTCAATCTAGTTCCCGCTGTGGCTGAAGTCAAGACTGGACTGTGGCCGGGCGTCTATAATTCACACTGCGAAGCTGGCCGGGCAGTCGCTATCCGTTCTAGCGGGTAGAGGAAAGTCCGGGCTCCACAGGGCAGGATGCCGGCTAACGGCCGGACGCCGCGAGGCGATGGAAAGTGGCACAGAAAATATACCGCCGATGGCCCGCAAGGGATCAGGCAAGGGTGAAATGGCGAGGCAAAAGCTCACCGCGGTCGTGGCAACACGACCGGCAGGCCAAACCCCATCCGGAGCAAGACCGAATAGGCAGGCGCTGACGCGGCCCGTCGAGCCTGCGGGTAGGTTGCTTGAGCCTTGAGGCGACTCAAGGCCTAGAGGAATGACTGTCACAGGGGGCGACTCCTGACAGAACCCGGCTTACAGGCCGGCTTCGCACCTTCTTCCAGGCACAACGGCTAATCCCCGGATTGGCCGTTGTTTCCGGCGCTTATCCCCCGATCGTCCCGACGCGAGATGTTGCAGGATGGAATCGTTGCAGCCGTCGGAGATAAGCCATGCTAGCAAACGCAATGCGTACCGAGGCCGAAGATCTCGACCCGGACGACATCGGCTTCGTCGACGAAGATGATTACACGATCGACTGCGACAGCCTCGAGGACATGGAAATGCCTGAGGCCGGTCGCAGCCTGCGGCCGCATACGTTGGACTGAATTCTCAGACCTCCGCCTTGGCCGGTGAGGACGCGAGTCCGAACCGGCTTCTTCTTTTTGGGCCGCGCGCGCGTCATTGCCGGTGCAGGGAATCGATGCTTTCGATTTCGGCGGCAACGCGCTCCGGCGCGAGATCGTTCATGCAGCGGAAATGCCCGAGCGGACAGATGCGCTCGTAGCAGGGGCTGCACGCAAGCCCCTCGACCCGCACGATGCGCGCCGATTCGGCCATGGGCGGCGTGTGCTCCGGGTTCGACGAGCCGTACAGGGCGATGAGAGGCTTTTCCAGCGCCGCCGCGACGTGCATGAGCCCGGAATCGTTGCTCACGACGAGTTCGCCGGCTGACATGAGGTCGACCGCGCTGCCGAGGTCGGTCCTGCCGCAGAGGCTGATCGCACTGCCCCCGGACAGGCGGGCGATCTCCTCGGCGATCGGCCGGTCGCCTTCGGAACCGATCATCCACACTGCTGCGCCGCGCTCGGCAAGGCGGCGGGCCAGAGCGGCGAAATGCCTGGCCGGCCAGCGCTTGGCGGGTCCGTATTCCGCGCCCGGGCAGAAAACGACCACCGGCTTTTTCCGGTCCAGGCCGAGCCGGCTCACCGTGATGAGCTGGTTCGCCAGGTCGACCAGGAGCCGCGGCTTCGCAAGCGGCCTCGATACGGGTTCTCCGGGCTCTTCGGCGAGTTGCGCGTAGCGCTCGGCCATCAGCGGCAGCGCGCGCGCGTCGAGCTTGTGCACGACGTTCACCACGCCGTAGCGGGACTCGCCGACGAATCCCGCGCGCAGCGGGATGTCGGCGAAGAAAGGGATCAGGGCCGACTTGAAACTGTTCGGCAGCACGATGGCCTCGTCGTAGCGCCGCTCGCGCAGGCTGCGGCCGATGCGCCAGCGCAGTGCGAGCTTCAGATCGCCGTGCCGGAAAGGCGTTTCGATGACCTCGTTCACCTCGGGCATGCGCCGCAGCACGGGCGCGGTCCACGCGGGCGCGACGACGTCGAGAACGAGGCCTGCAAGCTTGCGATGCAGCCGCGCAAGCAGCGGCTGCGCGAGCAGGGTGTCGCCGATCCAGTTCGGCGCGACGATCAGGATGCGAGGCAGTCAGTGTCCCCTCGCGCGCCGCTCCCGCGCGGCGCGGTCAATGCCGCTTCGGCACGCCCTTGTAGACATAGCGTGTGCCGCAATACGGGCAGAGCATCTCGCCCGCCTTGGCGACGTCGAGGAACACCCGCGGGTGCATGGACCAGACCGGGGTCTGCGGGGTAGGGCAATGCAGGGGCAGGTCGGACTCGGTGACTTCGACCACGCGCGTCTGTGTCGCCGTATTCATACCTTCGCTTTCGAGCGTACGGGCTTCTTTTCCTGGACCGGGGTGAGCCAGTCCTTGTGCTTGGCGACGCGGCCGTTGACCACGTCGAAGAACAGCTTCTGGATCTTCGAGGTGACGGGCCCGCGCCTGCCCGGCCCGATGCTGCGCCCGTCGACCTCGCGGATGGGCGTGACCTCGGCGGCCGTGCCCGTGAAGAACGCCTCGTCGGCGATGTACAGGTCGTCCCGCGTCAGGCGCTTGGCGGTCACCTCGTAGCCGAGCTCCTTCGCCAGCGTGATGACCGTGTCCCGGGTGATGCCGATCAGCGCCGAGGCGATCTCGGGCTCGTAGATGCGGCCGTTCTTGACCACGAACAGGTTCTCTCCCGCGCCCTCCGCGACGAAGCCGTCGACGTCGAGCAGCAGCGCCTCGTCGTAGCCGTGCTCGGTCGCCTCCAGGTTGGCGAGGATCGAGTTGGCATAGGTTCCGGAATACTTCGCGCGGCACATCGACACGTTGACGTGGTGGCGCGCATAGGACGAGGTCTTGACGCGGATGCCCTTCTCGATGCCTTCGGCGCCGAGGTAGGCGCCCCAGGGCCATGCGGCGATCGCGACATGGACTGTCGCTCCCTTGGGCGACACGCCCATCTTTTCCGAACCGTAGAACGCGATCGGACGCAGGTAGCAGGACTCGAGCTTGTTCGCCCGCACGACTTCCCGGTGCGCCTCGATCAGCACCTCCCTGTCGTAGGGCATCTTCATCATGTAGATGTGCGCCGAGTTGAACCAGCGGTCCGTGTGCTCCCTCAGGCGGAAGATGGCCGTCCCGTCGACGGTCTTGTACGCCCTCACGCCCTCGAATACAGCGAGCCCGTAGTGCAGCGAATGGGTGAGCACGTGCGTGGTCGCAGAGCGCCACGGCACCAGCTTGCCGTCGTACCAGATGAATCCGTCACGGTCCGCCATCGACATGGCCAAGCACCTCCAACGATCAATGGCGCATTTTAGCCGAAATCGGGCCGCTTCCGGCCAGGGCGTCGGACCACGCGCTTGCGCAGGCGGACGCCGCGGATCAGTTCGCCGTGGCCCCGGTCGACCGCAGAACCGGGACCCAGCGCTTCAGCTCTTCGGCGACGAACGCGGTGTATTGCCGGGGATCCAGGTTCCCGGGTTCGATGCCCTCCGGACGCAGCCGCTCGCGAACATCGGGCATCTGGAGGGCCCGGCGGACTTCCGCGTTGAGCCGCTGCGCGATCTCCTGCGGCAGCCCCGCCGGACCGGAAAGCCCGAACCAGATCGTCGCGACGAGGTCGGGATAGCCCATTTCCCGAAAGGTCGCGATGGCTGGGTGATCGGGAAGCCGCCCAGCCGAGCTGATCGCGAGGCCGTGCGCCTTTCCGGCGCGGATCTGTCCGGCGGCGCTGGAGAGCGTGGTCGAGGCCGCGGGCACGTGACCCGCGATCAGATCGCCGACCGCCGGTCCGCCGCCCTTGTAGGGGATGTGCGTCATTTCGATGCCGGCCAGTTTCTTGAACACCTCGCCCACGAGGTGCCCGTGCGAACCGTTGCCGGGAGACCCGTAGCTGTATTTCGAGGGCGAGGCCTTGGCGAGGGCGATGAACTCCTTCAGGTTGCGCACGGGTACCGAGGGATGCACCGCGAATACCGATGGCGGGCCGCCGAACAGGGCGATGTGCGTGAAGTCCTTCAACGGATCGTAGGGAACCTTGGAAAGGGCCGTCACCACCACGTGCGAGGCCACGCCCGAGACGACCAGCATGTAGCCGTCGGGCGGCGCCTTCGACACCAGCTCGGAGCCGATCGCTCCGCCGGCGCCGCCGCGGTTTTCCACCACGAAGGGCTGCTTGAATGCGTCGGAGAGCTTCTGCGCGACGATGCGGCCCAGATTGTCGGAGGTTCCTCCCGCCGCGAAAGGAACGATGACGCGTACCGGTTTCGCCGGCCAGGTCTGCGCGAGGGCCGGATTGCCGAAGAGCGATGCGACGACGAGCAGCAGCGCTGCCGCCGGAAATTCGAGGAGTGAGAGTTTCATGTCCATTCCGCCAAAAAAATCAGCGGGTCCGCGCATCGCGGACCCGCCGGGTCTGTCACCGAGATACTGCGATTACTTCAGCAGGTAGCCGAATTTCTCCATCGCCTTGCGCGCCAGCGCCTGGCTCGGCATGTTCACTTTCGGGAACTTGTCGCGCCAGTGGAACGGGCGGCAGGCGTCGATGATCGCGCGCGAATTGGTGTTGTTGCCCTTGTCCTTCTGCTCGGGCGGGATGCGCGGATCGAGCGGCGTGCTCCAGGTGCCGGTGATGATGTCGATCGAGGTCGCGGGGTCGGAGCGCGTGAGCATCGCCCACATCAGCTCCTCGAGGTTGCTGACGTCGATGTCGTCGTCGACGACGATCACGTACTTGCCCGCGTAGGCGCCCGCGTGGCACATGGACGCGACGTGGCCGGCCTGCTTGGAATGCCCGGCGTAGCGCTGCTTGATCGAGACCCCCAGCAGCATGCGCGAGCCGCCCACCTCGTGCGCCCAGACGGCCGTCACGTCGGGAACGCCGGCCGCGGCGATGTTCTTGCGGATCAGCGCCGAGCGCGTGACGGCGCGGTAGCGCGCCTGCTCCTCCGGCGGGCGCTGCGGAGGGCAGCCCAGGATGATCGGGTCGTTGCGGTGATAGATGGCCTTGATGTCGAGCACCGGCTCCTCGCGGATGTCGCTGCCGTAGTAGCCGGTCCACTCGCCGAACGGCCCCTCCAGCCTGCGCTTGCCGGGTTGCACGAAGCCCTCGATCACCATCTCCGCGTTGGCGGGAATGGGAAGCCCGGTCACCTTGCCCTTCACGACCTTC
>Ga0080064_1005708_pt1 | contig 14240 bp, 13 predicted proteins | sample Subgrocontami54m_FD_69260 | JGI IMG/M metagenome (GOLD analysis project Ga0080064, IMG submission 69260) | Subsurface groundwater microbial communities from S. Glens Falls, New York, USA - GMW46 contaminated, 5.4 m (SPADES assembly) (version 2) ...
CCACCGGCCCCACCGTCCCCATAGGCCCCACCCCCCGCCTCGGCTTCACCGCCGTCCTCGAGAGCAACCCCACAGTCCCCCCCAACACCAGGATGTAGAGCCAACCCGAGTCTCTGAGAGGCGACCGAAGGCCGGCGTCCACCACGCGGCCGGTCGTGCCGAAGGTGTCCAAACACGGGTGACCGCGCGGGTGGTGCCGGGGGTGGCCCTGTCGGCCGAGCGGAGTGGGCCCCCCGAGTCCGGTACGCCGCTCGAAGAGCGGCGAATCCGGCGAGCGGGTGACGAAGTCCGGCCGACAGGGCCACCCCCGGCACCACCCGCGCGCCTCAAGCGCGTATCTTGGGGATTTTGAAGGGGGAGGAGGGCCCGACGGCCCGCGCAAGGCCGTGGTATTCTTAGCCGGATGGCCATCGATCTGATCCGTAATTTCTCCATCATCGCCCACATCGACCACGGCAAGTCCACCCTGGCCGACCGGCTCCTGTCCCTCACCGGGACCATGGACGCCAAGAAGGCGGTGGACCAGGTCCTGGACTCGATGGACCTGGAGAAGGAGCGCGGGATCACCATCAAGGCCCACACGGTGCGCCTGCTCTACAAGGCGCGCGACGGGCGCGAGTACACGCTCAACCTCATCGACACCCCGGGCCACGTGGACTTCTCCTACGAGGTCTCGCGCTCCCTCGCCGCCTGTGAAGGCGCGGTCTTGATCGTCGACGCCGCCCAGGGCGTCGAGGCGCAGACCCTGGCCAACTTCTACCTCGCGCTGGACGGCGGCCTCGAGATCATCCCGGTCATCAACAAGATCGACCTGCCCGCCGCCGACATCGAGGCCACGAGGCGCCAGATCACCGAGATCCTCACCCTCGACGGCGACGAGGCCCTCGCGATCTCGGCCAAGCACGGCACCGGGGTCCCGGAGGTGCTCGAGGCGATCGTGGCGCGCGTGCCGCCGCCCAAGGGCGACGTGGAAGGCCCGCTCAAGGCCCTCGTCTTCGACTCCTTCTACGACTCGTACCAGGGCGTCGTGGTGTACATCCGCTTGATCGACGGGCGCGTCCGGGCCGGCGCGCGCGTGCTGTTCATGTCCAACGGCAAGACCTACGAGGTCCAGCAGGTGGGCGTCTTCTCCCCCGACATGCGGCCGGTGGAGGAGCTGAGCGCCGGCCAGGTCGGCTACCTCACCGCCTCGATCAAGCGGGTGGCCGACGCCAAGATCGGCGAGACCATCACCGACGTGCTCCACCCGACCGCCCTACCCTGCCCCGGGTACCGCGACGCCAAGCCCATGGTCTTCGCGGGGCTGTACCCGATCGAGGACACCGACTACGAGGGCCTCCGCGACGCCCTGGAGAAGCTGCGCCTGAACGACTCCGCGTTCAGCTTCGAGCCGGAGACCTCGCTGGCCCTCGGCTACGGGTTCCGCTGCGGCTTCCTCGGTATGCTCCCCCTCGAGATCGTGCAGGAGCGGCTCGAGCGCGAGTTCAATCTCTCCCTCATCGTCACCGCGCCCAGCGTCCGCTTCAGGGTGGTGACCACCCAGGGCGAGGTCATCGAGGTGGAGAACCCCTCCAAGCTGCCCCCGCCCGATAAGATCGAGCGCGTCGAGGAGCCCTACGTGCGCGGCTCGATCTTCGTGCCCACCGAGTTCATGAGCGAGATCTACAAGCTCGCCCAGGAGAAGCGGGGCGAGCACAAGTCGCTCGAGTACGTGGGCAAGCGGGTCCACATCCAGTTCGACTTCCCGCTGAGCGAGATCGTGGTGGACTTCTACGACCGGCTCAAGTCCATCTCCAAGGGCTACGCTTCCTTCGACTACGACTTCCTGGAGTTCCGGGCCTCCGACATGGTCAAGCTCGACATCCTGCTCAACGGGGACCCGGTGGACGCGCTCTCCATCATCGTCCACCGCGAGAAGGCCTACGAGAAGGGCAAGACCCTCGCCGAGAAGCTGCGCGCGGTGATTCCCCGCCAGCTCTACGAGGTCGCGATCCAGGCCGCGATCGGCAGCCGGGTCATCGCCCGCGAGACGGTCAAGGCGATGGGCAAGAACGTCACCGCCAAGTGCTACGGCGGCGACATCACCCGCAAGCGCAAGTTGCTCGAGAAGCAGAAGGAAGGCAAGAAGCGGATGAAACAGGTCGGCAAGGTCGAGGTGCCGCAGGAAGCCTTCCTGTCGGTCCTCAAGAGCTGAGCGGCCCCGCATGAACGATCTCCAGGTCCGTCCCGACCGCGACACCGGGGCCGCGCCCCCGGTGACCCGGCCCCGTCGCAAGTCCCTCTTCCGGGAGTACTCGGAAGCCATCATCATCGCGGTGCTCCTGGCCCTCTTCATCCGCCAGTTCGCGGTCCAGGCCTTCACGATCCCCTCCGGCTCCATGATGGACACGCTGCTGATCGGCGACTACATCCTGGTGAACAAGTTCCTCTTCGGGGCCGAGATCCCGCTGACCGAGCGGCAGCTCCCCGGGCTGCGCGATCCGCGGCACGGGGACGTCGTGGTGTTCAAGTATCCCAACGACGAGACGCGCGATTTCATCAAGCGGATCATCGCGGTGGGCGGCGACACCATCCAGGTGCGCGACAACCGCGTGGTGCTGAACGGCCACCCCATCGACGAGCCGTACGTGCGGCCCGGGTCCTTCACCGGCCCTCCGTCGGCCCAGTGCAGCTACGCCTACGGGTGCGACCCGCTCAAGGTGCCCGCGGGCGCCTACTTCGTGATGGGCGACAACCGGGACAACTCCCAGGACAGCCGCTACTGGGGCTTCGTCCGCCGGGACAAGATCCGCGGCAAGGCCTTCTTGATCTACTGGTCGTGGAACGGGGAAGGGCATTGGCTGCGCTGGCAACGGCTGGGCAAGTACCTGCCGTAGCGTCGCTCACGCCCCGCGCCACCCGGCTCGGGGTCTACGTGCACCTGCCCTTCTGCGCGGAGCGCTGCGGTTACTGCTCCTTCAACACCGCGCCCTACACCCCGGGCGGGCTCGACCGCTTCCTGACCGCGCTGCTGCGCGAGTGCGACCTGGCCGCCGCGGCGCCGTGGGCGGGCCGCGTCACGCTCGACACGCTGTTCCTCGGCGGCGGCACCCCGTCGCTGCTCGACGCGGAGCAGATGGCCGCCGTGCTCGAGCGCATCGGCGCCCGCTTCCGGCTCGAGCCCGGGGCGGAGGTGACCGTCGAGTGCAATCCCGACGACGTGACGGTGGCCCGCCTCGCCGGCTACCGCCGCGCGGGGGTGACCCGGATCAGCCTCGGCGTGCAGAGCCTGGACGACGGCATCCTGCCGCGGCTCGACCGGCGGCACTCGGCCGCCCAGGCCCGCGCCGCGTTCAGGGCCGCGCGCGAGGCCGGCTTCGACAACATCAGCGTGGATCTCATCTACGGCCTGCCCGCGCTCGACGTGGACACGTGGACACGCACGGTGCGGGACGTGCTGGCGTGGCGCCCGGACCATCTCTCCGCCTATGCCCTCACCCTCGACGAGGGCAGTCTCTGGCACGCCGCGGGGGTGAGCGGGCTGCCCGAGGAGGAGACGGTCACCGCGCAGTACTGGGCGCTGGCACGCCTGGCCGGCGAGGCCGGCTTCGAGCACTATGAAGTCTCCAACTACGCGCGGCCGGATCGCCGCTCGCGCCACAACCAGCGCTACTGGCGGTGGGAGGAGTACCTGGCCCTGGGGCCGGGGGCCTGCGGCTTCCTCGGGCACGTGCGGTACGGCAACGTGAAGCCGGTGGAGCGGTACTGCACCCTCGTGGAGGGCGGGAGCCTGCCCCTGCAGAGCCACGAGGTGCTCACCAAGCGCCAGGCCCTCGCGGAGCAACTGATCCTGGCACTCCGCACGAGCGACGGCATCCCGGCCGGGCGGCTCGCGGAGCGCTGCGCGCTCGAGCGCGGGCGCCTCCCCGCCGTGCTCGACGCCTGGCGCGAGCGCGGCCTGCTCGCGGAGCGGGACGGCCGTGTCCGTCTCACCGAAGCCGGCTTCCTCCTCTCCGACGCCCTGTTCACCGAGCTGCTCTAGCGGTAAGATCGCGCATGACCACCCCGCCCTTCGATCAACGGAGCCGCCAGGTCCTCCTGGCCGTCATCGCGGAGTACGTCGAGACCGGCGAGCCCGTCGGCTCGCGCGCGGTGGCGCGGCGGCACATCCGCGGCCTCTCCCCGGCCACCATCCGCAACGCGATGGCCGACCTCGAGGAGCTGGGATACCTGGTGCAGCCCCACACCTCGGCGGGCCGGGTCCCCACGGACGCCGCCTACCGCTTCTACGTGGATCACCTCCAGCGCGTGCCGTGGGTGGCGGGCAAGGCACCCGCGGTGGGCCAGCCGTCCGGAGTGCCGCAGGCCGACGCGGCCGAACGCCTGATGGCGGAGACGCCCTCCCTGCTGTCCTCGGGCACGCACATGATGGGCGTGCTGCTCGCGCCGCCGCTCAAGCACACCGCGCTGGACCGGATCGAGCTGGTGGCGCTGGATGAGGACCGGGCCCTGGCGGTGCTGGTGACCGACACCGGCTGGGTCACCGCCCGGCCGCTCACCACCACGCTGCGGGGCGGGAGCGAGGAGCTCCGCGAGACCGGCCGGGCCCTCACCCGCCGCTTCCGCGGCAAGACCTTCCAGGAGATCCTCGACGACCTGACCGCGCCCGCCGACCCGCTGGATCCCCTCTGGACGCGGAGCCGGGGCGTGATCGACGAGGTGGTCGCCCTGCTGCGCGACCGGACCCTCTACCTGAGCGGCGCCACCAATATGCTGGATCATCCGGACCTGTCGGACACCGCCACGCTGCGCTCGGTGCTGCGCGCGTTCGAGGACAAGGCGCGCCTCATCGACCTGCTCTCCCGCATGGCCGAGGAGCGCGGCCTCCAGGTCATGATCGGCAGCGAGATCCCGATGGAGGACATGCGGGGCTGCAGCCTCATCACGTCCACCTACACCTACCGGGACCAGGTCCTGGGCGTGCTCGGCGTGGTGGGCCCCCGGCGCATGCCGTACTCCGAGATCATGTCGGTCGTGGACGAAACCGCGCGCGTCGTATCGAGCGCGCTCTCCCGCGTCCGCCAGCACCTGTACCTCCCGTAGCGCGGCTCCTGGGCTCGCGAGGACCCGGCAACCGTCTGCTATACTTGCTGTCTGCCATGAGTGATTCGTTCTTCGATGGACCGGCGGCCAACGAGGGGGCGGAGGAGATCCAGAGGCTCCGCGAGGCCCTCGAGGTCAAGACTCGTGAGGTGGAGGCCCAGCAGGACCGCTATCTCCGCGCCGTCGCCGAGTTCGACAACGTGCGCAAGCGCGCCGCCCGGGAGCGGGAGGAGTACACCCGCTACGCCAACGAGTCCCTGCTGCGGGACATCCTGCCCGTGCTGGACAACCTCGACCGGGCCATGCAGGCGGCGCGCTCCGAGCCGGCGACCTCCCTCACCACCGGCGTCGAGCTGATCCAGCGGGAGCTGCTCCGCGTGCTCGAGAAGTTCGGCGTGGCGCCGTTCGCCTCGGTGGGCCAGCCCTTCGATCCGGAGCGGCACGAGGCCATCGCGCGGGTGCAGAGCCCGGACCTGCCCGACATGTCGGTGGCCGGCGAGACCGCGCGGGGCTACCTCCTGCACGGGCGCGTGCTCCGGCCGGCGATGGTCACCGTGGCCGTGGCTCCCGACGATCCGGGCTCCGCCCCCGACGCCTAGCGTGGCCGCCAAGGACTTCTACGGCATTCTCGGCGTCCCTCGGGATGCCGACGACGCGGCGCTGAAGAAAGCCTATCGCAACCTCGCCCGCGCCTACCACCCCGACCGCAACCCCGGCGACAAGAAGGCCGAAGAGCGCTTCAAGGAGATCAGCGAGGCCTACTCCGTCCTGTCGGACGCCGAGAAGCGCGCCCAGTACGACCGCTTCGGCGCGGTGGGCGGCGGGGGCGCGGGCGACGTGGGCTTCGGCACGATCTTCGAGGATCTCTTCGAGGGCTTCTTCGGCGGCGGCGGCGGCGGCGGCCGCTCCCGCACGCGGGCGCGGCGCGGGGACGACCTCCGCTACGACCTGGAGATCTCGCTCGAGGAAGCCGCCCAGGGCATGGAGACCAAGCTACAGGTCCCCCGGCTCGAGACCTGCGAGATCTGCCGGGGCACCGGCGTGGAGGCGGGCAGCCAGCCCGAGACCTGCGGCACGTGCCGGGGCCAGGGCCAGGTGCGCTTCACCCAGGGCTTCCTCACGGTGGCGCGCCCCTGTCCCAACTGCCGCGGCGAAGGGCGCATCATCAAGCACCCGTGCCCGGGCTGCCGCGGCCAGGGGCGCGTGTCCCGCGAGCGGCTGCTGAAGGTCACCATCCCGGCCGGCGTCGAGAACGGCAACCAGCTCCGGCTCAACGGCGAGGGAGAGAGCGGGTTCCAGGGCGGGCCGACCGGGGATCTCTACGTGGTGCTCCACCTCCGGCCCCACGAGATCTTCGTGCGCGACGGCGCCCACCTGATCTGCGAGCTGCCGCTCACCTTCCCCCAGGTGGCGCTCGGCGACGAGGTCGAGGTGCCGGTGCTCGACGGCGCCGCGAAGCTGAAGATCCCGGCGGGGACGCAGCCGGGCCAGCGGCTCGTCCTCAAGGGCAAGGGCATGCCCCACCTGCGCGGGCGGGGCCGGGGCGACGCGGTCTACGAGGTCGTCGTCGAGGTGCCGACGCAGCTCACCGCGCGCCAGCGCGAGCTGCTGGAGGAGTTCCGCCGCTCCCACGACGGCGACTCGAGTCCCCGCGCCTCCAAGTTCGTCGAGCGGATGAAGCAGCTGTTCGGCAGTTGATGGCGTTCTGGCAGCTCACCCTCCCCGCCTCCGCCGACAGCGAAGACGCGCTCACCAACTTCCTCTGGGAGCAGGGCGCCCTGGGCGTGGTCGAGGAAGAGGCGCCCGGCGTCCCGCCCCGGCTGCGCGCCTTCTTCGCCGAGAGCATGTCGTCCACCCGGCTGCTCGCGGCGGTTCGGGACTACCAGGCGTCGCTCCGGTCCCTCGGCTTCGCGGTCGAGTCGCACGGCACCGAGATCACGCCGCTGCTGGACGAGGCCTGGGCCAGCGCCTGGCAGCAATCCTTCCCGGCCCGCGAGGTCGGCCGGCGCCTCCTCGTGCTGCCGCCGTGGATCGAGGCGCCCTCGCGCGCGGACGGGGCGGACCGCCTGACCGTGATCATCGAGCCGGGGCGCGCCTTCGGGACCGGCCACCACGGCACCACGGAGGGCTGCCTCGTGCTGCTCGAGGAAGCGCTGGCGGCCACGCCGGGCGCGGCCGCGCTCGACATCGGGACCGGCACCGGGATCCTGGCCATCGCGGCGCTCAAGCTCGGCGCGCCCACCGTGCTCGCGATCGACGTCGATCCCGACGCCGTCGCGGCCAGCCAGGTCAACGCGGGCCGGAATGGCTGCACCGGCCTGACCGTCCGGCTGGCCGAGCCGCAGGAGGTCGCTGACCGCTTCCCGCTCGTCCTGGCCAATCTGCTGACGCACACGCACCTGGCGCTGGCCCCGCAGTACGCGCGCCTGGTGGCGCCGGGCGGATCACTGGTGCTGGGCGGGATGCTCGAGGACGAGGACGGGCGCGTCAGTGAGACGCTGGCCGCGGCCGGCTTCACGACCCGGTCACGCCTGGCGCTGGAAGGCTGGGCCTCGCTGCGCCTCGAGGCGCCGCCCTCGTGACCCGCTTCCTCCACTTGGGGCCGGACGCGGTCCACGGGGACCGGGTGGCCTTCGAGGCCGCCGCCGCCCATCACCTGGGCCGCGTGCTGCGGGCGGCCGTGGGGGACGTGGTGCAGGCCGTGGACCCCGGCGGCGCGCTGCTGTCCGTGCGTCTCACCGCCATCGCGGCCCGCCGCGCCGAGGGGCTGATCGTGAGCCGCGTGCCCCTCGCGACGGAGTCGCCGCTCGACCTGACCCTGGCCCAGGGCGTCCCGAAGGGCGACAAAATGGACGGCATCATCCGGATGGCCACCGAGCTCGGGGTCACGCGCGTGGTCCCGCTGCTGACCGCACGGACGGTGGTGCGGCTCGAGCCCACGCGCTGGAGCTCGCGCCTCGGCCGGTGGCAGCGCATCGCGAAGGAGGCGGCCCAGCAGAGCGGGCGCGCGGCCGTGCCGGAGATCGCCCCGCCCCGCGAGGTCTCCTCGTGGGCTCGTGAGGCCGGCGCGACCGGGCTGCTGATCTGCCTGTGGGAGGAGGAGCGCGAAGGGCTCGACAAGCGCCTACCGGCCGGGCCCTGCCCCCGCGTGACGGTGGTCGTGGGCCCGGAGGGCGGGCTGACCGCCGACGAGGTACGCGGGCTCGCCGGCGCGGGCGCCATCGTGGCCGGCCTCGGACCGCGCCTGCTCCGGACCGAGACCGCGGGGGCGGTGGCGGTGGCGCTGCTCCAGTCGCGCTACGGCGATCTGGGCACCGCCTGAGGTGGAGCTCGCCGTCGAGGCCCGCACCCTGCCGGACGCCTTCGCACGGATCGCGCTCTCACTCTTCGCCGCTGCGGTGGATCCCGCGTCGGTCGATGAGGCGGAGGTGCGGGAGGTGCGGGCGCACGGTGCCGGCGTCCCCGCGCTCCTGCGCCGCTGGCTCGAGGAATGCCTCTACGTCCACGAGGTGGAAGGCTTCGCCTGCCGGTCGATCGAGTTCGCCGTCTTCGACGCCGCGCCCATCGCCGGCGGCGAGCCGCTCCGGCTCCACGCCTTCCTACGGGGCGAGCCGATGGAGCCCGCACGGCATCAGGTTCAAGGTCTGATCCGCGGAATCGGGAGCGATGGGCTCGCCGTGGAGGCGCTCCCGGATGGCTTCCGGCTGCGGGCCACCCTGGAGCTCTGATGTTGCCAATCCGACACAAGCACCCCCCGGGGGTGTGTCATTCGTGCAACCTCTTACATGCCGATGGCTTGCCTGATTTGGTCAAATACCAATATAAACGGTATCTTAGTTTACAGATGCCTCACTGGCACCTGGTTTGCCTACTATGGCCGTAGTCATGGACTCCCAGCAGACCGTCAGACGCCCGGTCAGCCTCGACGGGATCGGTCTGCATTCGGGCGAGACGGCCAGGATGACGGTGTCGCCCGCCGCGGCGGATACCGGGATCCTGTTCCGGGCCGCTGACGGCACGCTGATCCCCGCGAACACCGATCACGTCGTGGACAGCAATTCCGCCACCACGGTCGGCGCCTTCGGCGTGCGGGTCCGCACCATCGAGCACCTCATGGCGGCGGCAGCGGCGCTCGGCATCGACAACCTGATGGTGGACATCGACGGGCCCGAAGTGCCGGCGGCGGACGGCAGCGCCAAGCCCTTCGTGGACCTGCTGCGCTCGGCCGGGCGGGTGAGCCTGGCAGCCCCTCGCCGTCCGATCACCATCACCCAGCCGATCCGCGTGGGCACCGAGAGCCGCTGGATCGAGGTGCTGCCGGCCGACTCGCTCCGCGTCAGCTACACCCTCGACAATAGCCATCCGATCATCGGGCTACAGGCGGGCACCTTCGGGATCGACGAAGAGGTCTTCTGCGACGAGCTGGCCGCCGCCCGTACGTATGGTTTTCTCCGGGACGTCCCGGCCATGAGGCAGAACGGGCTGGCCCGCGGGGGCTCCCTCGAGAACGCGATCGTGGTCGGCAAGCGCTCGGTGCTCAACGACAGCCTGCGCTTCCCCGACGAGTTCGTCCGTCACAAGATCCTCGATCTGGTCGGCGACCTGTTCCTCCTGGGCCGGCCGCTCCGGGCGCACGTGGTGGGCCGCAATGCGGGCCACGCCCTGAACTACCAGGTGGTGGCCGCGATCCAGAAGGCCCTGGCGGCCGACCGCCGGCGTGTCGCCGCGCGGGCCGCCCGCCCCGTCCCCGCCCCGGTGGCCGCCACCGGCGACGGGTTCCTCCCGGGTGTCGCGGCCTTGTAGGCCGCCACCCGTCCCGCTCCCCCCTTTTCCCGCCCGCCCGGAGGGCCCACGGTCGAACCGCCGCATCCGTAGGGCCCGACGCTATAATGGTCCGGCTGCTCTATGAGGACTTGCCGCCGCCGTTCGATCCGGAAGGTCGCCCTCGCCGCGAGTCTGCTCGCGGCCGCCCTGCTGGGCGCGCCGGACGCGGAGGCCGAGGTCCGCATCAGCAACCTGGCGGTCTTCCTCAACGACTACGACGTCACCGTCACGGTGGTGCTGTTCGGGGCGGTGCCGAGCGCGCTCCATGAGAGCATCCACACCGGCATCGCGGCCCACGTGCGGTACTACGTCGAGCTCTGGCAGCACACCCGCATGGGCGTGGACCGGCGCCTGCAGGCGCGCATGGTGGAGCGCCAGCTCACCTACAACGTGCTCACCAAGGAGTACAAGGTCGCGCCGGTCAAGGGCGAGCCGCGGGAGCCGCTGCTCACCAAGGACCTGCGCGAGGCCCAGCGCGTGATCTCCGAGCTGCGGGTGGGCCAGTTGGCGCCGGTGGCCGCGCTGGACAAGCAGGAGCTCTACTACGTGCGGGTGCGCTCCGACGTCTCGCTGGGCGGCGTCAATTCCTGGTTCGCGCGGATGACCGGCGAGGCCGAGGAGACCCCGTGGGTGCAGTCGAGCCTCCTCACCCCGGTGCGGAGCCAGTGATGCCGCCCGCGCCCCGGCCTTCGCCGGTGGACGAGCAGGAGAAGCGCAAGCGGAACCTGCTCATCATCACGGGGATCCTCGTCCTCCTCGTGGTGGCGACCGTCTTCGAGGTGGGCATCCGCGCGCCCCAGATCCCGTTCGCCTCCAACCTCATCGTCTTCTTCCTCTTCAACCTCAACCTGATCGTCTTGCTGCTGCTGCTGGTGCTGCTCTTCCGCAACCTCGTCAAGCTCTCCTTCGAGCGGCGGCAGAAGATCATCGGCTCCAAGTTCAAGGCCAAGCTCGTCCTCGCCTTCCTGACCCTGGCGCTGGTGCCGGGCATCCTGATCTTCCTCATCGCCTCCAACTTCATCACCACCTCCATCGAGGGCTGGTTCAAGCCGCAGGTCGAGAAGCCGCTCGACCAGGCGATGGAGGTGGCGCAGACCTACTACCAGAGCCTCGAGACCACCGCGCTGCGCCACGGGCGTTACATGGGCCGCGTGATCGAGCGCGACGGGCTCCTCGTCGAGAGCAAGCGCGAGGCGCTGGCCGGCTACCTGACCGAGCAGCAGGAGCGGCTCGGCGTCGCCGCCATCACCATCTTCAACCGCGACGGGCAGGAGCTGGTGCACGTCAAGAACCCGGTGCTCGCCGCGGTGCCCACCCGCGAGGCCAACAACGAGCACGTGCGGCAGGCCCTCGCGGGCCAGGAGATCACCACCGTCCACGAGCTGGACAACGGCGACATGATCCAGGCGATGGTCCCGGTGCGCGAGGGCGACCAGGCGGTGCCCGCGGCGATCGTGGTGGCCATCCACGTGCCCCAGCGCCTCGAGGCGCGGCTGCGCAATATCAGCCAGGCCTTCCAGGAGTACAAGCAGCTCCGCCTGCTCAAGAACCCGATCAAGGGCATCTACATCTTGCTCTTCCTCCTGATGACCCTGATCATTGTCTTCTCCGCCACCTGGTTCGGCCTCTACCTGGCCCGCGGCATCACGGAACCGATTCAGATGCTGGCCGAGGGGACTCGGGAGGTCGCGGCGGGCAACCTCAACTACAAGGTGACGGTCCGGGCCGACGACGAGATCGGCATCCTGGTGGACTCCTTCAACCGGATGACCGGTGACCTCGCCGCCTCGAAGTCCAAGCTGGAGGAGACCTACAAGGACCTGCAGGCCAAGCACGGGGAGGTGGAGGATCGCCGCCGCTACACCGAGACCGTGCTGGAGGCGGTGGCCACCGGCGTGGTATCGCTCGACGCGGAGGGTCACGTCACCACCATCAACGGCGCCGCCGAGCGCCTGCTGGGCTTGACCGCCGCCCAGATCCAGGGCCGCCCCGTCGCGCGGGTATTCCGCTCGCCGGAGTACGCGGAGATCGACGCGCTGATCCAGCGCATGGGCCGCGGGCGCGAGGGCTCGCTGGACCGCGAGGTGCACCTCCGCCGCGGCGGCCAGGCGGTGGCCCTGCTCGCCTCCGCCACCGCGCTGCGCGGGCCCGACGGCGCCTACCTGGGCATGGTGCTGGCTTTCGACGACCTCACCGAGCTCCTGAAGGCGCAGCGCCTGGCCGCCTGGCGCGAGGTCGCCCAGCGCATCGCGCACGAGATCAAGAACCCACTGACTCCCATCCAGCTCTCGGCCCAGCGCCTCCGGCGCCGCCTCACCACCGACCGGAGCCCCGACGAGAAGCGACTGCTCGAGGAAGCCACCGCCACCATCATCCAGGAGGTGGAGGGCCTCCGGCAGCTCGTGGACGAGTTCTCCCGCTTCGCCCGGATGCCCGCGCTGACCCCCAAGCCCACCGACCTGGCGCGGCTGCTCGAGGGCGTCGTGGTGCTCTACCGCGAGTCGCACCCGAGCCTGGCCATCCGCTCCGCCTTCTCGCCGGACCTGCCCTCGATCGAGGTCGACCCGGACCAGATCAAGCGCGCGGTCCTCAACCTGGTGGACAATGCGGTGGAGGCGGTGGGCGGCGCCGGCGAGGTCTGCGTCCAGACCGCGTGGCTGCCCGAGTCGCACCGGGCCCGCATCGTGGTCACCGACGACGGGCCGGGCATCACGACCGAGGACCGCGAGCGCCTCTTCATGCCCTACTTCTCCACCAAGGCCACCGGCATGGGGCTCGGGCTGCCGATCGTCCACCAGATCGTGTCCGACCATGGCGGGACGATCCGGCTGGAAGACAACGCGCCGCACGGCAGCCGCTTCGTGATCGAGCTGCCCGCGGGCCGGCCGGTGGCCGCGCCCGTGCAGGCCTGAGCCGACCCATGCCCGGCGAGCACATCCTGATCGTGGACGACGAGCGGTCGATCCAGACGACTCTGAGAGGCGTCCTGGAGGACGAGGGCTATCGGGTCACCGCGGTGGGCTCGGGCGAGCAGGCCCTCGCGCGTCTGCAGGACGACACGCCCGACATCATCTTCCTCGACATCTGGATGCCGGGCATGGACGGCCTCGACACCCTGGCCGAGATGAAGCGGCTGCGGCCGGAGCTCGCGGTGGTGATGATCTCCGGCCACGGCACCATCGAGACCGCGGTCAAGGCCACCAAGCTCGGCGCCTACGACTTCATCGAGAAGCCGCTCTCGCTCGAGAAGACGCTGCTGACCGTCACCCGGGCCCTCGAGCACACCCGGCTCGAGCGCGAGAACCGCAACCTGCGCGCCCAGCTCGAGCGGGGCCAGGAGATCGTCGGCAAGAGCCCGCTCATCGAGCACCTGCGTCAGCAGATCGCGGTCGCGGCACCCTCGAGCGGCCGGGTGCTCATCCAGGGCGAGAACGGCTCGGGCAAGGAGCTGGTAGCCCGCGCGGTGCACGCCCTGTCCGCGCGGCGCGAAGGTCCCTTCGTCGAGGTCAACTGCGCGGCCATCCCCGAGGAGCTGATCGAATCCGAGCTGTTCGGTCACGAGCGGGGCGCCTTCACCGGCGCGGTGGCGCGGCGGCGCGGCAAGTTCGAGCTCGCGGACCAGGGCACCCTCTTCCTCGACGAGATCGGCGACATGAGCCTCAAGACCCAGGCCAAGGTGCTGCGGGTGCTGGAGGAGCAGGCCTTCGAGCGGGTGGGCGGCAAGGACACGATCCGGGTGGACGTGCGGGTGCTGGCCGCCTCCAACCAGAACCTGCCCGAGCTACTAGCGTCAGGAGCGTTCCGCGAGGATCTTTACTACCGGTTAAATGTCATCCCGATCGAGGTGCCGCCCCTGCGTCAGCGCAAGGAGGACCTGCCGCTGCTGGTGGCGCACTTCGTCACGATGTTCTCGGCGGAGAACGGCAAGCGCCCCAAGACCGTCTCGGTCGAGGCCCTCGCCTACTTCCTGTCCTACGACTGGCCGGGCAACGTGCGCGAGCTGCGCAACATGGTGGAGCGGCTCGTGATCATGAGCCCGCGCGACGTCATCGGCCCCGAGGACCTCCCGCCCCCGCTCCGCCCGCGGGACGCGGGGCCGGCGGCCGACGACGTTCAGCGCGAGCGCACGCTCAAGGAGGCGCGCGAGGCCTTCGAGCGCGCGTTCATCCTGAGCGAGCTGCGGGCCAACGAGTGGAACATGACCCGCACCGCCGAGCGCCTCGGCATCGAGCGCAGCCATCTCTACCGGAAGCTGAAGGCTTACGGGATCTCCGGCCCGAAGTAGCGCGCCCTTCGATCTCCTGCTCCGTGGCCGGACGGGTCACGGTGGAGCA
>Ga0080064_1005709_pt1 | contig 14239 bp, 10 predicted proteins | sample Subgrocontami54m_FD_69260 | JGI IMG/M metagenome (GOLD analysis project Ga0080064, IMG submission 69260) | Subsurface groundwater microbial communities from S. Glens Falls, New York, USA - GMW46 contaminated, 5.4 m (SPADES assembly) (version 2) ...
TGACCATGGCGTCGCCCGGTGCCCGAAAAGGGCACGCCGGTAAATAGGGGGAAGCAACCCCCTGGCGACAACGGGGAGGGAGAGGAATGACTCCTCTCCCTTACCCACTTGGCGTTTCGTGGCATTGTGGTATAGTCGCGAAATTGTCAGCCATAACCCTTTTCCAAGTCAGCAGTTACGCTACGGACGCGACAATGCACGAGGGGGCCAAATGGCCCGGTCGAGTGCATTGTCGCTTGGCGCCCGCAACCGCACGTCTTCGAACCACACCTGGGGCCCTACAATGCAATCCATTAACCGCAGTCTATGCAAGCATTTATGGCAATCGGATCGATTGCACGCGGGCATGGTTCAATTCTTGTCATTTCTGGGTGACAGAGTGAACGCTGTAGGGACTACACTTGCCTGTCATGTGATGCCGACATTTTTTTCGATGTAACATTGGATGGATCAAGGGGATAGGAAGTTGAGTGCGTGCCAACTGTGTCGAAATCCTGTCGTCTCGAAAATCACCTATGCCTGTGTGCCTTTGTGAACCATGCCTGCACGCGGTTCGGCGAGTCGAGAGCGTTAGCCTGGATTGCGCACGGCTGGAGGGCGGGTTTTCAACCCGCCCAGATTACGGCTTTTGCGAGGATGGGCGGGTTGGAAAACCCGCCCTCCGGAGTTGTGCGCAATCCAGGTTAGCGACCGGAGCAAAAGCAATCACCGGCGCCTGCCGAACCAATGATAAAAACCCCGCTGGGCCGCAAGGCTCGGCGGGGTTTTGTTGTTTCGCCGTTGAATTCGTGCAGACGGTGATTTAGAAGCGTCCGCTGACCACCAGCATTCCGTTCGGCGCGATGACGCTCACGATCGTGCCCGGGGACACGGCGGGAACCGCTTGGCCGCGCTCGGATTCGAGCTGCAATTGGCCGCGGCCCAGTGCGACTGCTATCTGGCCGACCGCCGCGCCGTTGACGGTCACGAGCAGCGCGGTGCCATTGGGCAAGTTCACGTTTTGCACTTCGACGCTGAAATCGGTGCGGCCGTTGGCGCGCATGCGAAAGCGGGCCTGGCCTTTGGCGGGGGCCGACCCCGTGAGTGCGGCGAAACGCGTGAGGGTCGTGCCGCCGGATTGGGCCGCGACGCGCGGTGCGTCGGGCGCCAAGCTGCCGGCGCCGACGACCACCAATGCCATCAATCCCATGCCTAGCCATGACTTGCTGAACATGTTGTCATCTCCGTTGCCTCTGGAATAGCGGTTTCGCACGGACATTGGAGGCTTTCTTCCATGCGAATGGGATGCTGATTTCGATCCCGTTCTGCCAAGAAGAGTTGCCTGGCGCCGTGCGCTCCGCCAAAAAAGCGACGCCTTGGGCGGCGGCACGTTGCATCCTGGAACACGCGCGCTTTGGCGGATAACATGAGGAAAACCGACTATTCTTTGGGAGGGATCGGTCATGGCTGCGGACGACGAGCATCCGCCAGCGCCGGCTTCCGACCGCTCGCTGGTGCGGCGCTTGCAGGCGGGCGACGATGACGCGGCGACTCAGCTTTACGTGCGCTACGCGCAGCGTTTGCGCGCGCTGGCCCAGCGGCAAGTGGGCGACGACTTGGCGGCGCGCGTGGATGCCGACGACATCGTCCAGTCGGTGTTTCGCACGTTCTTTCGCCGCGCCGCCCTGGGGCAGTACGACGTGCCCGAAGGCGATGAATTATGGCGGCTTTTCTTGGTGATTGGGCTGAACAAAGCGCGGGCCGTGGGAGCGCACCACCGGGCGGCCATGCGCGACGTGCGCGCGAGCGCCAGCGGCGCCGCCGGGGACAAGGCGCTCGAGGGCGCCGCCGGCCGGGACGAAGAGGCCCTGGTGCTCTTGCGGCTCACGATCGCCGAGGTGCTGGCCAAGCTGCCGGCATCGCAGCGCCGCATGATTGAACTGCGCATTGAAGGACATGAGGTGGCTGACATCGCCCGCGCAACCGGGCGCTCCAAGCGCTCGGTCGAGCGCGTATTGCAGGAGTTTCGCAAGGCGCTCTACGATCAGATTCAAGAGGCATGACATGAAGGCGGCAGCCGCAACGTCCTGGCAGATCATCGATGCTTGCGTCGAAGCGTTCGAGGCGGCGCGTCAGCGCGACGCCGCCGCGCCGCTTGCCGGCTTTTTGCCGGGCCGCGCCGATCCCCTCTATCTCCCCGTGCTGCGCGAGCTGGTGCGCGTCGATCTGGAGCTGGGCTGGGAAAGCGGCCGGCGTCCGAGCCTGGAGTCCTACCGCGGTCCCCATGCGGAACTTTTCGGCGACGCCGGCAGCATGCGTGCAATCGCTTTTGAGGAATATCGGCTGCGCCGCCAGTACGGCGACGACCCCGATCCGATCGAGTATGCGCGACGATACGACTTGCAGGTCCTGGACGACGCCGCAGCCTCCGCGCTGCCGCTGACGCGCGTGCTGACCGAGGGCGCTGCCGCCGCCGGCGACGTGTCGGTGCCTGGCCATCCGCAACTGGACTCGTTGGCGGCAGTGGACACGGCGCTCACCGGGCTGCCAAGCCGCAGTCTGCTTGGTTTCGAACTGGTGCACGAGCTGGGGCGCGGCGCATTCGGCCGGGTTTTTCTGGCGCGCCAGCCGGAATTGGCCCATCGACCGGTCGTTCTCAAGATCGCCGCGGAGCTTTGGCACGAATCGCAAGCGCTGGCCCAGCTCCAGCACACTTACATCATGCCGATCTTGTCGCTGCATCGTTGCGGGAGTCTGCAAGCGGTGTGCATGCCGTATTTCGGGGCCACCACTTTGGCCCAAGCGGTGACGTCGATGCGGTCGCAGCACATGATACCGCAGTCGGGCCGCGTCTTCGTGAGCACCGTCCGCGCTGCCGCGCGTGGCACCCAGGTTGGCGTGCGCGAGCCGAGCGGGACGAACGGTTCGGCGCCGGCCTGGCCCCTGCCGACAGCCATCGGCTGGCCGGAGCGCGACGATGTAGCAACCGTGCTGTACATCGGCGCCTGCCTCGCCGAAGGCTTGGACCACGCCCACACGCGCGGCATCGTGCATGGCGATCTCAAGCCCGCGAACATCTTGCTGACCGACGACGGCCGGCCGATGCTGCTCGACTTTCATCTCGCCGTCGACACCAAATTGCGCGACACGCCGGACGGGGCCATGATTGGCGGCACCCTGCCCTACATGAGTCCGGAGCAACTCAGCGCGTTCGCCACCGGCCTTCGGCAGCCGGAACCACGATCCGACATCTACGCCTTGGGCGTGATTTTGTTCGAATTGTTGGCGGGCCGGCTGCCGCACGCGCTCCCCGCCGGGGCGCCGCGCGACATCATCGAGCCGCTACGCCTGGCGCGCCTCGGCCCCGTGCCGCGCCTGCGACCATCGAACCCGTCCGTCACCCCGGCCACCGAAGCGATCGTCCGGCGCTGCTTGGCGCCCGATCCGGCGGAGCGCTACCCATCGGCCGCCGCGCTGCGCGAGGATCTGCAACGGCAGTTGGACCACTTGCCGCTGAAGCACACGCGCGAGCCATCGCTGCGTGAGCGCTTGGGCAAGTGGCGGCGCCGCCATCCGCGTTTGAGTTCGGGCACGACGGTGGCGCTTGCGGCCGTCGTGTTGCTGGCGAGTTTGTCGGCGGCCTTGATTGCGCGCCAGCGACACGTGGAGACCCTTGAGGCAGTTCAAGGATTGCTGTCGTTGCACGAGTCTGCATCGGGATTGGCCGTGCGGCTGGCGCGCAGCGATGCGCCGCCCAGCGAGATCGCCGCGGCGCTGGCCGACTGCCGCGCCGCCCTGGCGCCGTTCCAACTCGAAGAACCGAGCTGGCGCCAAAGACCGCGCGTCAGCCGCTTGACCGATGCCCAGCAGCAGGAATTGAAACGAACTCTGGCCGAGATACTGCTCGTGGAAGCGCGCGGACTCGCCTGGCAAGCGGAGGTGGGCGAGTCGGCAGGCGCCCGGCGTCTCCGCGACGCGCTGCTGCGCAATCAACAAGCCGAGGCGTCGCTGGACACGGCGCCGCGCGCGCTGTGGCTGCAGCGCGCCAAGCTTTTGCGCCGGCTCGGGGCGACGACCGAAGCCGACGACGCCGCGCGCCGCGCCCAGGAAACACCGGCGACGTCCGCCGCTGATCGCTGGTTGCTCGTGCTCGAAGAAATGGACCGTGGCAGGTTTCGCGATCATCTGGCGTTCCTGCGCGAGGCGTGCCGCCAACAGGGCCGAAATCCGCAAGTTTGGGTCGCGCTGGGCAACTGCTTTGCCGGCCTGGGCAAGCTGACCGACGCGGTGCTTTGCTACGAAACGGCCTCGGCCCTGCAGCCGAGCGCGCCGGCGCCGCCGTTCTATCGAGGGCTCACGAACCTGGAGCGCAAGGATTACGCCGCCGCCGTGGACGATTTCACGCGCGTCCTGGAGTTGCGCCCCGGCTTGCACGAGGCGCTCGTCAACCGCGGCTTGGCGTACCTGCAAGGCAAGCAGCCCGCTAAGGCGCTGGACGATTTCACGAGCGCGATGGATGCCGGCGCGCCGTTTAGACGTAACAATTTTCGACGGCAACCTGAATCCCGTGCCCGCGACCATCCTGGCCAACGGCAACGGCACCTTCCGCGTGCAAGCTGCCAACCTGAAACCGGGCGGGAATTACTTCCTCGAAGTCGCGGCGCCGGGCAGCGTCGGCAACTACACCCTCGTCGTCGACGGCATGCAGCCAGCAGCCAACTTGACCACGTTCATGGCCGGTACGCTCGATGCCGCACAACCGAATGCCGTCTTCCAACTCTATGTTGCCCAGAGCCAGCTTTTCAGTTGGCTGCTGACGACACAAACCGCCGACCCCGGCGCCGGCGTTGTCATGGAGATCTTCAACAGCCAAGCGCTGCTGGTGTCGACGCTGACCGCGCCGGCCAACACGACAGTTTCCGGGCCAAGCGACTTCTTGACGCCGGGTACTTACACCGTGCGTTTCCGCAAGCTCGGCGCTGGACCGATCAGCTACACGCTGCGCGGCGACGTCCTCACCGAACCGATCGGTCCCGTCCTCGATGATCCAACGCTCCATCCGCAGTTCATTTACAACGACGCCACGGTCCCGGTTTTGTTCATCTACCCCGGCAATGTGATTTCGCCCAAACCCTACCAATGGGCTGTTGCCGCCAATACCCCGCCCAGTGCGTTGACGTTGGTCGTCGGCCCGGCCAGCGCCGGCAGCGCCGTGACGTTGTCGGGCAGCTTTGCCGACCCCGACTTTCTCGATGCGCACACGCTCCTCGTCGATTGGGGCAGCGCCGAGCCCCCCACAACATTGGCCCTGGGCGTCAACGTTCTCACGTTCACCATCGACCACATCTTCGCGTCCCCAGGCGTCTATTCAATCCTCGTCAGCCTGACCGACAACGCCGGCGGCAGCACCACCGCCGTCACGCAGGTGACCGTCGCCTGATGATGCGAACCAAAGATAAAAACCCCGCGGCGCCGCAATGCTTGGCGAAGTGTTGTTTTTCCCCCAACTTGTTCTTTTGCGACTGCTCGCCGGCGCTTATAATGCACCCCGGAAGGTCTGCTTGACTGGAGGCGTCCGCCATGCCTGCATTGCAATCACGAAGCAAGAAAACCAAGCGCTCGGATCCGCGTTTCGTCAACGGCGCCAGGCCAACCTGGGAAATCGCCTATCTCGTCCCGCCCCAAGGCAGTTGGACGGAAGACGATTATCTTGCCTTGGAAGACCATTACGGCACCCATATTCGCGTCGAATTGGCCGATGGCTGCCTGGAGGTCCTGCCTATGCCGACGCAACTTCATCAACTCATCATCGCCTTTTTTTGGAAGTGCCTGGATCGTTTTGCGGAAGCGCATGCCCCTGGCCTCGCGCTCTTTTCCGGAATCCGCGTTCGGCTCAAGTTGAAACGAGGAACCCAATTTCGCGAACCCGATGTGGTCTATATGAGCGCCAAAAATGCCGCCCGCCGGCACAACAAATTCTGGGACGGCGCCGACTTGGTGATGGAAGTCGTCAGCGGCACGGCCGGGGATCGCAAGCGCGATTGGGTCACCAAGGCCAAGGAATACGCCGCCGCCGGCATCGCCGAATATTGGATCATCGATCCGGAGAAGCAAGTGATCCGTGTGCTGTCCTTGAGCGGCAAATCCTACCGCTGTCACGGCGACTTCAAGCCCGGCAACCAAGCGACCAGCGTGCTGCTGCCCGGTTTCGCAGTCGAGGTGGACGCCGTCTTCGCCGCCGGCGCCGTATGAAAATGGTCGGCGAGCCGGAGGGCGTAAGCCCTCGGGTTCTTGGCGCCTGCCGCATCAAAGATAAAAACCCCGCTGGGCCGCAAGGTCCAGCGGGGTTTTGTTTTTAGGAATCGCGACTCTTCTGCTGATATTCACTTCGCCTTTTCCACACGTCGCTCAATCGTCGTTCAGAATCGTGCCAATGCCGCGGCTCTTGGTACACAGCGAATTGCTGCTGTTGCCGAACAGGTCCAGGTAGAACGTCTCGTTCGCCTCCTTCTTGCTGTCGCCGTTAACGACAATCGTGATGGTCTTCGTCGTTTCGCCGGGCGCGAAGGTCAGCGTGCCGGTCTTGGCGATGTAGTCGCCGTCGCTGGTCTTGGCGGTGCCGTCCACGGTGCGAAACGACATCGTCACCGCTGGTCAGGGGTCAGGTATTACGGGCGGAACGATGAACGTGTGCTGGATCGTCTCTTGCTGGAAACCGATCACCTCAGGAAAGCGCAGCCCGGGCAATAGTTGCACGTCGAAGATCTCTTCCACCGCCGTCTGAAATTCCAGGAAAGCAATGACTTGGCCGCTGCGCAAGTCCACCACCGCCACGCCGCATTTCAACTGCTCTCTTCGTTCGGCCAGCGGCACGCCGTCCATCGCGGAAGTTTTTCGAATCTTGGACAGACCGATAAACGCATACGGGCCGCACAGCGCCATGCCGCGGGTGAAGCCAGGCAGTGCGGCCACGGTCTGCCGTTGGCCGCTGGCGGCATCGACGAGCACGAGTTGCCCGGTCCCGGATTCCAGCAACCACAGCCGACCGTCGTGCAGGCGCGGCGAGTGCGGCATCGACAGGCCGCGGCTGATCACCTCGACGCTATTCACATCCATCAAGCATCCGCCCTGGGGCTTGTTGGCCCGCCAACCGCCGGCGGTGTCCGTCTCGCCCAGGGCGGTGACGTACTTGGGCCGGCCGTCCACGATGGCCAAGCCGTTCAGATGGCAGCGGTCCTCGGCAGCTAAAGCGGTGATAAACGGCGGCCGCCAGCGCGGCACGAAACTGTAGTCGGGGTGCAGCGTACACAGGCACGAAAAGCGGGTGTTGACGATCCACAACTCTTTCTCCCCTCGCCCCTCGGGGGAGAGGGGTTGGGGGTGAGGGGCGGCCCAGGCCGTTTCGTGGACGCCGATGTCCCCGGTCACGTGGCAGGAGCGCGGCAGATAGCAGGCGTCGTGCTGGCCCGCTGGCTCGACTTGCGGGGCGATGTCGGGGGCGTTGCGCAGGAACCAGATCTGGTTGCGGGTGCCAATGGTCAGCCGGTGGGCATCCACCGCCAGACCCATGGGCCGCTCGAACGTGCGCACCAGCATCGACAGCCCGCCCCCCGCCACCCGGGCGACCAGCAGTTTGTTGGCCTGGTAGGTGCTCACCAGGAGTGACGCGCCGAGCTGCTGGAGCAGGGCCACGAAACTTTCGGTCTGGGTGTAATGGAACGCGACGGAAGCCGGCGCCGCCGGCGAAACGCTCGGAGTACTTTGGTCTTCGCGCTTCACCGGCGGCATAGCGACGACAGTGGACATGAGACTTTTCCTTTAGGATCCGCGAAAAAACAACTTGAGCAATTCCCGGTTCTTGGTCCGAAGCGCAAGTATTCAAATTGCGCATTTCCTAGCCCCGGAGGGGCGGCGGTCAATAGCCAGGGTCGCAAGACCCTGGGAACGGCCCAAACCAAATTCGAAGCCCCGGAGGGGCGAAAGTGATGTGCGTTGGATACGGTCACTTTCGCCCCTCCGGGGCTCGATCGAGCGTTCGATTCATAACCAGGGACTCACGTCCCTGGCTATTGACTGCCGCCCCTCCGGGGCTAAGAAAGTTCGAGTTTCGCAGATTTCTTAGGGGCGATCAATCGTCGTTCAGGATCGTGCCGATGCCGCGGTTCTTGGTGAACAGCGCGTTGCTGCTGTTGCCGAACAGGTCCAGGTAGAACGTCTCGTTGGCCTCCTTCTTGCTGTCGCCCTTGACTTCGATGGTGATCGTCTTCGTCGTCTCGCCGGGGGCGAAGGTCAGCGTGCCGGTCTTGGCGACGTAGTCGCCATCGCTCGTCGTCGCAGTGCCGTTGACGGTGCGGAACGACATCGTCACCGCCTGATCGTAGGCGGCCGAAAGCGTGACCGTGAAGGTGAACAGGGTCGTTTGGCCCTTCTTGCCCTCGGCCTTGGTCACGTCGCTGATGCTGATGCGCGGCTCGTCGTCCACGATGGTGCCGACCCCCTGGCTATCGACGATCAACCCATTGGATGCGGCGCTGAGGTTGACGACGAAGGTCTCGGTCGGTTCCGCCGACCGGTCGCCGATCACCGCGACCGTGAAGGTCTTGGTGGTCTGGCCCGCGGCGATGATCACGTCCCCCGACGCGGCGGCGTAGTCGCTGCCGGCCGTGGCGCTGCCGTTCGCGGTTTGATAATGGACCGTCACCGCCACGTCGCAAGCAACCGGCAGGCTCACGGTGAAAGTCGCGTTCACGGCGCCGGTGTTGCCTTCCGTGACCATCACGTCGTTGATGGAAATCCTCGGTTCGTCGTCGAGGATGGTGCCGATCCCCTGGCCGTCGGCAATGGTCGCGTTGGTCGGGGCGCTGAGGTTGACGACGAAGTTTTCAGTCGGCTCGGCGAGTCGGTCGCCGATGACCGAGACCGTGAAGGTCTGTGTGGTCTGGCCGGCGACGAAGGTCAGGGTCCCTGATCCGGCCGTGTAGTCGCTGCCGCCTGCGGCGCTGCCGTCCGCGGTGGTGAAGCCGACCGTCACCGGCTGGCCGTAGGCGGCCGAGAGGCTCACCGTGAAGGTCGCGCTGACCGTGCCGGTGTTGCCTTCCGTCACGCTCACGTCGTTGATAGTGATGGACGGGGCATCCGCGGGCGGCCAATGCGTGTCGTTGATCAGCACACGGACGTTGTTGTAATCGGCCGTGGCGGCGTCGAGCCAGCCGTCGCCGTTGAAGTCCCCCGCGACGACTGCGTAGGGGAAGGAGCCGGCGGCGAAGTTCCGTGGCGGTGAGAAGGCTCCGCCGCCGATGCCGAAGAGCATGCTCACGTTGCTGTTCAGGGCATTCGTCATGAGATCAACCTGGCCATCGCGGTTGAAATCGCCGAGCACGACCGCGGTCGGACCGCTGCCAGTGGCATAGATCTGGGCGGACCCGAAAGAACCCAGGCCGTTGCCCAGCAACACGCTGACGGTGTTGGATCCCCAGTTCGCCGTCAGCAGATCGATGTTGCCGTCTCCGTTTACGTCTCCCGCAGCCACCGACTGGGGATCTAAAGAGCCAGTGGGAAAATCGGTAGGAGGCTGAAGGTTGCCAAGGCCGTCGCCGAGCAGAACGCTAACCGTCCTGTAGCTTTTCTCGCCCGTCGCGAAGTCGAGTTTGCCGTCCCGGTTGAAGTCCGCCACGACGGCGGAAACGAGATTACCGTAGCCGAACGCGGTGGTGCTCGGCACCGAAAAACTGCCATCGCCGTTGCCCAGCAGCACGCTGGCGTAACCTTGACTGCCGTTCGACGATACCCCGAGGTCGAGCTTGCCGTCGGCGTTGAAATCGCCCACTGCCACGGACGCCGCCCCCGAATCGATGAGTATACTGCTGGGGGGCTGGAAGGTGCCGTCGGCATTCCCCAGAAGGACGCTCACGTCGTAGCCGTTGACGGTCGCGAGGTCGACCTTGCCGTCGGCGTTGAAGTCGCCGACCGCGAGCGAGAACGGAAGGTAACCGGTGTCCGATGTTCGGGCCGGTTGAAACGTGCCGTCCGCGTTGCCCAGCAGCACGCTCACGGTGCTGCTGTCATAGTTCGTGACGGCGAGGTCCAGACGGCTGTCTCCGTTGAAGTCGGCCGTCACCACGGCGTAGGAACGGTTGTCAGGGCCCGGGCCGGCGGCGTAGTTCACTGGGGCGAGGAAGCTGGGCTGGCAGCGGTCTTCGAGGGCTTCGAGATGCGGTCGGTGCGTTGCGGCCCGAGGCGACCGTCGCCGCCGGTGCTTGCGTTCCATCTGGTCCGGAGCGCTGGACGAGCACAGGTTCCGCAGCCAACTGGTGAATGACATGGTAAGTTCTCCTTTTCGAGGTTGGTCTGCGATAGAATGATGGGACATCGTTCCCGGCGCGCAGACCGAGCGCCGGGGCGGTGCCGGGCCGGTGAGGAGCTTGCTTGGCGGTAAGGCCTCACCGGCCGCTTTTCGTTCGTTCTGTAGGACGGTTTTGCAAACCGTCCTACTTCTTGCCTTCCTTCGCACCCATCAGTTCCCGCGCCTCCGCGCGGAAGTTCCAGATGTCTTGCCCCATGGCATGGCCTGGACGAACAGGCCACCAGCTATCGATTTGCTTGTCCGCGTCTTCGTACCGGCGCCGGGCTTCCGACTTGTGATGCTCCCGTTCCTTCTCGGGCAGATCTGCTTGCGCGGCGAGCTTGGCGTGAGCGAGGGCGAGTACGATCCACTGGCCGGCGTCGCCCGTGCCGCCGCCTTGCAGCTTGCAGGACTTCTCCAGGGCCTCAACGCTGGCCTTCCAGTTTCCCGCGCGGTACTGAACCCATCCCAAATACTGCCAAAACTCGGTTGACTTAGGGGCGAGTTCGACGGCCTCCTTGCTTGCCTCGACGGCCCGTTTGGGATCCCGCAGCTTCGGGTCCAGGTTGTTGGCCAGGTCCCAGCCCTGCTTCATCAGGGCGTTGCCGAGGTTGGTGGCGATTTTCGGATCGAGGTCGATGGCCTTGCGGTAGGCGGCGACGGCCTCGTCCCGCTTCCCCTGCTTGTTCAGTGCCACGCCGAGGCCGTAGTGGGCGTCGGCGTCCTTCGGGTCGAGTTCGATGGCTTTGCGGTAGGATGCGATCGCCTCCTCCAGCTTTCCCTGCTTGTTCAGGGCGTTGCCGAGGTTGTAATGGGCCATGGCGTATTTCGGGTCGAGTTCGATGGCCTTGCGGTAGGCGGCGATGGCGTCGTCCAGCTTGCCCTGCTCTGCAAAGGCGACCCCGAGGTTGTTGCGGGCCGGGGCATCCTTCGGGTCTAGTTCGATGGCCTTCTTGTAGCAGGCGATGGCCTCGTCCAACTTCTGCTGGCGGCGCAGGACGTTGCCAAGGTTGCTGTGGGCCAGGGCGTATTTCGGGTCTAGGTCGATGGCCTTGCGGTAACAGGCGATGGCCTCGTCCAACTTCCCCTGCCCGGACAGGGCGTTCCCGAGGTTGTTGTAGGCCATGGCGAATTTCGGGTCGAGTTCGATGGCCTTGCGATAGCAGGCGATGGCCTCATCCAACTTCCCCTGACCCTCCAGGGCGTTGCCGAGGTGGTAGTGCGCCTTGGCGTCTTTCGGGTCGAGTTCGATGGCCTTGCGATAGCAGGCGATGGCCTCGTCCAACTTCCCCTGACCCTCCCGGGCGTTGCCGAGGCCGATGTAGGCGCAGGCGTGTTTCGGGTCGAGTTCGATGGCCTTGCGATAGCAGGCGATGGCCTCGTCCAGCTTCCCCTGTCGCTTCAGGGCGAGGCCGAGGTTGCAGTGGGCGTAGGCTTGTTTTGGGTCGAGTTCGATGGCCTTTTTGAAGCAGGCGATGGCTTCGTCCAGTTTCCCCTGCTTGTTCAGGGCGATGCCGAGGAGCGAGTGGCCGTTGGCGGATTCCGGCTCGAGGGCGATGGCCTTGCGGTAGCAGGTGATGGCCTCGTCCAGCTTATTCCGGTCGAACAGGGCGTTGCCGAGGTTGTTGTGGGCATTGACGTACTTGGGGTCGAGTTCGATGGCCTTGCGGTAGCAGGCGATGGCCTCGTCAAGCTTCTCTTGGCCCGCCAGGACGTGGCCGAGGTTGTTGTGGGCGATGGCGAGTTTCGGGTCGAGTTCGATGGCCTTGCGGTAGCAGGCGATGGCCTCGTCCAGCTTCTCTTGGTCCGCGAGGGCAGAGCCGAGGCCGCCATGGGCACCGGCGTGCTTCGGGTCGAGTTCGATGGCCTTGCGGTAGCAGGCGATGGCCTCGTCCAGCTTCCCCTGCAAGTAAAGGGCGATGCCGATGTTGTTGTGGGCACCGGCGTGCTTCGGGTCGAGTTCGATGGCCTTGCGTTGGCAGGCGATGGCCTCATCCAGCTTCTTTTGGTCCATCAGGGCGACGCCAAGGTTGCTGTGGGCAGCGGCGTACTTGGGGTCGAGTTCGACGGCCTTGCGGTAGCAGGCGATGGCCTCGTCCAGCTTCTTTTGGTAATAAAGGGCGTTGCCGAGGTTGTTGTAGGCCGCGCTGGTTGTCGGGCGGACAGCCAGGGCAACCCGGTAATAGCCGGCGGCTTCGAGCGGTTGAGTTTTCAAAAGTGCATTGGCCAAACTGAAATTCAGCCAGAAGTCGGCGGGATACTGCCCCTGGGCGCGGCGCAGCCAGGATTCCTGAATCGAACTTTCTTGGGGAAGCAAGCTTCCCACCAGCGCAAGCATTTGCGGCGACAGTCGGGTGACAGGTGCTTCTTCGACCAGCTTGCCAAGGGCTTCCTGGTCGCGCCAGCCTTTGAGCTGCCGCAGCCGATCTGCCCAGGCCGGATCGGGCGCCGCCTGACGTGCCACGGCCAAGAGCTGTTCCGCCAAAGGTTCGTTCCGAAGCCCAAACGCCACATGGGCCCAGTCGTCCAGCGCGGCCACCAGCTGCTCGTTGATCGGCGAGGAGCGCAGCCTGGCGGCCACGGCGGCGGCATCCTCTTTCAGGACCGCGAACCCCGCAAAAGCCTGGGGATACTCCGCGGCGGCCTTGCGGTAATCGAACCCTCCCTCGACCCAGGTCGCCTTGTCCAAACGGATTTTCTCCAGGCGCAGGGCCAGGAGGCGGTCGGCCTCGTCGCCGCTGAGTTGCTCTTCCAGCTTGTGCAGCGCTTGCGTTAATTCCGCATTGAGACGAGTCTCGGCGCGAGCCGATGACCGACGAGCCTGCGCTAGTTCTGATTGGGCCGACTGGATCAAGAAGTTCCAGCGGCCGGGCTGGTTGAGCAACTCCTGCACGCCGCCTGGCTTGGTCAACACGGCGTGCAGCTCGCCGCGAATCTTGGCCGCTTGCTCGACCGCCTGGCGCACGCCCTGCTCGGTCAGGGCCAGGTCGCGCTCCGCCTTCCGCGCCAGGTCTTGATCGCGCGCGTCGCGGTCCCGCACCGCCCAACCGACGGCGCCCACCGCCGCCAGCAGCATGACGCCGAGTAGCGCGGCCGTTACCAGAGTCCGCTTGTTCCTCCGGGCGAACTTCCGCAGCCGATACCCCGCCGACGGCGGGCAGGCCAGGACCGGCTCGTCGCCCAAGTAGCGTTGCACATCGGCGGCAAAGTCCTTGGCCGTTTCATAGCGGCGGTTGCGGTCCTTCTCCAGGGTCTTCATCACGATCCAGTCCAGTTCGCCCTTGACCAGCTTCGTCAGCTTGGCCGGCTCCATGTGCCGCTGGGCCGAGATCGACGCCAGCGACTCGCCCGAGTCGCTCAGGCGCGTGCTTGGCTTGGGCGGTTCCTCCTCTTTGATCATGCGGAGAATCTCGGCATACGCGGCTTCTTTCATCCGCTTGTGGGTCAGCGGCGTGCTGCCGGTCAGCAGCTCGTACAGGAGCACGCCCAGCGAGTAGATGTCGCTGCGGGTATCGACGCCCAGGGCGCTCATCTCCGCCTGTTCCGGGCTCATGTATTCCAGCGTGCCGACCATGGTGCCGTACTGCGTGAACAGGGTCCGTTCGGTCAGCTTTTGCTCGGTCGCCTTGGCCACGCCGAAGTCGATCACCTTGGGCACCGGTTTGCCGTCGTAGAGCGTGACCATGACGTTCGACGGCTTGATGTCGCGGTGGATGATGCCCTTCTGGTGGGCGTGCTGGATCGCCTGGCAGACCGGCACGAACAACTCCAGCCGCTCGCGCGGCGTCAGGTGGTTGTCGTCGCAGTATTTGGTGATCGGCACGCCGTGGACCAGCTCCATGACGAAGTACGGGCGGCCTTGTGGTGCAGGCGTCCCGCCTGCATCTGAGTCTGATGCAGGCGGGGCGCCTGCACCCC
>Ga0080064_1005712_pt1 | contig 14235 bp, 16 predicted proteins | sample Subgrocontami54m_FD_69260 | JGI IMG/M metagenome (GOLD analysis project Ga0080064, IMG submission 69260) | Subsurface groundwater microbial communities from S. Glens Falls, New York, USA - GMW46 contaminated, 5.4 m (SPADES assembly) (version 2) ...
TGACCGGCGGCAGCGGGGCGAGGGCGGTCGCCAAGGTCGCTCAGGCGCCGGCGAACGGCTCGGTGTTCTACGCCACGACGCCGACCTATATCCAGACGACGCTCCTGAGCAAGACCGCGTTCGGCTACGCGAGCCTCGAGCCGCTGGTGGTCGTGTTCTACGATCCCGAGGTCGTGTATACGCGATCGCAATCGCCGTTCAAGACCCTCGCCGAGGCCCTCGCCTACGCGAAGCAGAACCCAGGCAAGGCCAAGTGGGGCGCCGCCAATCCGGCCTCGCTCGAGCGCATCGCGCTGGAGAAGCTCAACCGGCGCGCGGGCGTGCGCGCCGCGGTGGTGAGCCACGAGGGCGGCGGCCAGTTGATGATCAACGTGCTCAACGGCACCCTCGACATGGGCATCGGCGAGGTCCAGGAAATCCGCGCCCAGCTCGATGCCGGGCATGTGCGCATACTTGCCTCGCTCACCGACAAGCGCCTCGATCAGTTTCCCGCGGTGCCCACGGCGAAGGAGCAGGGCGTCGATCTCACGGTCACCAAGTTCCGCGGCCTCGCGGGCCCCAAGGGACAGCCCCCGGAGGTCGTCGCGGCCTGGGAGGCGGGCATCAGGAAGGTGCTGGCGGACCCGGTCTACAGGAAGGCATACGAGCGCGACAATCTCATTCCCGCGTTCATGGGACATGCCCAGGCCGGACCGTTCACGGCCGAGTTCGCGAGCGAAGTCGCGGCCTCGCTGCGCGAATACGGCATCATCAAGTAGAACCGCCGCGTGGGCCGGGGACTCGCCTGCGGATTCGCCGCGCTTGCGCTGGCGATTGCCTATTACGCCGCGGCTGCGCAATTGCCGTCGAGCTTCCTGTCCGACGATGTCGGCGCCGACGGGCTGCCCAGGCTGCTCGCCGTCGCGCTGGGCGTCCTGGGCCTGCTCGCCGCGTTGCGCGCGGTGCTCGCGCGAACGGCGCCGGCGGGCGCCCCGCCGGAGGGCGGAGGCGTCGCGGTGCATGCGCGTGCGCTCGGCCTGATCGCCCTAGGCGCCGCGTATGCGCAGCTCACGCCTTCGCTTGGTTACATGGCCGGCACGATCGTGTTCCTGTTCGTCGTCGCCGCCTACTCTGGGCAGAGGCCCTCGCTGCCGCTGGCCGCGATCAGCGGCGCGGGCGGCGTCGTGCTCTGGCTCGTGTTCGTGAAGCTGCTCGGGGTGGCGATGCCTTCGGGGATGCTCGCCCCGCTGCTCGGGTGAGCCGGAACGCGCGATGAACGATCTGCACACCGCCTGGACGGCGCTCACATCGGGCTGGGCGATCCCCGGCGCCGTGGCCGGTGTGGTCTGGGGGATATTCGGCGGCGCGCTGCCCGGGATTTCGCCCTCCATCGCGATGGCGCTGCTGCTGCCCTTCACCTACGGCCTGGATCCGGTGACGGCGATCGTGCTGCTCGCCTCGGTGTACGTCGGCGCCGAATACGGAGGCTCCATTCCCGCCATCCTGATCCGCACCCCCGGCACGAACTCCGCGGCAGCGACCGTTCTGGACGGGTTCGAGATGAATCGCCAGGGGCGCGCCGGCGAAGCGCTCGGCATCTCGCTCGTCTCGGGGCTGGTGGGTGGCCTGTTCGGCCTCGCGGTCCTGGTGCTGTTCACCGAGCCGCTGGCGCGCGTCGCGCTCGCATTCACGCCGCCCGCCTATTTTGCGCTCGGCATGCTCGGATTGAGCGTCATCGCAAGCCTTTCCTCGGGGTCGCTGGTTCTGGGCCTGATCGCCGCCGTCGTGGGACTCATGATCGCGACCGTGGGCACCGATCCGGTATCCGGCGTACCGCGATTCACGTTCGGCTCGCCGGACCTGCTGGGCGGAGTGCGCCCCATCCTGGTCATGGTCGGCCTGTTCGCGGTGAGCGAGCTGATGGTGCAGGTGAGCGAGCCCGCGTGGGCACGCGCCAGCACGCGCGATACGCGGCTGAAGCTTCCTGACTGGACGACCTGGAAGCGCATGTTCCGGCCGCACGCGATCGGCGCGGTCATCGGCACCATCGAGGGCGTCACCCCGGGGGCGGGCGGGACGATCGCCGCTTTCATGTCCTACAACGAGGCGCGCCGCTGGTCCAGGCATCCCGAGGAGTTCGGACACGGCTCGATAGAGGGCGTCGCGGCGCCCGAGGCCGCGAACAACGTGGTCACCGCCACCGCGCTGGTGCCGCTCCTGAGCCTGGGCATTCCCGGCTCGAACTCCGCGGCGGTGCTGCTCGGCGGATTCCTCATCCACGGGCTCTCGCCCGGGCCGATGCTGTTCGAGCGCAATGCCGATGTCGTCTACGGTCTGTACGGCGGACTGCTGGTGGCGAATATCGCGATGCTGCTGGTCGGCCTGGTCATACTCTCGCCCTGCATCTGGTTGGTGAACCGGCCCAAGCCCTATCTGCTCGCGTTCATCTTCGCGCTGATCGTTTCGGGGGTATATTCGATCGACCAGAGTTTCTTCGACCTCGGCCTGGTGCTCGCCGCGGGCGCGCTCGGCTATGCCATGCGCTGGCTGGGCATGCCCTACCTGCCCATGGTGCTCGGGGTGGTGCTGGGCGGTCTGGTCGAGTCCAACTACCGGCGCTCGCTGGTGCTCTCGGGCGGGGATCACGCCATATTCGTGCAGGACCCGGTCGCGCTCGGGCTGCTCGCCGGCGCGGTGCTGATGCTCGCCGTCTCGCTCTATCGCGAGATGCGCGCGGTGGCCAAGGCGAGAGAGGAGGATAGCGAGAGATGAACGCGCCGCTTCCCGATCAGGCGGTCGCCGAGCGGCTCGCGGCGCGCATCGCATCGCTCGATGCCTCGCGCCTGCCGGGCGCGGTGCGCGCCAAGTGCGAGGACCTGCTGATCGACGTGATCGGACTGTGCATCACGGCGCGCAACGCGGACTACGTGGCGAGCATGCTCGCGGGCGTGGACGACGACGGCCCCTGTACCGCGATCGGGCATGCGCGCAGGCTGAGCGCGGCGGGCGCGGCGCTGGTGAACGGCACCGCGGCGCACGGCGAGGACTTCGACGATACTTTCGAGGGAGGGCCGGTGCACGCGGGCGCGGTGATCGTGCCCGCGGTGCTCGCGGCCTGCGAGCGGCACCGACCCGACGGACGCGCCGCGCTCGCGGGCATCGCGGCCGGCGTCGAGACCCTGTGCCGGCTGAGCCTGGTGGCGCCGAAGGCGGTGCACCGCGCGGGCTTTCATCCGACCGCGGTGCTCGGCGCGATGGCCGCCGCAGCGGGCGTCGGCGCGGCGCTCGGCCTGGGCACGCGCCAGATCGTGGATGCGCTCGGCGTCGCCGGCAGCATGGCCGGCGGCATCATCGAGTACCTCGCCGAAGGCGCCTGGACCAAGCGGATGCACCCGGGCTGGGCGGCGCAGGCGGGCTTGCGCGCGGCGCTGCTCGGCCGCGCGGGCTTCGTCGGGCCGCGCACGGTGTTCGAGGGCACCCACGGCCTGTTCCACGCCTTCGCCCACACGACCCAGGGCGACTACGGCGCGCTGGTGGGGGATTTCGGCGAGCGCTGGGTCACCGAGACGCTCGCCTTCAAGCCCTATCCGTGCGGAACCATGACCCATCCCTACATCGATTGCGCCCGGCGGCTCGCCGGGCGCGGCGTCGCCGCGGAGGAGATCGTCGAACTGGAATGCGAGGTCGCAGAAGGGACGGTGCACCGGCTCTGGGAACCGCTCGCGGACAAGCAGCGTCCGCCGAACGGCTACGCTGCGAAGTTCAGCACGCCGTATTGCATCGCCGCGGGCTTCCTGCACGACGGCGTGGGGCTAGACGCATTCACCGACGCGGCGGTGCAGGAGCCGCGCGTGCGCGCGCTCGCCGCACGCGTGCGCTACCGGATCGACCCGGACAATCCCTATCCGAACGATTTCACCGGCCACCTGCGCGCGCTGCTGCGCGACGGGCGGGTGCTGGAGGAACGCCAGCCGCATCTTCGCGGAGGCGCGCGCGAGCCGCTCGCGCGCGGCGACATCGAGGAGAAATTCGCGCGCAATGCGCACCACGGCGGGTGGAGCGCCGAGCGCATCGACAGCGCCATGGCGCTCGCCCGGACGCTCTACGACGGGCCGATCGATCTGAGGGCGCTCGCGCGGTGAGGCATGGACGCTAGCGGCCGGGAATTGCACGCTCGCGTGGCGATCGTCACCGGCGCGGGCCGCAACATCGGCCGCGCGATCGCGCTCGAGCTGGCCCAAGGCGGTGCGGCGGTGCTCGTCAACGCGCGCTCGAACCGCGCCGAGATCGAAGCGGTCGCGCGGGAGATCGAGCAGGGCGGCGGACAGGCGCTCGCGTGCCTCGCCGACGTGACCGATAGCGCGGCGGTCGGGCGCATGGTGGCCGCGGCGCTCGAGCGCTTCGGCCGCCTGGACATCCTGGTGAACAACGCCGCGCTGCGCAGGGAATCGCCGATCGACAGTATGGACTTCGCCGAATGGCGCGAGGTCATGGCGACGATCCTCGACGGCGCGTTCAACTGCATCAAGGCCTGTGCGCCCCACCTGCGCCGCAGCGACGGCGGGACGATCGTCAATATCGGCGGCCTGACCGCGCACACCGGGGCGCGGCATCGCGCGCACGTCGTCGCCGCGAAGGCCGGGCTGGTGGGCCTCACGCGCGCGCTCGCCCACGATTTCTCGGCCGACAAGCTCACCGTGAACTGCGTCTCGCCCGGGCTGATCGCGACCGCGCGCGGGGCCTCGAGCCCCGTGCAGCCCGATCACCACCGCAGCAGCCGCACGCTCTCGGGTGAGCGCGGCACACCCGCGGACGTCGCGGCGGCGGTGCGCTTCCTGTGCGGGCCGGGCGCGCGCTATGTGACCGGCCAGACGCTGCACGTGAATGGCGGGGCGTTTCTCGGTTGACTCGATCGGGGATTAGAAGCCGCGGCCGGGGTGGACGGTTCCGCAGGCCGCGCAGGTGCGCTTGCCGAGGTCGGCATGGAAGGCATCGAAGAGCGGCGGCAGGTTGGCGACGATGTCGGCGCAGTGGATCTCGACTCGGTGCAGCAGGGCGTTGCACTTCGGGCAGAACCACTCGAAGCCGTCCAGCTCGGTCCTGGGCCGGGAACGCTCGATGACCAGGCCCACCGAGCCCGCCTGCGGGCGTTGCGGCGAGTGGCGCAGGTGCGGCGGCATCAGGAAGATCTCGCCTTCCCGGATCGGAACGTCGACGGCTTTGCCCTCCTGCTGTGTCCTGAGGAAGATGTCGCCCCTGATCTGGTAGAAGAATTCCTCGTACGGGTCGTCGTGATAATCGTGGCGGGCGTTGGGGCCGCCGACCACCATGATGATGAAGTCCGTGTCCCGGTAGACCACGGCGTTGCCCACCGGCGGCTTCAGCAGGTGGCTGTGGTCATCGATCCATTTGGCGAAGTTGATGGGCGGCAGCATGTCGGCCTCGCGATGGCAGTTGCGTGAAGAATCTTATCCTAGCGGCTTGTAGGCTACCGCCTTGATTTCGACCAGCAGGTGAGGGTGGGGAAGCTGGTGCACGGCGACCGTGGTCCGGGCGGGGCCGTCGTAGCCGAAGTATTCGCCGTAGACCTGGTTGTAGCCCCCGAAGTCGTTCATGCTGACGAGGAAGGCCGAGACCTCGACGCAGTCGGCGAGCCCTGCCCCGGCGCTCGCGAGGATGTCGCGGACGTTCTCGATCGTTGCACGTGTCTGGGCGCGGATGTCGAGTGTCATCGTGCCCATCTCGTCGGCCTCGGCGCCGGCGATGCTGTTGTCGGCGCGTCGCGCGCTGGTGCCGGAGACGAAGATGAAGTCCCCGGCGCGCCTGTAATGCGGGTACTTGCCGCGCGGCCTGGCCTTGCCGGGAATGACAGCGCTAGAGCTTGACGCAGACATTCAGGGATTCGCTGTAGAAATTCAGTGAATGCAGCCCGCCTTCGCGGCCGATGCCGGAGAGCTTGGCGCCGCCGAAGGGCGTGCGCAGGTCGCGCAGGAACCAGCAATTCACCCACGCGATCCCGCACTCCATGGCTTGCGCCACGCGATGCCCGCGCGACAGGTTCGTGGTCCACACGGTCGAGGCGAGCCCGTAGCGCGTGTCGTTCGCCATGGCGATCGCCTCCTCCTCCGTGTCGAAGGGCGCGATATGGGCGCAGGGGCCGAAGATCTCTTCCTTCACGGTGCGAGCGGTCTCGGGCAGGCCCGTCCACAGCGTCGGCTGGACGTAAGAGCCGTTGTCGCGCGCATCGCCGAATTTCGGGATGCCGCCGCCGGTGACCAGCGTGGCGCCTTCCTCCCTGGCGAGCGCGTAGTAGGAGAGCACCTTCTCGCGATGCTGCTTGGAGATGAGCGGGCCCATGTTGGTCTTGGCGTCCGCCGGCCAGCCCATGACGTAGGCTTCGGCCTTCTGTTTCAAGGCCTGGACGAAGCGCTCGAAGATGGGGCGCTCGACGTAGACGCGCTCGGGGGCGAGGCACACCTGGCCGCAGTTGGAGAAGATGGCGTTCGCCATGCCGGCCGCCGCGGCCTCGAAATCGCAATCCGCGAAAACGATGCCCGGATTCTTTCCGCCCAGCTCGAAGGACACGGGCTTCACGGTGGGCGCGACGGCCTTCATGATCGCCGATCCGGTGGCGGTCTCGCCGGTGAAGGTGATGGCGTCGACCCCCGGGTGCGTGGTGATGAATTCGCCGGCCGAATCGGGGCCGAAGCCGTGGATCACGTTGAACACGCCGGCCGGGACGCCGGCTGCGTGCATCACCTCGGCGAGCAGCGTGGCGGTCGAGGGCGTCTCCTCGGAGGGCTTGGCGACGATGGTGTTGCCGCAGGCAAGCGCCGGCGCGAGCTTCCAGGTGAGCAGCAGCAGCGGCAGGTTCCACGGCGCGATCACGCCGATCACGCCCAGCGGCTTCCTCACGGCGTAGTTGACCGCACCCTTGCCGTCGGGCGTGTCCAGCAAATAGGATTCCGTTCCGTAGCTGCGCACGATGTCGGCGAAGATGCGGAAGTTCGCCGCGCCGCGCGGAATGTCCAGGTGGGAGGCAAGGCTGACCGGCTTGCCCGTGTCGGCGACCTCGGCGGCGAGAAAGTCGTCGAAGCGCGCTTCGATGCCTGCGGCGATCTTGCGCAGCAGGTCGATGCGCTCCTGCAAGGGCATCCGGCCCCAGGGCCCTTTGAGCGCAGCGCGCGCGGCGCGCACGGCCGCGTCCACCATCGCCCGGTCGGCCTCGTGCGCGACGGCGACGGCGCTGCCGTCGACCGGGCTCAGCTTGGTGAACTGCCTGGCGCTGCCGACGAAGCGGCCGTCGATGTAGTTCTTGCGTTCCTGGATCTCGGTCTTGGCGTTCATGACGGCTCCGTGGAAATCGGCGAAACTAGGCCCATTACGGCGTATTCGAGCTACCTTACCCCGCGCTCGGGCGGGTGTCAACGGACAGGCGGGGGGGTGGCCTTTGTTGTTCCGCAGCGGTGGGAGATACGCTCCGGGGCAAGGAATTCGCAGGGGCATGGCGCACTTGCGCGGCCACCCCGAGGGCGATTAGAATTATGCACAATACGTCTGAATTGATCCACGCCTCTCACCCCGCATCCATGGCAGCGAAACCGAACCGATCCTCAGCAGAATCCGCCGTCCGCGCCGCGGGGGGCGGAGCGCTCGATCGCTTCGTGCTGACCGACATCGTTTCCCACCTGTTGAGGCGGGCGCACTTCCGGGCCGAGGAGATCTTCAACGAGGAGCTGGGCTCGAGCGGCCTGACGCCGCGGCAGAAGGCCCTCCTCATCACCGCCTACCAGAACCCCGGCGCGAACCAGAACGCCCTGGCCGAGAAGATCGCAATCGATCGCAATTCCTTCGCCGAGATGCTCGCGCGCATGGTGGCGCGCGGCTATGTGCGCCGCGACCGCTCGCGCGACGACGGCAGGGCCTACGAGATCACGATCACCGACAGGGGCATCCGGGCCCTCGAAGAGGTGCTGCCCGGGGACGCGGTGGTGGAGAGGCGCATCATGGAGCCGCTGCCGCCGGAGCTGAGGCCGCTGTTCGTGAAGTGCCTGCGCATCATGGTGGGCCTGGAGAAATGAGCCGGGCGCGAGGAGCCGCGCCCTTGTGAATCGCGTCGTCAGGAGGTGCCATGCCGGCCTACGGAATTGCGCTCGTGAACGTCACCGACCCCGCCAAGTACCAGGAGTACTCCAAGCTCGCCGGCCCGGCGACCGCGAAGTACGGCGGCAAATTCCTCGCGCGCGGCGCCGTCGAGTCGGTCATCGAGGGCAGGGCGCCTTACAGCCGCGTCGTGGTGGTCGAGTTCCCCACGGTGGAGGCCGCGAAGGCGTTCTACGCCTCGCCGGAATACGAGCAGGCGCGGGCCAGGCGCAAGGACGCCGCCGACTTCAACATGCTGATCGTGCAAGGGACCTGAGACGATGAAAGGGGAGCGGCGATGAGTGCAGGGCTTCGGATCCTGGGAATCTGCGGCAGCCTGAGGCAGAAGTCGTACAACATGTACGCGCTGAAGACGGCGGGCGAGCTGATGCCCGAGGGAATGGCGCAGGAGATCGCGAACATCGCCGACATTCCGCTGTTCAACCAGGACGTGTGCGACAAGGGGTTTCCAGCGCCGGTCGCGGCCTTGCGCGAGCGCATCGCGCAGGCCGACGGGCTGCTGTTCGCGTGCCCCGAGTACAACTTTTCCGTGTCGGGCGTGCTCAAGAACGCGATCGACTGGGTCTCGCGCCCGCCCGCGCAGCCGTTCCAGAACAAGCCGGTCGCCATGTTCAGCGCTACCGTCGGGCTGAAGGGCGGGGTGAGCGCCCAGTACGACCTGCGCAAGATCCTCGCGCAGCTCGATGCGTTCCTGATGGTGCGCCCCGAGGTGTTCATCGGCCAGCAGGCCTCGAAGTTCGACGCGGGCGGCAAGCTCACCGACGCGACGACGCGCAAGTTCATGACCGACCAGATGGCCGCGTTCCGCGACTGGATCGCGAGGGTGAGGAAGCTGGGCTGAATGCGGGGCGGCAGAGTCGGAACCAGGCAGGGTGCCGTGATTTGCCGTTATAGATCTCCCGATTTTGCACAGTTGCAACTTCGCAACTGTGCAAAATCGGGAGAGTTATATAAACCCAAAATCTTGGCCAATGCTGTCGAGTGATTAGAGACCGAGGAAGCGCAATGATCCATCTTCACGATATCCGCTACCTGCGCATCGGCACGGCCAACCTTGATACGACCATCGAATTCCTGACCCGGATCGTCGGGCTGCAACTCGCCGGGCGCGAAGGCAAGGCGGCGTATTTCCGCAGCGACAAGGTGGCCGTGCGCGGCGACACGCGCGACTACACCCTCATGGTCTTCGAGGGCGATCCCGGCGACCACACCAGCGCGTTCGACCTTCGCGATCCCGCCGACTTCGACCGCATCGGCGCCGAACTGGAGAACGGGGGCCATCGCGTGCACTTCGGCACGCCCGATGAGTGCGAATCCAGGCGCGTGAGGCAGTTCCTCGCCTTCAAGGACCCGAGCGGGAACCAGCACGAGATCGTGGTGCGGCCCTACCACAGCGGGCCGCGGCACTTCCCGAGCCGCGATGCGGGGATCACGCACTTCAGCCACATCGGGCTGCGCACCTCGGACGCGCCCCGCGACGAGGCGTTCTGGACGAAGCTGCTGAATGCACGGGTGTCGGACTGGATCGGCGATGCGCCGCTGCTGCGCATCGGTACCATCCACCACACGCTGGCGCTGTTTCCCTCTGCGCATGCGGGCGTGCAGCACATCAACCACCAGGTCGAGGACATCGACGACATCATGCGCTCGTACTATTTCCTGCGGGAAAAGGGCGTGCGGATCGTGTTCGGGCCGGGGCGCCACGCGACCTCGTCGGCGTGCTTCCTGTATTTCGAGGGACCGGACAAGATGGTCTACGAGTACTCCGTCGGGGTGAAGCTCATCCTGCCGGAGCAGGAGGCGAGCTATCGGCCGCGGCAGTTTCCTTTCGCCCCGGAGTCGTTCTGCATGTGGGGCTCCAAGCCCGACATTCCGGAGTTTCGCAGCTAACACTGAACGGAATCCTACGATGACAATCAGTCCGCAGAAGATCAAGCAACTTGCCGAGCGCTTGCGCAAGGCGGAGGAGACGGGCATCGCGATCAGGCCCATCCGGGACGAAATGCAGCCCGGCGACATCGCGAGCGCCTACGCGATCCAGAAGGCGAACACGCAATACTGGGTACGCAAGGGCCGCCGGGTGGTCGGGTGCAAGATCGGGCTCACCGCGAAGTCGGTCCAGAAGCAGCTCGGCGTGGACCAGCCCGACTACGGGATGCTCTTCGCCGACAAGGTGATGTGCGACGGCGAGGAAGTGCCGCTCGCGCGCGTCATGCAAGCCAAGGTGGAGGCCGAGGTGGCGCTGGTCCTGGAGAAGGACTTGAAGAGGAGGGATGTCACCATCAGCGAGCTCATCTCGGCGGTCGCCTACGCGGTGCCGGCGATCGAGATCGTGGCGAGCCGCATCGAGAACTGGAACATCAAGATCCAGGACACCATCGCGGACAACGCTTCGGGCGGGATGATCGTGCTGGGCAACGAGCCGAAGAAGCTGCGGGGGCTCGACCTGCGCCTGTGCGGCATGGTGATGGAGCGCCGCGGCGAGCAGGTATCCCTCGGCGCGGGCGTGGCCTGCCTGGGCAATCCGCTCAACGCGGCGCTGTGGCTCGCGCGCACCATGGCGCAGGCCGGCTCGCCCCTCAAGGCGGGCGATGTGATCATGACCGGCGCGCTGGGGCCCATGGCGGGGGTCGCGGCCGGAGATACTGTCGAAGTGCGCATTTCCGGGCTGGGCTCGGTGCGCACCGCATTCGGAGCATGACATGAGCGATATTCGCGGACTTGCCATTGTGGTGGACGATGCGGCGCGCCAGGCGCGCGCCATTCCGCAGCTCACCGCAAGCAACAAACTCAGCCTGGAGGATGCCTACGAGATCCAACGCAGCAGCATCGGCTTGCGCGTGGATCGCGGCGAGAAGCGCGTGGGCATCAAGATGGGCTTCACCAGTCGTGCCAAGATGGTGCAGATGGGCGTGCACGACATGATCTGGGGCCGGCTCACCGACGCCATGATCGTCGAGGACGGCGGGCCGATCAGCATGCGGAGCTACGTGCATCCGCGGGTCGAGCCGGAGATCGCTTTCCTGCTCAGGGCGCCGCTTTCCGGCGCCGTGACGCCGCTGCAGGCGCTTGCGGCCGTGGAAGCGGTCGCAGCGGCAATGGAGATCATCGATTCGCGCTACGAGAACTTCAAGTTCTCGCACGTCGACGTGGTCGCGGACAATTCTTCCTCCTCGGGGTTTGTCACCGGTCCGTGGCACAAGCCCGAGCTCGACTTCTCCAATCTCGGCCTGGTGATGTCGGCGAATGGAAGGCCGATCCAGATCGGCACGACCGCGGCCATACTCGGGCATCCGCTGCGTTCCCTGGTGGCGGCGGCCCGGTTTGCGGCGCAGGCGGGCGAGCCGCTCCAGGCGGGGTGGATCGTCATGGCGGGCGGGGCGACCGCCGCCGAGCCGCTCGCCGCCGGGAGCTGGGTCGAGACCGAAATGCAATCCCTTGGACGCGTTGCCTTTTCGATGGAGAAATGACCATGCCCCTCGTACAGATATCGATGTTGCCCGGGCGTTCACCGGACCAGAAGCGGGCGCTGCTCGCGGAAGTCACCGAGGCCGTGGTGCGCACATGCAAAGTCGCGCCGGAGGCGGTCCGGGTGTTGATCACGGAGGTTCCGGCGGAGCATTGGGCCGTGGCGGGAATTTCCATCGCCGAGAAGGACGCGAAGAAGAAGGCGCTGAGCTAAAATTCAACTTTGCCCAAGCCGGACAGCCGAAGCGAAAGAGCTTACCGCTCATTGGAACACATTCATCTCGCTATTTTGGGAAGTTGCAACTGCGCAACTTCCCAAAATAGCGAGACATTGACAACCCCAAATACTTCGCCAAATCGGACGATACTTGACGGGTAAGACACCACAGGAGAACGCAATGAAGGGTGACGATCGCATTCCAGTTGCAATCATCGGTTCGGGCAACATCGGCACCGACCTGATGATCAAGGTGATACGCACGTCGAAGCACCTGGTAATGGGCGCGATGGTCGGCATCGATCCGGCCTCCGACGGCCTGGCGCGCGCGAAGCGCATGGGCGTGCCGGTCACCCACGAAGGTGTCGAGGGTCTGGTGAAGCTGCTGAACTTCAAGGACATCCGCATCGCCTTCGACGCGACCTCGGCGGGCGCGCACGCGCACCACAACGAGGTCCTGCAGCGCCACGGGGTGCAGGTCATCGACCTGACGCCGGCCGCCATCGGGCCCTACGTGATTCCCGTGGTCAACCTCGATGCGCACCTGGACAGCCCGAACATCAACATGGTGACCTGCGGCGGGCAGGCGACCATTCCGATGGTGAGGGCGGTATCGCGCGTGGCCAAGGTGCATTACGGCGAGATCGTCGCCTCGATCGCGAGCAAATCCGCCGGCCCGGGCACGCGCGCCAACATCGACGAGTTCACCGAGACCACGGCGAAGGCGATCGTGACGGTGGGCGGAGCCGCGCGCGGCAAGGCCATCATCATCCTCAATCCCGCCGAGCCGCCGCTCATCATGCGGGACACCGTGTACTGCCTCGCGGAAACGGGGGCCGACGAGGCCGCGATCCGCGCCTCGATCACCGACATGGTGGCCAAGGTGGCGACCTACGTGCCGGGCTACCGCCTGAAGCAGGAAGTGCAGTTCGACCGCGTCCCCGCCGACAAGCCGCTGAACATTCCGGGGCTCGGCAAGCTCTCGGGCGTGAAGGTCACGATCTTCCTCGAAGTCGAGGGCGCCGCGCATTACCTTCCGTCCTACGCGGGCAACCTGGACATCATGACCTCGGCGGCGCTGGCCACGGCCGAGCAACTCGCGGTCACGAAACTCGCCGTGGCCGCCTGAGCGAAGGAGACGATTATGAGCTCGACCAGAATCGATCCCAAGAAGAAGATCACCATTTCCGACGTCACCCTGCGCGACGGGATGCATCCCCGCCGCCACCAGTACTCCCTCGAGCACGTGCGCACGATCACCCGCGCGCTCGACGAGGCCCGGGTCGACAGCATCGAGATCTCCCACGGCGACGGCCTGGCGGGATCGAGCTTCAACTACGGCTTCGGCATGCACACCGACCTGGACTGGATATCGGCAGTGGCCGGCGAAGTGAAGCACGCCAAGGTGGCGACGCTGCTGATCCCGGGCATCGGCACCGTGCACGACTTGAACGAAGCCTACGCGGCCGGGGCGCGCGTGGTGCGCATCGCGACGCACTGCACCGAGGCCGATATCTCCAGGCAGCACATGGAATACGCGCGCAAGCTCGGCATGGACACCGTCGGATTCCTCATGATGGCGCACATGATCCCGCCCAAGGATCTGGCGCAGCAGGCGAAGCTCATGGAGTCCTACGGCGCGCACTGCGTCTACGTGACCGATTCCGGCGGCGCCATGCTGATGCACGACGCCAGGGACAAGGTGAGGGCCTACCGCGACGTGCTCAAGCCCGAGACCGAGGTCGGCATCCATTGCCACCACAACCTCTCGCTCGGCGTCGCGAACTCCATCATCGCGCTGGAGGAGGGCTGCGACCGCGTCGACGCCTCGCTCGCGGGCATGGGCGCGGGGGCGGGCAACACGCCGCTCGAAGTGCTGATCGCGGTGCTCGACCGGCTCGGCCTCAATCACGGCTGCGACCTGATCAAGCTGATGGACGCGGCCGACGGCCTGGTGCGCCCGCTGCAGGACCGCCCGGTGAGGGTCGACCGCGAAACCCTTGCGCTCGGCTACGCGGGGGTCTACTCGAGCTTCCTGCGCCACGCCGAGACCGCCTCGGCCAAGTACGACATCCCGACCTTCGACATTCTCGCGGAGCTGGGAAAGCGCCGCATGGTGGGCGGCCAGGAAGACATGATCGTCGACGTCGCGCTGGACCTCGTGAAGGCGCGCGGCGCGCAGCGCAAGGCCCAGGCTGCCTGAATCGGTGTCCCGGCGGGCCGGGAAAGCGGGGTCGGAGCAGGAGCGCTCTGGCCCCGATTTTTTTCCCCGTTTTTTCCCCGCCTAATATTCCATCATCTGATTTCATCAACCCTGCAAGGAGATCCGTCATGCCTGGAGATTGGTACGAGAAAGGCCTCAAAGTCCGCAGAGAAGTCCTGACGCCCGAGTACGTGGACCAGGCGCT
>Ga0080064_1005713_pt1 | contig 14234 bp, 13 predicted proteins | sample Subgrocontami54m_FD_69260 | JGI IMG/M metagenome (GOLD analysis project Ga0080064, IMG submission 69260) | Subsurface groundwater microbial communities from S. Glens Falls, New York, USA - GMW46 contaminated, 5.4 m (SPADES assembly) (version 2) ...
TCTGTGCCGCCGCCAGTGGCCCCTACGGAGCGTTTCCCTCCTACAAGACCCCCGTCATGCTGAACGAGAAGATTGGCGGGCAGGGCTCGTCTCTGAACACCCGCGTCCTGTTCTACCAGGGCAACATCCTGGTGGACGCGGCCTTCGACAAGCTCAACGTGATGTCGGCCGCCGAACTGCGCGAACTCGCTGGCCTGCTGCCGGCGCCTGCGGGCAGCGCCCGCAATCTGCCGCCGCTGCCCACGTATCTGCCGAAGCAGTCGTATCAGAAGAACACAGCGAAGTACATCCTCGGTCCCGTCACGCTCGATCGCGTCGGTTCGCCCCTGCCTACTCCCATGGTAGATTTCAAATCCGGCGCGGAAGTAGTCATCGCCAAGTATCAGGCCAAAGCAGGCGACTCAACCCTGATGCTCATCGAGTATCCGACACCGCAGATCGCCGCTGAAAAATTGCGCCAGATCGACGCCGCGCACCAGGCGACCACTCAGCCGCCGGCGGGCGCACCCGCAATCGTGGATGTCGCGCCGTTTTTCGACCGGCGCACCGGCCCCATCATCGTGATCGCCGCCGGTCCGCTGGCGATCAGCGAAGCGAATGCGCTGCTCGGGTCCGTCAGCTACGAAGCCGACGTCACCTGGAATGAAAACACCTATCTTTCCAAGAAAGACAATTTGGCGAACCTGCTCTTCAACGTGATCGTCCTGTGTGGCGTCGTCATTGGCATGGCACTGGTCGCGGGACTCGCATTTGGAGGCTTCCGCATCCTCATGAAGCGCATTTTCCCGGACCGCGTTTTCGACCGTTCCGACGACATGGAAATCATCTCTCTGCACCTGGGCGAGAACCTCGAACAGGCCTCTCGGAGGCGGTAAGTCATTCAATCAAATGTCCTTAGTATGGGAAAAGGGTGCTCTTGTCTCATTTTGGAGCGGTTTGCCGACTTGTGGACGCTCTATGTAAGTAGTTGAAAACAAAGCTATTTAATTCATAGATTTTGCTTGACACCCCCCTTTTAAGGCTCATAAGATTTCGGCAGAAAGTTCTGATGGACTTAACCTCCGTTGGAACTATTCTCCCTTGAAGAGAAGGCCGCCCACGTTGCCGGGCGGCCTTTTCGTTTTGAGGATAGTTCTCGGGTGGCAATGGCGAGTTCTCAGTTCCCGGTTCTCAGTTCTCAGTGAAGGCGAGCTGCAGCGACACTGGTATTACTGAGAACTGGGAACTCTTCTGCTCTTACGTGCGTACTGGATATTGAGGAGAAGCTATGTTCTGCGATCAATGTGGCACGCAGCTGCAATCAGGACAGCAAAATTGTGCGCGCTGCGGCAAACCCGTGCTTGGACCCGTCGCGTATCGGCGCAACCGCGTGCAGGAGCATGTTCGGCTGGTCGGCATTCTCTGGATGGCCTACTCGGCCCTGAGCGTGGTAGGAGGCGTCGTGCTGGTGGTGGTCGCGCAGACGTTCTTCGGTGGCGTCATGCGATTCCCCAACGGACCACCGCCCGAGTTCATTGGTTGGCTGCGTCCTTTTCTCACCTTCATCGGCGGATTGGTCCTGGTCGAAGCCGCCGCCGGGTTCATCGCAGGATGGGGCTTGTTGCAGCGGGAGCCGTGGGCACGCGTAGTGACCCTGGTCGTCGGCTTCATTTCGCTGTTCAACGTTCCGCTCGGGACGGCCCTCGGCATCTACACACTCTGGGTGCTGCTGCCCACGCAATCCGACGACGAATACCAGGCATTAGCGAAAGCAGCGTAAGCCGAAGGGAACTCGGGTTCCCCTGTGGCCCGCTGTGTCCCCTGTGGTGGATGGCTTTTGGGTTTCCGCTGCGCACCACGGTCATCCCCACCCGATTGCGCGAATCGCACACCGGTCTTAGAATCGAAACAGGCCGACGTAGCTCAGTTGGTAGAGCAGCCGATTCGTAATCGGCAGGTCACCAGTTCAACTCTGGTCGTCGGCTCCATACATTACATTCTGAAGTTTGTACCCTTCCGGGACGCTCATCGCAACCGCGCGGGTACCGGCTCCGGCAGGAATGCCCGGCGAATAAGCTCGAGCGCGATCTGCTTGTCGGACCACTCCGGATGCTCTCGACGGATGCACTCCTTCGCCAACTCTCGGGCAAAAAGGCTCATTTCCAGGGCCATGAGCAGGCGTCGTTCTCCCGGCATCCTCCGTTGAACTTGGAGCTGGAGATCCAGTGCCGCCGGGCTGGTGTCGGTAATGGGCACGGTCAAAATGTTACCACGGCGGTCTAACGCGCGAGCGTTAACACGCAGCGTCCGTGCCACCGACTAAACTTCCGGAAACGGAAGCTTGCATCCACGCCTGCTGCTCTCCATGCCCAACTCAAGCGCCTGCATGATGCGGAGCCCGTGTTGCGGAGAAACGTCCAGAGGCGCGCCGGAAACAATCGCGTCGCGCACGTTCTGGTAGTAGCGACGGTAGTCGCCGGTTTCGGTAGGAATCGGGGTCTGGGTGATCGTGTCGCCTTCCGCTATGGAGAGAGTCCCCCAATTTTCGGCTGGCTCCTGGCCCCAGTTGGGTTGGTCCGGCGTCTCGCCGCGTTTGAGGGCTTCCTCTTGCGGATCGGAACCATACTTCACGAACGATCCCCGTGTCCCGTTCAGCCGAAAACGCGGGCCGGGAGCGCAGGTCAGCAGGTTCGATCGAAGCAGCACTCGCAGCCGGGGATAATGCATCACAACGTCGAAGGCATCATCGACGACGGCGCCGTCGCGTTCGGCGCGCAGTTCCGCCGTCATGGCCTCCGGCGGGCCGAAGAGCGCAAATGCCTGGTCGAGCAAATGCGGCCCCAGGTCGAACCACAGACCGCTGCCCGGCTTGGACAGTTCTCGCCAAGCTTCCGCGTTGAGCATCGGACGATATCGTTCCATGTGCGATTCGAACAGCACTAAACGGCCGAGTGAGCCTTCCTGCACGATGCGGCGCACGGTCAGGAAATCGCCATCCCAGCGGCGGTTGTGATACACGGTGATCAAGCGCTTGTGTTCTTGCGCCAGTCGAACCAGTTCAGCCGCCTCTGCGGAAGTGGTGGTGAAGGGTTTGTCCACCACCACGTGGCGGCCTGCCTGCAAACATTGCCGGGCGAGATCGAGATGGGTCGGATTCGGCGTGGTCACGACGACCAGTTCAATCGAGTCCATGGAAAGCAGCTCGCTCACGCTGCGGACGACACGCACATCCGGATAAGCCGCGCGCGCGCTGTCGCCAGTGCGCTCCACGATCGCCGCCAGTTGCAGGCCAGAAACTGCGCGGATCATAGGCGCGTGAAACACGCGCCCGCCCAACCCGAATCCGATCAAACCGACCTGAAGTGGTGGCATGGTTGAAGTCTCCGCCTCGTACAACATGCAGGAGAATCGCAGACGTTGCGGCATCGAACGACTTGCAAGAGTAGCAGGATCATCAGACTGAAATGCACTGTTTTTCGGTGGCGGATCGATCTCGTACCGTTGGGAAGCGGCTCGTCGACTCTAGCTGTTAGCTTTTTTCGAGTTGCGTTTCTCTACCACTGTTGTGCCATTTCGTACCCAGTTCTCCACAGTTTCCACCGCCTTGCTACTTGCTTTCTCGGCCACGAGTTCCAGATAATTAACATAGAAAGTTGCGAACAGCCGTGCACCGATATAGCCGAGTAGATCTGCTGCGCATCTTGCGGATCACTCCTCGCCAGCTTCAGGCGTGGGAGAAGGCTGCCCTCATCACCGTCGGCGAGAGTTGCTCGTTTTCCGATCTGCTGCAAATCAAAAAGGTGCGGGACCTGTGCGCGGAGAAAGTGCGTCCGGCCGTAATCCGCCAGTCGCTCGAAGCGATGCAGAAGCAGGTTGCCGGCATGGTGAATCCGCTGCTCGAAGCGGGCGCCTACCAGACCGGACGGCGCGTTGCCTTCCGGCATCAGGGACGGGTGGTCGAGCCCATCGCCGGGCAGTTCATGTTTGATTTCGCGACCCAGGAAAAATTAGTGGCCAGTTCGCCGCGTACCGGGCCGGAACTGGTCGTCACCGACGTTGCCGAGTTGTTTGCGCGCGGGATCGCCCTGGAAGAAGAGCCCCGCACACAGGACGAGGCCCTCGCTGTCTATTCGAAGGTTCTGGAAATGGACGCTAATCACGCCGCCGCGCACATCAACCTTGGCACTCTTTATTACAACCGGCAGGAATATTCGGCAGCCGAGCGGCACTACCGCTCCGCCATAGAAATCGATCCGCGCTACGCGCTCGCCTACTTCGACCTGGGCAACGTGCTCGACGAAACCGGCCGCGTCCAGGAAGCCATCGCCACCTATAAGACCGCCATCCAGCTGGCTCCTACCTACGCCGACGCGCACTACAACCTGGCGCTCGCCTACGAGAAAATCCGCGAGCCCCGAAAGGCGCTGCAACACTGGCGCTCCTACGTGAGGCTCGACACCGCCGGGCCGTGGGCCGTCCACGCCAAGCATCAGATCCAGCGTATCTTGCAGGCCGACGGCCTGAAGCTGGTGTACGCCCGTAAGGCGAACTGAAGGGATTGAGACGCGGCAAGCCGCGTCTCTACGCGGCGTGAATCCCCGACCCAACCCCTCCCGGTTCCCCAGTCGCCGTCGCCTTCAATTGTAAAAACCACGTCAAAAACCGTGTAGGGACGTGGCTTTGCAGCCGTTTCGGTGCTATAGTTCCCGCCTAATCCTGCTGTGATTCGACGATCGCCGTCTCCGGCCCGCAATAATTTCTGAGGCGAGGTACCCGAAAATGAAAAGCAAACCGTTTTGGTCTTCCATGAGCAAGGCTTGTGCGGTTTTCGCTGTGGTAGCGATGATCGCGAGTGTCTCCTGGGCAGCTGGTTATAAGCGAGTCTACAGTTTTACAGGAGGCGTCGACGGCAGAGATCCGGCGACCCACTTGACGTTCGACAGCGCCGGGAACGCCTACGGTACCACCGCAGGGGGCGGCGAATTTAACTTCGGCGCAGTCTTCAAATTAACGCCCTCGGGCGACATCTGGGTACAAACCGTGATCTACAGCTTTGCCGGAGGGAACGACGGACTCGATCCGCACGGCGGCGTAGCCCTGGGCTCGGACGGGAGTCTCTACGGTACCGCGGTCGCCGGCGGAAATGCCGGAATCTGCGCCGGCGACGGTTGCGGCGTGGTCTACAAGTTGACCCCCGCAGGAGATCTATGGTTCCAGACAACAATCTACAACTTCAAGGGCGGCAACGACGGCTGGGGTCCGGGAAGCCGCGTTGTCTTCGATGCTGCCGGCAACCTGTTCAGCACCACTCCGAACGGAGGCAGGCATTCAGCCGGGACAATTTACATGCTCTCTCCCACCCCGAACGGAACGTGGCGGAAGAAGACCATCCACAGCTTTACTGGGGGCAAGGACGGGGCCACTGGTTCGCTTGGCGATCTGCTCTTGGACGCCGCCGGAAACATCTATGGCATAGCCGAGCAGGGTGGCGCGAACGGCGCTGGTACGGTGTACAAGCTTTCTCCCACACCGACGGGGCGATGGACGTTTACCACGCTGTATGCCTTTAAGGGTATGCCGGATGCCGGCTTTCCCTTCGGAGGCTTGAATTTCGACGCGGCTGGCAATCTCTATGGCACGACCTATTTTGGCGGCACAGCCGGAATGGGCGCCGTTTACCAACTGACGCCGGGCCCCAACGGCACGTGGCAGGAGAACGTACTTTACAGCTTCCAGGGCGGCACTGATGGAAGCCTTCCCACCTCGACTCTCATCTTCGACGCGAACGGGAATCTCTTTGGCACGACGTCGGCCGGAGGGCGCCCGTCTTGCGACTGCGGAACAGTGTTCAAACTGATTCTTTCCGGAGGCGCTTGGAAGGAGAAGATCATTCACTACTTCGGCAAGGGCTTCGACGGATATGCTCCGAACTATGGGCTTACCTTCGACGCCGCCGGCAATCTCTACGGCGCCACCCCAGCCGGCGGGACAAGCCGCAAGGGCATGATCTTCAAATTTACGCCGTGAACCGGAGTTGATCGATTCGTAGAGACGCGGCTTGCCGCGTCTCAAGCGTGCACCGGAAGACGCGTCGCGGGCAAGGTGAGGGAGACGCGGCAAGCCGCGTCTCTACCACAAGAAAAAGGGGCGCGGCTTGCGCCGCGCCCTGGGAGAGAGAAGCAACTGCTTAGTTCACCGCAAGCTTGTTCTCCACGCTGAACGCTCCGAACACGCCGCCGGCTCGCAGGCCCGCAATGTTCTTGTCCATTTCGCTCTGGACGGTTCCGTAGAGCGTCACGTGCCCGTTGTCCACCACGATGCGGATCGGGTCCACGGGATCGGTCGCATACCGTCCCAGCACCGAGTCGCGATAGATTGCGCGGGCCGTGCGAATGCGCAGGTCATTGTCAAAGATCGAGACCGGCAGCACCTTCACCTGGTTGATTACGTCCTTGACGCCCGGCATGCGCTGCACAATCGCCAGCGCCGAGTCGCGCGCCACATCGTTCATGGTCTCGCCCGTCACGGTGACAACACCGTCTTTCGCGCCGAGCGCGAAATAGTTGAACGCGTTGTCGTAGTAGCCTACGCGGTCATAGGCCAGCTTCTTTGCCAGTTTCTGCTGGAGCTGGCCATCGGGCACGGTTTGGCCCGCGACCGCGATCTGGTTGCGAACGCCCGAGACGTTCGCGAGCTTCTTAACTTTCTTGGTGGCATCGAGCTTGTCCTGGAACAGGTTCACCGTGCCGCTCAGGGTCACGATCCCGTCCTCGACGCTCGCCTGCACACTCTGTAGTTGCTTTGCCTCATGAATCCTTTGGCTGACCGCCTGCTGAATCTGCTGATCGTATCGGCCAGTTGCGGCCAGAGCGGTCATGCTCAGCAGGACGAGCAACGCTACGGAAGTAATGGCAAACATTCTCTTTTTCATGGTTGCTATCCTCACTGGAAAATTCCGGTCCCCACCTCGGTTCATTAACCGGTTAGTTAAATAGATGCGGAGTGGGCTGCGCGAGATGTATGGCGGGCGCCTGGCTTCCAAGTGGCTTCATATCAACTGGTTAGGTCGCGGTTTGACAGTGATCGTCATGACGACTAATCTCGGCTCATGGGTCGAGGTCTACAAGCAGAGTTGAAACAGAAGGTCCCGTTCACCAGCCGCGAGCAGGAAGCGTACTTGTCTCTGCTGCGCACCGCCGACTCTCTCCAGTCGCGCGTCGAGGCGAAACTGAAGGAGTTCGGGCTCACCGGCACACAATATAACGCGCTGCGCATCCTGCGCGGCGCCGGACCGGACGGCCTGCCCTGTAGCGACATCGGTGAGCGCATGATCACGCGCGATCCCGACATCACGCGCTTGCTCGACCGCTTACAGAAGCGAGGCCTCGTCGAGCGCACCCGCGCAAGGCAGGACCGACGGGTCATCTATGGCAAGATTACCGGCGCAGGGCTGAAGCTCTTGCGCGAACTGGATGCGCCGATCGAGAAGCACAATCGGGAGCTTCTCCGTCACGTTAGCCAAACGAAGTTGCGGCAGCTGATCGATTTGCTGGAACTGGTGCGCTGCGCGAAGAGAGAGTAGGGCGCGGTCTACTCGTCGTCACCCCTGGTGGATTCCGCGATCCCTGCCACTCGGGAGATCACTTCTATTTTCTTTTCTGGTTTCTTGCGGGAGTGGCCTTCTTCGCCGGCTTCTTGTCCAATCCCATTGGAAAAACCCGCGCAAAGATCTTGTCGATGTTCCTAAGCTGCCGTTTCAGATCAAACGCGTGTTCGATCTTCGCCCGAGGCACACGTCCGGCGATATTCGGATCCTCGAGCACCAATTCGTGGAAATCGAGATCCTCTTTCCAGGCGCGCATCGCGTGCCCCTGCACCAGACGATAAGCGTCTTCGCGAGAAACCCCGGCTTCGACCAAGTCGAGGAGCAACTGTCCGCTGAAGACCAGCCCGCGCGTGCTGTGCAGGTTGGCCAGCATGCGTTCGGGATACACGAACATGGTCTCGATCAGGTTGGACGTCTTGTTCAGCAAATAGTCCGCAAGCGTGGTCGAGTCGGGGATGATGACACGCTCGGCCGACGAGTGCGAGATGTCACGCTCATGCCAGAGCGGGACGTTTTCGAATCCGGCCTGGGCGTTCGAGCGCACCACTCGCGCCAGCCCGCTGATCTGCTCGCACGTCACCGGATTGCGCTTGTGCGGCATGGCTGACGAGCCTTTCTGCTTCTCGCTGAAGTACTCCTCGGCCTCGCGGACTTCGGTGCGCTGCAAGTGGCGAATTTCGGTCGCAATCTTGTCGAGCGTCGAAGCGATCACGGCCAGTGTCGCGAGATAATGCGCGTGGCGGTCGCGCTGAATGACCTGCGAAGACACCGCAGCCGCCTTCAATCCCAACCGGGCGCACATCTTCTCTTCGAGTTCCGGGGTGAGATGGGCAAACGTTCCCACCGCGCCGGAAAACTTACCCACGCGCAGGTCTTCACTAGCAGCCTCGAAGCGCGCGATGTTGCGCTGCGTCTCGGAGTACCAGTTCGCGATTTTGAAGCCGAACGTAATCGGCTCGGCATGGACGCCGTGCGTCCGCCCGATCATGGGCGTGTCTTTGAACTCCCAGGCACGGCGCTCGAGCACGTTGGCCAGCCGTTCCAGATCGCCGGCGATCAGCGACGACGCTTGCTGAATGAGCAGCGCCTGAGCAGTGTCCACTACGTCGTTCGCAGTCAGGCCGTAGTGAAACCAGCGGGCATGCGGCCCAACGATCTCGGCGACGGCGGTGGTGAAGGCGATGACGTCGTGTTTGACTTCGGCTTCGATCTGGAAGATGCGGTCCACATTGAAGCTGGCGCGCTCACGGATAGCCTTGGCGGCCTCTTTCGGCACGATGCCGGCCTCGGCCAGGGTCTCGGTGGCCGCGACTTCGACCGCCAGCCAGGTGCGGAAGCGGTTTTCGTCGCTCCAGATGCGGGCCATCTCGGGCCGGGTGTAACGTGCGATCACGGCGCAGTCTCCGTAAGGGGAACTGTGGATTGTAAATCACCGGAGCGTGGCGATGGGCTGCTAAGGAGCCCGTGGGAGAGTGGGACCCAGCCCTTCGGCTCTCAATTCGCCAATTCATGAAGGCTGTCTCGTTCCTGCACCGCTGCGACTCGACTTTCACCACGGCTGCTACCGTTGGGCCGGTAGCTGCGGGCGGGCTGCTAAGATTTCCGCATGCGAGAGGGGCTACAGATCGCGGGTTGGATGGCCTGTGTCGTATATTCGACGATCCCTGTTTTCTGGCTGATGATCCATCCGTTCGCCGGCCGTTGGCGAGCGCGACGGCGGTCGCCGTATCGCGTGCTGCTGCCGGTCTGGATGGCAATATGGATCGCGACGGCGGCGATCACAGCACCCTGGCGTAGCGCGGCGCTCTACCGCGCCGACTGGGCATGGGGGCCGGCGGTTCTGTTGTTCGCTATGGGCCTCTTCATCTATTCACGCTCCAGCAAAAACTTCACTGCGAAGCAGCTTGGTGGTCTGCCCGAAGTGCATGGCGGCAACCGCGAGCAGCGGCTGGTCACGGAGGGCATTCGAGCGCGGGTGCGGCACCCGGTGTACTTGGCGCATCTCTGCGAGATGCTGGCCTGGAGCGTGGGGACGGGGTTGGCCGTGTGCTGGGGGCTGACGGCGTTCGCGGCGGCCACGGGCGCCCTGATGATCCGGATGGAGGATGCGGAACTGGAGCAGAGGTTCGGCGATGCCTATCGCATGTACCACAACTCTGTTCCCGCAGTCATCCCGCGAGTCTCGTAGCCGGCGCCAGCTATAATCCGCTGTGGCTGAATGCTGATGGCTGAGTGCTGACGGCTGTTTTCCCATGCGCTTCGAACTCTTCATTGCTAGCCGCTATCTCCGAGCGAAAAGACGCCAGGCTTTCATCGGCGTCATCACCGGTATTTCTGTCGCCGGGGTCGCGGCGGGAGTGGCGTCGCTCATCGTTGCGCTCGCGATCAATAATGGCTTCCGGCAGGACTTGCAGCAGCGGTTACTCGGGTCGACTGCGCATGTGAGTCTGTTGCGAGTGCAGAGCGATGGGATTCAGGATTGGCGTCCGCTGCTCGACAAGTTGTCCAAACAGCCGCACGTCGTTGCGGTTGCTCCGGCAATCTATGAGCAAGTGCTGATCTCGCGCGGACCACGGGCGCGCGGAGCGGTGTTGAAGGGGATGCTTCCACAATATGAGCGGAAGGTGAGCGATCTCCTGAAGACGGTGACGCTGGGATCGGCGGCGGCGCTGGAAGAGGGGAGTGCAGGCGAAGGGACCGAGGCCTCCCCGCAGGGAAGTTCAAAAGCAACGGCGGCGGACAGGAGTGTCCGCCCCACACAAGAATCGCCCGACGATCTGGCGGGCGTTCAACAGCGCGTCGCGGCCATGCCGCCCATCATTCTCGGCAAAGACATGGCGGAGCAGATCGGCGCCGGCGTCGGGTCGGTGGTGCTCGTCACCAGTCCGCAGGGCGAGCTGACTCCGTTCGGCATGGTTCCAAAGTATCTGCGCTTCAAAGTCGTCGGGATTTTCAACTCGGGATTCTTCGACTACGACTCTTCCTGGGCATTCACTCGGCTCTCCGATGCGCAACAACTCTTTGGCCTCGGCGACCTGATCTCGGTCGTCGAATTCAAGCTCGACGATATTTACGCTGCGAGCGACGTTGCCCGCCAGCTCGAACAGGCTGCCGGGCACGGCTTCATGGCCACCAGCTGGATGGAACAGAACAAGGCGCTGTTCCGCGCGTTGCGCCTCGAGCGCGTGGTCACGTTCATCACGATTGGTCTGATTGTGTTCGTGGCGGCGCTGAACATCCTGATCTCGCTCACCATGATGGTGATGGAAAAAACGAAAGACATTGCCGTGCTGATGTCGCTGGGGACGAAAAAAGCGCAGATTCGCCGCGTGTTTATTGCGCAGGGCATGCTGATCGGCGTGATCGGAACCGCAGCCGGTCTGGTGCTGGGGTACGCGCTCTCCTGGGCGGGCGGGCACTACCACTTCATCTCGCTCTCGCCCGAAGTTTATTCCATCGACTATGTCCCGTTCGTGCCGCGGCTGATGGACGGGGTCATCGTAGCGCTGGTTTCGATTGGGATTTCGTTTGTGGCGACGATCTATCCGTCGTGGTCGGCCGCGCGGATTCTGCCGGCGGAGGCGCTGCGGTACGAGTGAAGGTTGGCTGCTGAAAATAGGCGAGCGGCGCGGTTCCTAGAGAGCCAGCTTTCTTTCGCCCCTGCGGGGCTTCCCCTCATCCCAACGTTTCACCCACGGCTTGCGCCGTGGGCTGCATTCTTGCGCCGCTTCGCGGCTAGGACCGCCGTTTCCGTCCCACTCACTTTAGAACTGCCCCTTACGGCGCGATCACCGCTCTGTAAATATTCAGTACCCCATACCCGAATACGTTGTTCGGAACCACGCCCGCCGTGCCGCCGCAGGTTTCGAGGGTCTTGATGTGAACCGCCTTTTTCTCGAGCAGCGTTTCAGTTGCATCGATGTTGCCGATCAGGCTGGGCTTGGCCTGCCAAAGCAGCGCGACGCTACCGGCAATGTGCGGGGTAGCCATCGAAGTCCCGGACCATCCCGACGCGTATGCATTCGTCGGAACGGCGCCGCGAATGCTCACTCCGGGCGCGGAAATGTCCGGCTTCCGGCGGTTGCTGCCATCGATGGTGACTGGTCCACGGCTGCTGAAACCGGCGATGCGATTGAGCGAGTCGGTGGCGCCCACCGTCACCGAGCTGTCGTAAAGCGCAGGCGGATCGGAAATACTGGAGCACGAAGGTCCGGAGTTGCCCGCAGCTACCGCGGGAAAGATCCCGGCGGCGCGCACGCTGTTGACTACCGCTAAAAGCGTATTGAAGGAGCAGCCCTCGCTCGGAGGGCAGCCCCAGGAATTGTTGATCGAGTCCGGCGCTTTCGTCGGATCGCCCTGGTTCGGATTGCCTCCCACCGGATAGGGCGCCATCAGAAACTGGAAGCACTCCGAGTACGTGGTGGGGGAGCCGGTGCCGCTCGGGTCCATATTGCGGCACGCAATCCATTTCGCGCCCGGAGCTACGCCGACCTGATTACCCTGGCCGTCGTCCCCGACCATCTGGCTAACCGTGAACGTGCCGTGGCTGTGGGGATCAACCGGAGTCGGCGAGTGGGCGGCAGTGGCGTCGTGCCAGTTGAAGTCGTGGTTCGCATTGGTACCGTTCCAGCCTCGATAGTGACCTTTGAGCGCAGGATGATCCCATTGCACGCCGGTATCGGCGCCGGCGACGACGCGCCCCTCGCCCTTAAATCCGAGCAGCCATACTTTCGGCGCCTTGACCTTGGTGACATTCCACTCCACTCCATTCGCCTGGTCGGGTGCGTCGGAAGCGGTGGGAATTGGCAGATCGGTGCGCACATGCGGGTTGGCGTCAATCTGCTTGACGTCGGCACGGGCGGCGAGTTCTTCCAGCAGCGCGCGGTTGCCGCTGATCTGGATCATGTTGACGACCCAGAACGACTGATAAGGAATGCCGCGGCGTTCGAGTAGCGCGATGATCGGCGCCTGGGTGCGGCTCGCAACCTCGCGCAGCGAGTTGACCACAAAGCGGCCTTTCGCAACCTTGGTCGGCAGGGACGCGGCGGCAGTCACGTCCGCTTGCTGGGAGAGAACGATCAGAGCTTCGGTCGCGTTTCCGTGGGCAGTTTCATTGAGCACGCGCGCTGCGATCTTCGAATTGGAGGCAGCGCCAGAAGTTGGAACCAGCGTGGTCAGCACGACGGCGGTCAGAGCGGCAATGGTCAGAACGATAAAGATAGCTGCGAACAAGCGCCTGCGAAGGGTCATGAGGGTCCTCTAGTTGTGAAACTGCACGGGGGTTGGATTCACCGAGCGAAAAGCAACACAAGGCGAACTTGCAAAGGACTGTAGCGTTGAAACGAGACGGATGTCAACTGTGAAGAAGTTTGCGGCTTTAAGCGGGATCGAACCGGCGTTCGGGAAGTCGCTAAACCGCCAGAGGAGTATCCTGTGCCGTGGGGTATGTCACGTTTCGATCTTTCAGCAAACGAGTTGCGGCCTTCTTCGTCGAGCCTGGAAAATCGCAAGAGCTGGCGAGCGGGTTACACCGCTGAGATTGCTCCGCATAGCGAGGATGACTACCTAACCATTGCTTGTGACCACGGTCACATTACAGTCGGTTATTTCAGGTATACAGTTTTTCGCATATCGCGTTTCCCATACTGGAATCGCGAAAGGAGCAACTGCTTTCTTCTTCGTGGTCTAATGGAATCGGGACCCGTTTCTACAGTTTCGGAACGGCGTGGTTTGCAATCGTCCCCGGATACCATCTGATGCGTAGGAGGGGTGGTTTGCATCCAATAGAACAAAGCCCGCTGTTGCGGGTGGAAAGTTTGAAAAAGGTGTTTCGCTCAGGCGAAGCCGACCTGGTGCTCTTTGAGAATCTGTCTTTCCAGGTGAGCAAGGGAGAGATGCTGGCGATTGTGGGGCAATCGGGTACGGGCAAGAGTACTCTGTTGCACATCGTGGGCGCGCTTGATCGTCCTTCTGCGGGTGCCGTATACTGCGCGCACTCTCAGGTGAATTCGCTCTCCGAAGACGATGCTGCCGAGTTCCGTAACCGCGAAATTGGCTTCGTCTGGCAGTTCCATTACCTGCTGCCGGAATTTACGGCGCTGGAAAATGTGGCCATGCCATTGCTGACGCGCGGGCAAGCTCTTTCCGGCGCGGAACAGGAAGCGTCCGGCTGGTTACGCGAGGTCGGACTGGAGTCGCGCGCTCATCATCGTTCCGGGGAGCTTTCCGGAGGTGAGCAGCAGCGACTGGCACTGGCCCGGGCGCTGATCACCAAGCCGCAAATTTTGCTGGCGGATGAGCCGACCGGCGATCTCGACGGACGCACCGCGGAAGTGGTTTTTGAATTGATCGCGCGGCTGCATCGCGAGCATCAATTGACGTCGCTGATCGCGACTCACAATCTGGCTTTTGCACGACGGTGCCATAGAGTGTTGCGCTTGGATCAGGGCAGAATGGAAGAAGTGGCGCCGGAGTCGCTTCGGGCGTGAGGAAAGACAGGCTGGGGCTGAATGGGCAAACCAAAGTACCCGGCGAGAGCGCCATCCGGTGTTACTGTTAACAGTGATATCGTTTGGGTTGTTGGACGATTGATTGCATAATGAGGTTTCGGTTGAGGGGAGAGCGAGCAGGCAGCCTCGGTTCTCGGCAA
>Ga0080064_1005714_pt1 | contig 14229 bp, 14 predicted proteins | sample Subgrocontami54m_FD_69260 | JGI IMG/M metagenome (GOLD analysis project Ga0080064, IMG submission 69260) | Subsurface groundwater microbial communities from S. Glens Falls, New York, USA - GMW46 contaminated, 5.4 m (SPADES assembly) (version 2) ...
TGACGCGTTTCGCCCCTCCTTTCCCGGCAGCGGCGCTTCCGCCCCTGGATCTCCACCACGCCGCCGGTTTGGTGGACCCGAGAATCAGGTGAATCCAGCCGAACCGGGCGCGGAACGCGATGCGCTTGGCTCACTTCGCAGAATGAACCGGGCGGGCAAACACCCGGACGCCGGTTTTCAGGCGGCAACGATCTGACCCACGCCGTGCTGCTTGCGCTGGACGCCGAGACGGGCAAGACACTGTATTCGTCCAAGGACCTGATCGATAGTTGGAATCACTACGGTGGCTTGGCGCTGGCCGGCGGCAAGCTTTACTTTTCCACCTACGACGCGCGCGTCTACGCCTTCGGGCTGGTGCGCTAGCGTTATTCCCCTGGCTTACGCCCGGGGCTATCGCGAGGGTTGCTATAGGCCACCGATAGCCCCGCTCGTCAGAGCGGGGATTCAGTTGGCTAGTGCACCCGCGAGTTCAGAATTCGCAAGGCCCGCGTACCTTCCCGGGCCACTTCCAGGTCCCCATCGCGGCTCAACGCTTCCAGGATCGGCAGGGTTTCCTTGTCGCCGCTGCGCGCCAGGATGGGAGCCAGTTCCTTCTTCTCATCCTTCGTCCGTTCATTCATCCCCGCGTAGAGGTTCTCGCGAACCTCCTTTTCGCGTGCCAGTTCCACCAGAAACGCGGAGGCGACGCCGCGGTAGCTGCCCGAGTTGAGCGTGTTCACAAGGTAGACCAGCGGACCAAATTGATCCATATTGTTCTTCCCCAGCATCACCAGCGCAAACGCGAGACTGAGCCGTGGATTCATCTTATTCTCCGCTTCAAAGGCCTTCTCCAGCAAAGGCTTGTCGGCCGGATTCTTCAGCCGCGCAAAACCTTCCGCCGCCGCCGCCCGCAGCTGATCATCTTTATCGTTCAGATGGAGCTCATACAAGGGCCGGCTCGCCGGATTGGGTATCATCGCCAGCGCGGTCAGCGCCGCGCGCCGCACATCCTTATCCTTCGAGGTGGTGAGCGCTTCGGCTAACTGCGGCGCCGCCTCGTCGTTCTGCAACAGCCCCGTGGTCTCGATCGCTTCTATCTGCACCTGCTTGTCCGGATCGCGCAAGAGGTAAAAGATCTGCTTGGCAGACTCCACGTCGCGGATTTTCTGCATCGCGATCAGCACCTCGTACATGACCTGCGTATCCTTGGTCCGCAGAGCCTCCAACAAATCCGGAATCGCCGCCTTCCCGCGCAAAACTCCGGCCGCGCGCGCCGCGTTGGCGCGCACCTCCATCCCGTTGCCTCCCCGCGCCAGTTTCCCGATCGCCTCTATGATGTCCGGACGGACGGTGATGAACGGGTCGATGACCCGGTCGTGAGTATCCGTGAACTTTCCCTTGATCCCTGATCCCACCCGTTTGAGAGAAGCCGTGAAGCCGGTCTGCAAGTAGCCGGGGTAAAAGAAATTGACCAACCCATCCGTGGCCCATACCTGTATTTCAGCATCGTTGTCGCCCGTGGCTTCCACCAGCGCGTCCAGGCTGTGCTGCGTTCCGATCCCCGCAATCGCCTCCACTGCTTCCAGACGCACCTTGACATCCGGGTCCTTCAGGTATCCGCGCAGTTCCGGAATCACCGTGGATCCGCCGGACTTGGTAAGCTCCTTCACCACCTTTAGCTTCTGCTTGGTGTCGGCCTGCGCCATTGCGTAGGGCACACTCCAACTCAGCCAAAGTAGGGAAAAAATGACAGTCGTGCGGTTGTTCACACACCCATTATCGCGGAAAACGGAAGCCTACCGCACAAACTCCACTTGAATCCGGTGCGGAATGATGCCTGCTTCAAATCCCAGATCCATGAGCTTTTGTGCCGCCTTCGGTACATCCTCGCCGCAATCCACCGTGTGATGGTTCACATACATGCCGACAAATTTCTCGGCAAGCGGCGTCTCCATGTCGCGGGCAAACTGCATCGCGTAGTTCAACGCTTCCTCGGAATGATCGATGGCATACTGTATGCTTTCCCGCATCAGCCGGCAGCATTCCCGCTGAATATCGGCCGGTAGTGATCGCAGCAGCGCGTTCGATCCAAGCGGCAGCGGCAGGCCATGTTGCTGCTTCCACCACTTCCCCATGTCGAGAATGTTATGGAATCCGCCCTTGGAATAGGTGAGCTGCGCCTCGTGAATCACCAGTCCCAAATCCACGCTCTTGTTCCGCACCGCATCGGGAATCTGGTCAAACGGCGTGAGCACCGCCTCAAAATCCGGCTGGAACAATTTCAATACCAGGTACGCCGTGGTCATCTTGCCCGGCACCGCGATCCGCTTGCCCTTCACATCCTCCGGCGCCATCGGATGGTTCGAGATCAACATCGGGCCGTACCCGTCTCCCACGCTCGATCCCGATGCCATCAGCATGTATTTGTCGGCAACGTAGGGATAGGCGTGGTAGGAAATCGCCGTCAGCGGGTACACGCCCTCCAGCGCTTTCTTGTTCAGCGACTCGATATCTTCCAGCACATGCCGGACGGTGAGCAGCGGCGACTGAATCTTCCGCGTCGCCATCGCATAGAACATATACGCATCATCGGAATCCGGACTGTGGGCGCAGATAATCTCAGGAACTTCTGGAAGGGACATGATGTTTTTTGAGAACCTTTGACTATAACATGATTACTTGGCCCGCCCATCATGAAATCTTTTGACAGTAAATGGTCGCTCTGCGTTCTCCTGTTTCTGGCCACCACTCTCAACTATCTGGACCGCCAAACGCTCGGCATTCTCGCGCCCTTGATTCAGCGCGAACTCAACCTGGACAATGCCGCTCTGGGATGGCTGTTTTCTGTCTTCTACTACACTTACACCTTTGCCCAATTCGGAATCGGGCCGCTGCTGGACCGCTGGAACCTGCGCTGGGTCTACGGCCTCGCCGTCCTGGCCTGGTCGGCCACCGCGGCCGGCACGGCTTTGGTCACCGGGTTTGCAGGCCTGATCTTTTTTCGAGCCCTGTTAGGTGTGATGGAATCGGCCAACTGGCCCGCCGCCATGCGCATCGTGGCGCTCCTTTTACCACCCAAGGAACGCACTCTCGGCAATGGGATCTTCACCTCCGGTACCAGCGTCGGCGCGCTCATCGCCCCCGGACTCATCCTCGGCGTTGCCGGATGGATGGGCTGGCGCGCCTCGTTCGTGGCCGTCGGCTCTCTCGGGCTGGCATGGTTCGCACTCTGGTTGCCTTGGACCCGTAAACCGCAGTGGCGTTCCCTCTGGAAGCAGCCGGTCATTGCCGGCCCAGCCGCTCCGATCTACCGCGAGATCCTCTCCTGCCCCCAGTTCTGGCGTGTGTTCTGTGTTTCCATCCTCGTCAACCCTTGTCTCTATTTCAATTTGAACTGGCTCCCTACTTATTTTGTCCAGGAGCGCAAACTGGAACTGGGTGGCAAGGTAGGCTGGCTGTTGACTTTCATCTATGTCGGTCTCGATCTCGGCTACTTGGCTTGCGGGACGGGGGTGCTGGCTCTGACCAGGAGAGGCCTTACCACACGCCAGGCCCGCCGCTACATCTTTTGCGCAGCCACTGCTCTGCTCGCGATGAGCGCCGCGGTTCCACTCGCCGCCACCATCCCGGCCGCCGCGGCTGTTCTCGCCGCGGTCAACTTTGGCGCAGGCATGTGGATCGCAATGTACCTGACAATGGCGCAGGAGGTCTCTCGGACAAACGTATCGACGGCGGCGGGACTGCTCGGCGGATCCGGCTCTCTGGCCGGAGCCCTTGCCATGTGGGGTGTCGGAAACATCACCCAGCAGTCGGGTAGTTTCCTCATCCCTCTGCTGGCCGTAGCCCTGGCCGCGGTCCTGGCCGCCGCAGCCGGGATGATGGTCACGCGGCACGCCTCCCCTTGACCTGCGCCGCCATGGGCCACTACAATTCTGCCATGAGAAGAAAAACCACGTTCCTGGCGATACTGCTGTGGACGGCCACCCTGTGTTCCGGCCAGTCCCCTGTCAAACGCTACCTGTACATGAGCATGCCCGATGCGGCGCAGAAGGAGGGCCGCTCCGATCCTCCCGGCATCATGGTCTTCGACATCGACAATGGCCACAAACTCGTCCGCCGCATTCCCATTCCCGTTTTTGCCGAGGGCCTGCGCGGCTTCGCCGGAAGCCTCAAGACGCATCGTGTGTTCTTCTCCTCCACCAATCGCCGCGTCGGAGCCTTTGACCTCGAAACAGAGAAGGTCCTCTGGGACAAAACCTACGAAGCCGGCGCCGATCGATCCTCCGTTACCCTCGACGGTAAGAAGCTCTACGTTCCCACCGGCTGGTGGTACTCGGGCGACGATAGCGGCTTCCTCGTGGTCAACGCCGATACAGGCGAGATGATCAAGCGCGTCCAGGTGGGGCCGCAAGCGCACAACAGCATCGTCAGTCTCGACGGCAAGCATGTCTATGTCGGAAGCAGAACCATGCTGTCCACCTACGACACCGCGAATGAACGCCTGGTTTCACAGATCAAGGATGTCGGCGAACGCGGCATCTTCCCCTTCACCATGGACAGCCAGAACCGCATCGGCTACGTCTGCCTCGGTGATCACGTCGGCTTTGACGTCGTTAATCTCAAGACGGGTAAGATTCTCCACCGCGTTCTCGCGGGAACCGAGCCCATCGCGCACCGCACTCATGGCGCCGCCCTCACCCCGGATGAGAAAGAGCTGTGGATCAGCGACCAGATCGGCCAGAAACTGTTCATTTACGACGCAACGAAAATGCCGCCAACCCCGAAGGGCCATGTCGAGCTCTCGCAGGGCGGCCATGGCTGGGTCTGTTTCAGCCTCGATGGACACTACGCATGGTCCCACGCGCCGGAGGTCTTCGACGCCCGCACCAAGAAGCTCGTCGCCACGCTCAAGGATGAAAAAGGAAACCCGATCAGCGGTTCCAAGTTCATCGAAGTCCATTTCCGCGATGGGAAAGTTGTGCAGATGGGCAACGAGTTCGGGCTGGGACGGAAATAGCTCACTGCATCCGCCGCAACTCTTCCAGGTTCCAATAATCGGTCCGGGTCTTGTACTTCGTGCGGACCCGGCCCACCGCCTCCGCCGTAATCGGCGGGGCCCCGGGGCCGAACCGCGCGCGAACATAGGACAGCAGGGAAGCCGCATCCTCGTCAGATAAGACCTGCCCGAATCCAGGCATCTCCAGACGTCCGCGAAGACCGTGGAGCACAATTCGGATCAGCCGGTCTTCCGGGCCCCTTACCCACCGCGAGGCGTACAGTTGCGGACCGTCACCCATCTCCTGTCCGTCGTACCGGTGGCAGGCGGCACAGTAGTTCTGAAACTGAACCTTACCTTTGTCTGCCGTCGCTGCGGGACGGCGGCACCCGATGCATGCGGCCAGCACCGCACAGACACAAAACCAATAGGCAAGCTGGAGCATCCAATGCAGATTCTACCCCAGCCTGGTTTGTGGGAGAATGTATCGGCTGTGAATCGAAATCGTAATCAAGACCTGAGCCGCGCCCTCGAAATCACGATTCACCTGGGTGTGGTCCTGTTGCTGGTGGGCACGTGCCTGCTGATTTTGTCGCCGTTCCTTTCGACGGTTTTGTGGGCGCTCTTCATCGCCATATCCATGCAACCTTTGTTTGAACGGACGGCCATCGTCCTCGGCGGCCGCTCCAAACTGGCGGCTGTCCTGCTCACCGCGCTCGGCCTGGTGTTGCTGGCCATCCCCGCCGTGTTGCTGACTCAGACCGTTGTGGATGGCGTGCAGATGCTCGTGGCGAAGATCAAGAGCGGAGAAAGTATCATCCCCCCGCCACCCCCCGCAGTGGAGAGTTGGCCGGTGGTAGGACCGCAACTGGCTTCGTTCTGGACTCTGGCCTCCACCAATCTGACCGATGCCGCGCGCCTGCTCGCGCCTCACCTCAAGCCCGTCGCCGGCGGAGCGTTGTCGGCCGTCGCCAGTGCCGGCACGGGGATACTGCAATTGCTCCTCTCCATCGTCCTGGCTGGTGTCATGCTGGCCGATTCACAAAGAGCCTCCGCTCTCGGACACGCTTTTGCCACGCGATTGATCGGCGAGCGCGGCCCTGAATTCGCCGCCCTGACAGCCGCCACCGTCAGAAGCGTCGCAATGGGTATCGTTGGTGTTGCGGTGATCCAATCGGTTCTGGCTGGCTTCGGCTTCCTGGTAGCCGGACTACCCGGAGCCGGCCTCTGGGGCCTGGTGTTCTTTGTGTCCGCGCTTGTGCAAATCGGGACCCTGATCCTGGTTCCGGTTATCATCTACATGTTCGCCACGGCAACTACATTTCACGCAGTGGCGTTTTTGCTTTGGTGCGTCTTCATTGGGCTGGTAGACAATTTTCTCAAGCCAATACTCATGGGCCGGGGCGGCACGGCCGTTCCGTTGGGCGTTGTTTTCATCGGGTCCATCAGCGGTTTCATGACCATGGGCCTCATCGGCTTCTTCGTTGGTTCGGTCGTTCTCTCCATTGGCTACAAACTCATTCTGGCCTGGCTTGAAGCAGAGCCATCCATGCAGTAACATGTAACCCAGCGTTCCACCAGGAACCCAAAGGAGTCACGTCCCATGGGAAGACTGATCATTCTCTTCTACGGGGTAGCATCCTACCTCGTATTCTTTCTCACCTTTCTCTATGCCATCGCATTTGTGGGGAACCTCGGGGTTCCACGTTCGGTCGATGTGGGGCCCGAGGCTCCCATCGCCACGGCTTTGGCAATCAACGCGGCACTCCTGACCATATTTGCCGCGCAACACAGCGTGATGGCCCGCCAGGGGTTCAAGAAATGGTTCACTCAAATCATCCCCAACGCGGCCGAACGCAGCACGTTTGTACTGGCCGCCAGCCTGGCCCTGATTCTCCTGTATGCCCAATGGCGGCCGATTGCCGGCACTGTTTGGAATGTCGAAAACCCGAACGGGGTGATGGCGCTCGAAGGGCTATTTGGCTTGGGCTGGTTAATGGTCTTGACCGGGACTTTCATGGTCAACCACTTCGACTTGTTCGGACTGCGGCAGGTCTGGGAGAATTTCCGCGGCCGGACTCCAAAACCGATCGGGTTCCAGACGCCCTATCTGTACAAATACGCCCGGCACCCCATCTACCTCGGATTTCTGATCGGTTTCTGGGCGACGCCGAAAATGAGCTATGGCCACCTGCTGTTCGCGGTCGCTACCACCGGATACATATTCGTGGGCATCTATTTTGAAGAGCGGGATCTGATCCATTTCCACGGCGACCGCTACCGCGCCTACAAGCAACAAGTGCCGATGATCATACCGGTGCCCGGTAAGAGCGCAGCCGAAGATAAGAGCGCTTCCGGAGCATCCGCGTCCTAGTATTATGAAAAGTGACCGTGCTCATCAGATTCACATCGGCGCTGCTGAGCTTGTCCGCAATGGCACAGGATCCGGCTGTTCTTCTGAAGGACTGCCTGGGTTGCCACGGCAACGGACAGGCACTCTCCGGCCTCGATCTGCGTTCGCGTGAGGTAATGCTGCGCGGCGGCGCGCGCGGGCCTTCCGTCGTCCCCGGCAATGCCGCCGCCAGCCTGCTGTGGAAGGCTCTGCAAGCGGACGGTGTTCCGCAAATGCCGCCCGGGACCAAACCGACGGCGAGCCTAATCGCCGCGATGAAGACCTGGATCGACGCCGGTGCTCGCTGGACCGAGGCCTCAGAGACCAACTGGGGCAACTATAAACCGGAAGACCTGTGGGCCTTTCAGCCGCTCCGCCGCGGATCCAAGCGCGGCATTGATGACTTCATACAGGAGGCCGCCCCGGCCGCGGACCGGCGCACTCTGATCCGGCGCGCCACCATCGATCTGACAGGGCTCCCGCCAACGGCGGATGAAGTGGACGCGTTTGTGCGCGACAAGAGCGCCGATGCGTATACGAAGCTGGTGGAGCGACTGCTTGCTTCCCCGCGCTATGGCGAGCGATGGGGACGCCATTGGTTGGATGTGGTCCGCTATGCCGACTCCAGCGGTTACTCCAACGATTTCGAGCGCCCCAACGCGTGGCGCTACCGCGACTACGTCATCCGCAGCTTCAACAACGACAAGCCGTATGACCGGTTCATCCGCGAACAGATCGCCGGTGATGAACTCTACCCCGGCGACACCGAGGCCTGGATCGCCACCGGTTTCCTGCGCGCCGGACCCTGGGAGCATACGGGCATGAGCGTCGAAGCCGTGACCCGGCAGATGTTCCTCGACGATGTGACGCACGCCACCGCATCCACCTTCCTCGGATTGACGCTCGGCTGTGCGCGCTGCCACGACCACAAGTTCGATCCGATCCCGACCAAGGACTACTACCGCATGCAGGCCGTGTTCTCGACAACAGAGTTCGCGCGTCCCAATCTCGCGTTCCTGCCGCAGGAAAACACCGCCGACCTCCCGGTAGGCCTGGCCCGCATGCAAGAGGTGGAGCGTCGCGCCAAGGCCAACCTCAGCAAGTTCGATGGAAAGCAGAACACGCTCGCGCCGGATCAGTACGAAGAGTTCAAGCTGTATCAGAAGCACGTGCAGCTCTACAAAGAGTCCGCCGACCGGTATCAGCCGAAAGCGTTTGTCGTTTCCAGCGGACCGCTCGACGGCGCTACCGACGGTGGTTCGAATCTCCGGTACCCCAAACGCGACGCCTACAAACCGGCCGAGGTGCACATTCTTCCCGGCGGCAACATACAGTCTCCGGCGGGCGCAGTGCAGCCCGGGCTGCTGACTCTAGTCGCGCGTTACAGCGAGCTCAAGGAGGACGCAGTGCCGGTCGCGGTGGAAGGGCGGCGCTCGACGCTGGCCAACTGGATCGCGAACCCCAAGAACCCCTTGACGGCCCGTGTGATGGTGAACCGGATCTGGCAGTATCATTTTGGGCGCGGCCTGGCCGCCGACACGAGCAACTTCGGCAAGATGGGAGCCAAGCCGACGCATCCGGAACTGCTGGATCATCTCGCCGTCTACTTCATGGAGCACGGCTGGAGCGTGAAGGCGATGCACCGGCTGATCATGCACTCGGCGGCCTACCAGCGCGTGAGCGGGAAACTTTACCGGCCCCACCGCATGGAAGCTGAAGTGTTGCGCGACAGCATCCTGGCTGTGGCCGGTGAGTTGAGCCTGGAAGCGGGCGGGCCGGGAACGTTCCCGCAGATCAATGAAGACGTGGCGCGGCAGCCGCGCCATGCGATGGGATCGGTGCAGCCGGCCTATCACGCGTCGCCGGAGAAACGGTTGCGGAACCGGCGCACCATCTACACCTTCCAGCAGCGCAGTCTCATTGACCCGATGGTGGAGGTGTTCAACGGACCGAACCTCGACATGTCGTGTGAGCGGCGCGAGTCCAGCACCGTGGCCACGCAAGCCTTCACCCTGTTCAACGGGCAGATGGTCCACGACATGGCGCTGGCGCTGGCCGCGCGAGTGGACAAGGACCACACTGATCCGAGGGCTCGCATCGGTGAGCTGTTCCGGCGCGTGTATGCCCGCATGCCGGAGGAGCGTGAAATGCAAATGGCGCTGGCGCACTTGAAGCGGCCTGTTCCGGCGCCCCCTCCCAAGGAAGAGCGCAAGCCGGTGGTGCATACGCTCACCAGCGAATTGACCGGAGAAAGCTTCCGGTTCGTGCAGCAGGAGGACCCGGTGGCCTACGAGAGCAACCTGCATCCAAGCGAGGTTCCGGCCTCCACACGCGCGCTGGCGGAGCTGGCGCTGGTGCTACTGAATTCCAACGAGTTTGTCTATGTATACTAGACGCGATCTACTGCACGGGCTCTTCAACGGCGGGATGGGACTGGGGACCGTGGCCCTTTCGGCGCTGCTCGCCGAGACCAATCCGCTGGCGCCCAAGAAGCCGCATCTCGCAGCCAAGGCCAAACATTGCATCTTCCTGTTGATGGAGGGCGGCCCCAGCCACATAGACACCTTTGACCCGAAGCCGAAGCTCGCCGATCTGCACATGACCAGGTTCTCGAAGGAGCGCAGCAAGTTCGAAGCGAACATGAACACCGGCGAGCGCTACTACGTCAAGAGCCCGTTCACGTTCCAACGCGTCGGGAAAATGGGCATCGAGATCAACTCGCTGCTGGAACAGTTTGGCTCCGTGGTGGATGATGTGTGCTTCTACCGCGGCCTGCAGGCTGAGAGCGTGAACCATCCCACCGCGCTTTATCATCTCAACTGCGGCAACCAGTTTGGAGGCGATCCGGCGGTGGGCGCATGGGTCAGCTACGGCCTGGGAACCGAGAACCAGAACCTGCCTTCGTTCCTGGTTCTGCCCGATCTTGCCTATCCGCAAGGTGGCGCGGCCAACTGGGGTAGCGGCTTTCTGCCGGCCTATTATCAGGGCACCCCGCTCCGTCCGCAGGGCGCGCCGATCCTCGACATGGCGCCACCGCCGGGCGTTTCCAGGGAGCAGCAAGTGGCCAACCTGGAACTGCTGAACGGACTCAACCGCATGCACCAGCAGAGGCATCCGGAGCATGACGAATTGACGGCGCGGATCAAAAGCTACGAACTCGCCTTCCGCATGCAGGCCGAGATGCCGCGCGTGGTGGACATTGAGCGCGAGCCGCTGGCGACGCGGGAGATGTACGGGATCGGCGGTCCGGACAAGGATGCCGACGCGTTGGGGCGGCGCTGCCTGTTGGCGCGGCGGCTGGTGGAGGCGGGCGTCCGCTTTGTACAGGTGATCGCGATGGGCTGGGATTCGCACGACTACATTGAGAAGGCGCACGGGGCTCGCCTGCGCGCCATCGACAAACCGGTCTCGGGGCTGCTGAAGGATCTGAAGCGGACCGGGCTGCTCGAGGAAACGCTGGTGGTCTGGTCCGGCGAATTCGGACGGAGTCCGGACAACGGCATCCGGCGGGGCGGGGAGGCCTGGGGCCGCGACCACAACGCCAAGGCGATGGCGGTGTGGATGGCGGGCGGCGGCGTGAAGGCGGGGCAAATTGTGGGAGCAACCGACGAAGTGGGCGGAGCGGCGGTGGAGTCCGTTCACCCGCTCAAGGACTTCCACGTCACACTACTGCATCTGTTGGGGCTCGACGACAACAAGCTGCGCTACCTCCACGCGGGCCGCGAGAAGCAATTGAGCCAGACGGGCGGACAAGTGATCCGCGAGTTACTCAGTTAACCTACTTGCGTTGGTCTTTGCCCGGAGCATCGTAGGGCGCGCCGGTGCCCGAGGAGCCCATGAAGAACTTCTGGCCGTCGGGCAGCGTAACATCCCGTCCGTTGGCCCGATTTGAGCGATCCTTGGCCTGGTAGCCATCGACGATCACGATCTGCCCGACCTTCAAGGTATCCCGCTTCAGGCCCCGCCGCAGAAGACTGTTGGGCGTTCCGGCCTCCACCATCCAGACTTCCTTGGCCCCGCCTTCCTTGGTGACCTCCACATGGATCCAGGCGTGCGGATTGATCCACTCCACCCTCACCACCGGGCCCTTGAGGAGCACCGGCCGGTTGGGGTCGAACTCAGCGCCAAAGGCGTGGTGCGCATACACCCGCGAGACGCCCGCGAAAAACAAGGCTAAGCCGGCCAGCAGCGCACCGGCGATGACGAAACTCTTCCTCATGGTTATCGTTTCCCTCCCAATGCTTCGGCCTCCAGCAGCCGCGCGCCACGCAGGATGCCTCCAAACGAGTAGTTGCCTTCGTGGCAGGCATACTCGTAGATGCGTGCTTCGGTTGCCGGCCAGACCATTTCTCCGCTCCAGGGTTTGGTCCACACAGCGGGATCCTCGACAGTGAACTTGTAGAGCAGAGTCTTCGCGTCGATGCGGCTGAACCGCTCGATGACGTGCAGACTCTTTGTGGCCGAAGCAAGAGCCGGCTGGTTATTGAAGTTGATCGTATCCACAACCAGCGTGTCGCCTTCCCAATGCCCGATGGAGTCGCCCATCCAGCGCCGGATATCGGGCGGCTCGTGCTTCGCGTTCAGGCGAATGATGCGTGTGTCGTGGACCATCTCGTTGAAGATCATTACGTGATCCTTGGTCTGCACGATCTGCTTGATGTTGTTGTAGAGAACGGGCAGGGCCGGCGGACCGGCGCTGGAACCAAATCCCATCAAACACCGCTCGCCCAGAGGCCGCAACTCAGGGTCGTCAAACGGGCCCGGCGTGATGCCTTCCTTCACCCACCAGGCGTCGCCCCGATTGGGCCGGGCGAGTTTGGCGCGCTCGGCGGCCAGCTTGGCGGTGGCCGGAGTCAGGGCGGGCATGCGGCCGTTGGGCGGGTCAGTGATGATGGAGGTCCGCCACTTGCCGTCAATCTTGAACCCGCCGGTGCCATTGTCCACCCACAGCGTATTGTATCCGCCGACGTTGCCCGCCGCGCCTTCCGATCCGTCTCCGCCGGCGGGCGGCGCCTTGCGGTTCGGATCACTGGCCTGATCGTTTTTCGCTTTCCTGGCGGCCTCGGCCTTGGCGAGCGCCACGGCTTCGGCATCAGTGAGCGTAAGCCGCTCACCGAGGTTGGCCGGACGCACCAGCGGGGTAAGCGTCGCGATATCGTACATGCCGGACAGATCCGGGCGGCCATCGGATGTACGGGCCACGTCCGCGCCCGGTAGCGCGGCGGCGATGGCGAGAATCGTCAACAATTGAATGCGCATTGCGTCTCCTTCTATTGTTTCTTTGGCTATTGTCTCTTTAGCGGATTGCGGCGAAATTCGCCGTAGACCAGTTCTTCAACGAATTCGGCGCACTTAAAATCCATCAATCGCGCTCCGGCTTCCATGCGGCGGTAGAGCGGCAAGGAGATTTTCCAGGGACGCGTAAACACCTCGGGGTCCTCGATCGTGGCCTCGTATTGGATGTGATTGGGGGTGAGGAACGTGTACCGTTCGACAACACGAAGCTGGTTGCTGTGGTGAGTTCCGGAACGGTCAAACCAGGTCTGATCGTTGAATCCGCTCGCGTGAATCACGAGCGTATCGCCCTCCCAGCTACCAACGGATTGGCCCATCCACGCATCGGTCTCGGCGGGGCCAGGGTCCTTGAAAAGAATGTCGCGGGAAGCGCCGGCATACTCATAGGAGATGAAGAGCTGTTTCTGGTTTTGGATGATCTGGAAGGGAAACGGCATGTAGGTGGCGCGCGGCACGCCGGGCATATAGCACTTCACCTCGGGATCACGGTCAATCCAGTGTTCGCGATTCTCTTCCCTCTGCTTTTGCGCCTCGGGCTTGTAGGGGATCACGCCGCCATCCACAACACCCATGCTGCCGGGGACCGCGCCCACCGCACCCAGGCGCAGTAGAGGCAAGGCGGGCAAGGGTCCATGGGGCCCTTGCCGAAGCATCATGGACGCGCGGGCGGCGTGCCGCTCAATGTCGTAATTGGCGGGACTCAAGGCTTGCCAGACGCCGTTGAAATCCGGCTTCCCGTTCGAGAGCTTCGGCAGGGCGGGATTGCGAGACTGGCACAACCCAGTTGCGGCAACGGTGGCGAGCACCAGGATTGTAAGGCTAACATTCCTTATCACAGGCATCATCCTATCATGCGCGTTTAGTAGAAGGCGATCCAGCGCCCCGAGAACCCCACACCGAACCAGAGCGCGAGCGAGGCAACGGCGGTAAGCCGAACCAAGACCAGCGGTACCTTTCCCGGTGCCGAGCCGGCGACCCGACGGCGCACGGTGAAAGTGAAGAGGGTGGCGAGAACCAGCAACCCCATTTTGTAGAAGAACGGCGGGCTGTAGTAGCACTTGACCGCCTCGGAAAGGAACAATAGAATCCCCGTTGAGATGCTGGTGGCCAGCGCGCCAACCATCCATGGCTGAAGCTTGCGCGCGAGCTCAGCGCTAGGCTGCGACCGCAGCCCGAACCCGAGCAGGCGCATGTCGACGGTAAGTACGGTTCCGCCGAGCAGCGACAGCGCCAGCAGATGAATGCACTCGATGACGGGGAACATCCAGATGGATTGACGGACCACCGTGCCGAGCGTGGTCGCCTCGAACCATTGGAAAAGGGCGAGCCCATCCATTCCGCTCAACCCTTCCCTTTGTCAAACCAGTTGTAGGCCTGCATGCGGCCGCAAATCACGACGCCGCTCCAAAGCAGCAAGGAAGCATAGCCGGCGAGTCTGGCTCTGGCCGGCGGGGCGGGGTCGTTATCCCAGGCGGCTACGCGGCGGTAAATGGTGAAGTGAAACAGCAGCGCATTGATTCCGGCCAGCGCGATCATGACGACCTTGATCCGGAAAAAGATGTTCGCC
>Ga0080064_1004191_pt1 | contig 14227 bp, 15 predicted proteins | sample Subgrocontami54m_FD_69260 | JGI IMG/M metagenome (GOLD analysis project Ga0080064, IMG submission 69260) | Subsurface groundwater microbial communities from S. Glens Falls, New York, USA - GMW46 contaminated, 5.4 m (SPADES assembly) (version 2) ...
TTATTTACCACGTCATATTCTTTAAGCATTTTTCTCTCTCTTAAAGAATCAATAAGACCTAAGAATATATATTTAGTTGCTTCAATAAGAGGTTTTTTTCTTATTTCCGAGAAGTTTAAATAGACAAAATGAAAACTGCTTTGATTTTCTCCCAAATGCTTTATCCTCACCTTTTTGTTATATGCCAAAATCCTAAGAAGAGTTGATCTTCCGACTCCTGGGATAGAGACAAGTTGGCAGGAATTACCTTCTTTTATAAACCCAAGTATTTTTTCTATTTCCAAAAGCCTTGTATCTTCCGGATATAGAGATTCAAAGTGTTCCGGTTCCATGTAACAATATTGTAATTTTTTTATAACCTAAATATCAAGCTGTTTTCGTGTTTTTCCCTTAAACTGCGGCTATTATGAGCGAGAGAGAATACATGCCTATAACAGATCAGTCTGAATTGACAATAGAGCCTGTTGACTCTACACTAAAAACAGGAGATATATTTATGGAAGATACAAACGAACAAGAAAAGGTAAGTCAAGAAAGTCCACAAGAAAGACCCGCAAAGGAAAGATCTCCATTAGAGCAAGCAATAGAAGCCTTACATGTTATAGATCTAAGCAGTATGCCAACTAAATTAGATGATGAGCTGGAAAGAAAAATGTTAAGTATGGGAATTACCCCAGAGGAAATTGAACAAAATAAGAACAATTTACCAGCCTTAATAGATATCTTTAGAAAAAAAACAGCACGTGCTATGGAAGATCAGCGGCAAGATGAGCAAGAAGAATACATAACTCCCGATACCCGGGCAATAACGGATGCAATCAAAACAGGTATGCAGGAATTAATGGAAGCAATAGGACTAGGCCAGAGTGCATTCATGCAATCAGAGCTTGCTCAAATGTCAAAAGATGTACCACCTTCATTTACGTATACATATACAGATGCAAATACAGGACAAGAGGTGGAAAAGACAGTTGATCTTACTCGTTTGACAGCGGCGGGGACTATGGCAGAGGCCGCAGAAGCAACTAAAAGAAATATTCTAAAAGGAGTAGAAAGAGTAGAAAATTTAAATAGTTTCAGAAATTCACTAACTAAGCATATAGATATTATAGAAAAAGAGGATGAATATGAGGTTATAAGAAAAGCAGTTGATGGGTTTATTGATGACGTTGATCAAATAGTTGATCTAATGAGTCAAACCGAGAAGGAATTGCTCGAGTTTAAAACTAAAAGAGGAAGGCTTAATAAGCTTTCAGGTGAAGAGAATATGACTTCTGATCAAAAGAAAAAACGCGTTTTGGAATTAAAAGGCATTGCCAAAGAATGGGCCCCTTACCTAAGAGGTCATTATATGGAGATGGAGGAAAAAGGTATGGTAGAAATGCCAAAAGACTTAGAGGATTTGGTTAAGCTTGCCCGGTCAAAGGCAGAAGCTGAGTTTGCAAAGGGAGGCCCAAAAGACCTTATTGACGAAATAACCATAGAAGAAGCAGATGGTACAAAAAGAATTGAAGAAAGAGCAAATCTTGCTCATTTTTATGAATGGGTAAGGCATCAAATGTGGAGAGTCCATGATTTTAATTCAAACTCCGAAGCTAATTTTTTCTCTGACGAGGGAATGGGAGTAAAGACTACATACAGGACGATAAACTTTTTTGAAATGGTATTTACGCCCAGCTTCTTTAAGCAAAAAAGGTCGGAGATGACGCACCATTTTGATAAAAAAAAGGGCAAATGGATAACCAAGCTTGTTGAATCAAGTAATCCAAATGAAGAATATGATAAGTTACGAGAGGCACTTTTGTACGAAGTATATATTTTCCAGTTAATGAGAAACGGAGATTTTGTTTATAGAGATAATATGGCTGGAGTTAAAGGAATGACTCAGGCTATGGAGGGGATATTCAAAACAAATCCAATCACAAAGGATGATTATTTAGAAAGAATTTTATCTATGTCTTCAATGTCTAGGACTGCCTTGGGAGAAAAGGATACTACTGGAGGAACGATAATAGATAAATTAGATAATAATTTTATGATGGGAGATGCCGTAAGAACTGCATGGAGTTCATATTTCTATATTTGGGATTATAAATCCGTAGCGGAATTACTAGGCTCGGATTCGGCGTTTTTCCAAAAAGAATACGATCAGTATGATGATAAAGGCGGAAAAAAAGGGAGGAAATTAAAAGGAGGAGCAAAGAAAGAATGGTTCGATGAAGATGGGAAATTCAGACCGGAATTAAATAATGGTGAAAAAGAAAAAGTAAGAGAGGCTCTTGCAAAAAAACTTAAAAGGCAGCCTACAAATGAAGAATTCGAAAAAGGAATACAAGAAGCGATACAAAAAAGAAAAGACAACTTAATGCACTATATGAATGTTTTCCACGGTCCTTCCAAAGAGCAAGGGGAGATAAAAGAGATTAGAGAAAGAGTGGTGCTTTCCCTGATGCATAAGAAAGGCATTTCTTATAACGAAGCAAAGCTTGCGGAAGCTTGGGCGTTTTCACTTCAGAGATTTACCGGCGTTGCGGCAAGAAACGACACTGAATCAGTCGGGTTTGATCAATGGACAAAGCAGACTAATCTAGAAGAATACAGACAAAGGCAAATCTCAGAAAGAAGAAGAGCGGAACATGGAAGTAAGTATACTATGGCTCACCCTGATCATAACTTTGGCCCTGGTCTTAAGAGGGTGACTCTGACTTTTGCTGAGGCGGTTAGGGATACTAAGCACAGAGCTATTTATGAACTCATGCAAGGAGGAAGAGGCGGCAGAATTGACATGGAAAATAATCCAATTAAAAAAGACATAGATTTTGAAAGAAATTATCAAAAAGATGAAAAAGGAAACTATATCTTTGCTGATTATAACGGACGCATTATTCCAGAGGATGAATTGAAAAAGCTGGGATTTGCGGGAATAAACAGGTTTGTAATAGATGATGATAAGAAAGTTAAGTTTCAAATTGTAACAAGAAACGAGGTTGGAGAAGAAGTAGTAAAAGATGTAGAACCCTATATAGCAAATCTCCGCCCTCTTAAAAGAGATATTATCTTTAGGGATGCTGACGGAAACGTAATAGAGAGTTTAAGCGGTAGGGCAGTAAACTATTCTCTTGATGAAAAAGGCAAACCCACCTTTTATGACATAAATGGATCTATAGTTGACGCGGGAGAAAATAAACCTCGAGTTGTTGAAAGAGAAGTAAATAAAATTGAGTTTGGGCAAGACACAATGAGACAGTTTATGGCAAACATCATAGGTCAAAGTACAGAATGGTATGAGGATATAATTCAGGAAAAAGACATGGGATTTTTAGAGATGTTTAAAGGGTATAATTCTACGGGAAAAGCAATTATAGATACGGATAAGTTGAATGAGTTAAAAGGGCGTAGAAGAAAAAACATTACTTATGCTCTCTCTACCTGGAAAGGCACGGACTATACAAAAACTATAAGAACGTGGTGGAAAGATAAAGAAGGGGGAGACTTACAAATCAAAGAGCAATCAATTCTTGAATCAATGTTTGGAGAAGAAGTGTTGGCCTTTATCCAGATGGAGGTATGGTCAAAGCGAAGAGCCGAAGACGAAAAAATAAAAGAAGCGTTTAAAGATTCTGAAATACCATTAAAAGATATAAATATATTTAAGCTTGCGGACTACCACGACGTTCTTACGGATGCTCAGAAAGACCAGTTAAAAATATGTATCTGGACAGGAGTCTTTACCTATACGATTGCTAAAGATATCTGGAGGCATAGGGCAATTGACAGTAATGACAAGAGATGGAGTTTTGATGAAGTAAAACAGGTATATGGAGTTTTAGAAGACAGCGGATTATTAAATGAAGATGAATTACCTATGGCTCAAGAAAGTACAGATACAGGTACCGCTAAGCTGTTTGGTCAAGAATTTATGCAAGCTTTAGGTCTTGGCAATCTGGAAGGTTTTTGGCAGATGATACAGGCAATGATAAAACAGCAATCTCTAGTTTAATTTATCTTCTTCTTCGTGGTACGTAAGGCACATCTTTTCTTACTGCTTCTCCTTCTTCTCGTACTTCTTCTATAACGCGTTGTTCTGAACGTTCTACGTCTACAGGGGTCGCCGCTACACCAGGCCCATGCGCTTCAGTTCTTTCTGCGCCTGTGGTAGGTTCTATTGAAGGGTTATGTACTACCTCTTCTGGGGGAGGAATGGTAGTAGGTGGTTTATCTTGCGTAGAACTAGTCGGTTTTTTATCTATATCATCAAAGCGCTCTTGCTCCAAGTCTCTTAATGACTTTCCATTTTCTTTACGTTCGTCTGAAATTAATTTTAACTTTACTTTTCTAAGTATTGGGTTTCTTCCTAAACTACTACTCCAGAATGTTCTCGAAGTTTTCTCTCGGGCTTTAGTTACAGGCGTAGCCAAAAGACCTGTTGGATATTTCTTGCCCTCTTGGTTTACGTAATTCTTATAGAATTTGTTTCTAGCAGTTGCTAAGAATGCAAAACCCATTCCCTGTGCTGCTTTTACGCTTTCTCCAGCGCCTGATAGGTCAATGCTAAATTTCTCTTTAAAGGATTTCCTTACTCCTTCTGCAACATGAGGAGCAGCAAGGACAAAACCCAAGGCAATTAATGGACCCAGTGTATATATTCCCCCCGCAAAGTTACCGATAAGCGGAGGAACAAATAAAACTTCTTTGTAGTTAGGATTATCAGATATATCTACAAAAAGCTTTGCAAGTAGGAAAAGTCCTACTGTTGCGGGAAAGACTGCTAAGTTTCCCAAAAGATCTTTAAGCCATCCGGTAAAACCAAGAGATGAAGCTCCTGGAATAAGTCCTCCTAAAATCCAAAAAGGGGCAAAAATAATATCAACAAGGATTCCTATATAGCATTTTAAAAGGAAAATCCAGAGCTTAAATAGATTCCATAGGAGAAGAATAAGTATTATAAAAAAAGCAATGCCTCCGATTAGCCAGCTGACTATAAATCCTAATATTCCGCTTAAAACGCCTCCGACAGTATCTGCAGCAAGTTTTCCCCAGTCAAGTGTAACAAATGATAAGGCTGCGTTTCCTACATTAGATACAACATCTCTTCCAAATCCAATTGCATGACATAAGATATCCAGAGGACCGTTCGTATTACAGGTGTCTGGGGCTTGTTCTTGATTTGGTGAAGATGCTTGTCCAAAAGATGAATTGACCGTTTCCTGAATACTTCCAGCTCCTTTTTGTGCTAGGTTAAATAGTCCCCCTGCGCCTTGACCTTCAGTTTGATCTCCATAGGATACCGCTTGGTCAAAAAATCCTATTGCATGATTATTTAAATTTTGTGTTGTTAGTCCAATATCAATATTGTTATTTGCCGTATTCATTACTTTTATTACCACATATGTTGAGGCCCACATAAGATCAATTAAAAGTCCTGCGATGGCAAAAGAAAGAGTAACCATAATAATGCCGATAATAAGTTTTGGAATCTGGTTTTGGATAGTCATGACGGTTCTTGGGTCTATTTTTGCCCTAAGCATTATTGCAACTCCAATAATTATGAAAACAAAAATAAATAGAAGATATGAAATGTCTCTAAAGACTGCCCAAATTCCTATTATTGGATTGATTGAATCAAATCCTACGCCTTGACTTTCCTGAGCATAAGAGGGTTTTGATATACCAAAACTTTGCGAAAGATAGGAGACATATTGACCAGTACTGGCAGGGCTTGTATAAAGCATTGCAATGCCTCCTGTAAGAAGGCCTAATACTCCTCCGCCGTTATCAATAAACCCAAGTTGTCCAGTTTTAGGATCAAAGCCAAGGCATTTTTGTTCTCTATGGCTAAAGTTTACTCCTGCAAGCTGACATGAAAACGCAGACATTACTTCAAAAATAACGTTTTGTGACCAAATGTTTAAATCTCTTGTTTGATAATTGGTTGTTGTGGGAATATTTCCTTGGGCAAAAGCAGGAGCTTTAAACACCAAAAATACGAGGATAAATACAATAGCAAATAAAATACTGTGGACAGCTTTCATCTAAATATAGTGTGGAATATTTTTCTGTTTCTGTCAAGTTTGTGAAAACAGCAAAATTGAAGTAAAATAGCCCTATAAGTGCCCGTAGTTCAATGGATAGAACACCTGGTTGCGGTCCAGGCGGTTGAAGGTTCGATTCCTTTCGGGCACACAAAAGGAGGGTTCGTATAGTTGGTCAATTACGCGATTTTCGAAAAATCGAGGGAGCAATCTCTACGCAGGTTCGAATCCTGCACCCTCCGCTATGACGCTTGAATTTTCAGCAGGAGGAATAGTTTTTAAAAAAGAAAAAGGCAAAGTTTATATTCTTGTTTCCCAGCACTCAGGCCACCACGGCTGGGTATTTCCAAAAGGAAGAATCGGAGATCATGTAGGAAATGAAGGAAATGAAGGAAAAGAAGAAACTGCATTAAGAGAAGTTAAAGAAGAGACCGGGGTAGAGGGGAAAATATTAAAACCTTTAAAACTTGTTACATATTTTTATAAATGGGAAGGGGAGAGTATTAAAAAAACTGTTTATTACTTTCTAATGGAATATGTATCAGGAGATATAGCAGATCATGATTGGGAAATGGAAAACGTTGAATGGTTACCAATAGAGGAAGTTGAAAACAGACTAAGCTACTTATCAGACAAAAAGGTTTGGAAAGAGGCTAAAGAATTGATATAATAAACTTCCTAGGAGAGATCGCATAGTTTGGTCTATTGCGCGGGCTTGGAAAGCTCGTATGATCGAAAGATCATCGGGAGTTCGAATCTCCCTCTCTCCGCCAGCCAATAAATAACTCCTTAGGGAAATTATTTTTTTTATCCTCGAAGCCTTTTTATAAAGCCTAAGAGGTCGAAAGACCCTTCTTGTGGTATCTCTGCTCCGGAAAAAAATAAAGCCAAAATTTTTGCCCAGTTTTTAGGGTATTGTTCTTGTAATGCTTGAAATCTTTCTTGATCAGCCATTCCAGCTTTGTCTAAAATTGCATCAATTTGTGTTTTTAGATCTTCGTCATTTTGCGCACTTTGATTAACAGAAGTTTCTACGTGTTGCATCCAATTATATCTTTCCATAATACTTTGGTCTTCGACCGAAATCTCCTCTCCATTATCGAGACGTCTTGTTATTAAATTTACTAAATATTCTGATGTTGCATGAGCCGCAAAGTCGGGATCTGTATTAAGTCTTTTTCTTATTCTTACAACTTCAGCGTCGGCTTTTTCTCTTTGTTCCGTAGTGCTGAAAGCGGTTATGTTTCTTGTAATCTGCTCTGTAAACAAAAGTTCAACTTGAGCCAAGATGTCCCCACCGCTTGCCATAGCGTCTTCCCAATCTTTCTTAATTATATCTGGCTTACTTTCAATAGTTGATTTGCCGTCTGCGGCAGTTACGACTTCGTCCCATCTTGAGCCGAGCGCCTCATAAAGAATTTTGTCATCTTCATTTTCCGCAGTTTTTGCTTTTTCGGTTATTAATTCTTTGTGTAATTTCGCTCTATCATCAACATCCTTATTGAGCGCCCTATTGCCAGCTTGGGTAATTATTCTTTCAATAACAGCAACAGTGTTCATTTCCCTTGCTCGCCTCTTTTGAATTAATGGATTAATCTCTGAATCTAGTAACGCTGATTCAATAATTACAGCCTGCTGTCTCTGTGTTCGTTTTGCCATCTCAGCATTTAAGTTTGCTATTTCCTTAGGAAGATTCTTTTTCTCTTCTTTCATTCGATCATATTCTGCTTGGGCATCCTCAAGTCTCATTAATTCCTTAACCTCTAATTCTTTGGGGTCAGTAATAGTCTTTCCGTCTTGCTCTCTTTGTCTAATAGATTGTCTGGCTAGCTCAAGTCTTACTTTATCTTTTCCATAAAAAGTAGTAAGCTCTATTCTTAACTGGGCCTCTCTTGCGCTATTAATACCTGCCTCAGCTAATGCCATTTCGTTGAAAAGTTGGCCTGCTGGTGTGCCAGCTGACTTGTCTTCTGGATTATATTTATCTAAGGTTTCCTGCAGTACTCTTAATTGGGCAGTAATATCGTCAATCTCTGCTGCCAGGTTCGTACTCTCTGCTTGCTTTGCTTCCCTCTCTCTCTTTTTAGCTGCTAAGGTTTTATCTTCATCTGTTTCGGGGTCTGCTTCAGGACCTAGCCTTTCTTTAAGTAAAGCAGCTATTATTATTCTTACTTCTTTTCTCCCTAATTCTAATCTTGCTATTGCTTCCTTTTCATCAGGAAAAAGACCTTTAAAACCTTCTCTAAGATTTAAGACATTGGTAACATAATTAGCTATAATTACATCTTGCCTGCCTGGTTCAGTAATTCCATCAATGCCTTGCTCTGCAATTATTTTTGCCTCTTTAGCAGCTCGTTCAGCATCAGGTCTTAGATCAGTAAGGCCAGTTTCTGGTGCTAAAATTCTTCTTCCGATTTCTCTCTCAACATCAATACTGGATAATTCGCTCAGTTCTTCCCATTAAAAGGTATTGTCCAAAAAGAAATAAAATTACTTCTATAAAAAGAGCAATTAAAATTGCAGTTAGATAAAACTGTTTTGATCTTTGCTTAAATGGTCTTCCTGGAGCGCTCCATTCTAAAACATGAGTATTTTCATGATGTTCTGCATGATGAGTTGGATGTTGTTTTTTGTCTTCGGGCATAATTTAACTTTAGAGGATTGATATATTTTAGTCAAGAACGTTAGGTCATTTTTTTTCTTTCAACTTAAGGTTATGGTATCCATATATATCATAAACAAAACTTCTTTTTAATAATTTAGCATTGCTAAATCCTATTTCTTCTCGAAAATGATCAACACCCTGATGGCTACTTAAATATAAATACTTTTTTAAAGACATTGTAGGTTTTAATCCTAAATTGATTAAAGTATCTCTGACAAATTGTATAATTTCTTTATTAATATTTGTAAAAATTAATTGTTTATAAAGACTTTCTTTTGATTTTCCTTGGTATTTTTTAAATGATATACATCCTTCAGTATCAAATAGTCCTCTTATACAAGCTTTTCTATATGACATATTTTCTAAAATCCATAAAGGCACTTTCTTATTTTTTGCAATTACGCCCATATGCATGAGAAAATCAGACACGATTTTTGAATTTATTCTAATATTTAAAGCATTTTCTTCCCTTCTTTTATAAAGAGATATTTTTAAAATCGGAAAAAGCTTTTTAATTAATTCAATAACATAAGGTACATAATCTTTGTCCGCAATAGAATTTAGTACGATTTGAGTTTGATATTTGGAAACATATCCATCTCCTAAACATATACCAACAAACTCAGCTAATGACTCACTATTTTGAGGAAGTTTAATCTTAATTAAACCATTCTTGTTGAAATTGTTGGAGCAAGTAAGTGAGCAAAATTTGTACTTCTTTGTCCTTTTCCTAAAATCTTTTTTACAAAATAGACATTTACCTAGAATCATACTAAACCACTCTACATTTATTCTAGCATAATGAGATGAGTTTTGATAGAATATGCATTAGTCTGGAAGCGTGCCGGAGTGGACGAACGGGGCGGTTTTGAAAACCGCTATATTCGCAAGAGTATCAGAGGTTCGAATCCTCTCGCTTCCGCACCTCGATGAAGATTAGACATAAAAACATCGTAGCCTCATATTTAGTTTTAATAAAAGACAATAAGGTGCTGCTTTCAAAAAGACAAAATACAGGTTATAGTGACGGTGATTACAGCGTAATAGCGGGTCACTTGGAACCAGGAGAAACCTTTACAAAAGCGGTTATTAGAGAAACAAAAGAAGAAGCGGGAATAGATTTGGATCAAGACAAGTTAGTTATTGTGCACATCCAGCATTGCAAGTCAGATATAAATACATCAGAGCGTGTACACGTATATTTTACTGCCAAGAAATGGAAGGGGAAAATAATCAACAAGGAGCCAGAGAAATGTAAGCATTTCAAATGGTTTGATTTTAATCATTTGCCTTCTAATATGGTTCTTCATGTTCGCGAGGCTATTTTAAATATAAAAAAGAATGTGTTTTATTCAGAGCAGGGTTGGTAAGTAATTAATTCGGATATTTTCAAACAGACACCGCCATGCCAAGTCGCTTGACGAGAACAATAATATGTGCTATACATTAGACATATGATACGAACACAAGTTTATCTACCAGAACAGTTATATCAAGAAATTAATCTTGTTTCAAAAAAGGAGAAAAAACCAGCAGCACAGGTTGTGCGCGAACTACTCGAAGAAGGACTGTTGATTAAGAAGAAAGGTAACAATATTGGTAAAGCGCTTATTGCTCTTTCTAAAGTCAATGCGCGTGGGCCCAAAGATTTATCGAATAAAATCGATGACTATCTTTATGCAGAATAAAAACTCAATTATAGCTGATTCAAGCGGGCTCATTTCTCTTGCCTCATCCACCGATCAAAATCATCAAAAAGCCTTGGATATAAGTCAGGAATTGCTTCAAGCAAAAGGGTCGATTATCATTCCAAGTGATGTGTTTAGCGAAACCCTTAATGTCGCTGGAAAAAAACTTGGACATTCTGCTGCGGTTGGTACAGCAGAAACATTATTCACGACAAGCCCATTCGTAATCGTTGATTCAGATGAAAAAATACGAGAACACGCGTTCTCGCTTTTTAAAAAGCAGCCAGAATCAGTAAGTTTCACTGATTGTATTGTTATGGCAACTGCGGATCGTTATAAAACAAAAGAAATCTTCGGATTTGATAAGATTTTCAGCAAAAATGGATATAATCGTATCGGCTTAGATTAATATGTAGAACTCTGTGCCCAAAAAGTTCGAACGTCATCTACGACACTCAAATTTTTAATAGAAGACAATAAGCTTAAACTCTTAAGTAGTATCCGACAGCAACACCTACGATTGTAGCAACTGAACCTATGATAAACAACTCAATGGCACTTCTTAGGGGTCTATGTTCTACAAGATGACCTTTTATATAACCAATAATGAAAAGCCCTACAAACGATGAAATAATTGCAAGAATTCTGGCAATTGGCTGATCAAAGATAAGTGTGGGAATTATAGAGAAAGATCCTCCTATTAAATATGCAACAAACATAATGAGAGCTCCAATATAAAGATTATCGGTATGTTTTCCCGTTTTATCCATTTGATGCACTGCCTTTTCACTTGAATATTGTCCGGCTGCCATTGATGAGGCCTCAACCATAACTGCAACTAATGCTGCCAAGACTATAATGTCTTTGTTATTTACTCCCGTAGATATTCCAACGACAACTCCAGTAGTTGAGACTATTCCATCCTGAAGGCCAAACATTAGAGAGCGGAGATAGTCTTCGTGTAGAAAGGTTTTAATTCTTTGCATATTTTGGCGGAGGAGGTGAGATTTGAACTCACGCGAGCTTATTCAGCTCAGGAATTTAGCAAACTCCCGCAATGGACCAACTATGCGACTCCTCCATGAATTTAATTATATCACTTGGAAGCTAAATTTGATATTCAAAGATTTGTGCGGGAATATATTCGTAAGAACACATTTGATCAATACTTAAATGTTCAAAATATCTTCTCATTGGTCTTATTGAATTCCCATGGGCTGAGACAAAAATAACGTCATCACTTTTCCAAGTAGGAACAACTTCTTCTAGAAAATCCAAAACCCTGACTTCAACGTCTTTTATGCTTTCTCCATTTGGGGGAGCAACATCATAGCTTCTGTGCCAAAGTAGATAATCTTTCGGATCTAATCTTGCTATCTCATCTTTATTAAACCCAGTTAAATCTCCATAATCTCTTTCTTTAATTCTTGAGTCTGTGATTATTTCTACATTTGGATGAAAACCTTTTAAGACAATTTCCAATGTCTGCTTTGAGCGTACTTGGTCTGACTGGTAGGCTTTAGTAGGGGTTATATCTTTAAGTTTTTCGGCAATTTGTTTTACCTGTTCAATTCCTTTTTCGTCTAATTCTACATCTCTGATTCCTGAAAAATCGTGCTCCTTATTATCCTCTGTCTCTCCGTGTCTGAAAATATATATCTTTGCCATACGAAATTAGTATATAGTATTTAGTAGTTAGTATGCTATCGGGAATTTTAGACTATATTTTTCCAAAAAGATGCGTTAATTGCAAAGCATTAGGAGATTATCTTTGTGCAAATTGTTTTAATTTTCTTTCGTTTGATACTAAAAGTTTGTGCTTAGTTTGTAAGAAACAAAGCCTGAATGGTTTAACACACAAGAATTGCAAAAAAAAATATACAATTGATGGTTGTTTTAGCGCAGTTAGGTATAATTACATAGCAAGAAAGCTAATTTATAACTTTAAAAATAGACCATACCTGGTTGATCTACAGAGCTTTTTAACAGAACTTTTTTATGAAAGTCTCATTCAAAGTGAGGAATTTATGAAGCTAATTCAAAAAGACAAATGGGTTTTTGTTCCAATTCCTGTTTCAAAAGCTACATTTAGAAAAAGGGGATATAACCAAGCGGAGATTTTAGCAAAAAATCTTTCCCGCAAATTTAAAATTAGAGTTTTTGAAATTGATCAATTAGATAAAAATATCTCTAATGTTTTTCTTATCGACGATTTCGTTAAAACAGGGCTAGTCTTAAAAAAGACAACGGAATTACTCAAGAAAAAAGGAATAGAAAAAACGTATGGATTAACTCTTGCAGGTTAGGCTTGACATAGTTTATAGTTTATAGTAAACTATAAACTATGAGCAGTACTAGGGACAGAATACTTGAGTATATAGAGCAGAATCACCAGGCAAGGCCTCATGATTTAGTTAATTATTTTGGCTTAAGCAATATGGCTATTCACAAGCAGCTCAGAAAGCTTGTGCTAGAGGACATATTGGAGAAGGCAGGTAAGCCTCCTCTTGTTTTTTACACTTTGTCTTCAAAACTGCCGGTTGAAATAGAAAAATTGAAGTTTCCCCAAGAATTAGAAGAGATTATTAACGCAAACTTTCTCTCAATTACTCCTGTCGGTAATCTTTTATATGGAACAAAGGGTTTTATCTACTGGGCAAAAATATACCAGAAAAATAAGCAAATAGGCTTACTTGTCAAAGAATATGCAAAAGCGCTTAAAAATATTGATAAACATAAAACTAAAGAGGGGTTAATAGATGCAAGCAGTAAGCTTTCAGATTTTCCCGTAAAGTATGTAGATAAGCTGTTTTACCAGGCTATCTATAGTCTGCCATTATTTGGCAGAACCAAACTTGCAAAGCTTGTAATGTATGCAAAGCAAATTGAAGATAAAAATTTAATAGACAAAATAGCAATATTGGGTAAGCCATATATCGAGAAAATAATAAAGACATATAGCATTAATGCCGTATGTTTTATTCCTCCGACTCTTCCTCGAAAGCTTCAGTTTATGGATGAGCTTGAATCTAGGCTAAACTTAAGCTTGCCTAAGGTGGATTTGGTAAAGGCAGGCAGCGGAGATATTCTTATTCCTCAAAAAACCCTATCTTCTTTAAATGAAAGAGTTATCAACGCACAAAGCAGTATTTTTATTAAAAATATAAAAGAGCCTTCATTTGCAAATATATTATTAATAGACGATGTTGCAGGTTCCGGAGCATCATTCAATGAAACAGCAAAAAAGCTCAAGGCGTTAAAAATTGGTTTCAAAAAAATCATAGCTTTTGCTTTTGTAGGCAATATCAAGGGTTACGATGTTATTAGGCAAATCTAAGATTTTTATGGCAAATAAAGTGTTTGGTTTAACTTTAGCTAGGGATTAACCCTGCGTTGATCCTGGTGGTGGAGGAGTAGGCTCTGGACCCTTTTCTACTGGTACTGGTTCTGAATCAATGGTTTCTCTTGCGTGTTTTGTATTTCCAAGTCTTGTAACGGTATCAATGAGTCCTTGCTTTAGGTTTCGGCCCAATTTTCGTAATGGGTTTTCCCGGATTGAAGGAATAGCTGTTTTTATTGTATCCTTAGCGTAATCTAAGCTTGCCTCTCTAAGCTGTTTTAATAAAGCGTCTAAAAGTAATGCGGCTGTAGCAGCTTCTTTAGTTATGCTCCCTCCTGATGCAGCTTCTAAAAGCAAGTGTTCAACTTTTTCATCACGTTCTAGCTCCAAACTTTTAAGAGCAGCGTCTGCAGCTTCAGCATTTAAGAGTTCGCCATCTATGCCAGTAAGTCTTGTTTCTGCAGAGCTTGCTACGCTTCCGGCAATTGACTCTAAAACATCT
>Ga0080064_1005716_pt1 | contig 14221 bp, 10 predicted proteins | sample Subgrocontami54m_FD_69260 | JGI IMG/M metagenome (GOLD analysis project Ga0080064, IMG submission 69260) | Subsurface groundwater microbial communities from S. Glens Falls, New York, USA - GMW46 contaminated, 5.4 m (SPADES assembly) (version 2) ...
CGTCGAAAGGCCCGCGACCAGGTCGCTCTGCGTGTACTCCGCAGCGACCGCAGCACCCACGCTCCAGGCGATGAACACGAGTGCCGCAGTGGTCACGAGCTCCTGGCCCGAAACGTCCCCGAAGTTCGCGCCGTCGCCGCCGGCAAACTCGTAGGCGTTGCCGTAGCTGTTCGGTGAGCCCCACAAGCCCATCGGATCCAGGGACAGAAACCGCTGGACGCGCGGCATGTAGAAGCGAATCCCGAGCTGCTGAAGATCGACCTCTGGGTCGTACTGGCCCCCACTGAATCCGTGGTAGTACGTGATCGCCCAAGGATTCCACGCCGGCGACGCGCCCGACGTGACCTGGCTCACGCGACCCGTGAACCCGATCCCGATGTCCAGCACCGACGGCTTGGCCGGATCGGGGTCGACGAAGAACATCGGCTGCGCGCGGTCGTCCCGCACGATGTAGGCCAGCGTGTCCGGCCCCTCGACGGCAAACGTCAGCGAGCCGCACGTCGATACCGCCCCGCCCGGAATCGGACGGCGCAGCACCGCCATGTGGTAGCCCTGCTGCGTGACGTACTGCGTGTGGAATCGAATGCTCGGCGCCGCCTCCCCGTTGAGGGACGTCAGCTCCGTCTCCTCGAGCACCGTTCCGCCGCCGATCGTCTGGACCTTGACTCCAACGCGCGAAAGAGCACGCCGCGCCTTCGTGAACTCGATCGAAGGATAGGTCTCGAGCAGCGCGGTCTCGTTGGCGTGCGCCGCGCTCGCGCTCCCGCCGTGGAACTCGACCACGTCATCGTGGTTCACACTCGTAATCGCGTCCTCGTACGCCTTGGCGAGCCTCTGCCCCGTCGGCGCGTACGCATACCTCACCGTCGGTGTCCGTTTCACGACGTTGAGGCGCGGCGTCGCCCCCTTCGCTGCTTCCGGCTTCGCAATCTCGGGCTCGTACACGAGCTCCACGCTCGTCGAGGTCGAGGTCGCCGACACGAGCCGGTTGTAAGCATCCCAGACCAGGTCCAGCTTGGACTGACTCTCGACCTGTCCCGCGCCGGTCTGCCTGCGCTCGAGCTTCGTGAGGTTCCCGGAGCCGTCGTAGTCGAGCGTATCGACCGACAGCAGGTCGCCGTTCGCATTGCGGTTCGAAATCGAGCGGATCTGGTGCAGCACGTTGACGTGCGACATCTCCTGCTTCACCGACGGATACTGGATGACGTCGTATCCCTTGCCCGACGACTTCCGGTTCCCCGAGATCGTCTGGCCCGAGATCGACGTCAGCTCACCCCGGGCGTCGTAGTCCCGAACATTGAGCGAGCGCTGCACTTCGCGCGGGCCCGTGCCGTCCGCCAGGAGCTTCTGGAGCTCGTCCACCGTCGTGGTCTGGTACGGCCCCGCGATCACGGTGTTGCCGTCGGCCGCCCGATCCTCGCTCGTGTAGTGATAGGTCGTCGTGTCCGATGTCGCCGCCGTGCTGGACGCGCCCTCCACCGTCCGCTGGTCGATCAACGTCGTCGCGGGATCGAACGTGTTCACGTAAGCGAGGATCGCGTCGGACGCGCCTCGCGTCACGAAGAAGCGCTTGATCTGCTTCCGGCCGTTGTACGCGAACCGCGTCTGTGCGACGTCCACCTCGACCGTGGCGGGGTGCCCCCTCTCGTTGAAGCGGATAGCCGACGCCCGCCCATCCAGAAGTCGCACGATCTTCCCGCTCAGCACCGGCAGCGAGTCGCCATCGATCGACGACCACCAGGCGCTCGGGCCGATGCCCCCGGCGGCGGCTCCAGCAGTCATCAAGTCTGAGGAAGAGAACAACCGGATATTGGCGATCATTGAGGATCTGATGGCGAAGGGCAAGGATAACCTCACTCCGGAAGAAGACGCTCTCCTCGACTTGCTGGTTGACTTGGTTCACGATTTTGAGGAGAAATACTACCCACTACCTACCAGCCCGCCGCACCAGATGGTGGCGTTTCTACTGGAACAGCGCGGGTTGAAACCAAGCGCCCTGTGGCCGGTGCTCGGATCCAAGAGCAGGGTCTCCGAGCTTTTGTCCGGAAAGCGAGCGATCAGCAAGGATCAGGCCAAGAAACTCACTGCCTTCTTCCACGTGGGTGTTGAGCTGTTTATCTGACAGGGGCCGGGCGCGGAGAGCGTCACGGGTCGCGCCTGTCGAGGCACTGCGCGAGCTCTGACACATGGGAGGCTGGTCAGTCCTTCTCAAGTAATGGTAATCTGGCCTTGCCAGTGAAGCGGGCGGGGCTCGTTTTGCCGGAGTCGCATACTGCGATGCGGGTAGGGTTGAACGAGGTGAGAGCGGTGAGGGTTCCGGTTTGGCTCGAGCAGTTGGGACAGGATCTGCGCTACGCGGAGCGCGGGTTCGCACGCGCACCCGGCTTCACGCTCCTGGCGGTAGCGGCACTGACGGTGGGTATCGGCACATCGACAGCGGTGTTCAGTTTTGTCGACCGGATTCTGTTACGGCCATTGCCGTATTCGAACGAGCATGAGCTGGTCTGGTTCGGGATGACCGCGCCGATCAGCGGCGCGACCGAGTTTGTTCTTGAGCAGAACTATGCGGCTTGGCGGAAGCAGCAGACGCCGTTTTCGGGGATCACGGTGACAGCGGGCACTGGCGATTGCAATCTCTCGGAGCTGAATCCGGTGCGGATGCTCTGCTCGCGCGTGAGCGCGAACTATCTTTCCGTGTTCGGATACAGGCCGCTGGCGGGGCGCGACTTCAACGAAGAAGACGCGCGCGAGGGCGCGCCACAGACGGCGCTGATTTCACGGGCGCTGTGGAGAGAGCGCTTTGGAGGGGGCGCGGTTTCGGGCAAGACGCTGGAGATCGACGGGAACAGAACGATGGTGATCGGCGTGCTGCCGGAGAACTTCGAGACACCATCGCTGGCGCGCGTGGACGTACTTCAGGTCTTGCAGTTAGAGGACAACAAGCCGGCCTCGGCGCCTTCCTTGCTGTTAACGGCGTTCGCGCGACTGCGGCCGGGCATGACTCTCGCCGAAGCGCGGACGCGGATGGAGCCGTTGTTTCAAGAAGGCTTGCAATCAATCCCACGGGGATTTCAAAAAGAAGTGCGGTTCGTGATCCACCCATTGCGGGACCGGCAAGTGCGGGATACCAAGCGCGCGGCGCTGCTGCTGCTGGGTGCTGTTTCGCTGGTGTTGCTGATCGCGGTGGCGAACGTGGCAAACCTGCTGTTCGCACGAGCGGCGGCGAGGCGGCGCGAACTGGCGGTACGGGCGGCCATCGGGGCGGCGAAGACGCGGCTGGCGCGGCAGGCGTTGATGGAGAGTCTGTTATTGGGGGTTGTTGGCGGCGCGGGCGGTTTGCTGTTTGCGGCGGGATTGCTGCGGGTGTTCCGCGAATTGGCGCCGGCGGGAATCCTGCGATTGGAGGAAGCCGTGGTCGATTGGCGGATCGCCGGATTCTCGGTGCTTGCGACGATCGCGGCGTCGATCCTGTTCGGGCTCGCGCCGGCAATGCGGAGTCCATCGCCGGAGACGCTGACCGGCGGGCGGGTGGCGGGAAGACGCCGCGAGTGGCTGCGGCCGTCGCTGGTTGTACTGCAGATCGCCCTCTCGCTGATCCTGCTGTGCGGGGCGGCGCTGTTGATGCAGAGCCTTCGCAACATGGCGAACGCGCCGCTGGGGATGGAAACGTACGCGCTGTTTTCGGCCTATGCGCAGTTGCCTGGGGCGCGCTATCCGAAACCGGCACAGCGCGCGGCATTCTGGAAATCGTTGTCGGAACGTTTGGCGGCACTGCCGGGGATAGAGGCGACCGGCATCGCGGATTCGCTGCCACCCGAAGGCCGCGCGCAAGGCAGGGTCTTTTCGAGCATTCATGTGGAAGGCGGGCCAAGGCATGAAGGACGGCCAACGGGCGGAATGGTGACTGTGCGGCAGGTATCCGCGTCGTACTTCCCAATGCTCAGGATTCCGGTACGGAAAGGGCGGTTGTTCGCGGAAGGCGAGAATCAAACGATTGTGCTGAGCGAGGAAATGGCGAAGCGGATGTTCCCGGGTGAGACCGCGCTCGGCCGGCGGCTTATCCTTACCGGGGAAGCGACGCTGGCGGTGACCGGCATCGTTGGCGACGTGCGCAATGGCGGGTTGGCGGCGAGTTCAGATCCGGAGATCTACCTGCTCAGCAACCGCGAACGGCCGCGGCAGTACATACTGCTGCGCGCGGATACGCGCGTGATACCGTTGGTGCGCGAGGCGTTCCGCGAACTGGATCCACGATTGACGATCCAGTTCGAGACGCTTGATGACCGCGTGCGGCAGATGCGCGCCCGGCCGCAGTTTCAATCAATGCTGCTCGGCGGATTCGCGGCGGCCGGGCTCGTGCTGGCGACGATCGGATTGTACGGATTGATGGCATTGTTAACGGCGCAGCGGACGGGCGAGATCGGCGTCCGGATGGCGCTGGGAGCGACGGCGGGCGACATCCGCGCCATGGTTTTGCGACAGGCGGTGATGTGGACCGCGGCCGGTATCGGGATCGGGCTTTGCGGCGCGGCGGCGTGCGCGAGGTTGATCGAGGGGCTGCTTTACGGCGTGCAGACAGCTGCGCCGCTGCCGCTGGCCGGGGCGGTGGTTTCGCTGACGCTGGCGGCGCTCGCGGCAGCGTGGACGCCGGCGCGGAGAGCGTCACGGGTCGCGCCTGTCGAGGCATTGCGCGAGCTCTGACACACGGGAGGCTGGTCAGTCCTTCCGCAGCGCAATCAGCGGATCGACTCCGGAGGCGCGCCAGGCGGGAATCCAAGTGGCAAGGGCGGCGACAGCCAGCAGCAGCGCGGAGGCGAAGGTGAAACTCACCGGGTCTGCTGGTGACACGCCAAAGAGCAAACTGGAAATCAGGCGCGTCACACCAATCGCCAAAGCGATGCCGGCCGACAGCCCGGCCGACGCCAATCCCAATCCCCGCCGCATGATCAAGCGAACCACGCGCAAACGATCCGCGCCCAGCGCCATTCGAATGCCGATCTCGTGAGTTCTCCTCGCGGCCGCATGGCTCATCACGCCGAAGATGCCGACGGCGGCCAAACCAAGAGCCAGCGCGGCAAAGAGGGCGGGCAACCATGTTTGAAATTTCCGTTCGGCAATCTGAGAGTCGAGCAGCGCTTCCATCGGGGCGACAGCGTTGATGACCGCCCGGGGTTCGACCTCACGAACCGCTTCCCGGACGCCGGCGATCAGGGACTCGGGCAGGACTGAGCTCCGGACGACCCAATCGCTTGTGGCTTCCGATTGTTGATGCCACAGGAAGACGTGCGGCGTCGGTTCGCGCTCGACACCCTGCCGCCTCGCGTCCCGGACGACGCCAATGACGGTGATCCACTCGTCGCCCGCGCGCCGCCGGTCTTGCCCCTTGAACCTCAGGCCGATCGGATCGCGTCCGTCCCAGTATCTCTTCGCCATGCTCTGGTCGATCACGGCGACCAGATTCGATGCTGCGCTGTCGCGTTTGGAAAACAGCCGGCCGGCGAGAAGCGGGATCCCCATGGCTTGGAAAAAGTCACCGCTCACGGTGGTCCAGGTGAGCGGGCGATTCGTGTTCGTCTCGGCGGGCTCGCCCTCCACGGCGCGAAGACTGTTGTTGGGCGGGGCGGCGAGTTCAAACAGGTTACCGATGCCACCAACACTTTCCACACCGGGAATGGACTGGAGACGCTCCCGCAACTGATCAAACGAGGCGATGCGCTGGGAATTGGAAATGGTGGAAGGATACTGGAGCCGCATGGTAAGGACGCGGCCGGGTTGATAGCCGAGATCGACGGATTCGGCCTGCCAGAGACTGCGCAAGAGAAGGCCGGCGGATGCCGCCAGGACGATGGCGAGCGCGAATTCGGCAATGACCAGGAGTGCTCCCGCCTTGGAATCCGAGGCGCTGACGCCTCGCTCGCCACCGCTGCGGAGACCTTTGTTTGGATCACTTCCTGCCGCGTGCATGGCCGGGGCTGCGCCGAACAGGATCGCCGTGATCAGCGCCGCGGCGAACGCGAACGCCATCACTGGAAGGTCGAGCCCGGCCTCGGCAAGCCGGGGCAGATCCGAAGGACCCCAACGGACGAGGAGGCGAATCATCCAGCCCGCCAACAGGAGTGAGGCGAGGCCGGCGAGCGATACCAGGACGACACTCTCGGTGAGGATTTGTTGGACGATTCGCGTCTGGGAGGCGCCCAAGGCCAGCCGAACCGACATTTCCTTTGTTCTGGCCGCACCGCGGGCGAGCAGCAGATTGGCAACGTTGGCGCAGGCGATCAGCAACACCATGGCGACTGCTCCGAACAAGAACCAAAGCGAGAGCCTGGCGCGCTCACCAACCTCGATGCTCACGGGACGGACCTTGACCCGCAGACCCATGTTCCAGTTCTTGTCCTGCGCGGCCAACCGCCGGTCCCAGTCGAAGAACTCACTTTGAGCCATCGCCACGATGACGCCAGGGCGGAGCCGGGCTACCAGATTCCATCTCATGAAAAAACCCCGGGAATGGACATTGTCGGGCGAGGGCTGCTCGGACCAGTAGCGGTTGGCCGATATTGGGAGCCATAGCTGCGAGTCGCGGGACGGGAAATGGAATTCGGGCGGCATTACGCCGATCACGGTGAAGGGCTTATCGTCCACATCGAGCGATTGTCCCAGCACCTGCGCACTCCCACCAAATCGTCTCAGCCACATGGCGTGGCTGATGAGGGCCACGGGCTCCGACCGCCGGACCTCCGTCTCGTCGAAGGCGCGGCCCAGCAGCGGCGCAACCCCGAGGACAGGAAATATTCCGGCGGAAGCGAAGCACGCCTGCACCTGCTGCGGATTGGCGCGCCCGCCAACGATCACGCGAGACCATCCGGTGTTCCGGTAGAAGATGGCCACTTTCTCCAGGGACCGGCTTTGGCCGCCGAGGGCTTCGTGCAGGCCGCGGGGAAGTCCAGATTGAGCATCGAAAGGGTCGTCCGCAACGACATGCACGAGCTGGTAAGGATTCCAGTAGGGAAGCGGCCGGAAGAGCACGGCGTAGACAACGCTAAAAATGGCTGTTGTGGCACCGATGCCGAGGACAAGGGTAAGGAGGGCCGTAGCGGTGAACCCCGGCGCCTTGCGCATCGAGCGAAGGGAATATCGGAAGTCAGGGGGTAGGCTCGCCAACAGGTTCATTGCAAGAATTGACGTAGAGCCGATGCCATCTGTTGATGATGGAGCCGCCCGTTTGTGAGCGGTTGCGTCATCGTTTGCGTCCACATCGCTCGCGTCCGATTGCATCCAAGCTCAGACGGAGATAAATTGCATCGGGTGTAGGGTCGTCCGAGTACCGGCCAACCTCAACAAAGCCCATCCCGCGGTAGAGATCGAGGGCCTGGGCCATGGCCGGCAGTGTGTCGCCGTAGAGAGTCCGATAGCCACAGAGGCGCGCCTCCTGAACTAACTTTGCGGTGAGGGCGGCCGCAATGCCGCGACGCCTGTACTCCGGGAGGACGAACAGACGCTTGGCCTCACAAGCATCGCCGCCGAGGGGACGGAACGCGGCCGTGGCAGCGGGTTTTCCCGCCAGGCGCACCAGGAACAGGCGTCCGGCGGGCGGGCGGGCGGTACTTTCCGGGTAACGTGCGCAGCTCCTGTGCGAAACCTTGAAACTCCAGGGGAAGGCCGATGGAGTGCCAGTAAGCGGTCCAAAGCTCTCGAACGGCGTCGAGCGCCTGGTCATTGCCTGGCTCCACGATCTCAATGGCCCAGCTCCTTGGAGTTGGGACCGGCGCCGGCCGGCTCATTTCAGCCCCTCATAATGCAACTCCGCGATGCCGATGCCGTGTTCGCCGGCAGTGGAATAGAGCAGCCACCGCCGCCCGTCTTCCACAAAGATAGCTGGATCGCGGAGACCATTTTCCCAAGCCCGGGAGCGTCCGCCTTGGGAGTAGGCCAGAGGGAGATCGACGCCCTCCCAGGCGTGCTCCGGCCGGAGGATTTCCTGGACGCCGGCGGCGCGCCATTGCGCCGGGTCTGGTTTCCTCTCGATGCGCGTGCAAAAGATCCGCTCCGGCCGGTGGCCCACGCAAGAGAAGTAGACGAGCAGATCCCGGCCGGCAATATCCACGCCAACATGGCGAATGGCGTAGCGGTCCGGCCCGCTGGCCGGGCGTTCCGCCCTGGCTCCAGGCTCACCGAGACGGACGGGGTCAATCCGTTGCTTGATGTCGTCGCCGATGATCCGGGCCACCAACTGGAACGGCTGACGCAAAGAGGCGCCGCACAGCAGGTCCCCGTGCCCGTTCAGCGCGCACCAGTTTCCGCCGTGCCGGAACAGACGCAGGTAAGCCGGCCCGATGTTCACTTCCAGGGGTTGGAAATGGATACCGCCGGTGGAGACAGCAACCGAAGTCCTCTGCCCGGTCTCTTCCTCCTCCTTCGCTTTCTCCCCTTTCGGCCTTACCGCTGTTGGTTTGCCGTGGAAGAACAGGTAGATTTGCCGGTCTGCCTCGTCGATCACCACATCCGGGGAGGCAATGTGTCCGGCCATCAGCTTCTGGCCAGCCGTGTTCAGGACACCACCCGGGTGGATCTTCCACGGGCCTTCCAGACGATCCGCATAAGCGAGCCGGATGTATTTGCCGGCATGGTGCGCAAAGTAGAGATAGCATTTGCCGAGCGGGGATTGAACCCACGCCGGTACACGGATCAGGCTTGGACCATTGATGCTGTCTCCATCGGAACCCGGGAGCATCGTCTCCGAGATAATCGGGTTGGCGGCGAGCCGCGAAGCACGAATCCGGATAGGAAGGTCAGATTGCGCCGACCCCGCCAAGCTCAGGGCGAGAGCCCAGCAACTCGTCATGGCCAAAGGTCTGATCGTCATCAGGAACCATGGTACGCGATTGAGGTGCGGCCGGTCCCACTTGCTTTTAGCGCTGCTCCGCGACAGCCAGGCGCAATCCCAGGTAGATGAAGACCGCTCCCATGGCGCGCTCGAGCCAATCCAGGAGCCGGGTGGATTGCCTGGCCCAATGTGCGAGGCGCGAAGCTGTTCGAGCAACCAGCAGATTCCATAGTGTGCCAACGACGTCAAACAAGAGGCCGAGAACGACGAAGGCCATTGCTTTGGATTCGGCGCCGGGGTCAATGAACTGTGGCAAGAACGCGAGGAAGAAGAGGGCAACTTACGGCGGCTGCGGGTCTCTCAGCGCTGCTGTTCGCATCCGCTTCCGCCTTTCGCGCCGCCAAGCTTGTTGGTGTGGCCTACTTGCTCTATCTCGGACTCAAGAACCCAGATGCCGAGCGCAATGCCAAGCGCGGCCCGGGACCCGCCCCGCCACCCGTGCTGTAAGGGCGGGGATCAGGGTGCACCCGGGCTTCAAGGGCGGAGCTCTTGGTTAGGAATTCCGGTACCAGTCCAGCGTCTGTCGTAGTCCCTCTTCCAGAGAAAACCGTGGACTGTGGCCGAGCAGGGATTCGGCAAGTTTTGTGTCCGCCTGCGAGTCGCGGACGTCACCGGCGCGCGGCGGCCCATAGGCGGCGGGTATGTTTACGCCTTCAATCCGATTCAGCAGTTTCCAGATCATGTTCAATGTATAGCGGTTGCCGTTGCCGGCGTTGAACATGTGCCCGCTGGCGTTCTCCGCGCGTGAGGCCTTCAGGCAGAGTTGAACCACATCGGCGACGTAGGTAAAGTCGCGGGACTGCTCTCCGTCGCCGTGAATGGTCGGCGATTGTCCCGCCAGCAGGCAGCGCATGAAGATAGAAATTATGCCGGAGTAGGGACTGTTTGGATCCTGGCGCGGACCGTAGACGTTGAAGAATCGAAGCGAGACGGTTTCCAGCCCGAAGCAGGAGGAAAAAACACTGGCGTAGTATTCCCCCATCAGCTTCTGTGCCGCGTAAGGAGACTGCGGGCTGGGCGTCATGGTCTCCACCTTGGGCAGCACCAGCGTGTCGCCGTAGGCCGAAGAAGACGCCGCGTAGACGAGGCGCCGGACCTTGCCTTCGGCCGCCGCTCGCAAGACCTGGAAGGTTCCATTGATATTCGTCTCGTGCGAAGGAACCGGATCTGCGATGGAGCGCGGCACCGAGGGAATGGCGGCCAGGTGGAAGACGGTATCCGCGCCGCCCAGCAGCGGCGCAATGACGTCGTAATCGCAAATATCGGCCTGGTGGATTTGGAGATTTCCTTCCACCCCGTCCAGGTTGGACCGCTTGCCGGATAGAAAACTATCGATGACGGCGACCTCGGCCCCTTTCTCTTCCAAAAGGGCGCGGACGAGGGCGGAGCCAATGAAACCAGCTCCTCCAGTGACTACGTGGCGTTTCATGAATTATGCGGCCAGCCGGGCGATCTCATGCTTTAAGTATTGTATGGATTCGTTGGCGATCTTCTCGGCGCCTGGATCAAAGTTGAACGCTTCCAGCGACACCCAGCCCTGGTAGTTGCGGCGGCGCAGGACATCCAGAACCGGCTTGAAATCATAATCGGCGGTGCCCGGGTGGCCGCCATCCAGCTCATTGACGTGTATGTGGCGGATGAAGCTGAAGTAGCGGTCCAGCACATCCGCATGCGGCTCGGTTTCATCCAGCGCGTTGTGGGTATCGAACATGGTTTGAATGGCCGGAGAGCCGATGGCCTGTACAATCGCAACGGCTTCGCGCAGCGTGTTCATGACATCGCACTGGTTGGAGGGAAGGGCTTCCGCCAGAATCGTGACGCCTCGCTGTTCGGCATGGCCGGCCACTCCAGCCAGCCCGTCCTGGTAGCGCCGCATGGCGTCGGCACGGGTGACCCCGGCGAGCGTGCCTCTTTGTTGGGGCGAACCAAAGACCAGAATTCCCTTGTCGGGGACCTCACCGGCCAGGTCCGCGCAAAGGTCGATGAGGTCATCAATGTGACGCCAGCTCTTGGCGCGCAGCGCCTCATCGGAAGTGGTCACATGCAGGCCTTTGGGGGCAACCATGAGCCAGTGCAGTCCCACGAACTCGAGGTCGGATTCGCCGATGATGCGGCGGTATTCGGCGCGCTGGGCTGCCGTGATGGTGGCCGGCGTCTCGCTCAGCGTGAAGGGGGCAATCTCGATGCCGGCATAGCCGGCTTTGCGAATTGCCTGGCAGGCTTTCGCAAAGTCCCACCCTTGAAAAACTTCGTTGCAGATTGCGTGGCGGAACAGGTAGCTCATCAGTAACAGTGTAGCGTGGGCCGTTGCGCGTTTCCCTATCTATTCTTGCGGGCGACCACGATCAGCGAGAGGCCTTTCCACGGTAGAACGTAGTCCAATAGCCGCCAAAGCCACGCCGTCTTGTCAAACAGCTTCAACGTCAGCTTGCTCAACTTTTGGGTGCGGAGCACCCGGGAGCTGATGAACCAGACCGGGCGGGAAGCTTTGTTCACCTGATAGACGTGGTCCCGGTCGAGGCCGTGGCGAGACATGGCCTCCTCCAAGTTCGAGAGCGAGAACCGGCGTCGGTGACCCAGCGTCTTGTCGAGCGAACCAAACAGGCCGGGCCCTTGCGGAACCAGAAGCAGCAACCGGCCATCCTGCCGCAAGGCGGAGGCAGCGGCGCTGATCGTGGCCTCCGGATCGCCCACATATTCCAGAACGTTGAGGCAAAGCACCGTGTCGAAGTGATTGTGAAGCGCAAGAAAATCCCTCGGCTCGGCCGGATCCAGGTGCCGCACCTCCACGTGCGGTGTGCGCAGAAACCGGTTCTTGAGCGAGTGGAGATAAAGAGGATCTTTTTCGCTGGCGACGTAGCGCAGCCGGCGTCCGATGAGGTTGCCGGAGATGGTCCCGATGCCCGCGCCGATTTCGAGAACCTCATCGCCCATATGGCGGCGCAGGATACTCGCCGTCCAACTGACATATTGCGGAGTGCCGGTCAGGTTGTTCAAAAAGGCGCGTCCATAAGGGGCCACGTAGAGGTCGTCGACGAAGTAGAAGTAGAGGATCGCGCCGAGAGCCTTGAGCCCGTCTTTCCAGCCGATCTTCTTGCCTTCCTCATATGTGCGGCCGTGGTAGCTGATGGGTACTTCGTAGATGCGCAGTTTGCGCTTGGCGCACTTCATCGTGAGTTCCGGCTCGATCCCGAACCGGTCGCTGCGAATCGGGATGCTTTTCAACAGATCGGTGCGGAAGACTTTATAGCACGTCTCCATGTCTGTTAGAGCGAGGTTACAGAACATATTGGAAAACCCGGTCAGTGTCTTGTTCATCAGCGAGTGCCAGTAGGGGAGCACGCGCATCTGATCTCCGGACAGATATCGCGAGCCGAAGACAGCGTCGGCCCGGCCGTCCAGCAGAGGTTGCAGGAGTTTAGGGTAATCATTCGGGTCATACTCCAGGTCGGCGTCCTGGATCAGACAGAAATCACCAGTCGCGTTTTGGATGGCGGTGCGGACGGCCGCTCCTTTGCCTTGATTGACGCTGTGTTTGATGAGGCGAATGCAGGGCTCCTCAGAAGCGATCTGGTCCAGAATCGCGCCCGTCCCGTCGGTGGAGCAGTCGTCCACCAGCACAAGTTCGCGCTCCATCTGCTCCGGGAGCGGAGCACGGATCACCGCTTCGATACTGCGCCGGACCAATGTGCGTTCGTTGTAGACGGGCACCAGTATGGAAACCTTCATGGGAATACTCAGTATAATGAATGCGGTGCGGCCGGTTCCCGGCTAACTAACAACTAATTTTAAGAATCAATGGAGGTCCTTATGGCGAATCAAACCAACCGCCGCCATTTTGTAAGCGCATCCGCTGCCGCCGCCGGCAGCTTCATGATCGTCAAACCTCAATCCGTGCGCGGTTCCCAGGCCAATTCCGCCCTTACCCTCGGATTGATCGGCGTGGGCAACCGCGGCACCTATGTCAGCGGGATCTTCGCCAAGAACGAGTTCTTGAAGGTCGTCTCTTTTTGCGACATCTATGACGACAAGATTCAGGCCGCGCAGGCAAAGTATGCCGGCGCAAAGCCTTTCAAGAACTACAAGGATCTGCTCGCTACCGGCATCGACGCCGTCTACATCGCCACGCCGGCGTTTCTGCATCCGGAGCATTTTGAAGCGGCGGTCAACGCGCGCAAACATATTTTCATGGAGAAGCCGGCCGGTGTCGACGTGGCCGGATGCCATCGCGTGCTGAATGCGGCGCGCCGCGCCGATAAGACCAAGCGGATCACGGTGGATTTCCAGCAGCGCTACGGCAAGGACTACCGCAAGGTGCACCAGGTGGTCACCTCGGGCGAGTTAGGCGATCTCAAAATGATCCGCGCGGCCTGGCTCGGGAACGGCCCCGCGATCAAGTCCGGCCACGCCGCCTCGGAGGAGAAGATCCGGAACTGGTTCTTCTACCGCGAACTCTCGGGCGACATTCTGATCGAGCAGGATTGCCATAACATCGACGTGGTCCACTGGTTCACCGGCAAGAATCCGGTGAAGGTGTCCGGCTACGGGTCGCGCCAGATGCGGCAGTACGGCGATGTCTTCGATAATCTCGCCTGCACGTTCCAGTACGATGATGGCCGTATTTTTTCCTATTCCGCCAATCAGTTCGGCGCGCCGGGCTTCTCCGATGTGTCCGAGACCTTCATGTGCGAAAAAGGCGCGGCGACGGTGAGCCGCAGAGGATACACCATCTGGCGCGGCAAGAACCCGCCGGAAGTGGGCGAGACCAATTACGACATCACGGCCGACGCGGTCAATGAGTTCATTGAAGGCGCGCGGACAGGCAAGCTGGAGAATGCCGGCATCCACGCGGCAGAATCAACCCTCACCGGCGTGATGGCGCTGGAGGCATGCGTCAAGGGCAAGGAAGTGACTTGGGATAAGGTCTACAAGGGGTAGAGGCCACCCGCGCGTTCCCATGTGCAGGAATATCAGGAACCTGTTCAACTTCGATCCGCCCGTGACCGAGGAAGAAATTCGGACGGCTTCGCTGCAATTCGTCAGAAAAATCAGCGGGTTTCAAAAACCGTCCAAAGCGAATGAGGAATCCTTTCTGGCCGCTGTGGGTGACGTGGCCCGCATCTCAAGGCGCCTGCTGCGTTCGCTCGAAACCGCCGCGCCCCCGAAGAACCGGGAGGATGAGGCCGCCAGGCGGAAGGCTCGGGCGGAAGAACGGTTCTTGCGCCGGGCTATCTAGATGATTTCTGATTATCTGGTTGCTTCAGCTACCCCCAACCCGTTGTGGTTGAGATCTCTAGCTCCTCGGATCTGCTCGTACTCGGTTGATTTGCGGCCGGTTCC